>Ga0164296_1005869_pt1 | contig 10583 bp, 7 predicted proteins | sample GEODES057metaG_FD_113533 | JGI IMG/M metagenome (GOLD analysis project Ga0164296, IMG submission 113533) | Dystrophic lake water microbial communities from Trout Bog Lake, Wisconsin, USA - GEODES057 metaG | ecosystem: Environmental > Aquatic > Freshwater > Lake | place: USA: Trout Bog Lake... | reverse complement strand
TTTTGCCCGCTCTACCAACAGCCCGGCAGCGAGTCGGCGGTGAGCCAATACGACAAAGACGACGTGGAAGCCATCGGCTTGGTGAAATTCGACTTTTTGGGCTTGGCCACCTTGACCATTTTGGAGTTGGCGCGGGGCTTCATTGTTCAGCGCCACGCGGGTCAAGAAAACTTCAATTTTGAAACCCTGCCGCTCGACGACGCGCCGACCTACCGATTGTTTCAAGAAGGCAAAACCGAGGCCGTTTTCCAGTTTGAAAGCCGCGGGATGCAGGGCATGTTGAAAGACGCCAAGCCCACGCGCTTGGAAGACCTGATTGCCCTGAATGCCTTGTACCGACCCGGCCCAATGGACCTGATTCCGAGCTTTGTCGCACGCAAGCACGGCCGCGAAGAGGTGCTCTATCCCCACCCCCTCGTGGAGTCGGTGTTGTCTGAAACCTACGGCATCATGGTCTACCAAGAGCAGGTGATGCAAACCGCGCAGGTGCTGGGCGGTTACAGCCTCGGTGGCGCTGATTTGTTGCGCCGAGCGATGGGTAAAAAGAAGGCCGAGGAAATGGCCGAGCACCGCCAAATCTTTCGGGAAGGCGCGGCTAAAAATGGCCTGAATGAACAAAAGGCCGACGAAGTTTTCGACTTGATGGAGAAATTCGCCGGCTATGGATTCAACAAATCGCACGCGGCCGCCTACTCTTTATTGGCCTACCACACCGCTTGGCTCAAGGTGCACTACACGGCCGAGTTCTTTTGCGCCAACATGACGGTGGAAATGGACGACACCGACAAGCTCAAGGTGTTGTACGAGGACGCAGTCAAGATGGGCCTGCGTTTTGAGCCGCCCGATGTGAACCGCGGGGTTTATCGGTTTGAACCGGTTGCTGACCAAGTCATCCGTTACGGCTTAGGGGCCATCAAAGGGACGGGCCAAGCGGCCATTGAAGCCGTGGTGGCCGCGCGCGAGGCCGGCGGACCTTTCAAGAGTTTGTTTGACTTCTGTCTCCGCGTCGAGCGCAGCCGCATCAACAAACGCACCGTTGAAGCGCTGATCAAAGCGGGGGCATTTGATGCCTTGCACGCCAACCGCGCCGTGTTGGTGGCGACCCTTGACCGGGCCTTTGAATTCGCCCTGGCCAGTGCCAACAACGCCGATCAGGGGGGGCTGTTCGACATGATGGGCGACGATGCCCAAGGCGCCAGCACCCAAGAGCCCGACTGGGTCCAGGTGCCTCCTTGGGGCGTTCGCGAACAATTGGTTTTTGAGAAATCAGCGGTGGGCTTTTATCTGACTGGCCATTTGTTTGATGAAGTGTCCCGCGAGGTGCGCCAATTTGTGCGCCGCGATTTGGCCTCCATTACCGACAGCCGCGACCCCTTGCTGCTCGCCGGCGTGGTGAGTGATTACCGGGTCATCAACACCCAACGCGGCAAGTTGGCGATTTTTAAGCTGGACGACAAAACCGCGTCGGTCGAAATGACCGCGGATGAGGCGTTGATCAACAGCCATAAAAATGCCTTAAAAGACGACGCCGTCCTGGTGGTCAGCGCCAAATGCCAGGTCGACCGCCGCAGCGGTGATTTGCGCTTGGGCTTGGTGCAGGCTTGGGATTTGCCCGCGGCGCGTTGCCGTTTTGGTCGGTATTTACAGGTGCAAGTGGCGCTGGATGGCACCGACCACCGGGCGCCGCAAGTGGCCAGTTTGTTGCAGGCCTTTCCACCCAAAATCGAAGAAACCCCACAAGGGGCAATGTCACAAGCCATCTCACAAGGTTTGGACGTCCGATTGGCCCTCCAGTTGGAACAGGCGCAAGTCGCTTTGCAGCTGGGCGAAGAATTCCGGTGTTTCCCCAGCGATGCGGCTCTGGCGGCTTGGATGGCACAGGCGCACCAAGGGCAGGCGAAAGTCGTTTACGACGGCCCTTGAAATTCAGAGAGTGAACACCAAATGGGATCTCAAGAAAGGGATTTAGCCATTTTGACTCTGCGACACCCGCCAAGCGCCTATAGAATGATTTCAATGGCTACGAAACCCAAGCAACCCCCTGGCAAGTCCCCGACTTTGACCCCCGAACGTGACAACGGTGACACGGTACTTTTGGAGCGAGTGCCCCAGAAGACCAAGCCACCTCAGATGTACCAAGTGCTGATGCTGAATGACGACTACACGCCGATGGAGTTTGTCGTGATGGTCATTCAAGAATTTTTTAACAAGGACCGCGAAACCGCGACCCAAATCATGCTCAAAATTCACCTCGATGGTCGAGGCGTCTGCGGTGTTTATTCCCGCGATGTTGCGGCCACCAAAGTGGATCAGGTCATGGATGCGGCCAGCAAATCAGGACATCCCCTGCAATGCGTGGCGGAGCCGATTGAATCGTGACACACTAGCCCCTAAATAGGCTGAAACCAGGCAGAAGGAAAGAATCATGATTGCCCAAGAATTAGAAGTTAGCCTACACATGGCCTTTGTCGAGGCGCGTCAACAGCGCCACGAGTTCATCACGGTCGAGCACTTGTTGCTGGCCTTGTTGGACAACCCCAGCGCCGCCGAAGTGCTGCGCGCCTGCTCGGCCAACATCGATGACCTGCGCAAGTCTTTGACAACTTTTATCAAAGACAACACGCCGCAAGTGGCTGGCATTGACGAGGTGGATACCCAACCCACTTTGGGCTTTCAGCGCGTCATTCAGCGCGCCATCATGCATGTGCAAAGCACCGGCAACGGCAAAAAAGAAGTGAACGGTTCGAACGTCTTGGTCGCTATTTTTGGCGAGAAAGACTCGCACGCGGTTTACTACCTGCACCAACAAGGCGTGACCCGCTTGGACGTGGTGAACTTCATGGCCCACGGCATCAAAAAGGGCGAACCGCCTGAGCCGGCCAAACCCGAAGGGGGCCAGGCCGAGCCTGAAGAAGGCGCACAAGCCAATGAAAAAGCCTCGCCGCTCGAGCAGTACACCCAAAACCTGAACCAAATGGCCAAGGAAGGCAAGATCGACCCCTTGATTGGCCGTGAACATGAGGTGGAGCGCGTTATTCAAATTTTGTGCCGCCGCCGCAAAAACAACCCGCTTCTGGTGGGCGAGGCCGGCGTGGGCAAAACCGCCATCGCCGAGGGCTTGGCTTGGCGCATCACCCAAGGCGATGTGCCCGAAATTTTGAGCGAAGGCATTGTTTATTCGCTCGACATGGGCGCCTTGCTGGCCGGGACCAAATACCGCGGTGACTTTGAGCAACGCCTGAAGGGCGTTTTGAAGACGCTCAAAGAAAAACCCAACGCCATTTTGTTCATCGACGAAATCCACACCTTGATTGGTGCGGGTGCGGCTTCAGGCGGCACGCTGGATGCGTCCAATTTGCTTAAACCCGCCTTGTCGAGTGGTCAACTCAAATGCATTGGTGCGACGACCTTCACGGAATACCGCGGCATTTTCGAGAAAGACGCGGCCTTGTCTCGTCGTTTCCAAAAGGTCGATGTGAACGAGCCTTCGGTCGAGCAAACGATCGACATTTTGAAGGGCCTCAAATCGCGCTTTGAAGAGCACCACAGCGTCAAATACGCGGCAGCGGCGTTGCAAGCGGCCGCCGAGTTGTCGGCGAAATACATCAACGACCGCCATTTGCCCGACAAGGCCATCGACGTCATCGACGAGGCCGGTGCAGCGCAACGAATCTTGACGCCTTCTAAACGCAAAAAGACGATTGGCAAAACCGAGATCGAAGAGATCGTGGCCAAAATTGCCCGCATCCCGCCCGCCAATGTGTCCAACGACGACCGCGGCAAATTGCAAACCCTGGAACGCGACTTGAAGAGCGTGGTGTTCGGCCAAGACAAAGCCCTCGAAGTCTTGGCTGCTTCTGTCAAGATGGCGCGCTCCGGCCTTGGCAAGGGCGACAAGCCCATCGGCGCCTTCTTGTTCAGCGGCCCCACAGGCGTCGGTAAAACCGAAGCCGCCAAGCAACTCGCCTACATCATGGGCATCGAGTTGATGCGCTTTGACATGTCCGAGTACATGGAACGCCACGCCGTCAGCCGTTTGATTGGCGCGCCGCCCGGTTATGTGGGCTTTGACCAAGGGGGCTTGCTGACCGAGGCCGTCACCAAAAAACCGCATGCGGTTTTGTTGCTCGACGAAATCGAAAAAGCCCACCCCGACATCTTCAATGTGCTGTTGCAGGTCATGGACCACGGCACCTTGACCGACAACAACGGGCGCAAGGCCGACTTCCGCAACGTGATCATCATCATGACCACCAACGCGGGCGCTGAAACCATGAACAAGGCCACCATTGGTTTCACGAATCCACGTGAATCGGGCGATGAAATGGCCGACATCAAACGCCTGTTCACCCCTGAATTCCGCAACCGTTTGGACGCCATCGTCAGCTTCAAAGCCTTGGATGAGCAAGTCATCATGCGGGTGGTCGACAAGTTCTTGCTGCAACTGGAAACCCAGTTGGCTGAGAAAAAAGTCGACGTCACCTTCACCGACAACCTGCGGGCCTATCTGGCCAAGAAGGGGTTCGACCCGCTGATGGGCGCGCGGCCGATGCAGCGCTTGATTCAAGACACGATTCGCCGCGCCTTGGCCGACGAGTTGCTGTTCGGTCGTTTGGTGGACGGCGGGCGTTTGACCGTGGATTGGGATGAAACCAACCCCGACAAACCCGAGGTCAAACTGGACATTCAGCCCTTGCCCAAGCGAGAACGCGGCGAGCGAGGCGCCAAGGCCGAATCCAGTGAATCGAGTGAAGCCACCGCTGATTGAGGTGTGTTGAAAGTCTCTTGAAAGCCTTGTTTGCACACCTTTCTTTGGCACGACTACGAAACCTTTGGCGTTGAGCCGCGACGTGACCGGCCGGCTCAATTCGCCGCCCTCCGCACCGATGCGGATTTGAATGAAATCGGTGAGCCGCTGATGATTTATTGTCAGCCGGCCAACGACTACTTGCCCAACCCAGAGGCCTGTCTTATCACGGGCATCACGCCGCAAGAGTGTCTGCAAAAAGGCTTGCCCGAGTTTGAATTCGCGGCGCACATTGAAGCGGCGTTTTCAGTCCCCGGCACGGTCGGCGTGGGTTACAACACCATTCGTTTTGACGACGAGGTCACGCGCTTTTTATTCTGGCGCAACCTCATCGACCCCTATGCCCGTGAGTGGCAAAACGACTGTGGTCGTTGGGACTTGATGGACGTGGTTCGCATGACGTACGCCTTGCGCCCGGAGGGCATTCAGTGGCCGACCAAGGCCGATGGCTCGCCCAGCTTCAAGTTGGAGCACCTGACCCGAGCCAATGGGTTGCAACACGACGCCGCCCACGACGCCTTGAGCGATGTGCGCGCCACCATTGCTTTGGCGCGCCTCATCAAACAACACCAACCGCGTCTTTTTGACTTTGCCTTCAGCTTGCACAAAAAAGACCGTGTGGCCCAAGAATTGGGCCTGCCCACGGCCTTGTCTGAAGCCAAGCCGTTTTTGCACATTTCAGGCACCACGCCGGCTTCGCGCGGCTGCCTCTCCCTGTTGCAACCCTTGGCAACGCACCCATCGAATAAAAATGAAGTGATCTGTTGGGACCTGGCCCATGACCCCGCTGAACTGGCGACGCTCGACATCGAGACCGCCAAGCAGCGCCTGTTCACGCGCCAATCGGAGTTGCCCGAGGGCATGTCCCGCTTGCCCTTGGTCACGGTGGCTCTGAACAAGTCGCCCATGGTGGTGGGGAACCTCAAAACCTTGCGGCCTGAAATGGCAGCGCGTTGGGGCTTGAACGTGGCCCAAGGCCAGGCTTTTGCGGCTTCTGCCCAGCTGTTGCCGGATTTGAGCCCTTTGTGGCGAGCCCTCTATGGCAGAGACCCCGTCGGTGGCGCGAACACCCAGGAACTTGATGTCGATGAAACGCTTTATGCTGGCTTTTTAGACCCCGCTGACCGCCGTCGTCTTAACCATTTGCGCAGCCTCACACCCGAAGAATTGGCGTTGGATCGCAGTGGATTTGATGACCCGAGGTTGCCGGAAATGGTGTTTCGCTACCGTGCCCGCAATTTTCCAGACACTTTGCTTCCCGAGGAGGCCGAGCGCTGGGAAGCGCACCGTGCCGCCAGGTTGTTTGAAGGTGAGGGTGGGGCGCGCCAATTGGACGCCTTTTTTGCCCAAATCGACCACCTGACTGAACAATTTGGTGAAGAAGGCAACGAACGCGGGGAAGCCATTTTGGGCGCGTTGTACGATTACGCCGAATTGATTGCCCCTGAATTTTGATATGTCCGCCAGCGAAAAATCTCCCCGTCCTGAGGGTTTCAGCACCCAAATCGTCCACGCTGACCGGCGCGGCGGGGCCGAATGGGGTGCCGTTCACGCCCCCATCCACACCTCCGTCCAGTATGGCTACGAGCGGGTGGAAGACCTGATCGGCGCGTTCCAAGGCACCCTCAAAGGCACCTTTAATTACGCTCGCCAAGGCACGCCGACCACGGCGGCGCTGGAGTCGAAACTCAGTCAAATGGAGCAGGGCGTAGGCTCGATCTGCTTTGCCACGGGCATGGCCGGCATCTGCGCCCTCTTTCTATCCTTGCTGAAAGCCGGCGACCACCTGGTGGCCAGCCAGTTTGTGTTTGGCAACACCAACAGTTTTTTGTTGACTTTGGCCGACTTGGGGGTCGAGGTCTCGATGGTGGACGTCACCAAAGCCGAGGCCGTCGCCCAAGCCATCCGACCCCACACCCGCATGGTATTCGTCGAAACCTTGGCGAATCCGGGGACTCAAATCCCCGATTTGGAAGCCATTGGTGCCTTGTGCCAAGAAAAAGGCCTTTTGTACGTGGTCGACAACACGGTGCTGTCGCCTTACGGCTTCTTGCCCGCGCAAGTGGGCGCTGGCTTGGTGGTGCATTCTTTGAGCAAAATCATCGGGGGCCATGGCGACGCTTTGGGCGGCGTGGTCACCGACACGGGCCGCTTTGATTGGTCCCAATACCCCAATATTTTTTCGGCCTACCGCAAGGGCGACGCCAAAGGCTGGGGCTTGCAACAATTGCGCAAAAAAGGGCTTCGCGACATGGGGGGCACCTTGTCGTCGGGGGCCGCCCACCAAATTGCCGTGGGCGCTGAAACCTTGGCTCTGCGAATGGCGCGCACCAGCGCCACCGCGCTGGCCTTGGCCGAATTTTTGCAGCAACACCCGGCCGTTGCCAAGGTGCATTACCCCGGTTTGACCTCGCATCCTCAACACGCCATCGCCAAAAAATGGTTCAAGGGCAGTTCTTGGTTGATGTCTTTCGAGCTCAAAGACGCTCAGCAATGCCTGCCCGTTTGCAACCGACTCCAATTGCCCCTCAAAGCCACGGGCTTGGCCGACACCCGTAGCCTCATCATTCCAGTGGCCCACACCATTTTCTGGGAAGCGGGCCCCGAAACCCGCCGTGCCATGGGCATTGCCGACAGCCTGATTCGCGTCTCGGTGGGTTTGGAAGACGCCGCTGACTTGATCGCTGACTTTGACCAAGCCCTCAAGTAAAATTCCGGCTTTCACGGTTTGTGAATTCACAGAATAAGGAAGCAGGGCGTGGCCGGTCACTCAAAATGGGCAAATATTCAGCACCGCAAGGGTCGTCAAGACGAAAAACGCGGCAAGGTTTGGACACGCGTTATTCGTGAAATCATGGTGGCAGCCCGCACCGGTGGCGGTGATCTGAGCGCCAACCCGCGTTTGCGACTGGCCGTTGAAAAAGCCAAGGCCGCCAACATGCCGGCCGACACCGTTAAGCGCAACATCGACAAAGCCACGGGCAACCTCGAAGGCGTGAGCTACGAAGAAATTCGATACGAAGGTTATGGCATTGGCGGCGCGGCCATCATTGTTGACACCATGACCGACAACCGTGTCCGCACCGTCGCTGAAGTGCGCCATGCATTCAGCAAATACGGCGGCAATATGGGCACGGAAGGCTCGGTGGCTTTTCAATTCAAGCACTGCGGCCAGTTGATTTTTGCCCCTGGCACCGACGAAGACAAACTCATGGAAGCGGCCTTAGAAGCCGGCGCTGAAGACGTCATTACCGACGAAGACGGCGCCATCGAGGTGTTGACCAGCGATGCCGATTTTGAAGCCGTTAAAAACACCTTGAGTGCAGCGGGCTTCCATTCCGAAGTGGCCGAAGTCACCATGCGTGCTGAAAACAACATCGAGTTGTCTGGCGACGACGCCGCCCGCATGCAGAAGTTGTTGGACGTCCTAGAAGACTTGGACGATGTCCAAGACGTCTTCCACAACGCCGATATTCAACTCTAAAACGCCCTCGTTTTTCGAAAGTTATTTCATGAAAGTTTTGGTCATCGGTGGCGGAGGCCGCGAGCACGCCTTGGCGTGGAAGTTGAAATCCTCGCGCAAAGTCCATCAGGTTTATGTGGCGCCGGGAAACGGTGGCACGGCCTTGGACAAAGACCTGATCAACTTGCCCATCACCGACATCAAAGCATTGCGTGAATGGGCGCAAAAAGAACAAATCGGGCTGGCCGTGGTCGGCCCTGAAGCGCCGTTGGCGGCGGGTGTCGTTGACGAATTCCGCGCGCATGGATTGCGCATCTTTGGCCCCACTCAAAAAGCCGCGCAACTGGAAAGCTCGAAAGCCTTTTCCAAGGCGTTCATGAAGCGCCATGGCATCCCGACCGCCGAATATGAAAGTTTCACCGACGCGGCCTTGGCCCACGCTTATGTGGACGCCAAGGGCGCGCCCATTGTCGTCAAGGCCGATGGTTTGGCCGCAGGCAAAGGCGTGGTGGTCGCCATGAGCGCCGCGGAGGCCCATGAGGCGATTGACTTCATGTTGCTCGATAACAAATTGGGTGTGGTGCACAACGCAGGGGCCGACGGCCAAGCGGTTCCACGCGTTGTCATTGAAGAATTTTTGCAAGGCGAAGAAGCCAGTTTCATCGTTTTGGCCGACGGCAAAAACGTCACCGCTTTGGCCACCAGCCAAGACCACAAGCGACTGCAAGACGGCGATGCCGGCCCCAACACCGGTGGCATGGGCGCCTACTCACCCGCCCCCGTGGTGACCGCCGATGTGCACGCCCGCGCCATGCGCGAAATCATTTTGCCGACCTTGAAAGGCATGGCCCACGACGGCATCCCTTACACCGGCTTTTTATACGCCGGGTTGATGATCGACGCGCAAGGCAAACCCAAAACGTTGGAATTCAACTGCCGCATGGGCGACCCCGAAACCCAGCCCATCATGATGCGTTTGAAGAGCGATTTGGTCGATGTGCTGCAAGCCGCTGTCGATCAAAAGCTCGATCAAATCGAATTGGATTGGGACCGTCGTGCCGCCCTCGGCGTGGTCATGGCCGCGCATGGCTACCCCTTGACGCCGCGCAAAGGTGACCTCATCACGGGGTTGCCCAAAGACACGGAAGACGCCGTGGTGTTCCACGCGGGCACTGAAACCGTGGAAGGTGAAACGCGGGTCACGGGGGGGCGCGTGCTTTGCGTCACCGCTTTGGGTGAAAGCGTCAAATTGGCGCAACAACGCGCCTACGAATTTGCCAGCAGCATCCAGTTCGATGGGGCCCAAATGCGCCACGACATTGGTTACCGTGCCATCAAAAGCTAAACGACGCCTTGGGGTTTTTGGCGGTGCCTTCGATCCGCCGCACCGCGCCCACCTCGCCTTGGCCCATGCGGCTTTTGCTCAACTGGGTCTGAACGAAATTTTGTTGATTCCCACGGGCCAAGCGGCCCACAGAAGCACGACATTGAGCGCGGGCGAACACCGTTTGGCCATGCTGAAGCTGGCTTTGGCGGATGCCCACGACGCCGCGCCCCCCGGTTTTATGGCCACCGTGGACGCGCGCGAACTCCAGCGAGCCGGTGTCAGTTACATGGTCGACACCTTGCGAGACTTGCACCAAGAAAACCCAGAGGCGGATTTGTTTTTGCTGATCGGGGCCGACCAAGCGCAGGCTTTCTGCCGTTGGCATGATTGGATCGGCATTTTGGATTTGGCCACGGTCGTCGTGGCACCTCGCGAGACGCCAGGGTCTGCGGCTGAAGATCCAATTTCACAGCCTCCCTATGAATTTCAAAGCCACCCCCATGCGCGGGTCATCGCTTTGCAGACGGCCTTGATGCCCATCAGTGCCACCCAACTCAGGCGACAATGGGCACAATCTCCAACCGATGGAAAGCCCGAACTCGCCACCTTGCCGCCACTGGTCGGTCCGTCCGTGGCGGGTTATATTGCCCAACACCAACTTTATAAAGCCGCTTGATGAGCACCTCACCCATGACCCCTTCTGCATCTGCCACTGAATCCACCGCCAAAAAAGACGTTCAAAAACTGCAACGCGCCATCGTCGATGGGCTGGAGGATGTGAAAGGGCAAGAAATTCAGGTCTTTGATACCAGTGCACTGTCGGCCTTGTTTGAGCGGGTCATCATTGCCTCGGGGACTTCGAACCGTCAGACCAAGGCCTTGGCTTCGAGTGTGCGCGATGCGGTGCGTGAAGCCGGTTTTCCCAAACCCCGCATTGAAGGTGAAGAGAATGGCGAGTGGATCATCGTGGACTGTGGCGCCGCTGT
>Ga0164296_1005867_pt1 | contig 10587 bp, 11 predicted proteins | sample GEODES057metaG_FD_113533 | JGI IMG/M metagenome (GOLD analysis project Ga0164296, IMG submission 113533) | Dystrophic lake water microbial communities from Trout Bog Lake, Wisconsin, USA - GEODES057 metaG | ecosystem: Environmental > Aquatic > Freshwater > Lake | place: USA: Trout Bog Lake... | reverse complement strand
TGAATCAGTCCGGCATTGAATCCGAAATTGAAGTTGCCATAGATAACAACGACATAGATAGATTGGTTACCAAGCATAAACCAACCCATGTTATTATAGAAGCACTGTGGGTGGTTCCTAGTAAATTCAGTGTGTTAACACGATTGCACCCTGATGTAAAATGGATCATACGCATACACAGTGAAATGCCGTTCATGGCCGGAGAAGGTATGGCCATGGACTGGATTGGCGAGTACTTTAATTTCAATAACATCATACTTGGAGTAAATGCACCAAGAATGATGAATGAAATCAAGGCATACTTGCAGGCCAAGTATCCAAAAAGAAGCATGTATGACAAGATTGTATATCTTCCCAACTTCTATCCGCAAGAATACAAACAAAAAGCGTACGATGATAACAAGCACTGGGTTGATGTGGCCTGCTTTGGTGCAGTGCGTCCGCTAAAGAATCACATGCTACAAGCAGTAGCAGCTCTTAAGTTTGCTCGTAGAATGAAAAAGCAATTGCGCTTTCATATCAATGTTGGCCGTATAGAAATGAAGGGCGATCCTGTATTAAACAACTTGCGTGGATTTTTCCAACATTTAGCCGATCAAGACCATCAACTTATCGGACACGAGTGGACTCCACGTGAACAATTCTTGGAATTATGTGCGACCATGGATATAGGCCTACAATGCAACTTCAGCGAAACGTTTAATATTGTGAGTGCAGACTTGGTTAGCCAAGGTGTTCCCGTTGTGGGCAGTTACGAAATCCCATGGGCCACACGATTCTTTAATGCACGTCCAGCAGAAAGTGACGAAATTGCTGATGCCATGATTAGAACACATTTATTTCCCGCTACTAACGTATGGTTAAATCAACGTAATTTAACTAAATACACAAACAACACACAAAAAATCTGGGTAGATTATTTTAAAGGATAAATTATGGTTCACAGAGTACGCACACACAACTGGATTAACGGCCGATTAGAAGTCAAGGATTCTTTCTTTGAATATGAATATCAAGCTCTAGACTTTGCCAATGCCGCAGAAGATCATTCTGTTAAAGTATACGGGCGTGATGGTACTCTGTCACACGATTTATCTGCTACTCCAGCAGACACATACGCCTAAGGAATAAAAATGTCACACAAAGTAAGAACTCACACATGGTTAAATGGTATATTGCAATTTAGAGATCATTTTTTTAATAGTCATCACGAAGCTATTAATTTTGCAAATACCGCAGATGCACATTCAGCCAAGGTGTACGATCATAATGATCAAGTGATACACGAAGCAGTATTGACACCAGTCAACACCTACGCATAACAAGGAAATATCATGATTCACAATGTAAGAATATATAAAATGGATAACGGTGTATTGACCTACACCGACAACGGATTTGGCAGCGACACTGATGCATTATACTATGCTGGCACCATTAGCGATGCCTATGCAGTTCAAGTCACACATGCCAATGGCGGTGATGTAATATGGGCCACAGGAGCCACAATTGACGGAGTCAGTGCTACAACAGCCGATACTGCACCAGTTGTAGATGTTGCGGACGACATTGACGACGAAGAAGTAAGTGATGTAGTAACAGAAACCAAGGTATATGATGATTTTGAAGATAGCGAAGAAGAAGATTCCGCAGAAGATACTGAAGAAACAGAGACTGTACCAGAAGTATCTAACGAAGTTGCAACATCGACCAATGATGACGTGGTAGACGACGATGCACCTGCACAAGACGACACACCTGCTGACACAAACTGATAAGGAGCGATCATGGCACTAATTGATTCAATTTTAAATTTGATTAATAAAACTCCAAAAGATCCCAATGCAGTTGCTCCGCCAGCTGGATCAAGAAGTGAACGTGAGGCACGTATCAAAGACAAAGCTGGTATGGTTATCAGTGTATTTGCCTTGATCCTGGCAGTTAACTCATGGTACGGCGGTAAATTAAGCAGTACCACTCTCAACAACACTATTCAGGCCAATGATGTTTGGAGTTTTTATGAAGCCAAGAGTATCAAACAAACTCTAGCTGAACAAAGTCTAGACGATGCTCAGTATCGTAAAGACACTGCCAAGATTGAAAAATTAGAAGCCAAGATTGCACGTTACGAAAGTGAACCTGCCACTGGCGAGGGCAAAAAGGAATTAATGGCCAAGGCCAAGAAGCTAGAAGCCGATAGAGACCAAGCCAAGAAGCAAAGTCCCTGGATTGGTTATGCCAGTACACTATATCAATTGAGCATTGTTGTGTTATCGGCCAGTATCTTGGCAGTTAGCATGAGCATGTTCTGGGGCAGTTTTGTTGTTGCCGGAATAGGATTATTATTGACCAGCCAAGGTATTTGGCTATGGTTTTAACTGTTAAATTTAAATTCAAAGAAGGAAACAAAATGCCAAAACTTGATCCCGATGACGCAGGCACTGCCGCAACAACACTAGCACCAGCACCGTTACCGGTTGGACAAACCTCGTTTGGTGCCACAACACCAACTTCAGGAGCAACAAATGGATTTGGAACACCCGCAACCAGTACCGGATCCAGCTTTGGATCAACTCCATCCAGCAGTTTTGGCTCGACATCGAGCGGCTTTGGCAGCAGTTCAAACTCTGGAACGGGAGCGTTTGGGTCTAGCACCGGTGGTTTTGGATCAAGCACCAGTGGCTTTGGCACCAGCACCGGCGGATTCGGCGGCGGAATGAATTCCGGCATGTCAGGTGGTATGGGCATGAACAACACGAACCAACAGAGCACTGCCGAAGCTGCAAATGCATTTGGTGGTATCATGGCAGCACAGGCCGCGAGCGGTGCTGAACCCGAACACTGGATGAAAAGTTTTTGGCGTCCGGCAATGGGATGGCTATACATGTTGATCTGTTTTGCAGACTTTGTGGTATTCCCAGCAATTACCATGTTCCTGCCAGTTATTGATCGCATGTTTGGTTTACAAATGAACTATGTGGCATGGCAGAGTCTAACTCTCAGCAATGGTGGCCTAATACACTTGGCCTTTGGTGCCATATTGGGTGTCAGTGCTTACGGACGCACACAAGAAAAAAAGACCGGCACAGCGTAGTTTAAACGCTACAACCTAACCGGATAGTTTGACTCTATCCGGTTTTTCATTTATAATACACACATGACCCATTACGAAACACTAGGCATCAGTGAACAAGCTACACCTGAAGAAATCAAACGGGCTTATCGTAAGTTGGCCAGCCAGCATCATCCCGACAAAGGTGGCGACACTCAAAAGTTTCAAGAGATTCAAACTGCTTATGACACTTTAGCCGACAATGACCGACGTCAACGCTATGATCACGAGCGTCACAATCCGGGCATGGGCCCCGGTGGCGTGCATTTTACCTGGAACTCAGGTGCACCCGACATCAGCGAAATATTTAGACAGTTCAACATGGGCGGAGATCCATTTGCGGCATTTCGTCAGCAACAACAACCCCGACGCAACAAAGATCTTAGAGTAGAACTGCCAGTACCGTTGGTAGAAACCTTGACCGAACAAACCAAAACCATAAATGTAAGAACTAATACCGGACATCAAGAAACAGTACAGGTAAAAATACCGCGAGGCATTACCAGTGGCACACAAATCAAATATCCTGGCCTAGGCGATACTTTATTCGAAACCTTACCACGTGGTGATCTCTATGTGCAAATTTCGATACAGGCACCACCAGGATATGACATACACGGTATTGACTTGTACCATAGAACTAGTGTAAACTGCTTGTTAGCAGTTGTTGGTGGTACCATCACTGTTGACAGTATTGATGGTAAAACATTTGAGATCACTGTGCCGGCTGGTACACAACCAGGAACCAAATTTAGAATTGGTGGGCAGGGTTTGTATCAAATGGATGCAGATCGACGTGGCGACTTGTACATAGAATTTAACATATTTGTTCCGCAAAATATTTTACCAGATCAAATCAACACTATTCGTTCACTACTTAACCAATAAATATTTTTATGCAACACAATCCCGAAATAGAAACCATCATAAATGCAGCCACCGAACTTGCACGTAGACACAATCATGAGTACGTGACAGTGGAGCATTTGACATTCGGTCTCATGGTGTACAAACCGTTTTATGATTTAATGACTGCGTTTGGTGCCGATGTTGATGGGCTAGTTCGTGATTTAGAAGACTACGTGAGCAAACAGACTTACATGGTGAGCAGCAAAGAAGATGCCACTCCCAAGAAAACACACAGTCTAGAACGTGTGTTCAATCGTGCAATTACACAGGTGTTGTTTAGTGGCCGAAATCATGTACAAGTGATTGACATTTTTCTCAGTATCAGTGCCGAAACCAATAGCCATAGCAGTTACTTTTTTATCAAGTACGGACTGGATCGACAACAAGTGGTCGACTTCTATGGTGAGCACTATGCGGAAAGCAAAGTGGGACGTAGAGCCAACAACAATGCCAGCGCACGTGCTAACGAGATCTTGCGTGACCACTGTGACAATTTAAATGTACAAGCCAAAGAGGGCAAAATTGATCCTGTAGTGGGACGTGAATATGAACTGGACGAGATAGCACAGGTGTTGGCCAAGCGTAACAAATCAAATGTGCTCATGGTGGGTGATGCTGGTGTAGGTAAAACTGCCATTGCTGAAGGCTTGGCTCGTAATATTGTAAATGGTGAAGTGCCCGATTACTTGAAAGAGTACACTGTTTATAATCTAGACATTGGCAGTTTGTTGGCTGGAAGCAAGTACCGCGGTGAGTTTGAAGAAAAGTTCAAGGATGTTATCAGTGCACTACAGGCCAAAGGCAAGTGTATTTTGTTTATTGACGAGGCACATCAAATGCGTGGTGCTGGTTCGGGTGGTAACGGATCAGCAGTGGACTTTGCTAACATGATCAAGCCAGCATTAACTAAAGGCCAGATCAAGGTTATAGCAAGTACCACCTGGGAAGAATACACACAGAGTTTTGAAAAGGATCGTGCACTAATGCGCCGTTTCTGTAGAATGACTGTGGAGGAACCTAGTCCTAGTGTAGCAAAAGAAATCTTGCGTGGCTTACGTGAGTATTTTGAAACATTCCATGGTGGCAAGGTCAGTGACGAAGCACTAGAAGCCGCAGTGGATCTCAGTGTGCGTTATCAACCTGACAAGCGTTTGCCCGACAAAGCCATTGACTTGATTGATACCGCGTCTGCTCGATTAAAAATAAACACAATCGATTGGACTGTACGCAAGAGCCACATTGTGGATATTATCAGCAAGTTTACCAAGATACCAGCAGAACAAATTGGCTCAGAGAGTACCAAGACCTTGGTGAACCTAGAAGAAACTGTCAAGACAAAACTATACGGACAAGATAGTGTAGTTGATACTGTGTTGGAAAAAATCTATGTTGCTAGAGCTGGACTAAAAAGTCTCAACAAGCCAATTGGTAACTTCTTGTTCTTGGGCCCGACAGGTACAGGTAAAACTGAATTGGCCAAACTGTTGGCTGAAGGCATGGGCATGAAACTGATTCGTTACGACATGAGTGAGTTCCAGGAAAAGCACAGTGCCAGTAAACTGATTGGTGCTCCTCCCGGATATGTGGGCTACGACGATAGTAACCTGGGTGGTGGCATGTTGATCAGCGACATTGAAAAGAATCCCAACTGTATTATCTTGTTTGATGAAATTGAAAAAGCACATCCAGATGTGACCAACATCTTGTTGCAATTGATGGATGAAGGCACTATTACATCTAGTAACGGCAAGAAAGCTGATGCACGTAATGCAGTTATTATACTGACCAGTAACCTGGGTGCTAGTGACAACGAACGTAATACCATTGGCTTTAGCACACAACTAGAGAAAACGGACGAGGATGACAAAGCAGTCAAAGACTTCTTCAAGCCCGAGTTCCGCAATCGACTGGACGGCATCTGTAAGTTTAATCGACTGGACCAAGTGAGCATTAAAAAGATTGTGCTCAAGTTCATTGCCGAAGTAAATGAATTACTAAGTGAGAAATCAATCAAGATTGTCTTGACCGAAGCCGCAGTGGATCACTTGGCCGAAATCGGATACGACAGTAAAATGGGCGCAAGACCCCTGGCACGCAAGATCAATGATCTTATCAAGGTGCCATTAAGCAAGAAAATCTTGTTTGACAACATTCCTGCAAACACCATTATAGAAGTGGGTTACGAGAATTTGGAATTTTCGTTTACTGCACAAGGCACTTACTCAAACACATCACCAACAATAGACGCAAATGGCTACATCGTTCTGGACACAATTCAATCCTAAGATAAAACAACGCGAAACTGTCAAGCGATACTTCAATCGCTATTTGTATAAAATAGTAGTAGACGCACCGGGTGCAAGAAGTATCCTTGACAATTCTGTATCAATTGAATATTCAATATCTAAGCAAATGCATGAGTTGAAACGTCTAGTACGTTTTAACGAATCGTACTGGGAAAGAAAAATACAACAACTAAAAACAGCCGATGTTGATCAATTGACACGTCTTAGAACCCTCAAGCAAGGCAATCCCAATCTAAAATTTAGAGTGGAAGAGCCTAGAATACAAATTTATGCCGACACCGAACAGGAACTAACAAATCTAGCGAGTTATTTAAAACCATATAGCCAAACAGTTACCGAAATATATGCCCCCAAAGACAACACAGTTGACTTGCTCAACGGTGATGCTATAATCAGACGCAGGGACAACGGATATCGATATCGAGTAAATTTTAGGGATACCACGATAGATCCCGATATCAAGGCAAACTTGCTCACGTACCTAAACAATTTAACCAGTGCCGAAGTGCTAGTGCCCAGAAATGTGCACCGCATGTTGACCCGTCCCGGAAAGTATATTTGGAGCATGTACATGTACTCAAATGATCTAGCACTCAACAGTTTTATTGAACTTATTTGTCCGGGCATAATAGCAAAAAATCACGAGCTGGTGGTACGACCCACTAAATAATAGCATATTATCAAGGAGCCGCTGAATGGCTAAAATCATAAAGCAAACAATCTTAATAGAGCTAAGTCAATTGGTCAAGGACGATGCCCCCCTGGGCATGAATGCAGTCAACACTGACTTGCTGACCAGTCTCGAAGCAGTCACACAAGAATTAGTAGGCAATGGGATCATTGTCGAAGTAAGCGAACTCAAACAATAAAGGAACTTCAATGAGTGATAAAAAAGTAAGTCAGCAAAGTGCTGTCGATCTAATCAAGGCAGCAGCCGCTAAACAAAAAGCTCAGGCAGCATCAGCTCCTCAAGCGCAACAACAGGGTACACCTTACGACTTTAAGAAAGTACACTTACACATTGGTATTCCTTGCTACGGTGGCATGGTATCAGAACCCACAATGACCAGCTTCTTGCGTTTTGTGCTATTGGCCAGTCAAGCCGGCCTAAACTGGAGTTTGGATACAATGGTGAATGAGAGTTTAGTGACACGTGCACGTAACAACTTGATGGCCAAGATGATGACCAATACTGCTGCAACTCACTTTATGTTTATTGACGCAGACATTCGCTTCCAACCCGAATCAATCCTGCAAATGATTGCATACGAAAAAGACGTAATTGGTGGCTTGTATCCCAAGAAAGCCTTGCCAGTTAACTATGTTATTAACCTCAAGCCTGAAACAAAAATTCAAGGTGACATCTTTACCGTGGACACCATGGGCACTGGCTTCTTGTTGTTCAAGCGTAACGTATATGAAAAGTTGATTGCTGCACATCCCGAGTGCAAGTATGTGGACGATGTGGGCTTGGGCAAACAGTACGAGCCCATGATGTACTCAATCTTTGACTGCAAGATTGATGAAAAAGGACACTATCTTTCAGAGGACTGGTTGTTCTGTAGACGTTGGCAAGAACTGGGTGGCGAGATTTGGGCGCACAGCAAGGTGTTGTTGAATCACGTGGGCCACTACGAGTACGCCGGAGACTTGGATAAACTCAAGATCATGGAACGTGGTAGCATGGGCATCATTGAGGACACACTTAGTGCACAGGGTGCCAAGATTGACAAGCCGCTAGAGGCCAAACCCGAACCAGCAACTGCTTAAACACCGGCCCCGTAAGGGGCTTTTTACATTGTGCAGTTAGCACCCCAGGTGGTAAATATAGTAATATATCTCGGATCACCTCATGTTTCTAAACGAACTTTCAGAACCGCAGTTGCTGGTAATATACCCAGGACGCTTTCAGCCTTTTCACAAAGGGCACCACGCAGTATTTGAGTGGCTCAGTGGCAAATTTGGTCGCCACAATGTGGTGATTGCCACCAGTAACAAAGTGGATCCACCGCGAAGCCCGTTTAGTTTTGCAGAGAAAGCCTACTTTATGCAGTTAACTGGGGTGCCTATGGATCGCATAGTACAAGCCACAAGCCCGTACAATATATCAAATGTGCTAAGTGGCGGACAAGTCGCGGTACAGGATCCCAACAATACTGTAGTGATATTTGCTATCAGCGAAAAGGACATGGAGGAAGATCCCAGATTTGGTCCTAACAGTTTTACCAAGAAAGATGGCAGTCCGGCCTACTTACAAAAATTGGGCAACATCAAGCAGACCGAGAACATGACTCAACATGCTTATATTATGACAGTGCCCACATTTGATTTTAATGTGTTGGGTCAACCCATGCGTTCGGGCACCGAGCTGAGAGAGATGTATACCAATGCCGATACCAAGACCAGACAAGCCATCATCAAGGACCTGTTTGGCACTTATACTCCCGAAGCCGAAAAGATCATGAATACGCACCTGCCCAATCCCGCAGATGCAGAACCGGTCGCGGCACCCAAGTTAGCAAAGACCACTAAACTAAAAGCAGTTCCAAAATCCAAGGTCACAGTCAAAGAAGCAACACTACCCACTGATGCTCCTCCAGGATCGGCTCCACAGACTGCAACTGCCCCACAAGCACAAACCACAAATACTCCACAAGCCAAACAGGCCTCGCAAGCACTACAAAAAGGATTGGCCCGATATCAACAACTGTATCCCAATACCGATCATGGCTTTATCACAAGATTTATCGATCACATCGAATCCGACGGTACCATAGTAGTTGCTGGTGATAACAGTACAGGAAAAATCAAAGCACTATTGGCACAAGGCGGTGGCGCACAGTTTCGGGTAGTCAATCAAGATGAATTGCAAATAGCACAACAACGCCCACAAGTTAGAACCATGCCAGAATCTGGTATGGCAAAAGAGGCAACTGGTGATTCTAAGTTTGACCGCATGATGAAAACTATTAAAACGGGCACCAAAAAACAAGCCACTGCAGATAGACGCGAACAAAAACGGCAAGACCAAGAAAGAACAAGAGCCGCTATTGACAATATGTTTGGCAGTAGCATGAATCAATTTAAAAATTTAAAAATTAAAGAGCAAGGCGCGGCCGAAGGATCACAATCACGCCTACAACCAGGAACTCAGGTAATGTTATGGTTAGGCCCAAAAGACATGCTACCAAATCCTCCACGAGATGATAAACGGTATTGGGACCGAGGTGTAGTAGTTGATGAGCCAGAAAAGATGAGTGGAAGTTGGCAAGTTTTAGTAAAATCAGAACGCAAAGGTCAATCACCTATTAGTCCTGGACGTGTGTTTGTTCTTAAACAACCGGATGTGACAGAGGCCGGTGACCCAAATTTTGTGGGGTTCATGAATAAAAGTCTAGGCAACAAAGTAGACAGGCCCAAGGAAAACCCATTGGCCAATGCACCAGATTTTTATAAAAATGCTCCTGTTGCAAATCTCGATACGAATAGCAGCCAAGGACAAGCGTTAAAATGGGGTATTGGCATATTGCAAAAAATATCGCCTGCACAAAAAGCCAAATTAGCAAGTTTAGATGAATATGGTGTCGAATCCTGGCTTGAAGATTTAGCTGTCAAACAAGGCATGGCAATGGATTATAATAATCCAGGCGACGATGATGATCGTGATCGTTTTCAATTTGCACAAGAAGATATCGGTGAATGTCAAGAGCTATTAGGCGATGTATTCCATGATCCCAATATCAATACTTGGTTAGATCTTATTAAGTCAGAGCAAGGTGTGGCGGAAGGCTTGAGTGATACACAAAAGAAGATTGAAGATACTATACTCAAACTTGAACAACGTTTGAAGTTTGCTAAAACACCTGAACAATGGGATAACATAAAAAATCGCATTGAACGATTACAAGCAGGGCTGACCCGTAGTAAGACGGGTGTGGCGGAAGGCACAGAACAACAGTTTATGATTTATTTTGTTGTTCCTGAGCACGAAGATTATTCAGACAGAAATGAGCCTACTGAACGAACTATTGTTGTTGCCAATAGTCCCGGAGAGGCGGCAAGACTATTCAAAGCCGAAACTCCCGAAGCATACATCAAAGATGTAGTTGCTATGAAGCAAGGCGTGGCGGAAGGCTTACTAAAAGAATCTGTTATCCGCTCTGAAACAATAGGACCATACACACATGAACTACATAAGACACCATGGGGATATCAAGTAAGAGTTTATGCTGGCGGAAAACAAGTTCATTCGGATATAAC
>Ga0164296_1005865_pt1 | contig 10588 bp, 10 predicted proteins | sample GEODES057metaG_FD_113533 | JGI IMG/M metagenome (GOLD analysis project Ga0164296, IMG submission 113533) | Dystrophic lake water microbial communities from Trout Bog Lake, Wisconsin, USA - GEODES057 metaG | ecosystem: Environmental > Aquatic > Freshwater > Lake | place: USA: Trout Bog Lake... | reverse complement strand
TGTGCCACAATCGTGTGACTTTTGGTGCCATGGATATTAGCCACGAAGCCGACGCCACAGGCATCATGCTCATTTTTAGGGTTATAGAGACCTTGTTGCTCAGGTCTTTCGAATTGAGTCATACACTACTTACAAAAGATTAAACGGAACCTTCAATAATAAAGCCTAACGCCTTGTATTTCAATATATTTCAGATATTTTAGATTAATATTTAGTCGGCAAAACTACCGCTTTAAATGCTTCTTAATCACGGTTAAATATGAATCATTCATTTGCTTCTTATTAAGGGTGTAATTGGACAGGTGTATGCGCCTTAAGAGAAAGATGTCCTCCGACTTAATCCACGATGATTTTTCATGCAGAATTTTGGCCATCAAATCAACAAATTCTCCTCCTTTTAGTGAAATATCGAAATGACCTATTTTTTGAATTAAATCATTTGAGATCACGACAGAGCCTGGCAAGGAGGCGTCTTGAATGGTTGGAAGCTTAAAATGGGCTAAGCGCTTAGGATCAATTTCTGGGGAATAAAAGTGTTCGACCTTACCTGAAATCACATCCGGATATTGATGCTTTTTTATAAGCGCCTCTAGAGATTTATAACGGCCCTTGGGCCAGTAATCATCGGCATCTATAAAGTTAATATATCTGCCTCTTGCGATCCTTAAACCGTCATTCCGGGCTTCGCCAATGCCACCATTTTTATTTCTATGAATGAGACGAATACGATGGTCCTCAAAGCGCTGAATGATTCTAGACGACTCGTCCGTGGAGCCATCATCAATAATAATTAATTCATCTGCGTCTGAAATCTGCGATAAAACAGAAAGAACGCACTCTTCCAAATACAAAGCTCCGTTATAGCATGGAAGAATGACGCTATGCATTTGATCGATCTAGTTTTGATTTCACCAATTTAAGCAACTCAAAATTGCCTGGTAAAGTATTTCTCGAGGCATTAGATGCGTGCACTTTTCTTTGTAAGATCACGTCATCAAGCATGTGATAACGTAACTGCTTTTGATGCGCTCTTACAAACCAATCCACATCATCGCCACCATATCTATATTGCTCATCAAAAAATCCCACCTCAAGAAATTTCAATTTTTCAATGATCATGGTCCCGGGCACCCATCCTTTTTGTGGCTCTATGAGCCAGATAGGATTAAGCCATTTGGGTGGCTGATCCACTTGATACAAAGAAAATGATTGTCTACCAAGCACGTAATCCACATCCATAAAACTTTTGATACCCAATTGTTGAAGCTCAAGCTTTCGAGGGTGCCATGTATCGTCTTGATCTAAAAAAGCAAGGTGCTCATAACGTGCTTCTTGAACCCCTTTATTTCTAGCATAAGCCACGCCTCCATTTTTTTCTAGGACGATCAGCTTAATATCTTTAGATAGCCTTTCGAGTGAACGAGCGACTTCTATACTTTTGTCATTTGAGGCGTCATCCATAAGTAGTATTTCAAAATCTTGAGGAAGCCATGACTGATTTAATATGCTTTGCACAGCGTCTTTTAAAAAAAATTCGCCGTTATAAATGGGCAAGATAATTGAGAGATTATTAATCGCCTTCATGAATCTTTTTTATTAAAAAATTAAGGAAATCATTATGGGATGCGTCATCTTTTGGCAAGACAAGAAACTTTCTATCCATTTTTGTAAAAATGGAGCTGGCTAACTTCATGGACTGATCAATCCATAGAGGTACCTGAGAGGCTGTGCTCATAAAAAAATAATTAAATCTTAAACGATCTGACACCATCATACCCCCACTAACATCAGAGGTAAGTTCTAATCCGTAGATACCCTCTAGCTCGAATGAGTCTATAAATGGGCCGTCTTCGTGGGGGCCATTACAGAAATAAACTGTCTTGAGGGACTCCGTGTCCGAGGACTTCTTATAATCCTTGAGGCAACTCAAGAAGTTAAGAAACCGGTCCCCCTTATGCTTTATCGTGCGATAAATTGTATACACCTTGCCGTCTTTAGATAGGCACACATAATCATCTCCCGCTGTTTTCATGTGTTGGCTTATTAGTGCAATGGTCGTGGATGATTTTCCAGATTTGCCCGGCCCCACAAACAAAATGCCCTTACGTTTATCTACAATAGATCCGCCATGTGCCAACCAGCAGTCGGATTGAAGCGCTATCAAATGAACAAATTCTTTAAGGGGTGAAAAAAACTCCCATGATGGTAGTCTCTTAAAGTCTCTACATGCAAACAAGCCTATGCCTGTTGTCGCATTAAATGTTTTAATCAATGACCTCGATACATCATTAATAACGACTTGTTTTTCTTCAAACTTTTTATTGTCTTGATAAAAATTTGATGAGATGATTTCGTCGCCTGCCGCTCTCATGATGTCACTGGCTAAATTTTGATCCACACAGTAGATCACTGGAATCGACGCGGTCAACGATTTAACCAACGAAGAGGCATAGAAAGCTTCTATAGCCTTATTATAAAGAGCGTTTTTTTCTATCGCTACCTGAAGCTTAATTTCGCCGATCTCGATCAGATAAATAAGAAAATGATCATCGAGACGAATCTCATCTATTCTATTCTCTAATCGATTAAACCACTCTGATTTACTAAACCTCATTGAGACGAATGAGGCCATCCCTCTTGTTGATCTATTTCATGAATGGGATCTAGCCCCAGAATTTCTTCCATATCTGTATATGTGTGAAGCATCATGTCTTCATCCAAATTCCTGATCAAGATTGATGTCATATTTGAACTTAAATCTGTATTACTATTTTTTTTTATCTCGATAATATTTTCTTTAATTAAGGCCCCAACAAACTGACCTAATTTTTCTTCGGTTTCTTTATCCCATCGGTTAAATTTAGATAATTCATTAGGCCTGATGCCAGCTATCAAGTCGACAAATATTTTTTTTGCGGCACCCTTAACATTGTAGTAGTGGCCCTTTTCCATATTAATAATAATGACCTCATCGTCCACAACCTCATGTATACACGGTGGATTTTTAAATTGATAAGCTTGATCTAATTGCATGGGGTTTTATTGATTTTTAAAGGGCTTAAGGGCTGTTAAATTTTTTCTTCTTTTGACTGAGTCTAGCAAGGCTCTTAGGGTGAAGTGCATAATCTTTTGATTACTATTATTTGTCATATTGCTCTCATGCCTGCGATAGTATAAGGCAATTTTATTATCAAAATAAAAATTAAAATCGCCTTCGCGAATCCTTGTAAAAAAATCTAGGTCCTCACTAAAAAGATATTCGGACTTAAACCCCTCCATGGCCTTAATTAGGCTTCGCCTAAATGTGGTCGCCCCCAGATGAACATGATGTGTTTTTTTAGAGACATTGATACGTCTCCCATTTAAATCGTTTTCAAAAGGTTGTACCTTTCCCACGACAAGATCAATCGACGGGTCCGACTTAAAAAAGTCGAGGTGGTTTTTTATTCTGTTCTTAGGCCAAAGATCATCATGATCAAGAAAGGTAATAAATTCTCCGGTCGCAATCTCAATCCCTATATTACGCGCTCTAGCAGGCCCTGCTGAAAGGGTCTTTATCACTCGAATCGATCTTTTACTTAGGATGGATAGTGCGTTTATCTTTTGGATGGTGTCGTCATCCGACCCATCATCGATCACAATCACCTCATCCTCAAGCGAGGTATTTCTAAATACGCTTATGAGAGAGGCTTCGATTAGCTTGCTACCATTTTTAACCGGCATGATGACTGAGATGAGAGGCATTTTAGGCGCTAGGATGTGTCACATTTATTTATAAATTAAGATAAACTCAAGCTTTGATCTTATCACCTTAGCCTTATTTTTCAACTTATCAAACCTCATGAACGATGCCATAAATTATTCTAAGTTGCTAGATTTTTGTGCCGCTCTAGATTGGGGCATACTTAAAAACAATTTAAGCTCGGCATTAAAAAAGAAGCCCGATAACCCGGAGCTTCTTTGCCTTTCCGCACACTTTGCCATGCGTCAGGGTCATCTATCGCTCGCGCAATGGTTAATCAATAAGTCTATTGCGATAGATGCTCAGTATCACCCCGCTTTTGCTGAATTAACATTACTTAAATTTATTGATAAAGATCAAACATTTTTAATGCATGATTTACCCGATGCGTTACTTGAATGCGTTCCTAAAAATCACCCACTACATTTACTAAATATTTTTTCTCTGATTATGAGCGAGAGGAAATTGTTAAGAGATCTTGACCTGGATCGTTTTAATCAATTGTCATTTTTTAAAAATGAAATCCTTCGTTTCATCAAATTTAATCAAGATACCCAATTCAATGAAAATGAAAATCACAATATCCACCTAACACTAGGCCCAAAAACATTTCAATTCATCCAAGACCTCATTGAGCAAAAAGATTTATTGCTAGCTCATATGATTTCCCAATGCATAGGACTTTTAGCGCCCTTGAATCCAGATATTTTTGCTGCCTCGGGCTTAAGTTATCTCGCATTAAATAAGCTTGACCTGGCGGGCCTGCAATTCTCAGAAGCTTTATTTAGAGGTACCTCTTTCGAAAAAGAAATTTCACATAAGCTCTTTATTGTGAACTGTAGACAAAGAACATTCCATGATGCGATTACCATTGGGCTGGCTCTTGAAAGGCAGGGTTTATTGAGCCTATACAATCAGCTGATGCTCGTCGATATATATATGCAACTTGGCACTCATAAAAAAGAGACTTGGGGAAGGCTGAAAAAATTAAGCTCGTCAATACATCCCGAGCACGATTGCTATCCTTACTTCGACACTCTTCTCCAGAAAAACATCTACTTCACTTCCAAGGAAAAAGAGGCTGATGTTATTCAGTACCTAAAAAATAAAACCGATGCCAGCCAATGTAAAGCGGCCTATTTATATTTCTATGCGGAGATCTTAAGGATTAGCCATCCTAAGGAGGCAGTCTTAATTGCAAAGAGGGCGATGATTGCTAACCCTTTGCATATTGACGCTAAATTATGGCTAGATAAAAAAGACAATCAGAACACAACGGTTGAATTCTTAAATTTATTCGTTTCACGCGAAGGTGAGGGAAAGGTTTGGCCCTCATCCTCTGAGGAGGCTCTTCTACAATTAATCTTTAACGATAAAGAGAATCCTAAAAACGCATGGAATAGATTTCAAGAAAACTTTCCATTGGAAAATTTAACGGCTGGAGCCTATCGCCTCCTTCCATCGCTATACAAAAAACTTTCTTCCCATCAGATTGACTCTGGAATCATTAAGGGCATTTGGAAAAAATCTTTTTTTGAAAACTCAACTAGGTTGTCACTTGCACTACCTTTTTTTGATGCACTTAATAAAAAGAATATTCATTTTGTACTGCTCAAGGGTATCGCAAACGCGATCACTTTGTATGATGATTTAGGATCAAGGGCGATGTCAGATATCGATGTATATATTGACCCATCCAATATTACTGAAGCGGATGAGTTATTAACAGACTTAGGCTGGCAAACGAAAGACATCCCTAACTCGCCAAGACTCCGCTTTCAGTACGCCTCTACCTATAAGCATGCAGGTGGTGGAAATATCGATCTTCATTGGCGACTCAGTGAAGATTTCTCTTGTGATAATTTTGATATAAATGATTTTATGCCGTTAGATAAGGTCTCTTCGCATGGAAGGCATTGGGCGATCCTTTCTCCAACAAACAATCTTATGCTCACGATACTTCATGGCGTTGCTTGGAATCACCTATCACCATCTCGATGGGTTGTAGATACAAAACTTATTCTCGATAAGTATTATAAAAATATCCATTGGGACAATATTTTAAAGCTCACCGAAAAATATGATTGTCAGACCCCTTTGATTGCAGGCTTAAAATATTTTTTCAGTCTTGATCTCAACTTAAAGCCACCTCAATTATTGAAGGATCTTTTGGAGGCGGATCATAGCGACTCGCCTTTGATGAGGATCAGGTTTCGATCTAAGTCGCATACCTCAGATTTTGAAGAAGTTCTCGCAACTTATCTCGCATGGCAAAAGAAATTTCATCTTTCGGATCAGGATATATTAATGGTGTGCGGCAAGGATAAAACCAATAGCATAGAAGAAGGTTGCCTCTCTCATGGTATCTTGTGGGCGCCTTACTTTGACCCTGATACAATTCTAAAAGAAATGAAGATTACCATGTCGCACTTTAATCTAATTGCAATCGATGCAAACTATTCTTGTCTTATAAGACTATATTGCAAGTTTTAAAATTAATAATGTTACCAGGAGTGATTTGAATGAGTTTAATTATGATCGCAACACCTTGCTATGGTGGCATGGTTCACGAGACTTATCTTAAGTCTCTTATGGGATCGATAGGTGTATTACAAAAAAATAAGCATAGCTTCATTCATAGCTCTTTTGGTAATGAATCATTAATCACGAGAGCGCGCAATAATCTCACCGCTATGTTTTTAGGTTCCAAGGCTGATGCGTTGATGTTTATTGATGCTGATATCGGTTGGACACCGCAGGCCTTGCTCGATCTGATTGAGGCGAACCATGCGGTCTCCGGCATTCCTTATCCCAAGAAGGGTTACGACTGGACGAAGATCAAGGATCTTATTGAAAAGGATTGGGACAAGAAATTAGAGCTCACGCCTCGGTCTATTCAAAAACAGGCGGTGAGATATGCTGTTGATGTGACAAAAAAAAGCACCTTAGAATTAAATCAGGGATGGATTGAGGTCGATCATTTAGGCACAGGGTTCATGTTAATTCAGAGAAATGTGATCGAGTCTATGAAAGACTTCTATTGGGATAAGTTAAATTATAAAAATGATGTCGCGGGTTATATCAACTCGGCTAAGCCTGAACATTGTGTGGGATTATTCGAGACCATGATAGACCCTGAAACAAAAAGATATCTATCAGAAGACTACGCCTTCTGTAAAAGATGGAGAGACATTGGTGGCCACATCATTGCGTGCACTAAACATAAGCTGACGCACACAGGCACACACACCTTCTAGCTACAGAGGCTGATCTGATGCGATGATTGCCATTACCGACTCAGTGGATTCTTCATAGAGCTGAAAAATAGGTAGGCTCGTTTCTAGATCCAGCTTATTGATGAGGAGCTTATCTCCAAAATTTATCCTTAGAAAATGATATAAGGCTTCCGCATTCAAAGCGTAGTTAATATTCTGCGGCGCGTCCTTACTTTTTTCATCTTGGCCAATCTTCTTTACCACCATACCCACAACCTTATGGTCGAGAGACAAGATGGGGCCTCCTGAGCTACCCTTCTGAACGCCTGCGCTAAACTGAAAATAATCGGGGCTGTCTTTCATGCCCAGCTGGCTATTAATGATCCCTTGTGTAATCTTTTGTGACATACCTTCGATAGCCGGCATGGGGTAGCCAATAGTCACGATTTCAAGCCCCACGGGAACCGATGACCACTCCGCTAACTTCAATGGTTTTAGGTGAACCGGGATCCTTAGAAGTGCAACGTCTAACTTTTCATCGGCGCGAATAAATTCAGCGGGTATCCATCGCTTGCCTGACGCTAATTTTATGTATACATAATTTTTATTTTTTACCACGTGATTAGCGGTGACGATATAGCCGTGACCCTCGACCACAAAGGCCGTGCCCGAAGAAACTTTAGCCGTATTTTTTTGATTAAGCGATGAGCAGCTTATTAAAATTAATGCGGACAGGAAGTAAGTGAAAAACCTAAAGTACTTAGGAAAACACTGCCCCATTAAAAATGATTGCAAAGTCACACCTTCTTATGATTAATTACAAAGGATGCAGCTGACTCAACTTTTAATGTGTCTTTGATGTTACAAAACTGTGCCAATGCCCCCGCGATAATTTTAGGCATCTTGATAAGTTCTGGATACTTGATAATCAGGGTAGGGATAGAGTAATTCAGCATCACGCTAAACAATTTAGAATAAATTACCGTAGCACCTTTCTCACCCAGATGATCAAACCACATCCTCCTTTTTCTTGTCTTCTCAATATCTTTTAAAGGCCTTAGGACATATATAAGTTGTGTTTGGAATACGGAGCAAATCTCAGGCAAGATAAATGCGGCTAAAGGGTCTTTCATAAAGAGTTGGACGGTTTCTTCCTGACGATCTTTAAAATGCTCTTCAAGTTTTAATTTAAATATTTGCAATGCCTCCATAATTTTTTTACGGTCCGCGGTGACTTTAAGACCCTCCTCGTTAATGAGTGCACGCAGTATATCTCTAAACAATATCGACTCATAAGTCACCTTTGTTCTTTCATCACGCGTGGTGAAGTAAGGTGGCACGCTTGGGATTTCCATAGCGTGGAGCATACCGCTCACGGCCGTGGTGCCACTGCTCCAAGAACCACACACCAATAAGAGTTTAATTTTTTTCATAGCGGGATAGACGGCTTATACCGCCGGATCTTTCTTCTTATGCGTGACCTGAATGGTAATGTGTTCAGGGGGTAGATTTTTATCTGCACGATCTTGAGCCGCCAAGAACGCGGCCTCGATCTGCAATGTTCTTAAGGGCGCATTAAAGGCATAGAGTTTGGAGCGATTCTTTAGGAGATGCATTTTCATATTTCTTAATTTTGCAGGGTCTTTAAGGAGCTCAACTGCCTTGGCGATATAGGTCTCGATATTCCCACAAATCAACTCACTTAATCCGGACGCGCGAAGCAGCCCACCACTCACCCTTGAAGCAAAATTCTTACCCTCTAAGCTAATGACTGGGATGCCTGCAAAGAGTGCGTCGCCTGTGGTCGTATGCCCGCCATAGGGCCATGGATCGACATTTAAGTCGCAACATCTTAAGCGCGCTAGGTGATCATCTTGGGACGCCTTGCTTGCAAAGATGACTCTGTCGGCCGACACCTTTAATCTTTTTGTTTCCTTCATCAGATTTTCCTGGCCCGGCTTACCCGGGTCAAGCACCCATAAAACTGCCTCTGGCACCTCGGTCAGGATCTTCATCCAGGTAGTCCAAGAGTCACGATTAATTTTATTAACGTTATTAAACATGCCGATGATTAATTTATCCTGGGGGAGCCCTATCGATTGACGATTCGCCATCGGTGGAAGGTAGCGCGCAATGTAGTCATTAATTTGATAGGTGGGTGGAATACGAATAATTTTTTCTGGATAATTTTTTTCGGCGCCCGCAGGCAGCGTGTAATCGTCCGCGATGATGTAGTCCACAAAACGGCCGCCGGCAGTTCCTGGAAAACCTAGGTAGGAAATCTGTATGGGGGCCGGACGCCAACTTAGCACCCCGAGACGGCTACCCTCGGTGAGACCATTTAAGTCTACTAAGATATCAATCTGATCTTTGACAATAAGTTTAGCCGCCGCCTCATCATTCAATCCCGAAATAGAGCGTGCGACGTGAAAGCGATTAAGCATCTCCCTTCTCAATGCGGAACCGTCATCATAAGAAGCGCAGTAACCAAAAAACATAAACCGCTTCTTGTTGTGGTGCCTTAACATACCTAAAGCCAAGAGGCTGGTAGCGTGATTTCTAAAGTCACTTGAGATGTAGCCGATGCGGATCGGTCTCTTGTGACTGTCTGGATAGGCTCTCCGAATGTCTTTCACTTTTTCTGTGTAAACTTTTTTAGCGTAAGCACCTACAACCCTTATATTAACCATTTCATCATCGCACCATAGAAGATGGGTCCTGGGTGTCTCGATGGCCACCTGACTTTCTTGATCCTCATAAGCTTTTTTAAGCTGGGCAATAATCGACTCCGATAGATCCCAGTCCGCACATTGAAGTGCGATTCTTAATGTATAGCTCGCGAGCATGATGTCCCGACCGGATTCTTCAAAGGCATCTTTTGCAAATTGAATTGCGTGTTGACAGTCACCTAGCATAAGCATATGACGGGCGAGATCGACAATCTCTGCGGGCTTTTTAACTAGCTTGATCGCCTTTAGAGCCGCCTCAAGAGACTCTTTGTTCTTTCGTTTGCTGTAGTAGAAGTGTGTGAGGTAAGACCAAGCGGCAGGATGCTCGGGCATAATCGCGCTCGCTTCAATGGCTAACTTTTCTGCGCGATTAGTGTCGTGTCTATGCAAAATCTTCGCGGCGTCTAAGTGTAAAAGTGCTTTCGCATCTTTTGTTTTAACTTTATTTGCAAGTTTTAAGAGCGCTTCGGCACTTTCATTAAATTTACCTTGTGCATTTAATTTAATAGCCTCTTGAATCAAAGGGTCTTGCTGTTTTTGTATTGACTGGCTCATGGATAATAGAAATCTTATTTAAAGAGATTGCGTTAAACTATACTAAAAGTATTGGCACCAAACTTGCTCGCAAGGTGATCGCTACTTGCGATCATCATTGCAGTGTTAACATGAATAAGCTCAATCATCTGCGTGATGCCGGTATGATTTGTATCATAAAAGAGGTAGCCGTCGTTTGAGTTTCCTGAGAGCTGCGCAAAATAAAAATTTGCACCATGGATATCAATGGCAGCCTTAGCATCAGTAAACATTTTATTAAAATTAATCTCTGATGAATGATTGATATCCATTAGACCTGATAGGTGATTGAGTGACAAGTCTAGGCTGACGTGATCAAGACCAAGACC
>Ga0164296_1005864_pt1 | contig 10589 bp, 9 predicted proteins | sample GEODES057metaG_FD_113533 | JGI IMG/M metagenome (GOLD analysis project Ga0164296, IMG submission 113533) | Dystrophic lake water microbial communities from Trout Bog Lake, Wisconsin, USA - GEODES057 metaG | ecosystem: Environmental > Aquatic > Freshwater > Lake | place: USA: Trout Bog Lake... | reverse complement strand
ATGTATGGCAGATAATGATAAAGATGTTCCTATTAAGGAACGGGAAGATGGCACAGTGCTCGCCAAATTGGAGGTCCCAGATGAAGTAGAGGACCAAGAAGAGCCTAGACACAAAAAAGAAGAACACGAAGATAACGAAGACGGCGACCATGAAGAAGGTGGCGGCGACGACGAAATGGACGCAGCAGAGACTGACGAAGAACGCGAGTCAATTCGTGAAGCTCGTCGTGAAGAGCGAAGACTCAAAAAAGAGTTAAAGAAACAGCGCGATCTTTCTTCAAAGAATAAGATTAATGCACTTGAGCGTCGGAATGCAGAACTTGCAGAACGCTTAGCTAAGGTTGAAAACACAGCATCATCTTACGAGTTTGCACAACTAGACAAGGCTATCGAAGACGAAGCCACTCGTGTTGAGTACGCTAAGATGAAAATGCTTCAAGCAGCTCAAGCTAATGATGCAGTAAGTCAAATGGAATACTTAGAACAGTTAACAGACGCTAAACAACGTCTTAACCAAGCTCAGCATTACAAAAAACAGCAAGTGGACCAAGCACAGTCACCAAAACAGAATGTGCCAAACCCAATCGCAACAGAAGTTCAACAAAATGCCACAAAATGGCTTAAAAAGAACTCTTGGTATGATCCACAAGCTAGAGATACAGATAGTAGAATTGCCAAAGTAGTTGACCAAGAGCTCGTAACCGATGGTTGGGATCCAAGTGATCCTGAATATTGGGAAGAGCTAGATAATCGTTTGCAGTCCCGTTTACCACACCGCTACACCAGTAAAGGTAGTAAAGAAGGTAGGCGCTCTTCAGGCCCAACAGCCTCAAGCAGAGCATCTAATGCAACAGCGCAAAAGCCTGGCACAATCACATTAAGCCGTGAACGTGTACAAGCAATTAAAGACGCAGGCGCATGGGATAATACAGAAAAACGAAACAAAATGATCCGAGCTTATGCTTCGTATGATCGTCAAAATAAAGGTTAATTAAAATGGCAACGAACCCAAGAATTAAACGTGACTTAGAAGACCGTCTTTTAGACCGAGTCGAAGAAACGAAAGAACGGATCGCTAATGACGATCCAGAAACATTATCCAAGAAGGAGCGTGTAGCTGCGTTTCGTGATAAGTGGCAAAACTCGGCTTTGCCGGATTTGCCAAACGGAGTCCTTCCCGGATTCCACTTGTGCTGGTTATCAACAACCAACACGTATGACAGTATCGACAAACGCATAGCGTTGGGTTATGAACCAGTTAAAGCCTCGGATTTAGGTAAAGGCTTTGAAGGACTAGGTAAAATGAGCTCGGGCAAGTTTGAAGGCTGTATTAGTTGTAATGAAATGGTTCTCTTCAAGTTACCAGAAGAAATCTATCAAGAAGTGATGAAAATGTTGCATCTTGAGGATCCCCTCGAGCATCAACGTAATATTACCGCAAACGTTCGGAGCTCTGCTCAAGAAGGTAAAGGTGGTAGATCAATTCTTGAAGGTGGTATTTTGGAAATGGAAAAGGAAGCCGCAAAAGCAAACGCTAATGTTCGCTTTTAATATCAATCTTCAAAAATAACAAAGGAAAATAAATGTCTTCAACATTTCAACCCTTTGGTCTGAAGCCTGCGTATCACCCAAGTGGTTTAGATCGTGCAGTACCGTTCGCCGGTACTAACAGCTATGTCACTGGTGTTTCAGGTTACAGTGCTCCTTACAGTTTGAGTTCTGGCCAGTCTTTCTGGCAGTATCAACCTTTAGCGATTACTTCTTCTGGCCAATTGACTATCGCCAACCAAACCGCATCAAGCGGTAAAGTTTATGGCGTATTTGACGGCGTAGAGTACACCAACTCTGACGGTCGTCGTTCAGTAGCTAAATATGCTTCTAAATTGACACTTGATGCTTCTACAAATATCGTTTTCTGGATCTTCGCTGACCCAGCAATCGTATACGAAGCTCAAATCAACGGCTCAGCAACAGCTTCTGCCATCGGTACTGAATACAATTTCGACACAACAACTAACTATACTACTGCTGATGGCTATGCTATCGGTAACGGTGGTGCTGGTTTCTCTACTACTGCATTGCTTGCAACTGCTGTTGGTAGTACAAACCAAGGTCAAGTTCGCGTAGTTGGATTGGGACGTGAAGTAGCATACCCAGCTGGTAATACCAATGCTTGGGGCGATGCCTACACAATCGTTCAGGTTCAGATCTGCAACAACCAGTTCGCCGCTCCGTCGACGTCCGTTTAATTAATACGAAAGGATAAGCAATGGCAACCCCAATGCGTAGTACCGACTTTCGTGCGGTAGTCGAACCGATTATCAACGAAGTCTTTGATGGCGTTTATGAACAACGCGCCGACGAGTGGAAGGGATTTGTAGAAGAGATCCAAGGTATTCCACGTAACTACCACGAAGAAGTAATGCTTTATGGTATGAACGCAGCTCCCGCAATGCCTGACGGCACTCCAGTTAGCTACGATCAAGGTGGTACTTTGTACATCACCCGTTTCATCTACCAAATCTATGGCTTGGCATACGCCTTGACCAAAGTTTTGATGGAAGACGGCGATCACATCCGTATCGGCTCAACTTTCGCTAAACACTTGGCGCAGTCAATGATTGAAACTAAAGAAACATTATGTGCAAACATTTTGAACTTTGCTTTCACTCCTGGCTACATCGGTGGCGATGGCGTAACTTTGATCAACGCTGCTCACCCAATCGCTAACGGCGGTTCTTACTCTAACCAGTTATCTACAGCTGCTTCTTTGAGCCAAACTTCTGTTGAACAGATGTTGATTCAAATTCGCTCTGCTGTTGACAACAACGGTAAGCGTATTCGTCTGAAAGCTGAACAGTTAGTAGTTCCACCTGCACTCGAGTTCCAATCAGAAGTAATTCTGAAGTCTGTTCTCCGTTCAGGCACTGCTGACAACGATTTGAACCCAATCAAATCAACAGGCATGTTACCTAAAGGCACACACGTGGTTACACGTTTGTCCTCTAGCAAAGCCTGGTGGGTTCAGACTGATGCTGAAAATGGCCTCATGCTCGTTAATCGCCGTAACATGGAGAAATCTATGGAGGGTGATTTTGAAACTGATTCTATGCGTTATAAGGCCACTGAGCGATACGCCACAGGATGGCACGATGCAAGGAATATTTTCGGTACAGCTGGTCTGTAACGTTGTGTCCTAGCAACATGCAGTAATAGTAAAAAGGCCCACTCACAAGGTGGGCCTTTTTCATGTACAATAACATTATGAAACTAATTTCCAGACAAGAAGCTATTGACAACAAGCTAACCAGATATTTTACTGGTGAGGCGTGTAAACACGGCCACATTTCTGAAAAATTATTAAGCAACAGAACTTGTGTAGAATGTCTTTTAATTAAAAAACGTATTCGTGGTAAAAGCCCGGATGTAAAGCACAGTAATTTAAAACGATTAAATGCTTGGGATACACCAGCAAAACATTTAGCTAGAACTCGCAAACGACAAGCAAAACAACTACAACGCACCCCAGCTTGGGATCCTGACGCACACCTCATAGTAGCAAAATATCAACTAGCAGCCATGCTTACTCAAGCATCCGGTATCCCACACCACGTAGACCACATTATCCCACTTCAAGGCCGTAAAGTATCCGGCTTGCATGTCTTTTCAAACCTCAGAGTAATCCCCGGCGCAGAAAACTGCCAAAAATCAAACAAATACCCTGTTTAGGGCGGATTTATCCTATTTTTTGCATTAGTAGGTATAGGAAGAATCATCCCATTCTGACCACCGAACTTCCCGGTGAGACGACTCAGAGACAGCTTGGGATACCCACTGAGATTAAGGAAATACCATGTCATCAACATTTACAACTCCATTACGCATTTTTAAGCGTAACAACCCAACAAACAACGGCGTAATCGCTCCAGATAACACTGGTGCAGCTCGCTGCTCACAACAGAGCTTTATTGCTCCTGTTGCTGCCACAACTTCTGGCGCTGTAGTTCTTCCAACTTTCGATATTGGTCAGACAACTGCAACTCCATTTGTATTGCCAGCCGGTTCTATCATTGAAAACGTTAAGTTTTACGAAACAACTATCCCTTCAGCTTTGACTGGTGGTGTAGTTACTGTTAATTTGCTCGTAACTAACCCATCAACTGGCGCTGTTACAACTACAGCTATTGGCACAATTACCCCAACAGCAACCAATGGTGGTGTTATCTCTATTGCTTTTGCTACTACTGCAGCTGCTACAGCTCTGTTAGCTAACATCGGTACTTTGGATGCAACAGTGCAGTTTAGCCAAGCTACTGTTAGTGCTTTAACTGGTTCTTTAGCTGGCACGTTCACTGTTGAGTACACAGCCCGTAATACTGACGGTTCTACAACTGCATACGGTTCTGGCTACACAAACTCGTAATTAATTGCCTAGGGGGCTTTTAGCCCCCTACTTTAACTTTAAGGAAATTAATTATGTCTTTAGTAACAAATCTACAAAATATCCCCGCGGCAATTGAATCAGTAACTAAAGTTGGTCGCACAGAACCGTTTGATCTTCAAGTAGCCCGTAATCAAATCATGGGCCACACCGTGGTTAATATCAATGGTTATAATGCCAGCGTAGCCGGCACATCAATTCCGTTATGGGAAAACGCAACAGTATATACATTCCCAAGTACAGCATTAACTATGACAGTCGCAAGCTCATCTGCAACTGATGCAAGCCCAGCAAAAGTAACTATTAATGGTCTTGATGCTAACTACAATCAACTAACCGAAGTTGTAGCTTTAAATGGTACAGCAAACGTAACTACAGTTAATCAATTTTTACGCATTAATAGCATAATTATGACTGCAGTAGCTTCAGGTCAAGTTAGCAACGTTGGAACTATCACGGTTAAAAATGGTAGCACAACTTATGCTCAAATTAATCCCGGATTAGGTCGTAGCCAAATGACAGTCTACACTGTACCGAATGGCTATACATTTTACTTAAACCGTATTAATGCTTGGTCTGGTAGTAGTTTATCCGGCGGCGTATACATTTTTTACAATCTGACTAATTCCATAAACGGTATTAATACTTCTACCGCACAAATTAGTTTTTCATTGTTCGTGGATGTACACCGTTATGCACCAAATGTGTTTCAACAAAAAGCGGATTTAACTTTTGCTTTTTCAACAAGCGATAGTTCTTCGCAACACGTTGCAGCATATATTGAAGGCTTTTTGATTCAAAACGACGGCCAAGCACTACCTTCAGCTCTATAAGGCAGTTAAATGCCTGTCTACATTGACACCCGCGGTAACTCTGTCCTATCTGTAGCGGTCTGTGACCGCTGCAATAGGAAGTTTGGCTACACAGAACTTATGCCCGACCCCAATTTTCCGGGGATGCGGGTGTGTAAGGACGACCTAGATAACTTTGACCCCTGGCGTCTTCCAGCACTACAAACTGAAAACATTGCTCTTCGCTTTCCCCGCCCCGATGTAGACATTGCTACCGGCCCAATCGGCGGCAATCAAATTATGACAGAGAACGGTTTTACTAACGATAACTCTATGTTTATTGAGGGCACCAATGGCACATACGCCAATAATACTGGTGATCTAAACAAAAATAGTAACATTGTTCCATCACCAATGACGCTTAACCCCTATGTATACACAGTCTCACCAAATTCAGGATCTCGCTCTGGTGGCACTCTGGTAATCATTACCGGTGCAAACTTCACAGACGTAAACACAGTACGTTTTGGTGGCACTGTAGCATCATTTGAACTGATTAACTCCACACAAATAAATGCCATCGTACCGGCGTACACTGTGCTTGGTTTGGTTGACGTATCAGTAATCTCCCCATTTGGAACTGGCACCTCTCACGGTGCGTTCACTTACACTATATAATGAATAATTTTTGTGTATATGCCCATACAAAAGGGCATACCTTTGAAAGAATATTGATTTAATGGATCAGTCAATAACACAGTTACCAATTGCTACCCCGCTAACGGGTGACGAGCAGGTACCTATTGTACAACGTGGTGTAACAAAACAGGCGTCTGTTTCGCAGATCGCTAATGCTGCCTCGCCGGGTAAACTGATTACCAACATCGTTTACAATCCGTCAAACGGAGATTTAATCATTTATTACAGTGATGGATCTACAGAAGTTGTGGGTCCTGTATCTGGCTCATCTGGTTATTCTGGTTTATCTGGTTACAGTGGCTACTCAGGAATTTCTGGATACAGTGGCATATCGGGATATAGTGGTATTTCTGGTTTTAGTGGTATTTCTGGTTTTAGTGGATACTCTGGCAGCGGCGTATCAGGTTATAGCGGAAGCGGTATATCTGGATATAGTGGCTATTCTGGTATATCTGGATATAGCGGTATCAGCGGATATAGTAGTTTTTCTGGATATAGCGGTGTCAGCGGGTATAGTGGATATAGCGGTATATCTGGCTGGTCAGGAATTTCTGGATACAGTGGCACATCTGGTTGGTCCGGAATAAGTGGCTACAGTGGTACATCTGGTTGGTCTGGTACTTCTGGTTATAGCGGGTATAGTGGATATAGCGGTATATCTGGCTGGTCAGGAATTTCTGGTTATAGCGGCTATAGCGGCACATCTGGTTGGTCTGGTTTTAGCGGTTTTAGCGGCTATAGTGGCATATCTGGACAGCAGGGTACCTCAATTAATATTAAAGGTACTGTTGCCACACCAGCAGATTTACCCCCTACAGGTAACCAAGTAAATGACGCATATATTGTTAGCTCTAATGGTGACTTATATGTTTGGTCTGGAACCTCTTGGAACAACGTAGGAGAGATTGTAGGACCACCAGGAACCTCGGGGTACTCCGGGTACTCTGGTATTGGAACATCTGGTTATAGTGGCTATTCTGGCTATTCTGGCGTATCTGGCTGGTCTGGTATTTCAGGTTGGTCTGGATATAGTGGTATTAGTGGAGCGTCAGGTACATCTGGCTATTCTGGCACATCGGGATACTCCGGAAGCGGTATATCTGGCTACAGTGGTATCTCTGGCTACAGTGGTATCTCTGGCTACAGTGGTATCTCTGGCGTGTCTGGCTACAGTGGTGCATCTGGTATCTCTGGCTACAGTGGCGCATCTGGTATCTCTGGCTACAGTGGCGCATCTGGTATCTCTGGCTACAGTGGCGCATCTGGTATCTCTGGCTACAGTGGCGCATCGGGATACTCTGGCTACAGTGGTGCATCTGGATACAGTGGTGCATCTGGATACTCTGGCACGTCTGGCTATAGCGGCATCCAAGCACCTATCGGCGGCACAAATACCCAGATTCAATACAACAATGCTGGTGTATTAGGTGGAGTTCCTCTTTTAACCTATAACGGCACAACCTTAGCTCGTACTGGCGGCACAATCGACAACACAGTCATCGGTGCTACTACCCCTGCGGCAGGTACATTTACTACTATTACAGGACAGACAGAAGTATTAAAAGGTACTGGTGAGAATTTATTTATTAATTCAAATGCTATTACTTCTACAGGATGGGGTTCATTAGCTGTTTCTTCAACTTCAGGTCAATCCGACCCTTTTGGTGGTTCAACAGCTTGGTCTGTAACTGCAGATGGAACATCAAGCCAGCATTACCTTGCTGCTGGAGCTAGTTATGTTAGTGGCTTAACTTATACTTATTCTTTTTATTTAAAGAAAAATACCAACAACTACGCACAGTTGCGTTTTGTATCAACTGCTGGCGGTGGATATGCAAACTTTGATTTAAATTTAGGGGTTGTTGGAACAACGGGAGCTGCTTCGGGTAATACTCCTACAAGCACAATTACTTCTGTTGGAAATGGATGGTATCGTTGTTCAATGACTGTTGCAGCAACAACTGCTGTTTCATCTAGTTTTGCATATTTGTTTATAGTTTCGTCAGCATCTGCCGTTGGCGCAGAATCAAATAGTTTAGCTACTTCTATTTATGTCTATGGCGCACAACTAGAAATCGGCTCTGTAACAAACACCTATGTCCCCACAACAACTACAGCAGTATACGGAACTCCTACCCTATCCTTTAGTGGAGTAGCAGGACTAGGACTACAGTCTGATGGTAGCCTTTATGTTTCTCCAGCAGGAACAGGCGCACTACAAGCACAAGCTACTACATCATCTACAGTAGGTGGTAATGCTAGGGGTGCTAATGCTGTTGATTGGCAGATGAGTAGAAGTGCGGCTACACAAGTAGCAAGCGGTTCTTACACATTTATTGGTGGTGGTACAAATAATACTGCAATAGGTGTAAATTCCAATGTGGTTGGTGGTGCAAATAATGCAGTCAATTATTCTTATCAATTTATTGGTGCAGGGATTAATAACACTATTAGTGGAAGCCCTGCCGCAGTATCTGCCATAGTTGCTGGACAATCAAATACTATTTCTGGTGGTTATTCTAGTATTGTTGGTGGTCATTTAAATACTGCTTCTGGTTATTTTAATTCAATTGTTGGTGGTGAATCTAATTCTGCTACAGCATTAGCCGCAGTAACAACACAAGTTACAACTATTGCAGTAACAGCTAGTACTACACTTTATTTAACATCTACCAATGCCAACATTAAAGTAGGTCAATTAATATTAGGTACTGGTATTACTGTAATATCAAATTCTAACTCTGCAACCTACGCAACATCTGCAGTAACTACTGGTACTCCAGCAGTAATGGCTACTTCAACCATCTCTGGAACAACCTTAACTGTAGGCTCACTTTCTAGCGGTACAATTATTGCTGGTCAAGTCTTAACTGGTACTGGTGTAACTGCTGGTACTTATATCGTAAGTGGTTCAGCTTCTACTTGGACTGTATCTGTATCACAAACTGTTGCATCTACAACGATTACTGGTACGGCTTATACATTCACAATCAGCCAAGCCGCTACAACTGCCGCTGGTATTACTCTATCTTTCTACACCCCTCATGGAGTAGTAGTAGGAGGAGGAAACAACCAAGCTACAGGTAGTTATTCATTTATCGGTGGTGGTGGTGATGCTGGTACTGCGGCTAATAGGAATGTGGCTAGTGGTGATTGGAGTTTTGTTGGTGGAGGATGTGGAAATACAGCTAGTGGTATTGCTTCTTTTATTGGTGGTGGTGGCAGATTTACCACAGGTTTTGGTACAAATTTAGCATCAGCATTATCATCTGGTGTTGTATGCGGACTTGGTAATGTAGCTTCAGGACAATATTCTTTAGTAGGTGGTGGAAACAGTAATACAGCAAATGCTACTGGTTCATTTGCGTCTGGCGGTTACTATGGAACAACTCGTTCTATTGTTGGAAATCATGTATTTTCTGCTTGTATTCAACCTATCGCTTCTTCTGCTGGTGTTTCACAGTCTGCATTATTAATTCTTGGTCACCAAACTACCGATGCAACTGCTACAGTTCTTACAAGCGATGCTAATGCCGCAGGAACTACAAACCAAGTAATACTACCTAATAACTCTGCTTATTACTTTAAAGGCGAAGTTGTATCTGGAAAGACTGCTGGTGGTGATACTAAAGGCTGGAGTATTGAAGGAGTAATTAAAAGAGGTGCTAACGCTGCCTCTACTGCACTTGTCGGTACTCCTACAGTTACTTCTTTATATGCTGATGCAGGTGCGGCAACTTGGATTTTAGCAGTAACAGCAGACACAACCAATGGCGGTATAACAGTAACTTTTACAGGACAAGCTAGTACGACTATTCGTACAGTAGCACAAATCCGCACAACCGAAATGACTTACTAATAGATTATAAATAACCCCTAAACTCAACTAATAGTGTATTAATAGCTTATATTTTAAACTTTAAGGAGCAACATCATGGCTTTACGATTATCTGTTCAAACCCAATTTGGCGCACCAGCACCTGACGCTTATGCACGAATTACTAACTTCTTTGGCACAAAAGACCAAATTCAAGTGCAAGTAGCAATCTATTACAACGAAGATGCAAGACATAGCAATATGGCTACAGTTAAAGAGGAAGCGCATTATATTGGACTAGCCGACCTACCAGAAGGCAAGGCATTTATTCCAGCTATCTATGAAGTATTAAAGACTTTTAGCGACTACGCTGGTGCAACTGATTGCTAATATTAGGGCCAGATTTATAGATTTTTGCGTATTAGTATAAGTAATGATATAATCTAAGTTCGTAGGAACTTTACGGGAAAACATGAAATACAGCATCGTAATACCCACTTACAATAACTGTGAGAAATACCTAAAGCCTTGTGTAGACTCGGTTATTAAGCACACAGACATGTCGCAGGTGGAGTTGATTATCAGCGCCAACGGGTGCACAGACAATACTAGGGAGTACCTAGACTACTTACGAACCGCAGTGCCTAATTTAGAGGTAGTCTGGAGCAACGAACCGCTAGGATTTGCCCAAGCAAGCAACAGGGGTATTCGTATTTGTTTTGGCGACAAAATTGTACTGCTAAACAACGACACCCAAATACTGGGGCCTAACTGGCTAGAGCGCCTAGATCAAGGCGACATTGGTGTGGTGCTGACGCAGCACTCAGACATTACGCAAAGT
>Ga0164296_1005863_pt1 | contig 10590 bp, 16 predicted proteins | sample GEODES057metaG_FD_113533 | JGI IMG/M metagenome (GOLD analysis project Ga0164296, IMG submission 113533) | Dystrophic lake water microbial communities from Trout Bog Lake, Wisconsin, USA - GEODES057 metaG | ecosystem: Environmental > Aquatic > Freshwater > Lake | place: USA: Trout Bog Lake... | reverse complement strand
GAGCCATTCAGGTAGGCTCGAGCTGGCTCGGACCCTACGGGTCCGCTGGAGGGACGGAGCTTAAAGGGAAGAAACACTATAAATATAAATGACTACGGTCGGTGCATTCAATGATCTCATGGAGGAGTTTCTCAATGAGCTCGTGAAGACTTTCCCTAAGGAGAAGGCTATGAAGGAGTACCAGGAGGCTTTTGAGATTGGCCGGCTGGCCAATGATCGACTTCCTATGGCACAGTTTATGAAGGAGATGAGCCCCTATTCAGCCCACGTTTCTAAGCGTGATGAGCAGTTTTTCATCGATAATGATGTGAATATTGTGAAGGAGACGAATCTGGCTACGTATTGGCCGACTCTGTCTGAGAATACCAAGACTGCAATCTGGACGTACCTGAACAACCTCTTTCTGCTTGGGTCTCTGATCTCGATGATTCCACCCGAGACTGCAAGTGCAATTGAGAATATCGCCCAGCAGCTCGAGGGTAAGATTGATGAGGGTGCAATGATGAGTGCACTTATGGGTATGCTCGGTGGTGGGGGGGTATCGATGCTCGGGAACAAAAAATAGATGTAAGTAATAATGGATATTCGCCAACTCTTTCGAAACGATCAGTTGCTCAAGTTCTGGCCTTCAGCCAGACAGACGGCCGAAGATCGTATGTATTCCACAACTAGGTTTATTCTGTATTCAAGTGTAATTATATATCTCATCAAGCGTGATTCACGTATATTTGCACTTGCGGCCCTTGTACTAGGTATTCTTTATATGCTGTATCATAGTGGAATGATTCAGGAGGGTCGTGCACAGGGTGTTACGAGTGATGGACGCCCTATGCGCGGGGTGACTATGCCAACTTTTGATAATCCCATGGGAAATGTGCTCATGACTGATTATTCCGATAAGCCGGATCGTCCTGCAGCTGGATATTATCCAACTGTCCAAAATGAGATTCAGAAGCAGTGGAATGTGATTCACCCATTTGAGAGGCAGAGAGATGCCGAGCGTAACTTTTACACAGTTGCTAGTACAACAATACCCAATGACCGCGATGCCTTTACAACTGCAGCCTACGGCGACCGTAATGCACCAATGTGCCGCGATACCCCCGGAGCGTGCGATCCTGATAGTAACCCAATCTTCCCCGAGCGTGTGCAGCAGCGTGCAGTTTTCAATCGTACGACGCAGATAAATTCTTTCTAAGCAATAAGTAGAAATGCCTCTCCTTCAGCCCGGCCTTCGTATGCTTCAGGAAAAAGGCCCTTTGGTGCCTCTTTTGAGCGAAATTGTAGCAACCGATGATATTCTTCGGTCACAGAGTACAACCACTTTCAACCGTTATTGGACAGAAAAACCTTTCGATTTCCCAACCCAATATACCCTTCCTCCTCAGAGGGTCTGGACTAATGACCCGACCGACACCCGTGCCGCCCTTCAGAACGCTTCATTCATGAAGCGATATACTTTGTAAAAGCGGCCCCTCAAGCGGACCCGTAGGGTCCGAGCCGGCAACAAGGGGCGAGGGTCCGAGTCAGCACTTACAAAAATGGCTCCGCCCTTCCCTAAAAAACTTCTAATTAATAAGTAGTATGGACCCACTAGCACTTGCAGCAGTTGTTGGTCTTGTCTACGCAGGAAAGAGACTAAGTGACAAGGAAGATGCCCCCGCACAACCAACCCGCGTGGCCATCCTCGATCAGATACCCCAGGGATCCCGTCAGACGTATCATTTGAACTCGAACGATATGGGTATCGGGAGTGGACCTATTAATGAGCCCTTTCCGGGTGTACCCATAAAGAAACGCGAGGTTGCTGGTGGTTTTGGTGATATTAGCGCCGGGGCGAATCGCAACCCGTTTGGTCAGCCAGTATATAACTTGTATAACCGTCAGGCGGTTACAAACAAAATGAACAACTTTCCACCAGTTGAACGCATGAATGTCGGACCAGGTCTTGGCGTTGGTGCTAATATTCCAGCGACTGGTGGCTTTCAGCAGGTGTTCCGTGTTTTGCCAACAAATGTGAATGAGGAGCGTCTTGTCCAGTTAGATGGTCGTCCCGGTCCCCCCGTGGCCATTGTTCCATCTGGTTGGGTTCAGCAGGGTGGTCTGACTCAGACTCAGCGCCCACCTAAGATTTACTATCGTGGAACTGAGATGGGACGGGCTCAGGGGCAGGGTGGTCCCATCTCTGCACCGGAGAAGCGACCCATTTTCCAGAGGACTATGCAGCCTACTCTCAAGTCGCAGTCTGTCAACCGAGGAGGTGATGGACTTGAGTTTGGAACCCAATTCTTCCGTAAAGATGCTGCACATGAGTTTCAGCCAAACCAGCTCTGGGGTGATTCAAGCCGTGGTCAAAAAGGTCGTATGCTTCCGGCTGGCCAGATGAATGTCCGGAACGATCCCCTGAACCAGAATGGAGCTGCAACTTCAGTTCGCGAGGACAATTGGTCAACACCAGTAACTCCGGCAGATGCAGGATACAGCGGCAACTATGCCACACCCCCGTTCAATAAGTTTAACGGATACAAGGGTCAAGAGAATCCATGGTCTCGTAAGCTTGATGTTGCTCAGAAACAGCTCGACAAGAATCCCCTTGCAAAATCCGTTGCGGCTGCATAAAAAAAATCAATTATACTAGTAAATGTCTGGTGGTATTGTCCAGCTCGTTGCTACAGGTGTCCAGGACGTGCACCTCACGGGAAGTCCCGAAGTTTCATTCTTTCGTTCAAACTATAAGCGTCATACCCACTTTGCCTCATCAGTGGAGCGCATGCTTATCCAGGGTCAGCCATCTCCAGCAGGCATCTCAACCATCCGGGTTGAGCGCAAGGGAGATTTGCTGAGCTATATGTACCTCACGGCCCGGGATTCTACCGGCCTCACACGTTCAGACCTTGATTGGTCCCAGATAATAGATCGCGTCGAGCTTCTGATTGGTGGTCAGGTGATTGACCTTCAGGATGCCTTCTATACCTACAACATCGACCCAGTGTGTATGGCCTCGACCTATTCTCAGCGTTACATTCCTCAGTCAGTGACTCTGGCTTCTAACGATAACGCATTCTATCCTCTCAAGTTTTTCTTCTGCAAGGAGTGGCAGACGGCCCTGCCTCTGATTGCTCTGCAGTACCACGATGTAGACATTCGCATCACTTGGGGAAGTACTCTCGCAACCCAAGTCGCCCCGGCGGGCGCCCCAACGAGCGTTGCCCCTCTGACGGACCCGACCCTGCAGTCAGCATCCTTTCTGTACTCAGTCACTGGTGCTGGACCAGCTCTCACGGCAACTGTTCTGACTTCAAACGTTGCAGGAAGTGTATCTATTGGAGCTGTCGTTACGGGTTCCAACTTCGGTACAAATCTGGTATATGTGTCTGATCCGAGCGGTATTACATATACAAACGGAGTTGGTTCCGGAAATCTGGTGGTTAAGTTTACCGACAATATCAGCTGGACTACAGTGACTGCTGCAAGCCCAGTTGAGTCATTCGTCTACAACCCCCAGATTTTGGCAACCATCACTATCGCTGCACAGGGTGCATCTGCCGTCACCACGTGCACAGCCACTGTCGACTCTATCAATGGTGGCCAGATTGAGCCAGGAATGGTTGTCACCAATGCCGGTCTGACTGGCCTGGTCTACATTAGCAACGTCATCTACACAAACAATGTCGCTACAACTGTGACTCTCAACTTCCCTTCCCAGGTGACTAACAGCCTTATCAACTCTCAGGCAGTTGGCATCTTTGCAGGCAATGTGCCATACGAGCCACTTGTGCCCAGTACCCTCGAGTTCCAGTCTTGGGGTAACTTCATGTATCTGGACCCTAATGAGCGCGAGTACTTTGCCAAGAATGCCTTTGAGATGCTCATTACCCAGGTGCAGCGTGTGCCTATCGCACCCAATACCAATAGCCAGGAGGTGGTCTTCAATCATCCAGTCAAGTTTATCGCCTCTAACGTTACTTCCTACAGCGATATGAACCAGCGTATGGTTCTGCAGATTAACGGTACCGAGATTGGTGAGTCCCGGGCCCTGCCCCACTGGGTCGAGGTTCCTCAGTACTACCACACTCCTTTCGGCTACCACGCAGCCGGAAACACTGTTCGGTCCAACGTTCTCTGCATCCCCTTCTGCCTCGACACGGCCAAGTACCAGCCCACAGGAACTCTCAACTTTTCCCGGATTGACACCTTCCGGCTGGTTACCCCAGTCGCGTACAGCCTGCAGAAGCTGCTAGCCTCCGGTGTTGGCAATGCCCCCCAAGGTTACCTGTATGCAGTAAACTACAACATCCTCAAGATTGAGAATGGTATGGGCGGTCTTCGGTACGGAAGCTAAATCTCAGGGTATATTAATGCACTGGGTAGCTTGGATAGCCTTGGCAGTATTTGTATTTCTTTTAAGTTACGATCCACGAGTAGGAACTGTGCAGAGGTTTCTGGCGTCGGATGTAGGCCCAAAAATATCTCCAGAAAAAGTAGATGGAAAAGCATAAAGCAATTGCTATTCCAGTATGCTATATAAATGATAAAGCGCACTTTTTGCTAGTCCACGATCGAAGGTACAAGGAATGGACCTTTGTGACGGGCGGATGTCGAAAGCGCGAAGTGTACAACCCTCTCCGTTGTGCAGTTCGCGAACTCGAAGAAGAGACCAGGGGATTGATAAATCTCAAAGATGGTACATACAAGTACTTTAAATTCACAACCGACGAGGATGCAACATATCACGTATACATATTTGACACAGTCACACTCAACCAACCAGAGCTTGTAACACAGTTTCTATCTGAAAAACACAAGATGGAGACTCAGCAGATGGCTTTCAAAAAGAATTATGACGAGAATGACTTTTTGGAGTTTGATACTCTCGAGGGCATTTCGAAGCGCAAGATATGGCCACTTATAACCAAATACGTCATGCAAAATCCTGAATTTTATTCAGCCCTTCGCTCGTCAGATCGTCAACCGTTTTCCCTTCGTTATTAGAAGAATGAAAAGCAAGTCTTATTTTGTCGACCGAATCATCAAGCTTCGAGGAGATGATTCAGAACGTGACGAGCTCATGAAACTCTCAATGGCTGATATTCTCCCCTTGCTCAACAAGGAACGGGCAGCTACCAAAAAAGATATAAAAATAGAGTTTGATCACGATGAGATCCCGCAGCCAAAGGAGGAGCCAACTTTCATTTCACTCATCCAGAACTTTATGTTTACGAGCCAGGATCCTTAGGGAAGCCCCTTGTTGCTGGCTCGGACCCTAATAGGGAAGGGGCGCAGCCCCTTGTTGCTGGCTCGGACCCTAATAGGGAAGGGGCGCAGCCCCTTGTTGCAGGCTCGGACCCTAATAGGGAAGGGGCGCAGCCCCTTGTTGCAGGCTCGGACCCTGCGGGTCCGCTGGAGGGTCCGCTTAAAAGTTTTAAACCCATACTATTTATGGAGAGATGGTCGAGCGGCTCCGGGCCAATCACACATCTGTTACTCAATGGGGGTGTTTTGCACGCGTCGAATGCATCCCCAGAAGTGTTTCACTCCAGATACGTCAAGTCTCTGAAGCGAAATAAGAAACTATATCTAGTAGAGCAAAAGACACCCGTTTTTCGGTTTTTCGTCGATCTCGACTATAAAGACCAAGCTGCGTTGCCCCATCATATGATTATCGAGTTGTGCCAGGCTATGAATAAGGTGACTGGACAGGCGTGTCTTGTCGCGCTCTCTCGGCCTCGTCAGGTTGGTGGCTTGATCAAGACTGGAGTCCATATCCACTGGCCGGATCTGCACGTGACAAAGCAGCAGGCTATGCAGTATCGGACAAAGATTCTGCTTGGTCTTTCGGAGTGCTTTCCGGGTCGAGACTGGTCAAAGGATATCGATGCGGCCGTCTATTTGGGAGCTGGCCTAAGAATGCTCTGGTCATACAAGACCGATGTGGACTCGAGCCCTTACATTCCTTGGAAGAGGGTTGGGTCATCTGTGACAGACTTGCCGGCAGAGCCAGCCGTAGATTTGTTGAATCTGTTTTCTATCCGACTTGATGGCATCGAGGAAAAGACCGAACAGGATCTTCCGGAGAGCGCAGATAAGCTCGAGGAGTTTATCCGTCGGAATATCCAAGGTCAGGCTGACGCATCTGTGCAGAGAGTATTCAAGACATGCAAAGAGACTGACAAGGCGGTCTATTGTGTACAAACAAACTCCAAGTATTGTGAAAATATATCAGCCGAACACAGGTCAAACCATATATGGTTCAGTATTTATAGAAAACTCTTCCAGTGGACTATACGACAAAAATGTCTAGACCCAGAATGTAACGCAGATTCCCCTGCTGGATTTACGTTTACTGGGAAGCCATATATTCTTCCTCCGTCTATTATAAAAGAGCTAACCAAGGATGGAATTATGGCTCAAGATACTTCTTCTAGTGTTTCTCTTTACGATATTTTTTCCATATCACCCACTCCCAGAAGAGCCGTTCCAGACATTCATTGATGAGGTCCACCCATATTCGGGCCTCGAGCCAAATCTATTCAGGTCTTTTGTCAACAATGTCAAGGTTTGTAACTCATTCATGTACTCCGACCCTAAGAAAGCATCATTCGCTCTTTATAAAGCAATAGATGATGTCCGGGAGTTGTCCCTTTATACGCAGCGGGCCGATCAGGATGAGCTCTCTACGGAACTGGAAAGCATAGCAACCAGACTTGGTCTCAGTGGTGAAGAAATCATTCAGCGAATGTCTCTTCGATATGGTGTGAGATTCTTTCCAAAGTACTTAAACGATAAAATACCAGAATCAATAAATGATCCAGCAGACCCGTTCAGGCCGGGTGGTAAAGCAACCGGTTCGATATGTACCACAGGAAGTTGTAGAGGATGATTATGGCTCAGACGACTATGGCACAGATGAGGAGGAGTACGAGGATGAGGAGGATGAGGAGGAAGAGGATGACGAGGGAAGTCTAAAGGATTTTGTAGCTGGTGACGAGGAGGAGATTGCAGTTGAAGAGGTGGATGAGGATGAGGAGGAAGCGTTAGAATCCGAGGAGGAAAATGAGTAGATTCAGTATAATGGAGTACAGTCAGCCCGTTAAGATCCCAGATGGTCGTTATTACCTAAAAGTCACCAAGGGTGGTGAGCGTGTATTTTATCAGCTAAACAAACTCAAGCTGGTAGATGATAATCTATTGGCAACCAAGAATCTATCCTTTACTTTGCCCGAGTCTGCTGTTGATATTATTTCAGCCGTCGAGCAGGAGCTCTTGTCTCAGGCCATTTCCAGCAAGATGGAGTGGTTCGGCAAGGAGATTAGCGATGAGACTATTTCAAAGGCGTATCAGAGCGCAGTAGATGGTGGAACCTTCCAGGCTCCACTTGCAACTGTGAATGGCCAGACTGTGGTTGTCGCCTATGATAGCAACAAGGAGGCGGTCGAGCTTAAAAATATCCAAAAGGATAGTGTGATTGATGTTCTTGTTGAGCTATCAGGCCTCTGGTTTTTGAAGAAATCCTTTGGACCCATTTTCCGGGTGGCTCAGATCCGTGTACCTCTTCAGGCTGCTTCGCGCAAAACTTTCCCGACCCAATACCTATTTGACGATGCTCAGGATGAGGAGGGCGAGACGGACACTGACTATTTGGACTGAAATTTTTTATGCCTAACTATTAATAAATGGCATTCGACTTGAAGAAGGCACTTTTGCTCGCTATTGTCGCATATGCGGTGTATCACTTTTACTTCAGGAAGCGGAGCGGCTATCGGCTCATTAATACTGATCAGAGCCGGTCCCACATATATATCTCAGGTGGAGCACAGGCTGCCGGTAACATGTCAATGGCTGACTATGACGCACAGTACCCAGGGGGGGAGAAGCTCGGTGAGTTTACCCCGGATAAGATTCTGGCCGGCCAGAGCTATCTGGATCCCCGCAGCCAGATTGGTTACCCCGAGACTGTTGGCGGCAACCTGCGTAATGCCAATCGCCAGGAGCGGTCCGAGCCCCCCAACCCCCGCAACGCCGTGTCCATCTGGAATCTGTCCACTATTCCCCCAGACGTGATGCGCCCAGCATTCGAGATTGGGTCCGGGACATATTAGAAAACTTAAAGAATAAACACACTCATTCACTAAATGGCTGAAGACATGAAACGCGCCATGGGTGAATGGATTGAGTTGAAGAAAAACCTCTCAGAGGCCCGCAAGGACCTTTCCACACTCAACAAGCGTGAAAAGGAGCTTAGAAAGTTTATCCAAGGATTTATGGTTAAGAATGACGTTGATGCTGTCAAAATTGATGATGCGCGCGTATCAGTCAAGTCTACGAAGCGAACTGCCCCACTTAACAAGGAGAATCTAAAGGCGGGTCTGCTTGTGTTTTTTGAGAATGACGAGGCGCGGGCGGATGCCTGTTTCCTTGCAATCATCGAGAATCTACCAAAGACTGAGAGCAAGACGATCAATCTCAGCGGTCTAAAGAAACCAAGCGCCTAATACATAGAATAAAGGCTCTCGTTACCCTTTCAATGGGGCTCTTGAACGAGTATCAGTATGATGCATTTACCGGTGAGGAGGAGTATGACGAGGAGGAGGTTGCAGAGGATTATGGCCCGCTCAGCCCCGAGGATTGGATGGATTTCAACTCGACTCATCTTTTGAATATGTGGATGAGTCTCCGTCAGTACCGGGAAGAAAACTACATAAATAACACTATTATGAATTTCGCGACGTACAACGACTTTTGCCACTTTGTGATGAATTTCTCTCGGTAGAGTATAAGAAGATGCTCCCAGATATTTCAGGACCCAAAGTATTATCACCGACGCTGCTTTTTTTGTTTATGTCTTCCGGTGTGGTTGATTACGGTACGGCTTTCAACGCCCTTTTGATTATCGTGCTTCTGACTCTCATTTATAAATTCATTCTTCGGGTGACGTACAAACCGGCCGACTTGATAATGCCGGCCCTAATATTTTCGGTTCTCAAGCCCGGCAAGTTATTCACCTTTCCCCCAGGTACGCCAGCAAATGACCCCGTTGCGATGATTACTCACTCGGTCATCTTTGCCCTCTCATATTCTCTTCTACGTGTTCAATTCCCGCAATATTACTAAGCGCGCCAAGTAGTTTCTGATAAATTAGAATATAGTATTATGGTGAAATATATAGCAATTGGTCCCGGCTTTGTCGGATACTTTGGTTTAATCGGAGCTCTGAAAAAACTGGCTGACAATGGTCGGCTCACAGATCTTTCAGAACTCTCAGGTGCTTCGGCCGGAGCAATAGCCGGTTTCATGTATATAGCCACCAAAGGCAACTTTGAGCGGATGCTCAAAATGTCGCTCAAAGTTCCCCTAAAAACTCTCATGAAACCAAATATAAGAACATTTCTGACACAGTATGGAATCGTCTCATACGAAAAGGTATTTACAGTCCTAAGTGATACTCTCAAAGATCTTATACCCGGAAAGACTGATATTTCATTTAAAGAACTCTATGTTCACTACCCGATCAAGTTTCATGTTGCAGGATTCTGTATAGATCTGCAAAAGACTGTGTACTTTTCGGTTGATACCGAGCCTGATATGAGTGTATTAGAAGCTCTGCACATATCATCATGTGTTCCTATACTTTTTCCGGCTCGAGAGTTTAAGGGGTGGAAATATATAGATGGCGCCACTGCGGAGACAACCCCATGCGGTCCATTTGTAGGCAAACAGGACGCATTGGGAATGATGATAAATCATCATGAAAAAATGGGTAAGATTACAGACTTCAAGTCGTATGTACAGATGATTTTAAAATCAGTATCGTGCAATCGATTTAATTATTCGCACATTGTGCCTCATACATTTTTGAATCTAGATGGGTTTGATTTATTTAACTTTTCTGCTGATCACGAGGAAAAGTTGCGTATGTTTGCGCAGGGCTACGAAATAGTGGTTTCATAAAAATACGCGTCTGACCTCGATCGATGTGGAAGCGATCGCACTCAAAGGCTTTTGACATGACATTGAACAGGTCAACAGCATCCTCGACACTGGTATGACTTTGCACATATCCATCTCCATACACAAACTCTGCATATGTCTGTAGAGTCTGTGATGGCTTCCCTACCATCTTGTCAAACTTGGGGCACATTGTTGTCAACAGACGCTGGGTGCACACAAGTGTCAACTTGTTCCAGCCACTAAGATAACACCGACTCTCGGGCCTAAACATGAAATCCTTTTTGAAAATCTTCTTTTCACCAAGGATATCCGCCGTATCAACCAGAAACTGCAGGTCTCGGTCAAGTGCGTGAGACATCAAGATGCCATCAGTATGTTGCTTTATAAACTTGAGCATATAAACCATCGACTCCTTTAGAGTCTCGAAACGAACGAGCTCGTACCCAAGCTCATCACCCCTGACTGATGTTCGAGCTAGCTTTTTCTGAATATTATCAGATAGTTCTATCGCAGGATTCTTGAGAGAGTTTCCTATCATAATGTCCAGTCGAGGACCAATCTGTGTATCGGTCTCATTCACATAGACTGGACTTTGTGAGCGACCGTTTGATACCCACTCTTTTCGGGCCCGGAATGTTCCTG
>Ga0164296_1005862_pt1 | contig 10590 bp, 13 predicted proteins | sample GEODES057metaG_FD_113533 | JGI IMG/M metagenome (GOLD analysis project Ga0164296, IMG submission 113533) | Dystrophic lake water microbial communities from Trout Bog Lake, Wisconsin, USA - GEODES057 metaG | ecosystem: Environmental > Aquatic > Freshwater > Lake | place: USA: Trout Bog Lake... | reverse complement strand
TTCAATATCTTTAATTACAGGTCCGTGCATGATTACATGGATCTTTTTTAATTCTACATTATTATTTATATCCGCAGAAATTAGGCTTTGCATCAAACCCAGGCCTTGTTGGCTGGGAATAACCGTACAGGGACGATTGACAGTATAACCGTCGTTATCCACTGATACAATTTTTGCTACAATTTCATCACCGGTAGAGAGTTTGAAACATACGATGTCACCTGCACCGTAGCCTTTTTGAATTAACATATTTTAACCTTTGAGTGTTTGAAAAAATTCTGCTGGCTGACGTGCCAGGCCTTGATATCCGCCTTCGACTAGCAGTTTACCATCTTGGTAAATTTGTGGGACTGTGCGATGTCCTTCAGCTAAAATGAACTCACGTGCTTCGGGGGTTTCGTCAATTTTAATTTCTTGATATTCAATTCCTTTAAGTGACAACAGGTTTTTAGCCTGTATACAATAAGGACAATTATTTTTTGAGTATACGGTAATCATATTTCTGTTTCGATTATTTCAAATGTAGTGTTTGTTTCTTTTAAATATCTATCCCAATATGTTAGCCACACAGGATCATTCGGCTTATTCTTTTTTGCGGCATCGGCATCTTTCCAGATGTATGGATAGTTTTTTTCAATTTCGTCGGTTTTTAAAACTTGTAATGTCCCGGAATTAACAAATTCGGATCTAATACCGAATTGCCGATCTCGGGCAGCATTAAACTCATCTTGCTCACCTTGCGGTAATGTTTCTATCCAATCCTCAAATGAAATATACTCTTGCCCGTCCGGGACAGTATATTTAAATTCTTGTTTGATAGCCAATATTACCCCCCGGATGCAACCTGTTCAAAAATAATGTTATTTACAGTTAAATATTCATTCCAATAGCTAAACCAAACTGGATCGTGTGTTGCTTGAACATTAAATTTATTAAATGATTCAGCATCTTGCCATTGTTGAGTATTCCCTGTTGTTGACTGCAAAGCTCCGTTGTGTGCCGCTTGAACTGCGGCTGTTTCTCTGATAGTAGCAGCAGCAAACTCATCCTGCTTTGCTTGTGGTAGTGTTGCTACCCATTCTTCAATTGTTGGTGGTATTGTTCCATCAGCTTTGGTATACTTCATTGTTATTGTTACTGCCATACTATGCTCCTTATAGGCTAAAGCCTTTAAATGTGTCAGTGGTTATGTCCTGCTTTGTTCCACCAACTATATAACTACTTATCTCAGTTTCCTGTGGGGCTACTTGAACTTCGCTACCAGCAATCCACTTTTGTGTCCACGGCAACGGATTACTTCCAGGTTTAATTCCACAATCAAGTCCTACTGCAGTCATACGTTTACAAGTTAACCAATCAACATATTGACACAACAATTGCTCATTAAGACCAATCATACTGCCGTCCTTGAACAAGTATTTAGCCCAATCCTTCTCTTGCTCGGCAGCCTCTAAAAATAGTGCGGTACTTTCAGCTTGTGTTTCCTCTCGAATTTTAGCAAAATCAGGATCATCTGTTGGTAAAATTTTAAGAAGAGTTTGCGTAAATGCTAGATGCAAATTTTCATCACGTGCAATGAACTTGATAATTTTAGCATTACCTTCCATTTTCTTTAGTTCTGCAAATGCCCATGAACATGCAAAGCTAACATAAAAACGAATGCCTTCAAGTGCATTAACACTTTGTAAAGCCAACCAAAGTTTCTTTTTAAGATCGTACAAGTCAACAGTAACAGTTTTATCGTTAACGGTATGTGTGCCAACACCTAAAACTTGGTACCAGTTAGCAGCAGAAATTAAGCTATCGTAGTATTTGCTGATGTCGTTGGCACAGTTTATAATTTCACTGATTTCTGACAATTCATCAAACACTTTACTGGGATCAGCATATACATTACGAATAATGTGTGTATAACTGCGACTATGGATAGTTTCGCTAAACGCCCATGTCTCCATCCAAGTTTCTAGTTCAGGAATACTCACCAATGGCAAAAATGCCAAGTTGGGACTACGACCTTGAACAGAGTCTAATAGAATTTGTCTTTTTAGATTGCTTGTAAAGATGTGTTGTTCGTATGCACTTAACTCTTTAAAGTCTTTGGCATCGCGCATAACATCAACTTCCTCAGGTCTCCAAAAGAATCCTAATTGCTTATCTGTTAGTTTGTCAAATTGTCTATATTTTAACGTATCATACCGTTGTACCGTTACTGGCCCTGCGGCATCTAAAAACGCTAGCTTTTCTGTATGGTGTTTTGTTTGGGTTGAATCAAATACTGACATTATTTTTCCTTAAATTACACATGAATCGCAGTCAACATCATCAGTTGCAGTTGCAGTTAATTCTGTTTCTTTTGATGTTGCATGTACATCAATTTCGCCTTGACCATCATTGGTATTGTAGTAGTATAGTTGTTTACCGCCATATTTGTAAAATGTTAACACATGGCCTAACATCTCACTCATTGGAATTTTTTCATCATCATAGAACTTTGGATTGTACGAAGTATTGGTACTAATTCCTTGATCGATATATTTTTGCAATATTGCACAAATATTCAAATATCCTTCTGGCGAACGTTGATCCCACAAAAGTTCATATTTGTTTTTAAGTCTACGATATTCAGGTACAACTTGTTTTAGCACACCATGCTTGCTTTGCTTGATACTGACATAACTACGTGGTGGTTCAATACCATTGGTAGCATTACTTATCTGTGCACTTGTTTCAGCTGGCATAATTGCCATCAATGTAGCATTACGAATTCCATTGCTGAGAATCTGTTCACGTAGTGCACGCCAAGGCATGCGTTCTTCATGTTCAACCAACTCGTCAACTTCTTTCTTACGTGTGTCAATGGGCAAACGTCCATCTGCATACTTAAGATCTTGCCAACGTGTGCAAGGCCCTTGTTCCTTGGCTAGGTCAGCTGACGCTTTAATCAAATAGTAACTCCAGGCTTCGGCATACTCATCTACTAGTGCTAACGCAGCAGGATCGCTGTAACTTGTATCATTTTTAGCAAGGAAATATGCTAAGTTAATGATACCTACTCCCAAAGGGCGGAATTCTTTTGTGGCTAATTCGGCAGCCTTAATTGGGTAGTTTTGATAACTTAATAGTGCATCTAAACCACGCACTGCCAATGTACAAGGCTTTTCAAAGTCTGCAGGCGATTTTACGTTGCCCCAGTTGATTGCACTCAATGTACACAAAGCAATACGACCTAACTCGTCGTTAACATCACTAAGTGGTACTGTAGGCAAATCAATTTCGCCACAAAGATTACTCATTTTAATTGGTGCAATTTCTTCTTTGAAGGGACTATGTGTATTTGCATGATCTACATTTTGCAAGTAAATGCGTCCTGTATCTTTGCGTTCCTGCATGAACTTACCAAATAGTTCCACTGCACGAATTGTCTTTTTACGAATTTTTGTATTGCGCTCTGCACGCTCGTACAGTTCTTTAAAGCGTTCTTGGTTGTTGAAGAAAGCATCGTACATTTCTGGCACATCGTGGGGGCTAAAACAGGTAATATCGCCGCCTGTGATGAGTCTTTCGTACATTAATTTGTTGAATTGGACGCCATAATCCATGTGACGTACTCTGTTATCCTCTGTGCCTTTGTTGTTCTTTAAAACCAGGAGATCTTCAATTTCCAAATGCCAGATGGGATAGTAAAGTGTTGCAGCACCATTGCGTACACCGCCTTGACTGCAACTACGTGTTGCACTCTGGAACAACTTGTAAAAAGGAACTACGCCCGTATGGTAGGCGTCGCCAGACCTGATAGGCGAACCCAAAGCCCGAATTCGTCCTGCACCAATTCCAATACCGGCTTTCTGGGAGACATACTTAACAATGCTGCTAGCAGTAGCATTGATACTATCAAGGCTGTCGTCGGTTTCAATAAGAACACAACTACTAAATTGCTTTTGCGGAGTACGTACTCCGGCCATAACCGGAGTTGGTAGGCTAATGTCGCCCATGCTTGTTGCATCATAATAATCCTTTACCCAACGTAGTCGTGTTTCTGTGGGATATGTTTGAAATAGTGTTGCGGCAATTAGCATATAAGCCATTTGCGGAGTTTCAAAGATGTCGCCAGTGACACGGTTTTGTACCAAGTACTTGCCGCGCCATTGTTCCATGGCAACGTAAGTAAAGTTCTCATCACGTTCGTGCTTGATATAACTGTCAAGTGTATTCCACTCATCTGTAGTGTAGGCGGCGAGTAGTCCCTTGTCATAAAAACCTGATTCCACATTACGTGTTACTAGTTCTAATAGTGCACATGGGGTATAACTGTTGTAAACCTGTTTGCGTAGATGGTAATTGATCAAACGCCCTGCCACGTATTGGTAATTAGGAGTTTCCTCACTAATAAGATCTGCAGCACTCTTGATAAGAGTTTCTTGAATATCACTAGTTTTAATTCCATTATAAAATTGAATGTGGCTTTTGATTTCTACTTCGCTTGCACTAACTCCTGTTATTCCTTGTGTGGCCCAAAATACCACTTTATGTAACTTCTCTAAGTTGAGGTCTTCTCTGTGACCTTCTCTTTTTGTAACTTGAATCATTGATACCTCTTAATATTCTTTTAGTTTTAAGTCTTCTTCAGTGTAACGATATTGTAATACTAGATTTTTATTTAGTAGTTCAATATTTACAATCTCATCATCGCGGAAATTAAGCACATATTTTCCTTTTGCCAAAAAGGCTAAATTATACGTGTACTTGGTTATAGGATCATTATATACTTGTATTTCGGCATCTAGCTCTCGACCATGACTAGTAAAACATATAGTATATACTATTCCCAATGTTTTTGCAAGGTCGCAGTAATAATTTTCTGAAATTAATTGCCAAGGATCAGGCCAAGTTAATGGATCTTTAGGGTCTAAATAATAAGGATTGTACGGACAGTCGTGCCAAAACTCTGCAACTTCTTTAATTGCTTGATCTAATGTCAATGAGTCTAGAGATTTTCGAAAGTCACGCCAACGACCCACTCGGTCGTCGGTTTTAAGTTTCCACATTTATGTATTGTTAAGATAAGGATTGTACATTATAAAATAATGTTGTACCAGTTGTTGTTGTATAGTTTACGTTTGCTTGAGATGTATTTGCGTTTAAACTAAACACAAAATCAGTTATGCCAGTTTCGGTGTATTCTTCGTTATATGATACTGTTGTGCTACCAGGATATCTAGCCATTTTTAATACACCATAGCGTTGATAGCTGCCTTGTACTAATGTATAGGTCATTACTGCGTTGTTTGCAGTAATTGTAGTAACTGTGCCAGAACTAGTTGGCCCAAAAATTTCAGTAAGATTAGTTGGTAAAGTGCTTTGTAATGCAGACACAGAATTACTAATTGCACCAATATTTGCAGTTATATTAGCAAGTGTAGATGTTACACCACTTGTAAAATTAACAATAGAATATTGCGTAAGGATTTCAGTATTTTCGCCGGGCAAAGGACTGTTTTCAGCAATGGATCCATTGCCAATATACAATCTATTGGTGTCTGTGCTCCAGCCAAACTCTCCGGATGCTAACTGTGGTAGATCTTGTTCTAATCCACGACGTTGTTGAATTCTTGATATTTGTACGATGGCCATGCTCTAAAAATCCTATTATTTTATATTTATCTGCCGATCAGAGTTTATTCTGACTTGATTTTAAAGAGTTTTTTAGGCATGTGTTGTTGTGCAGGTAGATTGGTATTACTGTACATAAATCCGCACATATTACAACTATTTTCTGGTAATGATTGTTGTGCAAACCAATTTGCTATTTCTTCAGCTGATGCGTCAGTGCCAATACTGGCGTAGTCATTGTAATACGGTGCCCATTCAGGATCTTCTTGTAAATTATATGTTTCAAGAGTTTGATTTAATACTGCCCTAGGCGGGCATTTCCATAAACGATTATCGTAAAACTGTACATAATTTTTAATGTGACACACTGAATGATTTTCAAGTTTTGCCCGAGTATTATTGTAATCGTGCCAGGGTTTTAATGTGCTACCATGCCCTTTGTAATGCGGAACAAAATGATCACCGTGTTGATACGTCATGTTAACCATACAGTTAATGATATCGTTTTGATCTTTCAATAAACTAAATTTTTTATGATCAGAATCCCATGGCGTGCCTTCTTCCCAGCGATATTTCATCCCCCATCTACGAGCTGTAAATCGTTCTAATATTAATTCTTTTAATTTAGTGTAATTATTGATTACTAAACTAGCATATGGTTCTTCAGTGGTATGATGTGTAACACTTACTGCTGTGCCAGCGTCAACAAATAAATCGTCAATATGATCAAATAGTTTATCAAGAAAATATCCATTGGTATTAAGCCAAATTGGTTGTGTCTGTGGAAAATATTTTCTTGCCAGTGCAAACCATTCAATTAACTGTGGGTGCATAGTAGGCTCGCCGCCAAACAAATGTACTCTAGATGGTTCTATGTACTGCGCCCAAAATGCCAGTGCCGGCTCGGCATCTTCAACATTTATTAACCCGTTAATTTTTTTATGATCACTGAATGTGCAACATCCTTCGCAACCCATTTGGCAACTACGAATCATTACCAAATCAAAAAAGTCTACTTTATATTTCTGCATGCTGTAATTATGCCACTAGATAGTACATTTCAACCTTTTTATTCCATTCATTTGTCCAGTGTGCAAATTCTTCTGGGTCAACTTCAAACTCTTGATACTGTGGTGTATCATAAGTGCCATCGGGTAACAGTTTAGGCTGTACACACATTAAGATTGTGCCAGTGTCAATGGTGGTACCGTGAGTTTCATTGTGTGCTTGTGCGTAAGCAGCCAGTTGGATAAAATAGTCGTCAATGTATTCACGCTTCTTGGGTTTATTGGTTTGTTTAAAATCCATAATGGCCGGACGGCCTTTCCATTGCCCAACTAAGTCAGTGGTGCCAGCATATAGTCCACTGTAGTACACAGGGACCTCAACTCCCCAACATTCATCTACATGTACTAATCCTTCAAGAATAACCTGTGCGGCCATAAACCAACTTGGGTGTGCATAAGGGTTAGTGGGCAAAGGCTTCATGTCGTCCTGTGCAAGATAGGCTTCAAGATAACTATGCATACGAGTACCACGATTGGCAGCTTCGGTTGTTATTTGTTGCGCACGCTCAGCGCCTATGGATTTTTTCCAACGGGCCAGCGCCTCACGGCTTTCTTCACTTTTGGTTCTATCTAAGATTGTAGTTACACTAGGAACTTTGCTGCCGTCAGGCAAACAATAGTGTCGTTTGCCTTCTATGGTTGTTCTGCTCAATGGTGAGTAATCATATTTTTGTATTATCATAGGTATACTTAATTGGTATGCGTTTTAAAATGTTTACTTTGTTTAATTCTTGATCAAATGCTAATTTGTCTTCTTCAGTTAACATATCATATAATCTGCTGTTTAATATACTAAATTTAGTATCAGTGCGTCGATCAAATTCAGCAGTAAATGTTAAAAATTTACTCCATAATATTAGATCATTTGGCCACCGATTTAATTCATTTATGGTTGTAGTTAAAAAATTATATATATGTATGGTTTCTTCTCGATGGCGCACAAACATATTATGACTTAACAAATTGGTTAATTTTTCTATCAATGGTTGTCTGTATTGTATAGGTAGTGCTTGGACATCTAAATAATGAGTTTGCAGAGTTAGATTTGTATTCATTATAATATAACCGCGCCCAGCCCAGGTTAAAAATTTATCCCAGTAGTCAATGAAATCATCTATATAAAATATATTGTTTAGGCTAAAAACCGGACTGATGATAAACGCAAAGTTTCCATAGCGTGCGTTGTTATAGCCAATCGCATTTAAAAGATTTTGTTCAACTTTTTGAAATTCTACCGGCCATCTCACATAACGGTAATTGTCACCGACACTGTCAATACTTAATACAAATTGTGTCTTTATAAATTTTAACAATAAATCTAAAATTCCATCAGGGATAACACTAAATGACGTAGTTAAACGAATTCGTAAGTATTTCTCATAGCCGTTATCTACACACCAATTAAGTAATTTCCTGGCTCCATCTTGAATTAAAGTTTCTCCTCCCATCAAGTGTATGTAGAAGTGCTCATGTTTTCCTATATGGCTCACAATAAACTTAGTGATATGATCCCACGCAGCCGGATCTTCGGTAATATCAATTTCATAACCCGTTGTAGTTTCAATACCGGCAATTTTTTGCCACAAGCTGCTTTCTTCGGCACAACACATTCTACAGGCTTGAACACATTTATTGCTAAATTTGATTCGTATTTCGTAGTTGTCTATGCTTCTTTTTTCCAGCAAATCAGCAAGTTGATAATCATAATGCCCTAATATACTTCTTATGCGTTCAGATTGTCCGCCAGCTAGTTCTTCTTTTCGGCATTTATTACATCCAGGATGCCAACGATTTCCCAGCATTGAAGATTTTACTTCATTGAAATTATCAAAAGTTTCATCTAAAATCAATCCATATTTAAATTTATTATAATCTAAATTGCAACAACAATTGGCCCTTAATTTACCAGGGATATCACTGGCTCGTATATCAATAGTGCGCCAGGGCTCAACACACATAAAAGGATTATCTTTTGCCCATTGTAATTTGTGTTCTAATGATTCAGCCATGTATCACCAAGCAGGCGTAAATGTAGACCTAAAATCAGTTGCTCTAATTTGATCCAATGTTGCAACATAGTCTTTGAATTTTTCATGCATTTCTGAATCAAAACTGTAGTTTCGAATAACACCGTCTAGTATCTGACGTGCTGGCACCACCAGTGAACCATTTTTAGTTGTATAAGTATTCCAATGTGCTGTATTATACCATTCTACAAATTTTGCAACATCGTCAGGATGTGCACTATTTAATTTTAACTGTTTAAGTATATCCCCGCCCTCAACTGGTTGAAAATCAATTGGCAACTGATTCTCTTTACAATATTCAAGCAATGCAGGAAATGTAAAAACAGTTGTGTGTTGAATTACATGATACAAAGAAACATGCACGCCATTATCTTGTAATGTTTGTATGGTATTGTTTATATCACTCCATTCACTGCCATAACGTAGATAATCATTGTGTGCGCCCACGCCTTCTAAACTTATGCACACAGTCACACGCAAAGTTTCCCTACGCATTTCTGAATTGATTTTAATTAATTTATCTAATAACGATTTACTAAAATTAGTAGCATTGGTAATCATTCCCAAACTATCCAATCGTCTATGGTCTACATAATCTAATAGTTTAGTAAATTCAGGTAGCATAGTAGGCTCGCCACCAGCAAACTGCAAGTACCTTGCATTTTCTACTATCTTCATTAGCCTGTTAAATAGCTCAGGATTTTCCCACCAATTGTTTTTGTAGTGTTCTTGTACAAACCCAAAGTCAAATCCAAACTTTTGATACGAATCTTTATTTTTTCTATACTCTGTATCTATACTGCTACTGGCATACGGACTACACATGATACATTTAAGATTGCAGTAATTACCAAATCTAATATGTAAGTAATCAGGGTCTTTGTACACGGCATCGGCAATTGCTTGCATTGCAGGCCACCCGCCGTGTACTTTGATTTGATTGTGTCGTTCGGATCTGCCGCCATAGCCTTCTTTTTCGTAACACTGACGGCAACGATCGCTTTTAACACCGTCGAGCATGTTTTGCCTTAGCGCAGACAATTCAGGATTTGCAGCCCGATCCTGATCAAATGTATTAAATGTATAAGGTGTTTTACTATCTTCAATTACACAACAAGGTTCTATTGTGTGATTTGTGCGTATGTCAATACTTCGGAATGGTGCTGGACAAAACGTCTCTTGATTAATTGGCAATTTTAAACCCTAAAACTTTCTCCACAACCGCATCGATCACGCTCATTGGGATTTTGAAATTCAAAGCCTTCATTAAGGCCGTTTTTAACATAGTCCACAGTCATGCCTTGCAAATATGCACAACTCTTTGGATCTACAAATAATCTACACCCAGCGCAGTCAAAGACTTGATCGTTGGAGGTGGGCGTATCTACATATTCTAATACATACGCAAGTCCGCTGCAACCTGTTGTTCGAACTCCCAGCCGAATACCTTCGCCATGCCCACGACGGCTAATAACTGTTTGTATTTTTTTGGCCGCACGGTCAGTTAATGTAATCATTGTATTACATGTTTTTTACGGTAGTCTTCAACTGCCGCTTTGATGGCATCTTCCGCAAGGATTGAGCAGTGGATCTTAACTGGTGGAAGTGCAAGCTCTTGAGCAATCTCGCTATTCTTAATCTGTGCCGCGGCGTCAAGTGTTTTACCTTTAACCCATTCTGTGACCAACGAACTTGAAGCAATCGCAGAACCGCAACCATATGTTTTGAATCTTGCATCTGTGATAATTCCATCCTGCACCTTTATTTGGAGTCTCATTACATCTCCGTTAACCGCAAGCTGGGGCACCGACTAAGCCGGTCCCAACTTGCGCATCTCCTTTATCAAAAGTTCCCACATTTCGGGGATTTTCAAAATGATCTATTAC
>Ga0164296_1005861_pt1 | contig 10592 bp, 13 predicted proteins | sample GEODES057metaG_FD_113533 | JGI IMG/M metagenome (GOLD analysis project Ga0164296, IMG submission 113533) | Dystrophic lake water microbial communities from Trout Bog Lake, Wisconsin, USA - GEODES057 metaG | ecosystem: Environmental > Aquatic > Freshwater > Lake | place: USA: Trout Bog Lake... | reverse complement strand
GCATATACAAATGATGAGTTACAAGCAAAATGGAATGAAAAACCGCATTTAGTTTTGCCTTTTGTTCAAGATTACAACACACAAAAATGTACTTGTGTTATTAATGACACATTAAAGTATGAATCAATTGATGGTGGGATAACTTCAATAGACAAATACACACGTGCTACAGTAAATGATCCCTGGGTACTACAAGAAAGTATACACCCAAATGATTGGGGAACAGAAAGATTTTGGATCAGTGAAAACTTTGGCGCTCAATTTGGATATTATCAGCCTGATTATTCACTTTATAAAATTAAAGATAACGACGGACGTATTGAATTACTAAGTAATGGGTTTGGTCCTGACTTGCGTTATATAGATCACTTGCAACGTTTGCAGGGAGTCATGGAAGGTGAAGACTGCGCATTAATTTATGTTATAACAACAGGTGATAAACCTGTAATGTTTGAAACCCCTGACAATGGCAAAACAATTTTTAAACGTGAAAAAACCGCATATAAAACTTTTTATGCAACTCCCATGGTGGAAGATCCTGTTTTCTTTGATCACCCACAACCTTGTGCTATGCAACCCTATACTATAGGACGTATATTAAGTTCATATGATGAAATGACTGAACGTGGGGTTCCACAAGATATAGTAGATCAATGTAAAGCAGGGCAAATACCTGATCCTAAAAATAAAGATTTACAAAAGTATTTTGTTTATCCAACATCAACCACACCAACTATATTACCAAGTTCAACTGCAAATCCTGCATAGGTTTTTATGAAAATTTATGATAGATTTCTGTGCGATGCAGACACAGGACCAAATCATTTAGTAGCACACAACGCTATTTTTGCCAGGGATAGACATAAATTTAGTTACACAGATAATCTTGATGAAGCCGATATTGTCTGTGTTATATCAAGTTTTAATCAGTCATCAGAAACCTATAGCAAACTTAAACCAAACCAAATATTATTAGAATTAGACAATTTGTTTCACGTGGATCATGGATCTGGTATAGACCTACTTGATGACTTGCACAATAAATTGCAAAACAAAAATATTCCAACTAAAAAAATAATAATTGCACATAAAAATCAATTTATAAAAGATAAAAAATATCTTTATTACGATATATTATTCCAACGAGAAAAATTATATTGTTTGGATTATAGTGATGATATTGATTTAGATAAACAAATCTGGACATTATATTGCGATAAAGGTATATACGATTTGACTGACATAAACTTTCCATATCAACGCAGTAAAAATATATTATGCCCAAGTAGAATTTATAAATTTAACAGCGACAACTATCATGAACGTATGAATTACAGAATTAAACTACGTGACTTTTTATACAAAAACAATTTTGGTAGAGGTTACATAAGTGAAAGTAATAATGGCGCAATCTTTAACCCAAACACATTAAACCCATATGTATTAGAACGATTGTTAAATCAACGCGGTGGCTTTTGGTACCCATCTAGTAATGTTTATTATAATAATACATACGTAAGTGTGTATGGTGAAACAATTGCAAATTACTGTAATGTTATGTGCGCTACCGAAAAAACATTTGATCCTTTAATTAAAGGTCATTTTATATTACCCTTCGCTAGACCATTCTTTATTAAACAATTAAAAGACTATTATGGATTTAAGTTTCCAAATTGGATAGATTATAGTTATGATGATATAATTAACAACGATGAAAGATTTGAGCAATACTTAAAATCTGTAAAAAATATTATAAACTTATCATTTGAAGATTTACATAAACTTGCCATAACAGATACAGAAATATTACATCATAATAGAAACGTATTTAAAAATGCTATAGCAGAAAGTTTTTACGACAAATTAGTAGACTGTATTAATTATAATTTTAATATGCAATAAGCGTTAATGTCTAATTCGCTGACTTCCCAATAACTATACAATTCAAACCCTGCTAATTTATATGTTGACCAACTGTTTTGTTTAGGGTAACTCCAAATACAACTAGCATTTTCATTAATGCCTTGTTCTATTGTTGCTTTAAGTAATTTTAATCCTATTCCCTGTTTTCTATATTCTTCTAATACATATAACCCTCTGGATCTATATGTATTATCGCAGCACATATGTCCCGAATTAACACCAACTAGTTGATTGTCAGTTACATAACCAAAAAACGTAGGCGTGTAATTAAAATTTTGTAAATCATATGTTCTATTCAGTAACATTGCACTTATAGGTTCTATTTTACTGGTACGATTTTTCCACAGGTATTGATTCCAAATACTATAAACTTCATCAAAACTTATTTTTTCAATCATAAATGATCTTGTTTGTATAAATGTTTATCGGGGTGCCCAGGTAAAAACAAGTCATGTATACTTACAAAACGTATGGTAAATGCTTCTCTTGCTATTTTACTTGGGTTTTTGTTTTCGGTAACGCCATGTAGTATTTGATTGCCATTAAAAATAATACAACTATTTTCTTTGGGTTTATGTACAAATCCATTTGGACTCCATATTTCACCACCACAATTTTCTATATGATCATGCAAATAAAAAGTAAAACTATAAATTTCACATCGTGTGCCATCACGTTTTAAAAACATTGGGTTACAGTCAACGTGTAATCCTAAATGTTTTTCATATGGCAAGTAATTTAAATGCAATCGTAATGGTATTAAATAATCTTTATTAATGGGTTCTAGATTTTCAATTTTTTTATAAAAACTTAAAAATATTGGACTTATACTAGAATATAACTTTTTCCAAGCCCAGTCTTTAACAGTGTCAACCGTTTGATAATACCATTCATTATCAAAAGTTAAATCATATATTACATTTTGTTCTCTATCATTTTGTTTATGACTAACTATTTTTTTAGTTTGGCCATTTATATTAAAAATAGTGTTGTGTGTTAAAAAAGTATCTTTAGTACTTTTTTCTAAAATGTTTGATATATTTTTTTTAATTAGATTAAAAAAATTGGCGTCAAGGACATCTTCATAGATATATGCATCCAATGGGGGAATATTCCAATGATTGTATGCAAATCCATTTTGGATTTTCTTAAGTTTCATTACTTAAGTGTACTATTCCAAGTTGCATAGAATGATACACTATTTGTATTTGTTAATGCAAGTGTGATATCTGCTTCTCGCGTATCTTTATATAAAGGGTTGCATTGAAAAAAGAACATAGTTCCTGTTTCCATTTTAATAACATCATTACTAGCAACACCTTTAAATTCTACCATTTTTAATTTATCTGCATCAGGTAAAGATACTGTTGGTTCAGTAATAGTTATTATACCGGTGTCGGCATCTACTGAAAAGAATTGTTTGTAATCTTGTTCAGTTTGTGCGTCTAAGAATTCAATACTAAATTTCATATCGCTATGTAATTGCCCAATTGTACTAATATCAAGACCACTATGTAAGTCAAATATGATTGGTTGATTTTCGTCATGAATTCCCAAATATGTGGTCATGTTATTTGTTTTATAATTAGCGTTAGGATCAGCAGTATATAGATATGCAATATTGTTTTGATTTTCGCTAAATTTATCATCTTCAAATAACAATGCATTTTTTGTTGCAGTGTCAATAATAGTTTGTTTTAAATCTTCTCCAGTCACAGTTGTTTTAAACAAACTCGCAATTTCAGTTGCGATACCTGATACAATAGGAGCAGCAAACGATGTACCTGAAACAATTTGATATGTGTAATTACTTGCGTTGTCTGCTGTAACTACGTTTTCACCTGGAGCAAAAATATCTAATTCTTCACCAGTTGCAGTAGTGATGTTTGCGTCACTAGGTGCGATATTGTTAAAACCTGATGGAATATCATATTGGTCAATACTGCCAACACTTAGTGTTGTAGTTAATCCTGCAGGACTAATGTCAGCAACGTCAATACCTTGGTTACCAACAGCACATACTACTAAAGCGCCTGCATCAATTAATGATTGTACTTTACTGTCTAAGTAACTACTTCTTGGCGTAATACCCCAAGAAATATTAATGATTCTTGACAAGTTTGGATTATTAGCAATTCTTTCTAAAATGGTATCTAAAGCAGCGGCTATGTCATATATGTTGCCATGATATATACTACCATCTGATTGTTTAGCAGCGATCTTTACATTTATTAATTTACAGTTTTGTGCTATGCCAACATTTGTGCCAACCGCCATACTTGCAACACCTGTGCCGTGGCCTACTGCATCACTGAAATCGCCATTTGCTGCGGGTATAGCATAGAAATTTTCTTTTTGTATACCATCAACTTTAAATTCTACGTGGTCAAAATTTATACCACTATCAATAATATATAATTCAGGAGTGTTTTGATATGTAACATCATGTAAAGAAAATGATGTAGCCAAAGGACGATATCTACTTGTTACACGTATTCTTGGCCATTGTCCTGATGGGCTTGTTGGATCAACAAACGCACTAGTAGGAACTGGATTTACACCTGTAATATCTGAACCTGTCATAAATGCTAAAGGAGCAGATGCAGACTCAATAGAATCTACTAACTCGGCTAGCCCAATACCATCGTTGCTAGTTACCAAATAAAACCCTACTCCCAAGTCTTTTTTAACAGTGGCTTTACTTGCAAACTTGTCGCTGGTGCCCTTAACAATAAAGTCATGATCTTCAACATTGCCCAACAATGATACAGTAACGGTCTTGTCATCTTTTAAAAAGTTAATATAGTGCCAACTAATGTCTAAACTAATGTCATCGACAATGCTGGTAAGGTTAAAACGTTTAGCAAACGCATCTCTGTTTTCTGTATTGGCAAATTTGGCTCTTAGGTCCATAAAAATCATACTCCTGTATTATACTATTTATCTTAAATTTTTTTATGATAGTAAATATGAATATGATTAAGATACACGTAATTAGCGACTTAATGCTCGAATTTAATGAATTTTCTGAAAATGAAGAAATTTTACCAGACGTAGATTTAGTAATTATTAATGGAAACGTGGGGCATGTTAAACGATTAATGCTGTATGCAGAAACATTGTGCAAAAAATATCCAAATATTGAATTTGTGGTAAATTTAGGAGAGTCAGAACTGTATACTTGGGGGTTTTATAAGTATTATGGTGAGGTACAAGAAAACATTACTCTTAGAAGACGATACAATGATTCTTGGCCTAAAAATCTACACTATAATTACAATACTAATGAGATAATTAATTTAAGAAATGGGCAGCAAGTTGATGTATTGTGTACATATGGATTCCCAAAAATAGTAAAAGTTTTAGGTGATTGGAAAGACACGACATGGTATAGAAATTATGTCAAAGAAACTATAAATTCATTTGACGGCTCAGATTATTTAGAAAAACCAAAAGAAACCAGTCCAACTAATCATGGTATAGTTCCAGTTTGGGCCACACCAGATTGGGTAATGCAACAACATGAAATGGAATATAACATAGTTAAAAACTGGGAGTTAAACATTACCGCATATAAAATATTAGTTACACATATAAATCCAGTAAACGACCCCAGACTGTCTGATCAAAAGGTAAGTCCCTATCTTATTCATTTAGAAAATGGGTTATGGGTAACAAGTAATACTGTTGTAAATGCTAAGTTTTTGGGAGCAAAATTAGTTAGTAACCCCGGCAGAGGCGTTGACGCTAGGAACAATGTTTTTGTTGTAAATTGAATTTAATTTATTATAAATTTCGTCACTAATAACAAATCTACTACGATTACTTGGTTTAATAATTTTTTCTAAGGGATAGCGAAATCTTTTTTCAAATTCTAACGGGTCATTGGTAATATTTTCAAAATATTTTTTTACACGTTCAAATCCAGTGTATTTTTCTTCTTGTGGTATTATTTTAAATCCCGATCTTTTGTAACCGTTATTTTTTAATTGATATGTTTTGTCGTTATCAATTTTTTGTTGAATATGATTAATATAACTTATTTTTTTACTATCATCTTCTAAATATCGATCTTCTGTTAATAGACATATCGCCCACGACAATTCAGGTGTAAAACTTAAAAAGTTTCCAATACAGGGAAATTTACTAACATTTGTATAATTAATAAAGTTTAATTCATTCTTTCTGAAATTTATTCCATATATGTTGTTGTTTCTTACTACGGGATAACCACCGGAACAAACCCCGCTATATCCCATTTCTAACAACATATTATATAACTTATAGTGTGTATTAAAATGTGGGCTAGCACTTTGATATTTTACACCATATTCGTAATTTTCAAATGATAGAAAACGCACAATATCAATTGGTATTTCATGTAGTTTGATTTTGTTAACTTTACAAAAATGCCTTGCGCTACTTACATCTTGTAGATTTAAATCGTGGTTAAACACTAATGTATAAACATCAAACTTAACGTCAGATTCAGCAAAGGCTTGCACCATGCATTGACTGTCAACACCACCACTTAATGTTAATGCTATGTTATCTCCCAATATTTCAGCGCACTTATTTACAGCATCAATTCTATATTTTTTTAATGCTTTATTGGTAAACTTTAAATTATCAAAAAAGTCTATGTTGCAATCCATATATAAAGGAACATCGTAATCTTTTTGATAATTAGAATTATCAAAGAGCGCACTTACATTAAGCCAATCATTATAAAAAGGTTTAAAAGGTTGCAAGTTTCTTTACCATTCGACTTAATATATCTTCTGTCCAATTTACATTTAACACTAACATAACACAGTTGTCTACAAAACTAAACACACTATGTACTTTGGTAGTATTTAAAAAGTAAAATTCACCTATACGTAAGTCTAAGATTTTTTCATCAAGTATAAATTTAACATCATTGCGACCAAAATTATGTATTGGCACAAGTATTCTAAAACTTTCAACATCGGTAATCAATCCATTATCACGATGTGGAGGAAAGAACCCACCTTTATCCAAACGTAAAAAATGAACTCGACCCAACCCAGGTTCAAAAAAATCTAATACTTCGTTAAGTTCTGGTAAAAATTGAACTAAGTTAGTGCGTTTTTTAAAATCAATTTCAGTATAGGATTTACCTGTCATTGTGTAATAATCTTTTAAACTATATAAATCTGGTTCACCAGAATAGTTTCCATCAAGACTGGTAACACTTAGCCCATAACGGTTATACCCAGGTTTTTTGGGTTGATACATTTTCCATCCTGGATGCTTGTTTAATATGTCCATTATTTTGGAACAATCATAACGATTAAAGCGCAATTCAAACACATCACCAAAATTTGTAATAACATCTGTAAGTGCAGTCATATTAATATTTAGTAACTTATATTTTTTAAAATAAATATCTCAATGATTATTAGCAAACTTGAAAATTACACACGTGGTTGGTTTATAGGAGATTTTTTTCCAAGCATATTGCGTACAAAAGACTTTGAAGTAGGAATACTTAAACACAAAAAAGGTGAAAAATGGGCTGCACATTATCATAGTATAGCAACTGAATATAACGTGTTATTAGAAGGCAGCATGTACGTTTGTAATGTAGAGTTAAAAGCAGGTGACGTATTTATTATAGAACCAAACGAGGTAGCAGACCCAGTATTTCATGAAGACTGTACCATCGTTTGCGTAAAAATCCCCAGTGCAATAGGTGATAAACATTTAGTATGAACAAAACCAAGAGTTATCTTTTTGATGTTGATGGAGTATTATGTAATAGGGGAGAGCCTATTAGCATAGATTTTAAAAACTATCTATTAGAATTTTTAAAAGATAAAGAATACTTTTTAGTAACAGGCAGCGATAGAGAAAAAGCCACTAGCCAAATTGGCAGTGAATTAATTGAAAACGCAAGTGTTACATTTTTTTGTATGGGAAACGTAATTTATATAGATCAACAAGAAATTTTTATTAACAAACTTGTTTTACACGATGATGAAATACAGTGGTTAGAAGATAAAATAAACAATAGCAGATTTGATACTAAACTAGGCAATCATATTGTAAATCGTAAAGGAACTGTGAGTTTTAGCGTTTTGGGTAGACCAGCAGATAAAACACAACGTGAACGTTATATCAAATATGATGATCTAACCAATGAAAGATTTAATATTGCAACTGAACTTATGAAAGAATTTCCACGACTAGAGGCATTTATCGGTGGCGACACAAGTATTGATATATGCTGTCGTGGTGCAAACAAACGCCAAATAATGCAGTTTGTAAGTAGATCGGATAATCAATTATTATTTTTCACTGACAGATATGATGCCAAAAAATTACATATAGATAGTCCATTGGTGCCCTGCATCGAGCCGCATTGTTTACATAAGATTGATAACGGTTATCAACAAACATGGGAGATACTTAAAAAAATATGATTTATATAGCACATAGAGGATTATTTGCAGGCCCAGATAAAACATTAGAAAATACACCTGCGCAAATCATGACTGCTTTAGAAAGAGGCTATCATGTTGAAATTGATTTATGGGCAGTTGAAGCAGACTTATATTTAGGTCACGATGAACCACAATATGCTATCAATGCTAGTTTTATAAATCAGCCTAATTTATGGATACATGCTAAAAATATAGAGGCATTGGATTATCTTACACAAACAACTTACTTTTATTTTTGGCATCAAAACGATGACTTTACATTAACAAGTAATAATTTAATTTGGACATACCCAGGTAAACCATTAACACCGCGAAGTGTTATGGTGTTGCCTGAAAACATTGACCCAACACTTAACAATACAAAAAATGTTAATTGTTATGGAATTTGTAGCGATTATGTTGCGTTAATTGAACAGGGGTTAACACGATGAAATTGATTGGGTGTGGCGACAGTTGGGCGTTTGGCGCTGAAATTTATAATCCACAATATCATAATAGAGAAAATTTTCCACCAAACACTGATTTACATAAATTGCATTTTGAACCCGAACACGAAGCCTATCGCAAAGAAACAAGATATTTGGGAGTATTTCAAAAATTAATCAATGCTGAAAGTTTTGTTGATTTAACACGCTGCGCTATTAGTAACGACACCATTGTTCGTTACTTGGTAGACTATCTAGCAAATGAAGGTTATTTTAGTGGGAAAGATACAAGTGACTTATTTGTAAGTATAGGTTGGACTAGTCCTGAACGCACTGAATTTTATTACAAAGATAAATGGGGCACAGATAACTATATAGACATGGGTCCTCACGTAGACGAAAGTGCGTATAACAAACACCCTCATGTTAAAGAATTTAGCCGATTGTATTATACCTACTTCAATGAATTAGGCGGAGTGTTTCATAGGCATATAAATCAAATTAAATATTTGGAACTCTTATTACAAAGTCTAAACATAAAATACATCATGCATCAGGCTTTTTATCATTATGATGTGGGGGATTTTAAACGTTTAGAAGATACACGCATTAAACAAACTGCAACTAGTCAAATGACAGCAGCAGATAAATTAATGTGGCATAGACTTGATAACGTACGTTTTATAAACAAAGACCATCCAAAACACAGCACTACATATAATTATATACGTAGTAAAGTTAGTCACGCAGAAGGATTTTATTATTGGCATCCCAGCGAAGTTGGTCATAAAATATGGGCTGAATATCTATTTGAATATTGTACACAAAAGAATTTATTAGGATAATTATGTTTCAAAATATAGCAGTAATTTTTCGCGGGCATGAAAGAACGTGGAGACAAATTTATAAAGAAGTTTTTGATTTTGGGAAAGCATGTCAGTTAATGTTGACTACTATTATGCAACATGGAGACCTGTTAACAAAAACAATTATAATATGTTGGATACATTTAATGGCAAAAACCTTGTCAAATTTATGGAGGTATGGCCAAACCCTGATGTATTTCAAGCATATAGAGGTCCAGGTTGGATAAGTTATAATCTATTGCCTTATTTTCGTGAACGTCAAAAATCTGTTACATATGATGCAGTTTTTGATACAAGACCAGATATACTTTATCGTAGAAAAAAAGATAACAATAATAATTATTTGAGCATATTGCCACCTGAAGATATGTGTTTGCATACAAGCGGATTTGAAAGCGGACATCGTAGAAACCCACACGATGAAAATGACATACATAAAGGTAAACGTAGTGTGGCAATCAGTGATTGGTTTTTTATGATGAAGCCAAATGTTTTTATTGAACTTGCTGATCGTTGGACAGATGAAAAAATGACAGGAAGCCAAATACAATATCGTGAGTTTGCCGAATCACGTGGTATAACACTATGTGCAATTGATTGGGTAGAAACTGCTATTGTTAGACCATTTGATGTTAATAGTTTTCAGGGTAAATTAATTGAAGACAAGAATTGGCAACGTGTGCTAAACTTAAGACATGAATGGGTACACATGCCATTTGAGAAAAAAGAAGAAATTTTGCGTAATACTGGACAGCCAACAGAAGATTGGGACACACCCACTATGCGCAATTTTGCACGATAGATACCCAAAACTATTGTTCCTATAAACTAACAATGTTACTATACGTGTAGGTTAGTATTTTATAGGATTTTACAATGAGTAAACTTGCAACATTTTGTCGTCCATTTGT
>Ga0164296_1005857_pt1 | contig 10598 bp, 10 predicted proteins | sample GEODES057metaG_FD_113533 | JGI IMG/M metagenome (GOLD analysis project Ga0164296, IMG submission 113533) | Dystrophic lake water microbial communities from Trout Bog Lake, Wisconsin, USA - GEODES057 metaG | ecosystem: Environmental > Aquatic > Freshwater > Lake | place: USA: Trout Bog Lake... | reverse complement strand
GGATACACTGATTTCAGGAGCACTACTGCTAGTGCTAGAGGAACGATAGCCAGCTATACCTATGACTACGCAGGTAACAACTATCTGTTGGTCACAGGAACACCTACTTTTGCTACTACTGATAGTTGGATTACTACAACTTGGCCCACCGGCTATACAGGATCATCAACTAATAGCACCTATCTAACAGCATATTCAACAGGAGCACAGGAAGGTAAAAACTGGGTCAGATACGCGACAGAATTCTTATCAACAGCAGATCTCGTTACCTGTGCTGGTTTAGATACCCAACAGATTATAACAGCCAACAACAATTGGTATTTTGGATTTGAACCGGTCCCAGCCATGGGTCAATTATATGGAAGCGGTACGGTGATAACCACATATAATAGCACCAACGCATTGCAAGTAGGCGCAGTCCCTGCTTCTGGATTTCCTGCAGGAGCTTATGTGACAGGTATACTGAGCCCTACACAGTTTACTATGAGCGCAGCACCAACAGCAGCATTATCAAATACCTCTATAAATTTCTTACTCTCTTCCACATTGGGCACAGCCAGCAGCTCCAGCACTACAGTAACCCTAGCATCAGGAACTACTGCTGGTCTATATGTTGGCACTATAGTTTACGTGAGCTCAGGAACTGGTACGTTCGTGCATGGAACCTACGTCACAGCAATCTCAAACAGCACTACTTTCACGGTCAGCACAGCACCTAGCGTGGCGCTGAGCTCTGCTACTGTAGTCTATTACAATAATGCGCTAGGTTGGTTGACCAGCACCAGCTCAACCAGTGCTATAAGCACAGCATATGCAGTAACAGCTCCGGTCGGTTATGGAACCAGCAACGCAAACGTCACTAGTCAAAGATGGTTTTTCACTAGCACAACTAACATACAGGGCACCAACCTAGGTCCAGCGTCAGCACAGACAGGCAGCTTCTGGATGCAGACCTATCAGAACTCCAGCACAGCCTATTATTTCTGGCTGTTTAGCCCTGGACTTCCTGCATCAACTAACCCTTTCCTATCCTATTACTCATATGATGGTAAGGGACAGATACTGCTAGGCAAGACACAGACTACCAGCGGATCTAGCCCCTCTGTCAGCACTTCACTCTCTATGCCCACTTGGGTCACTAGCCCTACCTACAGCGTAGCTAATGCTGTCAATGCTAGCAGCAGCGGTACGACTATAACAGCATATGGCATCCCGCCAGGACTGCAACCCGGTGCTTATGTAACGGTTTCTTCTGGTACCGGCACTTTCGCGGCAGGAACCTATGTAGTGTCTGTAAATTCTACTGCCGGTAATAGTTTTACAGTTAGCCAAGCTCCAACTGTAATTCTCAGCAGTGCGACTATACTGTTTGCCAACACTAGCAGCAATGGTGGATTACCACCAGGGTTGAGCCTAAACAGCTCTACTGGTGCGATAACAGGCACACTTACTACAACTGGATTGACTGGATACAACGCATACTATTTTACCCTTAGGGTAGATTTCATTTGGCCCTCATCCTATCATACCTATCCAAGTTCTATATCACTAACAGGTGCTAGTGCTGGCAACTTCTACTACGAAGTAGTCATACCGATAACTGACAGCACAGTAGGCACAGACAACAGTGACATGGTAGTAGCTAGTCTTGTAACGATCAGCAGTTACATACCTAGCACTAGTGCAGTCAGCGTCGGAACAGCTACGGTTAGCGATAACATACCGCTGTCAATAAACAATACTGTAGCTCCTAATAATTCAGATCCAAAACGCACTTCGGTTATCGTGATAGGCTGAGAATATTTCTCGTCATTATATGCGCATATAAATATTGCTATGAAAATAGCGATTATCGACATCATTGGTATACCATACGACGGCTCGACCGTCTTCAAACAGGGCCTAGGTGGCAGCGAGAGTGCGGTCACCTTCGTCAGCAGAGAACTAGCAGCATTGGGATTTGACGTAACAGTTTTTAATAACTGTACCACAGACCACGCGACTCCGGGCATCTACGACGGAGTGAACTATGTACCACTAGGAGACCTAGCTAGAGATTGGACTTTTGATGTGGTGATAAGTTCACGCACAGTCATACCTTTCGTGCGCCCCCAAGACTATCCCGCACTACAGGATAATCGTGCCATGCCTTTCCAGGACATGGACCTGTTCAATAGGATACTGAGCAAGGCCAAGCAGCGCATACTTTGGATGCACGACACGTTCTGCTTAGGAGATCATTTCATAGAAACGCTGGCTACAAGCGATCGCATAACTGACATATTCGCGCTGAGCGATTGGCATCTGACCTACGTTACCAACTGCCAGCACTCCGAGGAACGCAGGAACTACGAAGTCCTAAAGCGCAAGATGTTCATCACACGCAACGGCGCACGTATCTATAACGATGAAGTTGATATAACAGCCAAGGATCGAGACCTCTTCGTCTACAATGCTTCAGTCACCAAGGGCATGGTTCCTTTGGTCAAGGACATATGGCCGCATGTGAAGAGGCACATCCCTACTGCCAAGCTGAAAGTGATCGGTGGTTACTATAGGTTCAGCACCAGCAGCAATCCAGATCAGCAGGAGCTAGACTGGCGCCAGATGAGCGCAGACCCTGCCAACAAAGCATTGGACATAGAGTTCACTGGAGTGATCTCCCAGAAGGAGATATCCGAGATCCTAACCAAGGCCAACTTTATGATATATCCTTGTGCTTTCCCAGAAACGTTTGGGATCAGCACTCTGGAGAGCATCTGCTACAACACCCCAGTGATAACCTGCAGATTCGGTGCGCTAGAAGAGATCGCGCTAGAAGGCGCCAGCTATCTGATAGACTATGCTGTTGAGCCAAACGGCTTGTTCCCCCATATAAACAAGCCAAGGCAGATAGAAGCGTTCGTGAAGACCACCGTCGAAGCCTACTACAATCCATATCTGCATCAGCAGAAACAGTATTATTGCAACATAGTAAAGGACGTAGCAGGCTGGGATTCAGTGGCGCTACAGTGGAAGCAGTTCTTCTTCAGGCGCAATGGACGCTACCTCAGCAGAGATGAGTATCGCAAGGTCACTAAGATCAACCATAAGGTACACAAGATCTGGAACAGGCGCAATCACAACGTAGTTGAGCTAGAAACACATCGCAGGGGCAATGAGCAGGAGATAGTGGTAGTTTCGGCTTTCTATAACTGCCGCGACTACATAACCAACTGCATAGCCAGCGTGGCCAGCCAAGACTATGACAACTACAAGCACATACTGATAGATGACTGTTCGACCGACGATACCTTGGAAGTGGCTAGCAACTTCATCAATCAGCTGCCGCAGGAGCTGCAGAACAAGATAGTGCTGATGTCTAACATGGAGAACCGAGGTGCTCCACGTAATCATGTCGAGACCATACGGGATCTCGACGACGATGCTATAGTGATGCTGCTAGATGGTGACGACAGCTTGGTAAACGATAACAGCATATTCGCTTATTACAATTCGTTGTATGACGGCTCGACTGAGTTCAGCTACGGCAGCTGCTGGAGCATGGTAGACAACATACCTCTGATATCACAGCCTTATCCCAAAGCCATAAAGGAATCCAGATCCTACAGGCAGCACAAGTTCAATTGGAATATGCCCTATACGCATCTGCGCACGTTCAAAAAATACCTGCTGAACGGCATAGATGACAGCATGTTCCAGGACGAAGAAGGAAACTGGTACAGGGCAGGCGGAGATGGTTCGGTATTTTATGCTCTTATTGAATCTGCTGATCCCAGCAAGGTCAAATGCGTGCAGGACATCATACAGAACTACAACGACGTGAACCCTTTGAACGACTACAAGATCAACGGTGTTGAGCAGACCAAGAATGCCAACAGCATACTGGAGAAGAACGCTAGGGGCAGCAAATACTCGATAGTGGTACCTACCATGTGGAGATGCAATGACATATTCTTGCCATTCATAGACGAGCTATGTGCTTGTGACCTAGTAGATGACATCATAATAATCAATAACGATAACGCTAATAAACCAGACCATGATTTCTCAGATCCAAAGATAAGGATGTTTGATTTCGGCAAGAACATCTACGTAAATCCCGCTTGGAACTTCGGTGTCAAGACCAGCCGCAACGATCGCGTCTGCATAGTGAACGATGACGTCGCCTATGACCTCACAGTGCTGGACAGGCTATACGACCTGCTGACTCCCAGCAATGGTGTGTTTGGACTCTGCCCTGGAGTCAGTGATTTCTCACAGATTCCAGTCACCGACAAGAGCATCAACATAGTAGAATGGGCCGGACATCACACATACGGATTTGGTAGCCTCATGTGGATCAACAAGAAGAGCTGGATTGACATCCCAGAGGGCTTGGACATATACTACGGGGACAACTTCATATTTGACATACAGCTATTACAGGGCAAGAAGAACTACATAGTGGCCAACATGGACTTCAATACTCCGTTCGCAGGTACAGTGGGAGACACCGGCCTATCTGGAGGATTCTTGGACAGAGAAGCTGTAGTATACGCCCAAGTAGCACAGAATATGCAGTCCTATATACCAAAGAAAACAGAAGAAACAGCTTCGCGTGCTATAGAATCAGTCACAGTAGATTCGATGAGCAAGACAGCAGGAAAGACAGCAAACATGAAATCACAGGGACCAAAGAAGAGGATATTGATAGCCATTCCTACTGCTAGGAACATAGAAGCAGAAACGTTTAAGAGTATATACGATCTAGAAGTACCAGAAGGTTATGAGACCACATTCCAGACTTTCTTTGGATACCAAGTCGATCAGGTCAGGAATCTGATAGCACACTGGGTAACGAATCTGAATTTTGACTATCTGTTCTCAGTAGACAGCGACATATCGTTCCAACCTGACACGCTGAGGAAGCTGCTAGAGCACGACAAGGACGTAGTTTCAGGACTATACATACAGCGCATCCCGGGCACACACACGCTGGAGATATATGAACATACTCCAGAAGGTGGTGCTACCAACATGCCCTATAGCAAGCTCAAGGACAGAGGACTGACACAGGTAGCAGGCTGTGGCTTTGGCTGTGTCTTGATCAAGAAGGAAGTGATGGTATCAGTCGGTTATCCGCAGTTCAAGTATCATTCCGCTATCGACCACAGGAACACTATATCGGAAGATGTTGACTTCTGCAGGAAGGCACTGCAGAAAGGATTCAAGATATGGGCAGACCCCAGCATCAAGTGTAGGCATATCGGCAGCTGGGCCTTCACTGTAGACGATAACATAGCTTCGGATCTGTCGACAGAAACAGCGGTCATACCACCAACACCTACCAAGGTGACACAGACACCTCCAGGGACTAACATACAGGATCGATTGAGAGAGCTAGGATCGCAGAGTCTATTGCCCCAGAATCATGTGGCTTTCCTTATCGCGCTCAAGTCACAGTTTAACTTCAAACCAAAGGTCGTGTATGACGTAGGTGCCTGCGTACTGCACTGGACCAACGAAGCAGAGAAGGTATGGCCGGAGGCAGAGTTTATAGCATTTGAAGCTATGGACGCAGCCAAGTTCCTCTATGAAGAACGCGGCATGAGATATCAGATCGGAGTGTTCGGTGATACTGATGGTAAGGAAGTTGATTTTTATCTAAATGAATACCATCCAGGCGGTAACAGCTATTATAAAGAGAATCCAGAGATAAACCCAGAAGCCCCACTCTACTTCAATGAACAGAACAAGAGGAAATCAAAGACGATCACACTCGATACTGCCATTACCAAGAACAACTTTCCATTACCAGATCTACTGAAGATGGACGTGCAGGGTGCAGAGCTAGACGTTCTAAGGGGTGCTTCCTTGGCGCTCTCGACAGCACAGCATGTGATACTGGAACTACAGCATACCGAATACAACAAAGGTGCTCCTAACAGAGATGTAGTGATACAGTATATGGATTCTATAGGTTTTGGTTTCGCTGGGGCATTCACGCTAGGCGACAACGACGGTGATTACCATTTCATAAAGAAGAATGCTCCCTGAGGTGCAGTTTAGCATAGACAACAAAAAAGCGGCCCTGGGCCGCTTTTTTCATATCCGTAACCATCTATCGTTTGCTAAGGTCCAGTCAACCATCTCCTTGATGCGATCGCTCAGCTTTATCTTAGGAGTCCAACCCAGTTCAGCTAGCAGGCTACCGTCTAGGGCATAGCGCAGATCGTGCCCAGGACGGCTGCTGTGGAAATCAACCATCTGGTAATCTAGTTCCTTGCCTTCTGCATCTGCTATGATCTGTGCCAGTTCTAGGTTGTTGATCTCTTCAGCGCCTACTAGATTGAACTTAGGACATATCTCTATTCCATAATGATCTATCTGCTTGTATTCCTTCAGTTCTCTCAGCACGAACATGATACCATCTGTGACATCCTTGGCATGTATGTAATGCCTGCTGCCCGGAACAGTCATAGTAGCATCACTGTGTACGGTAACAGTTTCACCGTCACGTACCTTGCGGATCACCATTGGTATATACTTCTCTGGATGCTGGCGCTCGCCGAACACGTTCATAGTATGGGTTATCATGATAGGCAGCTTGTAGGTGTTACGGAATGCGACACACATCTCTTCTGCGGCTGCTTTGCTGGCACTGTAGGGATTGGTGCTATTGTAGCGATCATATTCCTTATAGGCCACACCAAAAGGAGCAGGACCAAACACTTCGTCTGTTGAAAAATATATGAACTGCTCTAGATCTGGCAAGGTCCTGGCCCACTGCATTAGGTTTACTGTCCCTACCACGTTATCCATGACGAACTCCATGGGATAGGTTATGCTGCGATCAACGTGGCTACCAGCAGCGAGATGCAGCACAATATCAACATCACCGATCATGCTGCGTGTCTGTGGGTTGATCTCTGCTTTGAGATCATGATAAACTATGCGCACACGCTTGCGTGTATCAGCATCATGGTCCTGCATCATATCTGCGAGACGATTTAGATTGCCACTGTAGTCTAATCTATCTAGTGATACTATATCCCAATCCGTCTCTCTCAAGATAGTATCGATCATATGGTGTGCTATGAAACCAGCACCACCTGTTATCAATACCGTTTTATTCATCTTGTGATCATATTTCATGCTGTTTCTTTTCCTCAAACTTTCTTTACGCTGAATACCCAGTCTGGGTCCAGCTGCACTAGTATATCCCCCAGCTTCTTAGGGCTGACGCTAGCATACACGTTTCCGTTGGTGCTGCGTATGAGATCGTGGTTTAGCGTGAGCCTCTTGATCTCATCGATAGCTTCCTCTAGTTCCTGTATCCTGAGCCTAGCTGTGTCTAACTGACCAGCTGTTTCTGTCGCCTGTACCAACCAATAATCGTTGCTCATGGTTTCATCTCTCCAATCCTCTTCAAGAGGTATTCTTTCACTGTCTGTAGTTCTTTCAACCTATCTGAGTTTTTCTCATCTAGATCATCTATAGAATTTAGTTCTTGGACGTGTATATCTATATAGTTACGTATTTCATATTCAAACGCAGTCTTGAGCATATAGTTGATAGAATCGTTCATCGTTAGATCTCCACTAGTAGATTTGGATTCCATTTTAAAAGCTCATTTGGATATCCGTGAGGATTACAGACGATCCTCGTATCTCCGATATAATAATCCCATGGATCATGGACATGTCCATGCGTCCACAAGATCAGATGATCGTGATCCAGCATGATGTTATCGAGGTTGCTACAGAAAGCACCATTCATCAGTCCCTGGCTTTGGTATTTAGGATGTATGCTCTGATGGCTAGGAGCATGATGTCCAATAACTACGGTATTGCGCTTGTCTTCTTCCAGCATCATGCGCAGCCACTGGACCGTCTCTACATGCTTATGTACCGTGGTGATAGGACGAAGCTTATGATAGTTAGATCCGTTGACTTCCGTGATAGCGCGATAATCGCTCATCATGTCTCTCACGCTCAACATCGTGATCGGATCATGGCTGTTCATGTCGGTCCAGAGGCTAGCACCCAAAAACACGATGTCATCGACTACGACCTTGTTCTGTTCAAGTAGCTGGATGTTAGGATATTGGGCGAGCTCTCCGCGGAGGATGTCTTCTGTCCTGTTCCAGCGTCCACTGTAGTGCTCGTGGTTGCCCATCACATAAAACACACGGTCCCAGTTATTGCTGCAATAGTTAAAGAACTGGCGATAACGCTCTGCATCTGTGCTATATCCCATCACGTTAGAGAGATCCTTCACATCCCCGTGTATCTCAACCGTATTGCGTGGATTACGATACAGATGCTCTGCTACGCAGATGTCACCCCCGAGGATGAGGATGTCTGCTCCTGCATTTTCCAACACAGGAGCATCCTGGAACTCTAAGTGTAGATCGCTGACGATCTGTAGCTTCATCAAAAATCTCCTGGCGCTACCTGCAAGACACGGACACCCTGCTGACGGATCGCATCAATGACCTGCGTCCTATCATCAAACCACAACCACGGTTCACCAAAGTCTTTGCGGATCTGTTCAAGCAGTTCAACCTTGACGATGCTATCCTTGCGATTATCTTTAGCTGCTCGCATGTATAACCTCTTGTACGGAATGATGTTGTCAGCTAACCAATTCTCTGTGGTCTCCCGTGTTTCTTCACCTCGACCTGAGCACAATAATACAGTATTTCCTTGTGTGTAAAAAGAAACTAACAGTTCTGCGATGTCGTTATGTAATTTGTCCAGATGCATGGCAGCGTTCCAAGCAGCCCAATTCTTGGGCTTGCTGGCGACCCAGTGGCGACGATGGTCCACGTTGGCTAACGTGCCGTCGATATCGAATACGATTACCTTACCTGCGAACATGATAGCCCTCCTATAATGTATAATAACATATTAGGCAGCTGTGTCAACTAATCCAAGTATCGCCAGTCGTTCGTTATGTTCAATGTAGTATTCGAACATGATCTCGATCGCTGCAACAAAGCGACGATCAGTTTCTAGATCTTCAAGCTGGTGTGGCTTGAGATCTTCGAGTTTGGATTCTAGATCTGCTACGTTCTTTTTCAATCCTTGCCAATCCTGTACGAGTATATCGCGGAATAGCGCATCAGCAGTATCACCTGTTATCTCTATCTTGAACATGTCTCTCTCCTCAGTTTATATAAGCATAGAATTTGTAAGTAACTTGGTTGCTCCAACCGACAAAATCTCTATCAGGAGTATACGGTAGACCTGATAATCCGAGAATAACACAAGCTTGTTTTATCGCATTGTCTAGCCTAGTTGGATTAGTCTTATCCACTCTAAAAGCCACAGAGCGTATCTTACGCATATCTAGATGTATGTATCTTATTTCAGATGGTAGATGCCAACTACTAGAAACATCTCTAGTGCGAGATGATATGATCTTTACATCGTTCTTAGCGAATATACCCGTGACGATCTTCCTAACCTTCTTAGTAGTTGGTAGCATAGTTACTTCTTTAGCTTCTCATTTAGTATCGTTATCACTTGGTTAGGATCACCTGGGAAAGCTACTTGCCCGATGTGATCGACTTTCAATCCAACATCGGCATACAGCTTACCACCTAGGTCAGTCCAGCGGCGGCTAAATGTTTGGCATTCGCTTAGATATCTCTGCTTTGCATCAATCGAAGTATCAAACAGTGCGTAGGTATGGGCCGAAACTTCCTTCAACATCTCTTCATCCACATATCTAAGTTCAGGATGTGCATCTATCATCTTCTTTATGGCACCTTTCTCGATCAGCATGAAACCTGCAGAAAGCTCAGACACTGAGATTAGATCAGTATCACTGTCTGGATTCTCTAAAGGATCAAACTCGTATCTCGGCGGCAGCGTCTTCATTGGATAGACAGCACCAACGATCTCTTTTCTAGCTATCAACAACCTGACGATATATTCTGCATCAAACACCATGTCTGAATCGATGAACATAAGATGCGTAGCATGCGGATTGGTCATGAACCTCGCCACTAGGTTATTGCGCACACGTGGAATCAGCGCATCATATTTCATAGTATCGATGCTGAACTGTATACCTAGGTCCTTAGATATAACCACAAACTTCATCATGGCTACTAAGAACGCATCGCTTACCTTACCATCTAATAACGGTAAGCTGAAGTGTATGTGCTGCTGTGATAGATAATCAACATCCTGTTGCCGCAGTCCATCTTGTCTCACATTTACGTTTATATCATTATCAATTTGCAATACCAATCTCCTTTAACATTCTAATAGCGTCTTTGTTTTCGCTGTCTGCGACATCTATTTCCTGCAGGTCCATACCTGTTAGGATTAGGTCTGTAGTCATATCTTTTAGCAATCGATCTAGTTGATCATTCTTCCACGGTGTCAGTGGTTGATTACCAAACGTGTACGTAATCTTTATCGGCTTATTGTATTCCATATGACGTAGACCTTTTAATCTCTTGTACCGTAGGTAAACGATTATCCCACTTCAAGTTATAGTATAACATATCGCGGCTATCTGTCAAGATAAGATATATCCTATCTTCGTCGTGCCACAGATAAAAATTACCTTGACATTTGGATTCTAACCAAGCTTCAAGC
>Ga0164296_1005855_pt1 | contig 10600 bp, 16 predicted proteins | sample GEODES057metaG_FD_113533 | JGI IMG/M metagenome (GOLD analysis project Ga0164296, IMG submission 113533) | Dystrophic lake water microbial communities from Trout Bog Lake, Wisconsin, USA - GEODES057 metaG | ecosystem: Environmental > Aquatic > Freshwater > Lake | place: USA: Trout Bog Lake... | reverse complement strand
TTTTTCCTCAATTTCTTAACATTTTTAACTTAAAACAACAAACATGAGTAATTTAACAAGCGTTCTCAGTTTCTGGTGGATTCTACCCATCATTGTGGCAGTAGTTTCTTACAAGTTCATTCTGAGAGTCTTCTTCGGCATGGTGATCATCCCGGAAGACAAAATCGGTCTAGTGACCAAAAAATTCGTGCTCTTTGGAGCCGACAAATCTCTACCGGATGGTAAGATCATCGCTCTGAAAGGAGAAGCTGGTTTCCAAGCAGATGCTCTGGCACCGGGTCTCTACTGGGGCTACTGGTTCTGGCAATATTCCATCAAAGAGCAACCCTTCATCGAAGTTCCTCGAGGTAAGATCGGTCTGGTCACAGCTAAGGACGGTTCGGAACTTCCCACTGGACGAATGTTAGCTAGAAAAGTTCAATGCGATAATTTCCAGGATGCTCGTCAATTCCTTACTGGAGGTGGTCAGAAAGGCCGTCAGACAGCTTTCCTTAACACTGGTGTTCACCGTATCAACACTCTCCTGTTTGACGTAGCTATCACTGATATCGTTCAGATCGAGGATGGTAAAGTAGGTGTGATCACAGCGCTGGATGGAGATCCCTTGGATCAGGGAGCTATTGCTGGTAAGAAGATCCCTAACCACAACAACTTCCAGGACTTTGATACGTTCTTATCAGGTGGAGGCCAACGAGGTCTTCAGGAGGACGTGATCCAAGCTGGTACTTATGCACTGAACCCTTGGGCCGTTCAGATCGAGAAAGTTCCTCTCACTGAGATTCCCATCGGTTACGTAGGTGTCATCATCTCATATGTCGGAGCAGAGGGCAAGGACGTTACCGGAGAAGGTTTCAAGCATGGTAACATCGTTTCAGTGGGTCAGAAAGGCGTCTGGGTGACTCCAAAGGATCCGGGTAAGTACGTTATCAACCCTTACACACAGAAAGTTGAGATCGTTCCAACCACTAACTTGGTTCTGAACTGGGCCAATGCTCGAAGCGAATCTCACAACTTGGATAAGAACCTGAGCACCATCACGGTACGTTCTAAGGACGGATTCCCATTCAACCTGGACGTTTCTCAGATCATTCACATTCCAGCTACCGAAGCACCAAAGGTCATTGCTCGATTCGGTTCCATGCAGAACTTGGTTTCTCAAGTCTTGGAACCCACCATCGGTAACTACTTCAGGAACTCTGCTCAGGGATCCGATGTGATCGCCTTCCTCTCAACTCGTCAGGAACGTCAAGCTGCAGCCAAGGAAAGCATCTCTAAAGTCTTGGAAGAATATAACGTTCATGCAGTGGACACTCTGATTGGAGACATCACTCCACCTGAGTCTCTGATGAAGACACTGACCGATCGTAAGATTGCTCAGGAGGAAAAAGTCACCTTCGCTACTCAGCAGGAAGCTCAGGAACAGAGAAAGACTCTGGCATCTGCTCAAGCTATTGCCGATATGCAGCCTAAGATGGTTCAAGCACAGCAATCAGTGGAAATCTCTCAACGCGAAGCTGAAGCTGCCATCAAGAAATCCGAAGGTGAAGCTAAATCACTGGAACTCTCTTCCATCGCTAAAGCGAATGCCACCAAGACACTGGCTGAAGCTGATGCTACTCGAACTCGACTGACCAAGGAAGCTGAAGCTGTGGGTATCGAAGCTGTGGGTAGAGCAACCGCTGAATCTTACAAGCTTCAAGTGGAAGCTATGGGAGAAGAGAACTTTGCCAAGTTCAAGATCACTGAATCCATCGGTGCTAACCGAATCAAAGTTACTCCGGACATGCTGATCACAGGTGGCGGAGAAGGTGGCGGAAATCCAGTCAACTCTCTTCTGAGCCTGGAACTTCTGAAGATGATGAAGGGTGACAAATCCAACACCAATCTGGAAGAAGCTCTACCGGTCGAAACCAAAGTTGCTGCACCAGCTGCACTCAAGAAAGAATCCGGTAAGTAATCGGATCCTCTGAGAACTCAAGGAGAGAACAACTGTTCTCTCCTTTTTTGTTTCACATTAAAGAATTCTTTGTTATATTTTCTCATAAAAAAAACAAAAATTTCTATGTCAGAAAAAATCAAGTACACATTTCCCAGCGGTCTTGAGGTCAACGGATCTCTTCCGGAACTGGAAAAGATCGCAGCTTCACTGGGTGAGAAGCTAGACTACATCAAGATCGGCATCATTCCACGAGGCTACTACCCTTCAACGTCCAAGGGACTGATCAGGATCTCTGAGATGAATGACTTTCACCTGCGAAGAGCTCTCTTGAAAGTGACCACTGAAAAGGTAGCTGCGGTCTATAAACCCACGGACAGTAACTTGGAGTTTCTCAAAAAATTCCTGGAAGTCACTGATGACAATCTCATCGAAGATCTGTTCGAGGAACTGAGAAACAGGGAATAATTTCAAATCAAAAACTTTAAGAAATGGATTTATGCATATCATTTGACGATACTGGCTCAATGTATTCCGTACGTAGCCAAGTTCGTAAGAAAGTAAAGGAACTGGTCAGTAATCTTTTTGACACCATTCCCAATCTCCGAGTAGCTCTAATCATCCATAATGATTATTGTGATGCTCCTCGACACATTTTCACTCTGGACTTCACTCAGGAGATCTCCAAGATCGAGAAGTTCATCAATCAGGATTCACCTTGTGGAGGTGGAGATGCTCCGGAATGCTATGAGCTAGCTCTACACGAAGCTCGTAATTTCGATTGGCAATCCGACAAACGTGCCATGATTCTGATCGGTGATCAAGTTCCTCACTTTGTGGGTTACAAGTACGCATCTCATGTCAACAACCTGGACTGGAAAGCTGAAGCTTCAGCACTGGACACTATCGGAGTGAAGATCTACGGAGTTCAAGCTTTAGGCGTTCGAACTTCCAACAGCTTCTATGAGACCATCTCAAAGCTCACCGGCGGTGTGAAACTGGACCTCAGCCAGTTCCAGCACATCAACACTTACATCAATGCAATCGCTTACCACCAGAGCGGACAACTGGAGACCTATGCAGGTTCCGATGCTTCCTTCTCCACCAACCTCTCTCTGAAGAACATGTTCAGAAAGTTGAGAGGTGGTTCAGCGGACGCAGACATCGAAAGCAAGATCGCTCTTCTCTCTCGTTTCCAAGTCATGGAAGTGGAAGAGGATGTTCCCATCAGGGACTTCGTGGAAAGCACTGGTGCTACTTTCCGCAAGGGACGTGGTTTCTACCAGCTGATCAAACGTACCTCGGACGGTAAAGCTAACGTCGAGGAGATCCAGGCCAACAAGGAAGTCATCTTTGTGGACAAAGAGACCGGAGAAGCTAATGCTAACACCGAATGGTGCAGAGAGCAATTGGGTGTTCCCTACGGCATCAAGGGTAAGGTTCGTCCTCTTCAGATCCCTGATGTTCTGGACAAGTACGACGTCTTCATCCAGAGCAACAGCTACACCAGGAACCTCGACAAAGGAACTCGATTCCTCTACGAGCTGGAGTCCCTCTAAGAAATCGCTCTACATCTACCTGCAGGGAGAAGCTCTAACCAGCTTCTCCCTTTTTTATGAGGTATCCATCATCACTGAAATGGAATGTCCCACAAATGACTCACCTGAATGGAAAGAGCAGGAGAATCCCTTCCGGCAGACTATTTTGAAAAAAATTTTACCCATCGAAAAGTAATTCTTATATTTGTTCCATCAAATCAAAAGAGATGAAAACACTGGAAGAACTGGAAGACCTCTACAACTCACATCCTCGAGAATCTCATCGCCTCCTAACTCTATGCGACGAGGACATGAAGAAGCTGGAACTTCTCTACGTCATGATGAAACGACATTTCGTTGGCTGTGTTCCGGGAACAAAGGAAGAAGTTGAACAAGTACTAGCACTGAAAAGAGATGGACAATAAGAAAGAACTCTGGGAGATCCTAGTTCCCACAATCTTCAACAACGGCAAACCTGTCAGGACTCGCTACCACAGAGTTTGGGATGCTAAAGTCTATGAGATCTCAGGAGGTCTCACCATCATGACTCCTGCTAAGGGTCGATGGATCAGTCCCTCCGGAACTCTGTTCGCTGAGAGGATGATTCCCGTCAGGATCTCCTGCACTCGTGAAGAGATCCTAAAGATCGTGGATATGTCACTGAAGTACTACGATCAGGAAGCTATCCTGGCGTACAAGATCAGCGACGATGTCATTCTGAAGTACAGATAGCAGAGATTTATTTTACCCGTTGAGAAATTAGTCTTATATTTGCATATCAAAAATCCCACATGAACTTGAAGAAGAAAAGCAAACCGAAGAGACAAACAGTGGAGGAAAAACTGGACTTGGCCATCCTACAAGCTAGGTTCAACATAATGGAAGCAAAGAAGCCGTTAGCAGTGGAGAACGAGGAACGATTGCTCTTTGCTCTCATACAGTTGAGAAAAGAAATGAAATTCAGATAGAACATGAACGCACAACTGGAACGCAAGAAATTGAGCTCAACTAACGTGGATTGGGCCATCCAAGAAATCAAGATCCTCTCTCCGGATCACAAGTGGGATGCATCATCCCTTCAGAGTCTCAGAGATACGTTGGAACAGCTGATCTTACGTCAGTTCGAGGATGGCAGAACCAGGGGCTACGACTCTTGCTTGAAAGACCTGAGCTACTAGATATGTTCAGCAAAAAATTTCTTCCTTTGAGAAATTAGTCTTATATTTGCATATCAAATCAAAAAGATGAAAATACTGACTATAGAAAATTTCGATCACCTGGAAGAAAGATTCAGCACTTACTTAGAAAAGCAACCCGGTGAGAAAATTGTCGAGTTCAACTTCAACCGGAAAACTCAGGAAGAAGCTCTCGCTATTCTGACTCAACCTGGCATAGATGAACTTTGCTTGGAGAGTCTCTTTCAGGACAGAAACCAGATGATCAAGATCATGGGAGCTCTGGTGAAATTCAAGGATCGGATCAGCTTCAGAACCATTTCCATACTCTACTCTGCTAACGATTTTGAGATCTTTCTGAACAGACTGATCCAGAAAGACGCAGCTCTCTACACCAAGATCCTGGAAGATCTTTTCGATATCTATGAGATCTATGCCATAGAGCACAGAGAGTACGAGGACGTGAGGGAGAAAGGTGAGCATTTCAAGCCACTCTTCCGAAAGAGCATCTTCATGCATGATCGAATCAGAATCGAGAAGGGTAAGTACTCGGATGGCTCCATCTACTTTACTCTGGAACGAAATCCAGTGATCGATCCACGCGGAGAGACTCGATCTCATCGTCTCTACTCCTTCAATGAGAGCATCGTCAATGATAAGTCATTCCAAGAATTTTTCGAGGAACTACAAGGTCTCCTGGAGTGGCAAGAGGGATTGATCGAGGATCATCCAGGCGATCCTGATCATGAGGAACTCAAAGCTGCGAATCGGAGAAACCAGATTTACTTAGACTACATAAAGACCTCCTTGAAATGTCCTTTGTGATCCCTTAGTGCCCCTTAAAGCCTTAGACTGGGGGAATCTCTCTGATATTCATTGTATGCTAGGTTGAGAGATAGTTTGGAACTATGCCGTAATTTTTTTCTCCTGAAACTTTTTGTTATATTCCATTATGAAGATAGATCATGATATTTTGCAAGTCTTAGCCCTGATAGGTTGGATGTCAGTATTCTTTAGCTTTCTGTACTCTTTTGCTCTAGCGTCAAGCGATCGTAAAAGTTTCTGGATCCATTTCAAAGCATACTGGATATCTTTGGGATTTTTATATTCAGTAGCAGGAATTTTCATCCTGGGAGTCTATCTGATACTTAAAATAGCATGAGAAAGAAAATAGTATTTTTAACAGGAGCTGGGATCAGCGCCGAGTCAGGTGTCCAGACATTTCGGGACTCTGATGGAACTTGGGAGAATCATAGTGTTGAGGAAGTAGCTACACCCAGAGGGTGGAAAGAAAATCGACAGAAAGTTCTGGATTTTTACAATGCTCGGAGAAAGCAACTCCACACAGTGGAACCCAACCAAGCTCATCTGATCATAGCTGAGTTGGAAAGGGATCATGATGTAGTAGTCATCACTCAGAATGTGGATGATCTTCATGAAAGAGCTGGAAGCACTAACATAATTCACTTGCACGGAGAGCTGAGAAAGATGTGTTCTTCTCAGGACACCAGCAAGACACTTCCCTATGATGAAGATATCAAGTTAGGAGATAAACATGAGGACGGAAGCCAACTCAGGCCCTTTGTGGTCTGGTTCGGAGAGGACGTTCCTCTGATACCTCAAGCTGCTGCTGAAATCAGAAAAGCGGATGTGCTGGTGATAGTGGGAACTTCACTGGAAGTCTACCCGGCAGCAGGTCTGATGAAGTATGCAAGGGCAACTTGTGAGCTCTACTATATCGATCCTGCACCTAAACGATCTCCAGTTCTTCAGTACTTTGAAACTTTCAAAGTTCCAGCTACCGAAGGAATGAAACAACTAAGAGAAAGAATCTCATGAAAATAATTTTTTTGGACATCGATGGAGTTCTCAATTGCCAGAACGCTTATCACGAAGGGTTTTGTCGGTACGTTAGTTGGAATTGGGAAGACGGAAGCGAGGATCATCACCAGAGTTTCTATCCTCCCTCCAAGGAGCTTCTCAACAAGCTGATAGAGGAGACTGGAGCCAAGATCGTCATCTCTTCCACTTGGAGACACTCCGGCCTGGACTTCATGAGAAAAGTTTGGGAAGTCGAGAAGATGAGGGGTGAGATCATCGGCATCACTCCCACTTTCATGGCAAAAATCAAGGACTACACGCTTCCTCGAGGTTGCGAGATAGAGTCCTGGTTGAAACAAAACAGTTTCATGCATATTAACTGGGATGAATCTTACCAACGTATAGAGATGGAGAAATCGGGCATAGAGAACTACATCATCATAGATGATGATTCGGACATGCTCTACGGTCAGAGAAATCATTTTGTTCACGTGCTTCCCTCTCCGAGAAACAAGAGCGGATTCAACCAGAAATACTATGAGCAAGCACTTAGCATGCTCAGCAAGAACGTAATAGAATTGAACTATGAGCAAGACAGTGAGAATCAAATCGACGCTGAGTGAAGGAGTTCCTCTGAGGAGGAATCCCGAAGACATTAACAAGTGGGTTGATGATCTGAAAGATCGTCAGGAAGCTTACAGAAAGAAACAGAAAGAGGAAGCTCTAAGGCTGGAGAATCTCTCCTGTCCGGTCTGCAAGCAGACCGAGAAGGAACATAAGATCAGAGCCGAGAGTAACGGCATCATGGGTCCTGGTCATTTTTCACGAGTAGTCGAAGATTACTGGATCTGCAAGAGCTGTGGAGTTCATTTCACCGATATCAACAAACCCGATCTGGGAGAGTATCCCCGTGACATCACATTTCTAAGATAGAAACATGGAACAGAAAGCAATACTTTGTGACTTCAGCAATTCTTTATCAAAGATCAACGCTGAGCTTGCTGACGGATGGTTGGTGAAATTCATGTGCTCAGAGTCAGTGAGCCCCTATAACGATAAGATCTGCATCATCTTTGAGAGACCCAAATCTCAAGAATCATGAGGATCTGCATTGGGATCCACGTAACCCGTGATGGTGACTCCCAGATAGGAAGCTACTGTTTTGGGTATCAGAGTGTCATCGCTCCCCCAGTTCGCTAGAACATCAGGAGGAATGTTGTAGACATCTACAGCCACAGGAAGGTTGTTGGAATCCCAGAGACCCCATTGAACTGTGCAGACAGTAGCTTGAAGATCATAGCTAGTGATTATCGTAGTCAGAAACGTAGCTTGCTTGTTGAGAACTTGAACGGGTTGGATCGTAGCAGTTAATGCCATACTTTTTTCTTTTATTTATCGAAAAAATTTTACCCATTGAAAAGAATTGTTTATATTTGCATATCAAAACAATTCAAAAAATGATCGATTTATCAACAAAGGAAGGAACCATCACTCAAAGAGTGGAATCTCTAATCTCAACGATGGAGAATCTGGATTACACAACTCTGAGAAACAACTTTGTAGGAATCCTCCAGGACAGGACGCTTCGAGCTTCTCAGGAAACTCGCGACAAATGGCTCTTTCACTTGGAAAGAAATCGTTCCAAGTTGCATCTCATGACGATGATCACCAATCTCTACCTGGCAGGTTGCAACCTGAAAACTATACGCTAATGGAAAAAGAAACGAGTTTCTGGAAATGAATGGACTCTACTGGGAGTCCGAGACTCATGAATGGTTTCATGACAAGGATGGAACTAGGTATGCACAAAAGGAGTCACCGAGCCTGGGAGGAGCATCCAAGAACGATGCTCTGAAGAACATCTACTGTTTCGTGGTCAGAGACAAAGCAACAGGAGAGTACAACAGAGTTGTGATGGACTCGAAAACTAACAGCATCATCTACGACACCAAAGTCCTTGAAAACATGGCAGTTTTCATTGACAAGTTAAAACTTCTCAAACAACATGAAAGCACTGAAGAATAAGTTACAAGAATACATCGATGGAGGTTGGGTCGTCTCACAGAGACACCCTAAGCTGCCTCTGACTATCTACAACTACTCTCAGAAGACTCAGTTCGAGAAGAACTGGGATGAGATCACTTTGTCCTGCCGAGGTCTAGTCCTGGACGATGACGGTAACGTGGTCGCACGTCCTTTCAAGAAGTTTTTTAACTGGGAGGAAATCTTGCACACAGTTTCCTCTGAGCAACTTTCCATGCCTTTCGAAGTCTTCGAAAAGATGGACGGATCGTTAGGTGTGGGTTTCTGGTACGATGGTGAATTCGTCATCGCTACTCGAGGATCCTTCACTTCGGATCAGGCTATCAAAGCTAAGGAGATGCTGAAGAATTACAGAATCGATCTTCTGAACGAAAGAGGAGGAGAAAGGGATTACACTCTGCTTTTCGAAATCATATACGGGAATTCTGTTTTAGAAACGATAGAAATCGAATTGGAAAACGGTAAAATAGCAAGATTCTTACCTGATACTTTAGTGAGCACGAAGCGTGGAAAAGTTCTAGCCAGCGATTTAATAGACACGGATGAAATTATCATTTACACTTAAAACAGAATCGTACTGGATAAATAAAACAAAAACATGCATGTTGTTTATCTCATAACAGACACCATTTCTGGTAAAAAATATTTGGGTTCCAAGAAAGATTGGAACCCAAATTCTAATTATTTTGGTTCTCCAAAAGCAAAGAAGAGTCATCCGAAATATCTGATTCAACAAGAATGGATAGAGAACACAAAATTACGACCGAAAACTTTCGAAGTTGAAATTTTAGAGTTTTTTGATGACTTTGGACAGCATGTCATAGACTCGGAGTTAAAATGGCAAAAACATTTTAATGTAGTAGAAGATTCTATTTTCATCAATGCTGGAATGACTAGAAAATACATGTCATACAAGGGTCTAAATAAGGGCAAAGTCACAGTTAAAGACATCAACGGAAACAATTTAAGCGTTTCAATCGATGACGATCGCTATCTATCTGGAGATCTAGTTCATGTCAGCAAGGGAAAAATGAGATTTTTAGATGGCAACGGAAAACAACAAATATTGAGCGTCGAAGATGAAAAAGTAAAAATTGAAAATTTAGTTCCCTTTTCAAAGGGAAGAGTAACCGTAAAAAATGATAAAGGAGAAACTTTTAGCGTTTCTGTTGACGACCCAAGATATTTAAGCGGAGAATTAGTTTCCAATATGAAGGGTACATTCATCGCATCTAATGAAAACGGAGAATTTTTTCAAATTACAAATGAAGACCCCAGATTTATTTCAGGAGAGCTATTCAGTGTCATGAAGAATAAAACTTTAGTCAAAGATTCAAGTGGAAAAATAAGAGCAGTGAGAACTGACGATCCAGAATTTTTGAACGGAACTCTTATTAGCATACACAAAGATAAAATCACTGTTAGAGACAAAAATGGAAATTTTTTAAAAGTAGAAAAAAATGATCCTCGATACATTTCTGGAGAACTAATTCATTCTTCATTTGGTTTAACTGTAGCAAAAGATTTGAATGGCAAGATTTTTAGTACTCCTAAAAATGATGAACGATTTCTCACCGGAGAAATCGTTCATGTTAATAAGGGAGTATGGAACTGGAGAAAGAGAATAAAAATTGAAAATAAAGTTAAAAATGTGAGAGAATTTAGTTATATTTACTCAGTAAAACCTTCTAATCTTAAAAAATACTTAGAAGATAATCAAATAGAGTATGAATTATTGTAAAATTAAAAAAATTTCAAGAGTAAAGAAGAATGTTAATAACAGAATCGTTGTGGACTACGGAGATGTGGAACAACTGGTACTGCTGGGTGCAATCAAGACTAAAACTGAAGAGGAAATGCTCTATGAGGACCTGAAGAACATCTCGCTTCTGCTAAAGATGCCTCTTGTTAAGAGATACGATGGTCTGAACTCCTTCGAGGAGATCAAAGCTCTGAACTGGGAAAACAAGGAAGGTGTGGTGATTCGTTTCTCCAACGGTTACAGAATGAAGATCAAGTTTGAGGACTACGTGGCATTGCACCGTATTCTAACTAACTGTTCTTCTTACGACATCTGGGAAAACTTG
>Ga0164296_1005854_pt1 | contig 10601 bp, 4 predicted proteins | sample GEODES057metaG_FD_113533 | JGI IMG/M metagenome (GOLD analysis project Ga0164296, IMG submission 113533) | Dystrophic lake water microbial communities from Trout Bog Lake, Wisconsin, USA - GEODES057 metaG | ecosystem: Environmental > Aquatic > Freshwater > Lake | place: USA: Trout Bog Lake... | reverse complement strand
CTCGTCTATAACCGTGAAAATTAACTAGATAATCGGCAATAGTATCTTTGCCTGAACCAATAAAACCGCACACACCTATAATCATACGAGCCCCTTGTAGATATACTAGTATATAACAGTTTTATTACAAGGTCAAAATATTTGATGCTCGAATTACCACTTGCCTACCGGGCACTTACTATCACTTAATAAGGTTTTTAAAGGCATGAAACATCCACATTTTTGACAAGTAAACAGCATAGCTTTGTAAAACTCGCAAGTTTTGCAAACAGACAACCGTTGTTTACTCAAGGGTGTTTTCTCCGCAGATTGTTCTTGAGTTTGGGCAGAAATATATGCTTGTTGCCATTCTTGATCTCTGGCAATTTGTTCATTTATTTCGTCCCATGTGGGCGGATGGGCTCCAGTAGGATCTACCCAATGAGTAAATCTTGTACCTTCTAATTGAAACTGTGCGTTAGGTCTTAACTTTTTCAGCGCAACATCGACACCGAACATATACTCAAATGGTATTTCCATATTAATCCTTAAAAAGTTATTTAAGAATTATGTTGCGGTAGTATTAGTATTTCCGAACGGAACTTGTGCAAATGCCATATAGATATAAACGTTGCCACTAGTATTATTTCCAGAACCATTACTACGTATTTTAAATCCGTTACTTAAAAAGTCAAAATTATCTGCTGGGCCCGAAGATTCTGCAACGTTATTTTCTCCTCTAAGTTCGTTGTTTGAACTTGTGCCTAAAGGATTTTGTGGAAGTGGGAACCTTGCTGTGTCTAGTATTTCCCACGTGCCAGTAGCTGAAGAATTTTTAACCATTATATATCTAGGTCTAAATCCAGTGTAAACAAATGGGCCGTCTGCCGATCCATTACCAGTATAAGCACCTATTGAGCTATATCCTGGAACTGATGTCCAACAATATGCTATCATTTGACTACCGCCGTTGGCAAATGCCGATGGATCGATTTGTAAAGTTGTAGCATTTGAAATTAAAAATGCTCCACCTGCTAATCCAGCACTGTTAGAACCTTGTGAAGCATTTGAGTTTAAAGTCATGAAGTTTGTATTTGTGCCAAGAAGGGTATAATAAACTCCCCAATTGGTTGTAGCATTGCGAGCTTTTGCAATAATAATACTAGGAGCAGAATTTAACCCATGACCTATTGTAAATGCACTTGCTTGCGATCCAGCGTAACTTACAATACTGAATCCAGATGCTGTATTGGCGCTAACTTGACTTGTTACACTACCATTAGTATTTGATACTGCTGCGCCACCTGCTTGCCAACAGAACGCTACAAATCTGTTGGTGCTGGTATTAACTGAGCCGCTACCTGCATTTTCTAATCCAACGCTAAATCCAGCAGAATCAAACGAAACTAATGAATGTCCTGCGGCCTCCACATTTTCTGCATTTGATAAATTTGAAAATAAATTTGCTCTTACACCGCGGATGCTATCGAATAAACAATGCGATTGTACAGCGTCCCTATTTTTAATCCATACAAAATCAGGTTGGAAATTTAAACCAGTTACTGATAGTGCAGATCCAGTACCTGTATACGTCACTACATCAAAATATTGATTTGGTGTCAAACTAGGACGTTGGAAATTTTTGGTGTTTAATGCTTGATATCCTTGTGGTGGACTAAACGCCCAAGGATGTTGTCCAAAATTAGCTGTCACCTGTATGGTAGCATACAATGATATTGCTGGCATAAATGGCTGACTATTACTGATACCGGTAAATGCTACGCCCATACTTACACCGTTCTTATAGAATGTTAAGTTTCCAGCACCAGCATCATACGCAATACCAATAACATCCCCTGCTCCAGTGGAAGATCCGTATGCAACTTCCGTGCCGCCGCCGCTAGATGCATATCCTTTATATCCGTTATTTCTATAAGCATAAGTTCCGCCTGTACGTGCATCTTGGTCAAAATAATAGCTCAGTGGAGAAGGATATGACGACGCCCATGCAATACCAATTTCAAGGCCACTAGCTATACCACTACCACTTCCTGAATCAATTCTTACTTCATAATACCATTGACCATAACTTGGATATGCTAGGGTTGCCCTTGCTCCATACCATCCTGTAGTTTGAACTAATGTTAAATTTCCGTTTAACCAAGTCATAGTGCCAAGAGCACCGCCACCATAATAATTATCTACTGGATTCCAAGTACAATAGTTTCCAACAACTTCTCCACCGTTGGCAAAATCATGTCCGTATTGTGTTGGACTATCTACTGAATTGTCCGTTGTACTATCACTAGAGTTTGCTGTTGCGGTTGTATAACGTATAATAACAATACCGCTTCCGCCGATTCCGCTAATACCAGTTCCTGAAATAATACTTCCACCGCCTCCACCTCCAGTACTAGGAGTAGCATCAGCTACGCCAGCTGTCAGTGCGGTGCCACCGCTTCCGCCTCCACCTAATCCGCCTGCGGTTGTACTAGGTTGACCTGCTGTTCCGCCGCCTGCATAGTATGTTGGGGTTCCTACTATTCCAAATTGTAATCCATTTGAACCTGTAGTGGAAGTTATTCCGCCGCCGCCTGCTCCTCCACCACCGCCACCAGTTTGTGTACCAGATGTATTTCCGCTAAAACCTTGACCTGCTGTTCCATTACCGCCAACAGTTGCCGCTGAGCCAGTTCCAGAACCTCCACCGCCCGACCCACCAACTAGTCCTGATGTTCCACAGTTGCCACCACCACCGCCTCCGCCAATAGCTACCAAATTGCCAAAACTACTATTTGTACCGTTGCCGCCTAAACCGCCAACGTTAACTTGGTTAGTGCCGCCTCGACCAACTTGAATTGTATAAGTTTGATTAGGTGTAACTTGATAAGCATTATTGTATATAACACCACCGGCACCTCCGCCTCCACCATAACATACTCCGCCCCCGCCTCCGCCTGCTACTACTAATACTTCAATTTGTGTAACATCGCTAGGTGCTGTCCAAGATGTAATTAGTGTTGACGTGTTGCTAGCACTGGTAAAAGTTTTAACAATTCCAGCGTTAACTGAGTTTCCAGGAATAAATGATCTTCCACCAACAGTTGGTAAAGAACGAGCTGGAGGTGTGAAAGGCGCTTGGTATCTAGCTACACCGTTGGTAATTCTAAAATCATCAATTTGTCCAGTAAATGAACGTGTAATTGCGCCGCCAGATCCGCCGCCGCCTTGTATGCCGCCTATTTGATTTATGGTACCAGCATACATATTTCCAGCATACATACTGACTGTATTAATTGCAACACCGTTTAACCACATGGTCATAGTATTGTTATATCTTGTGACTGCAAGATGATACCAAACACCGTTAGTTATATTAACTCCTGATTGGCCACTTACATACCAACTACTGTTTCCGCCTGCTTGTGTTGAAAACCAGCTAACGTTATTACCTAATAGATACACACGACTTGCGGCCCATGCACTGCTGTCTCCGTTGATAAACCATAAATGTGCTTGGTTACTGCTATCTGACGTTGTAGCAGATTGATTGAACCAGCATTCTATAGTCCAGTTGTTGGCATATAATTGCAAGCTATTAGGAGTATTGATGCTGAAGTAATCAGCGGTTGAATAGTTTAATTCTAAAGCGCCTGCACCAAAACGTCCTGCTGTAGATGTTGTTGCACTACCAACGGTTAAAATATTACTAGATCCTGTACTATCAACTACAGCGGCATTGGCAAAATTTAATAATATCAAAGGTGCTGTTGAATAGTTAGCAGGAGTTGACGTATAATTTCCTGGGGTACTTGCTATTTCAAGTTGTGCTCCCCATACGTTAACTGTTAGTCCACTGGCTACTGCGTGTTGCGTATACCAAGTTGTAGCTGTAGTTGTTCCAGTTATACTACAACGATACCATCCGTTGCCTACTGATGTAATCGATGATGAAAACCCGCTAGTACTGCCGTAATAGCTTGGAGAACCTGCTGTTCCTGCTGTTAAATTAAATGTAATACTTGCACCAGCAGTATACCCACTTGTTACTAAATCTATTCTTAAAGAATTAGTTGTTCCTGCTTGAGCATACGTTGAAAATGTATATGTAGCAGCGGTAAGGGTTTGCCAGATATATAAAAATCCAGGACTACCCGACGATGTTATAGTAGTAGCAGATGGTGTTCCATCTGGTGCTATTCCATTATTAGTTGTTAATGTCGCATTTGAAAGTGTCCAACTTCCCCATGTAAAATTTTCACTAGATACAAACAAGTTGTTAGTTAGTGTACCGAATGGTTTGTTAGTTGGTGTAAAAGCACTAGTGTATATAACACTGCCAACGGTTACACGCAAGCCTGCTACGTAACCGTTTATATAAGCACTATTACGTGTGTTGTATCCAATGAGTGTTGAATTGCTAATTGCTCCGCCAAAATTATAACTACCAGGAGTAGTAGCTGTGGTCTGACTTACACCATCCATGTATAGTGTCAGTGTAGTACCGCTTAATGTAACTGCTAGATGATGCCAACTACCATCATTACAACTGTTAGAACTTTGTACGTTTGTAAATGAGTTAGCACTACTAGCATAGGCAAACCATAATCCGCCAGTACTAGTCTGTACTCCAAAACTCCAAGATCCTACTGCGCCAGTTGAATCAATACCTTTGCTAATAATTGTTGAATAATTTGTTTGACTTGATGTGCTAGCTTTCCACCAACATTCAATAGCCCAGCTACCTGTACCTAATGTACCTGCCGCTGAGGGTAATGATAGATAGCCCGAGCTACCATCAAACCACCCACTGGCTCCATTGATTGCAGGATTGTAAGTAGCATTCAAAGGTAAAGGATAAGGACTTAGACTGCCTTGTGTTACGCTACCAGTTTTAGTTATTAAATAGCCGTTAGCACTGCTGTCTATAAATGAATTATTTTGTGCGCCTGGAGCTCCATTACCATCTGCATGGAATACAACACTTCCTCGATAAGGATCTTGATCAGCATTATAAGTTGGTGTGCTGTTTAAACTGGCATCGTATCCTAATGTTTGGCTAGTTTGAGTGTTAGTAAATGGCAAATAATAACCATTAGTACCATAAGAACCTGTATAAGGAACTGGGACCCAAACTCCTGTAGAGTCATACTGTCCAACTAGTGTGGGTTGTAAGGCATAGCCGTCTACAAAATACACTTCGCTCATGAGTCCGTCGTAGTCTTGGTTATAAGTTGTGTTCCATCTGCTGGCCAATCTTATACCACTACCATAATTATTAGCTGATCCAGTATTAGTAGTTGAAGGTTGTGCTGCACCCATAAAATGAGCGTAATTTTGTACAGGCCATGTGCCTGACAATGTTTGCTGCACACCATTTAAATAAATTTTAACCCTGTTGGTGTTTGTGGCTTGTGTAGTATCTACTACTAGCATAACATGATACCATGCGGTAGTATCTCTGATTACACTAGATGTGGCAATATTGCCATTACTACCATCGTTATCATCGTTACCAAATTGCAATTGATAACTGCTATTAACATAAAATAAGGCATAAGAGTTACTTGCTCCACTAAACCCTTCTAGTATTGTGTAAATTGAACCGCCAGGAATAACATAATTGCCAACTTTGATCCATCCACTCCATGTCCATGTTCTACGATTGCCGTCTCTAGGAACATGAGTAGTTAGATAACCAGGTGTCGAGTTAGGGCCTCGTTTAAATCTTAAACTTCCGGCTACAGGTTGATATAAGTTAGGAACTGGCCATTGATTGGCACGATGATATTGCATCGCTTCGTCAAGTGTCCAAATACCACTAGCACCTTTAAGTGTTGGTTGAGTTTTTGTACCTTTTAGAATACGTCCTGGATTGTTATTTTTAATTGCCATCTGTTATTTAACCACCGTACCATCTTATAATTACAATGCCTGATCCACCTTGACCGCCGGCGCCTCCATTAGCAGAGAATCCACCACCACCACCACCAGCGCCAGTGTTGATAGTACCGGGATAACCTGGTAAATCATTGCCTGATCCTGCACCACCGCCGCCAGCTGATGGAACGGTACCTGTTCCACTTACACTTGTCCTAAAACCTCCACTTCCGCCACCGGCATAAGTTATAGATGTTCCTGAAATACTGTATGCTAAACCTGGGCCGCCACCGCCTGACACTGTTCCTGAACCGTACCCGCCACCACCACCAGCTCCGCCACCGCCGCCTGACGGGAATGGACTAGTTACTACACTTGCTCCACCATTTGTTCCTTGTCCGTAGGCACCTGCGCCGCCTATATTGTAAGTAGCACTACTTGTACCAGTAGAACCCATTCCGCCACCGCTTCCGCCACCTTGTCCAGTAGCGTATGAACTGTTTGAGCTATTCGATCCACCGCCACCACCGCCATAGGCAACTAAGGCATTGAAAGAACTGTTAGCACCATTATAACCTACAGTAGTTAACGAAGAATAAGGTGCCCCATATCCGCCTTGTCCAACAATGATAGGATAAGTTTGGCCAGGTGTTACTTGAACAGAATTAGAATATAGTAATCCTCCTGCTCCGCCACCGCCTCCTAAACAGCCGCCGCCGCCACCGCCTGCTACTACGAGTGCTTGTACACTGGTAACTCCGCTTGGGCAAGTCCAATAACCTGAATCTTGAAATACAGCGTAAGTTGGCGCACGATAACGTAAGATTACAACACCACTTCCGCCAGCTGATCCTGTGGTGTTGCCATTTCCACCACCACCACCACCACCACCACCGGTGTTAGGACTTCCAGGAGTGCCAGGAGTTCCGCCAAAACCGCCTTGTCCACCGCCACCTACTCCGCCTGTTCCTGGAACACTTCCGTAACTGTTATTATAAGCCGCATAAGTGCCGCCACCGCCACCGCCGGCATACCATTCTAAAGTTCCAGTAATATTAAATGGTAATCCTGCGCCGCCATTACCGCCAGCCATGGCATCTACAGTTCCACTAGGAAATCCAACAGATCCAGCTCCGCCGCCTGACCCGTTAGCATTAGTATGCGGCCAGTTGTATCCAATACCGCCACTATTTCCTTGACCGCTAGTACCTGAACCGACTCCGGTTTGGCCGCCACCACCCGAACCACCATTTGATCCTGCGCCTCCAAAAACTCCACCACCGCCACCCCCTACGGTAGACACTAGTGCTGGTTTAACACTTATGTAACTAAATTGTGTAGTTTGCTGATTACCACCACCAACAACCATACTGATATAAGTTGTAGTACCTGTAGCTGTAAATGTAAAACCATAAGTTCCAGTAGTTTGTGTAGAATTCCAGTAACTGGTAAAATATTGAGCTAAATCATAACCAGTTGATGTTGTGCCAGCATAAACTCTAGCATAATTGCTACTATTCATTAATACTGTGAATGTAACTACATAACTTGTTCCAGCTACTGTAGTAATACTTTGTGTGGCAAACCCATTCACACTGGCATTCGGTATAATTTGAAATATACCAGTGCTTGGACTACTCAGTGTCGCGGTAGTTGCTGTCCACCCAGTTGTACCGCTGGCAAAACTTCCATTTGTAATTAATTCTGTAGTGTTGGCAATTCCGCTACCAGTGCCATTAGTTCCTGCTGATGAGCTACCACCCGGTCCACCGTAGCCAATTGCAATATTATATGTTTGTCCTGGAGTTACAGATAAAACTGAATTATAAGTTAATCCGCCAGAGCCACCTCCGGATCCGCCGCCGCCTGTAGTAGAACCTCCTCCTCCTCCACCTGCTACTACAAGTGCTTCAACTTGTGTAACACCTGGAGGACATGTCCATGTATTAGATGAAATAAATCGTTGGCTAACTACAGCAGGATTATTTGGACTAGATAACTGTGTGTTTGTTCGTTTATATCTGATCAAAACAACACCACTACCGCCTGCTCCGCCGCCGGTTAAACCAACTCCACCGCCACCGCCACCGCCAGTATTGGCGGTTCCTGCTTTAGTGCCAACAGCTCCTGCTGTAGCACTTCCACCACCACCATTACCGCCAGCGCCATACGGTGTTACTACAGCATTGCCGCCGCCGCCGCCGCCGCCACCAAAATAACCACTAGCACCGTAACTACTAAATTGTGGAAGATAAAGACCTATACCACCAGCTCCGCCAATATTGTAAGAACTAGTGGCGTTTCCACCAGCAGGGCCTCCTTGACTGCCAGCACCACCGCCACCGCCTGCTGGATATGGACTTACTCCGCCGTAGCTAGAACCGCCTCTAAATCCTTGCCCAGGAGTGCCACTGCCGCCTGGTAATGTTGTTGCAGCCAATAATGCAGCACTACCTCCACCGCAACCACCTTGATTACCTTGACTTTGGCCTCCACCGCTTCCGCCGTAGCCGCCGCCTAATGCAATTAATGTTCCAAATTGACTGTTACCGCCATTCGTACCTATTGTGTTTGTTCCTGCTGTAACACTTGAACCGCCTGCGCCAACTACAATACTGTATGTTTGACCCGGAGTGACGCTGTAACCTGGAGTATAAATTACTCCGCCACCGCCTCCACCTGCTCCGTTATCTGCGCCTGAACCGCCACCGGCTACTACAGCTACTTCTACGCTAGTAACATCAGCTGGACATGTCCATGAACTTGATCCTAAACTGGTAAATGCTTGTGTAGTATACTGATCATCGATAGAACTTTGTTGTTGCAATTCGCTTAATCGATACATACCGGCGCCTAACGGTCCTACATCGTCTTGCGCCCGCGTCACTGTTGAACCGTTTGTTGGAATATAACTTGTTGCACTTTGTTGATTTTGTTCAATTTGTGCTCCCCATAGATAAATTCCCGATCCCACAGTACCTGAAAATTGAAATACAGTATCTCCATTGGCTATACCTATGTCAAAATAAGTATTATCAATTGCACCTAAAGTTGTGAATGTGGCTGAACATCTATACCATCCGTTACCAACAGAAGTAATTGATATGCGATTAAAATTATTGCTTGTAATGGATCCAATTGTGCCTGAACTTAAATTGAACCAGGCATGACCTGTGGTGCCGCCACTACTACCGCCATTAGTTGCAAGTTGTCTAAATCTTAGCCAATTATATTCAGCTGCTTTAGCATAGACGCTGACCGTGTAAGTTGTTCCTATAGTATAACTAAACGTAGCTCTAAGAGTTTGTTCACCACTAGTTGTTGTAGTTACTCCAAGATGTGTTGCGGTGTTAGTACCATCTGGCGCTGTAGTACTGTTGGCTATGAGTGTAACGCCATTTCCAGCTGCCGCTGGAGCCCATGGACTATTATTAAAATTTGTTGAATAAGTGAATAAATTAGTACTTGCTGGTTCAATTAATATAGAAGGACTAGTCCACGCACCGTTCGCATAAGAATAATTTAAACGAGGTTGATTAGCAGCAGCTGTTTGTAATACACCTGCTGATGAAAAATATGTGCCTGTGCTGGCACGACTGACAAAGCCTGTGGTAGGTTGTTTTTGGCTAGTTAAGACGCCACCTATAAAACGGTTTGCCATTTTAAGGAGCTCCTTAGCTAATTATTTCGTAGCTGACTGTTACCGTTAAGACGCTGGCTGTACCTGCTTGAACCGTTAAACTGGTGTTTTCTTGTAAGTAAAGTTGAGTACTTTTATCTAGTGCAATCAAACTTGCATTGGCTGGAATAGCCACTGTGCTGGCAATTGCTGTGTTAGTACCGCCGCCTGCTGCTGCATTGTTATAAAACAAACTAAAGTTACAAGCGTTTGTACCGTTAGTATTTGCAACAACTATGCTGTTAACTTTAACTAATGTACTTGAACTCGAAGCATTGCTGATTAAACTAGTAATACTGGTAGTACTTAAACTTAGAACGGCAGTCTGTCCTAAGATTTGCTGTACGTTTATAATGTTTGGGGCTGTCATTCTCTATTCCTTTTGTATATTTATCCGCCAAATACCATGGCCATTGCAATAGAACGACCCATTGTAGCCACCTTATTGTTGCCCACGTATGCGTAGGTAGTATCGCTGGTTGTTGTTCCGCCTAAGTAAACGTTAGCGCCTGTAGCACCAACAACTACAGTTCCTGTAACGCCTGCACCTATGTTTAGTGTACCTGATGTTACGTTAGTAGTAATTGTAGCTGTACCGCTTGATGTATTACCTAAAACACTTAGTATGCTGTTGCCACTAGATTGTCCAATGTAAGCTGTAGTGCCGGCTGCACCAATGTTCATTGTTGTTGCAGCTTGTCCAAAGTTAATTGTTGTAGCTGTGGTATTTGCTAATGAAAATGTTGTGCTTGGTGTTGTAATGCTTGTTGTAAAAGCTGGGCTTGTTGTGCTTAACGTACCAGTAACTGTTAATGCGTTGTTTACAGTAGTTGTACCAGTACCGGCACCAACACTAATAGTAGTCGCTGCACCAAACGCATTAACTGTAGTTGATGTTGTATTGAATACGTTAGCTGTAGTAGCACTTGATACAAGTGTTCCTCCAGTTATAGTCAAGTTACCAGTCGTTCCAATTTGTAATAATTGGAAGCGAGAAGTATCAGTAGCATTATAAAAAGTAATTTGATCTTGCGTACCAACGCTAATACGACCATTACCGGTT
>Ga0164296_1005851_pt1 | contig 10602 bp, 10 predicted proteins | sample GEODES057metaG_FD_113533 | JGI IMG/M metagenome (GOLD analysis project Ga0164296, IMG submission 113533) | Dystrophic lake water microbial communities from Trout Bog Lake, Wisconsin, USA - GEODES057 metaG | ecosystem: Environmental > Aquatic > Freshwater > Lake | place: USA: Trout Bog Lake... | reverse complement strand
TCGGTTTTCTCAGGTGTCCATCCTTTTGAGACCATACATGACTCGAAAGGACTTTTGTATTCCAAATACTTGGGGGTATTAAGTTCATTGGGTTTAACTGAGTCCTTTGCATTTAGCTCGGCATTCACAAGCTCCACATTGCACTGGGAGCTATCCGTTGAATAATCTCCCCCTTCCTTGACAAAGTTGGTCTTAGTTGCGCACCCTTGCATGAGTACTAACGCTAAAACCACTGTAAAGCACTGAATCCTTAAATCTGAGGATCTGAGGACATTTGAGATATCAAGAGGTTTAGAGGTCATAGATGTATCCAAATTGCGGATGGTAGCACTCGCTGAGTATAAGCCAAATGATAAAAACGCCCCAAAAGATCTATGATCTCTTGAGGCGTAAATCTCTAAGAAAAGGTTTTATTTTTAAAAATCTCGCCCAACAGGCCTACATTAGATTTAGATCTTTCTTAAAAAACAAAGTTTATTTCCAAAGAGCACACTTGGACTCGGATTTGATTGTAAAAATTTCATCCCCTGGCAGTTTTTTAACAACTTTAAAGTAATCCCAAGGCTTAACCGATTCTGCCGGTGTCTTGACTTGAACAAGGTACATATCATGTATGTAGCTTCCATCAGCGCGAATTTGACCAGAGCCGTAAAAGTCTTTCATTTTCATACCCTTCCAAACACCCATAACTGTATCTGCATCGGGGGTCTTTGCTTGCTCTACTGCTTTCAAATAGTTCATGGTTGCTGAGTAATCAGCAGCTTGTATAGCCGTTGGCATTCTCTTTGCCTTCTCAAAAAACCGTGTTGCAAATTTCCTGGTCTCGTCGTTTAAGTCCCAGTACCAACTAACAGTCATCAGCATACCCTGTGTGCTCTTAAGGCCCAGCGCATGAATATCCGTTATGAATACCAAAAGACCTGCAATTTTCATGGTCTTATTAATGCCGAATTCTTGAGCGGCCTTTACTGCGTTCATCGTGTCTGTGCTGGCGTTTGCCATACCCAACACTTGCGCCTTAGAGCCTTGAGCTTGAAGGAGGAAGGAAGAAAAATCTGAAGCATTCAATGGGTGTTTAACGCTTCCTAAAACTTGTCCCCCCTTTGCCTTGATAACTGCAGTCGTATCAGCCTCTAAGGCTTGTCCAAACGCATAATCGGCAGTTAAGAAATACCAGCTTTTACCGCCTTGATCCAACACCGCTGATGCAGTACCCTTGGCCTGTGCAACCGTGTCATAGGCGTAATGAACCGTGTAGGGGGAGCACTGGGCATTGGTTAGTACGGATGAGCCTGCGCCGTTATTAATATAGACTCGTTTCTTCTCCTGCGCAACACCAGCAGCAGCAATCGCAGTGCCTGAGTTGGTACCACCAAAAACCAACGTGATACCGTCCGTATCAATCCACTCACGCACCTTGGCGGATGTGATGTCGGGTTTATTTTGATGATCGGCTGTTAAAAGCTCAATAGGCATTCCAAGCACTTTGCCACCAAAGTCATCAATTGCCATTTGAATGGCAAGTGCCCCGTTTTTACCCTCTGCATCGGCATAGGGGCCTGACATGTCAGTGATAAACCCAATTTTGAATTTATCCGCAGCCTGCGCGGTAATGCTCGTACTGAGCAACATACCCAAACTAACGGCTAAACTGGACGCGATAACATTTAAATTAAATTTCATAATAAATCTCCAGACAACTCGCAAATAATAAGAATGAAAGAAACGGTTTTGGTCAAACTGCCCTAATATCCACTATAAAAATAATTTGTCAATACGTATTTAAACGAGCACCCATCAACGCAAAGCAACTTTAGCTCTGGAAGTAGCCTTTTGCTCTTCATTTCTGAGCCCTTGACCTTACCAAGGCAGCTCGAATTCTCTCGATTGTCTCTGGCACAGGCGCGCTTACAGGCACATCTAAACCAAGGCTGCGCCCTATTGCGTTGACCTTTGCGGGATTTAAAGGTATTCCCCCCTTATCGATGGCCTCTATAAGTAATCTAGCCCTGTCGATATCTGTTGGGTTCTGTTTTTTTTTGAAAAAAAATTTGAACAATTTATTTTGAATTTGTGTGTAAAAGTATTGCAAAAGCAGAGCTCAGTTGTGTTGGTCTAAGGATTTACCTTTGAGCAATACCTGCTCAACAGGAATATGACAGAAGATATTACTTAAACTAGAACTGTAAATTGAGCTAAATTACTGGACTTTGACTGTACGGCTATTCTATAGTGCTAATACTCTTGACTGTCCAGTTAAGTTCCTTTAGCCTGACATATGCCGATTTTTTAAATCTTCAAACTTTGCAATCCTAAATCACCACATGTCTTCATATTTTTTTAAGCCTTTAACGCTCTTGAACCGGTTTTGTGACAAACAATTATTTGGGTTTGTGATGGCCTTGCTTTTGAGCTGCTCCACCCTAACCCTCTCATTTGCTCAAAGCTCAGCTCAAAGCGCTTGGCCAAATAAACCCATACGCTGGATCATTCCCTACACGCCAGGGGGAATTACGGACAATGCGACAAGACTGGTGTTGCAAAAGGTTCAAGTCGATACGGGATGGAACTTTGTGATTGACAACAAACCAGGTGCCAATTCAATTTTAGGTGTAGACATCGCCGCTCGCGCTAACCCAGACGGCTACACATTTTTGACAGTCATTGGAGCGCACGCTGTGAATGCCACCCTTTACGCGGGTCGCTTGCCCTATGATCCCGTAAAAAGTTTTACACCGATTAGCTTAGTTGGAATTGCACCTCTAATTATGACAGCCAACAACACTTTGCCAGCCAAAAATGTAAAAGAGTTAATTTCTTACGCAAAATCTAATCCTGGCAAACTCTCATATGGATCATCTGGGGTTGGGGCTGCATCCCACCTGACTTTTGAACATTTAAAACAAATGTCTGGAATGGACGCGATCCACGTGCCCTACAAGGGCACTACTCCTGCTTTAGCAGATCTAATGGGTGGCAGTGTTCAAATTATGACGGATACTCCCAGTGCGCTCATGCCCTTTGTAAGAAGCGGCAAAATAAAAGCCTTAGCAATGTTCTCTCCTAAAAGAGTGAAAGGAGCCGAGGAAGTGCCCACCATAGTTGAAGCTGGAGGCCCACCGATTGAGGGGTCTACATGGGTTTTATTCTTAGGACCAAACGGTGTTCCCAAAGAAATTATCAATCGACTATCAACCGAAATCTCAAAAGCAATTCACTCTAGCGAAATCACAGCTAAATTTGACGAACTATCCATAGAACCCGTTGGAAACACACCTGTCGAGGCAGGGAAATTTCTAGACGATGAAATATTGAAATGGTCTAAAGTTATAAATGCCGCGGGCGTTAAGGCAGAACAATAAAATCTCCCCCAACTTAGACAATTTTAGAGAAGTGTATTTTCTCGCTTTAAGAACATCATCCAACCTTGCATAGAGGTTACGATCTCCTCACTTTGGTTCAAACAATTCCACAACAAGTGCACAAGACCAGTATTTGGCTTGCTTTTCATAGGGCGAACCTCTAAGACCTCTGTTCTAAGACTCAAAACATCCCCAGGCCTAACCGGCTTGAGCCATTTGATGTTCTCCAAGCCTGGAGAGCCCAGGCTTGAAGAGTCAAGCAAAAAATCATCGCACATCATGCGCATCATGAAGCCACAAGTCTGCCATCCACTGGCAATAATACCTTTAAAAATAGTTTGCTCGCCAGCTTCGGGACTAATGTGGAATCGTTGAGGATCGTATTCCTTTGCAAAAGCAATGATCTCAGACTCAGTCACCAATCGAGCCCCAAAGTGCCGGACATCTCCAACAGAAAAGTCTTCCCAGTAAATCTTGAATGTCTGAGTCATTGTTACACTAACTTTTTTTAAACATCAACCAACAAATAGTCGCTGACCTTTGCAATGTGATAGTTGAAGTCGCCAAAGGTTTGTGTAATCAGTGTTAACCTCTTAAAGTAATGCGCCACACTCATCTCGTTGGTAACACCCATACCTCCGTGCAACTGGATCGCTTCTTGCCCCACCTCTCTTCCAGCTCTACAGATATAAGCTTTGGAAGCACTGATCTCCCTTTGCCTTTTCACAAAATCCGTTTCAGACTGCGCTTTGACGGCTAGGATTGCCATAGAACGCGCTTGCTCAGTGGAGATAATCATATCGGCCATGCGGTGTTGCAATGCTTGAAATTTACCAATAGGTACACCAAACTGTTTACGTGTTTTAAGATACTCAAGTGTGAGATCACAAATTTTTGACATTATGCCAACGGCTTCTGCGCAAAGCGCGGCATTTGCCCACCCAAGGATGTCCCCTAAAACTCGAAATCCATTGCCTTGAACTGAAATTAGATCGTCCTCACTGACTATTACGTCTTTGAACTCGACGTCACTGGCCCTATTCCCGTCGTGCGTTTTGTAATTAGCCATCGATAAGCCATTGGCATTGGATGGGATTAAAAATAATGAAATACCGCCTTGATCCGAGACCGCCCCAGCAGTTCTCACAGAAACAATGATTTGGTCAGCAGAATTTGCATTTAAAACCATACACTTTTTACCGTTTACTCGCCACTGTTTTTTTTCATTTAAGCTCAGCTCAATCGGCGTGGCCAGCGTACTGATGTGATGAGTCTCATACCTCGAATCTGGTTCTTGATGAGCCAAGGCAATTTTTAATTCACCGCCCGATATTTTGGGAATTAAGGTGCTTTTTTGGTGTTCATTACCGTAGTGCAATAGGGCTTGACCCGCCATGACAACCGTGGATAAATAAGGCTCTAAACAAAGTGATTTACCCAAAAACTCCATCACCCACATGTTTTCTTCACCAGTAATCGCGGTGTTCACAGTATTTGCACCAGTTAAAGAAGTTGTCTTTCCCGAGGACCCGGAGGTCTCGGCTGCCAAGTCCGGAGGGGCCGGGGAATCAATAAGACCTCCGTATTGCTCAGGAAACGTCAAGGCCAAAAGTCCCATCTCTGCATAGTGTTTCCACGCTTCATCACTAAATCCGGTAGTCTGGGATGCGTAGCTCTGTCTTTTTTCAAATGTATAGTTTTTTGAATAGTATTTTTCAAGACTATCTTGCAAACTAACTTGTATTTCTGAGTACTCAAAATTCATTAATATCTCTCATCAGGAGTTAAAGATCAAGCATCATCTTGCTGATGATGTTCCTTTGAATTTCATTGGAGCCACCGTAAATTGTGGTCTTACGGTAATTAAAGTAAGCACCGGATAGTGCGGGTGCAAAATCGGGGTAAGAGCTCAACCCACTTGGCACAACCCAATCTAAGGTAAGGGCTTCTTTGAGATGAGCGGCGCTGTAAGGGCCCAGGATTTGCATTTGTAATTCGGTTAGTTGTTGTTGTATCTCTGCTCCTTTTATCTTCAGGAGCGATGCCTGAGGGCCAACGCCTTTTTTATCTTGCGAACTAATGACGCGTAAGTTGGTAATCTCTAGCGCGTTCAGCTCTATCTCTAAACATGCAATCTGATCTCTAAATCTTTGATCGTCAATCAACCTCCCGTTTGGCCCGCGTTGTAGCTTTGCCAACCTAATTAATCGATTAAGCTCCCTCTTTGACTTTCCAATCTGTGCAATATTCGTTCTCTCATGTCCGAGTAAATATTTTGCGTAAGTCCATCCTTTATTTTCTTCCCCAACAAGATTTTCAACGGGCACTTCAACGTTATCAAACCATACTTCGTTGATTTCATGCTCCCCGTCTAACATAATGATGGGTCGAACACTCACTCCAGGGGATTTCATGTCAATTAGTAAAAAAGAAATTCCCTCTTGCTGCCTCACTTCAGTGTTAGTTCTCACTAAACAAAAAATCATATTGGCATGCTGGGCAAGAGTTGTCCAGGTCTTTTGCCCATTAACAATGTAGTGTTGACCAACCCTTTTTGCCTGGGTTTTTAAAGATGCGAGATCAGAGCCAGAGCCTGGCTCCGAATATCCTTGACACCACCAATCCTGCCCTTGAATAATCTTGGGCAAGTAATGATTCTTTTGATGTTGATTTCCAAAAGCCATTATTACTGGAGCAACCATCTTAAGTCCAAAAGGTGGCTGAAGGGGGGCGTTGGCATTAGCGCACTCCTCCTCAAAGATATGTTGCTCAGTCGTGCTCCAACCCGTACCTCCGTACTCCTTTGGCCAAGAAGAAGCACCCCACCCTTTAGCGTGAAGAATTCTTTGCCATTCAAGCACATCGACTGGATCGATAGCAAAACCCATCGACACACGCTTTGAGGCACTGGGTGGTATGTTAGAGCTGAGAAATTTTCTAATCTCATCTCTAAATTCCATCTCTCTTTCTGTAAAAGATAAGTCCAAGATTAAACCTTTCTTTAATTTAGTCGAAAATTTTAAAACACCCGTCTAGTCTGACAATAGTAATTAAAAAACCGCCAATAGGTTACTGTTTTTCTGAATTCAAATATAACGTAATTATGGATAGTTTCAAAAAATGATGTCAATGGTGCTATCCCTTTGTACAAAAATCTAGTTCTAGCACTTATAACCTACGGCACTTGCAGACGCGAGAAAAACTGAAGGTCAATAAGTACTCACAAAACATAATGCCCAGTTAATATTGAGGGCAACCAAGTTGAAAACATGGGGACATAGGTTACCAATGTGATGGCTACAAAAATAGCCAAATAGTAGGGCCAGGCGGTCTTAGTAGCCTCTCCAATAGATATGTTACCGATTGCACAGCCGATAAACTGAACAGACCCAACGGGCGGGTGCACCAGTCCTAGGGCGCAATTTAGCAACAACATCATTCCAAACTGAACAGGCCCCACTCCCATTTGAATTGCTAAAGGTAAAAAAAGTGGTGTTGTAATCAAAATATGAGCAGCCATGTCTAGAAAAATGCCCAAAAAAATCTGGATAATATTGATGTAAAGTAGCATTAACCAAGGCGTATGAGTCGCATTAAGCAAAGCTTGCTCGATCACATCTGGGATTTCAAGAAACGCCATTTGATACCGAAGCATATTGGATACTCCGATCAATAACAAGATAACACCTGTGGTTTTAGAGGCTTTCGCCAAAGATTTATAAAGCTTTTCTACGCTCATGGTCCGGTAAATTACCAGAGTCAATAAGAGGGCGTATGCGACTGCTATGGCAGCAGCCTCGGTAGCAGTTGCGACTCCCATTAATATGCAAATTAAAATGATTGCAACCACTCCCAGGCCAGGCAAAGAGGCAATAAAACAGCGCAGAACTTCTGCCCAACCTGGAAACTTTTCTACCTTAGTAGATCCGTCGTCGCGCTTAGGATAGCCGTACTTTACCGCTTGCCAATAAGCAGTGACAAGCATACAAACCATGATCCAAAATACGGGTATCAGACCAGCAAACATCAAATCCCCGATGGATACACCACGAATAACATGCCCATCTATAACACCTGTTGCTGCTTGTGCAGCAAAGGCGTAAATAATCATGTTGTGGGAAGTAGGCATCAATGCTCCGGATAAAGAGGCATGCGTAGTGACGTTTACTGCGTATGCGGCGCTGTACCCCTCCCTCTTCATAATAGGAATCATGACACCACCCATTGCAGATGTATCAGCCACTGGGGAACCGGAAACACCTCCGAATAAAGTAGAAGCTACGACATTGGCCAAACCAAGACCACCTCTCCAGTGACCTACTAAACTTCGCGCAAAACTTACAATCTTGTCAGCTATTCCCCCGTGCAACATTAATTCACCGGAAAAAATAAAAAACGGTATCGCCAAGAACGAGAACACATTCATGCCAGAAGTCATCATTTGGATTGCAGTTTCAAAAGGCAATTCCTCTGCGTAAAAAGTAGCTATACAGCTCAATCCAATAGAGAAAGCAACGGGCACGCCAAGCCCCAAAAAGAGGAGGAAACTCAAACATAGAACCGTTAATGCCATGATGGGATCACTTTAACTGAATGAAAAATTGCAAAAATGTGCTCGATACTAAAAAGCGTGATCAAAACCCCAGCAGAAATAACGGGTACATAACGCAACGACTCCGAGACACCAAGGGTTGGAATCGTATTATTAAAAGTGGAAATGGCCATCTCAATACCCCCCACAAATAATGAAATTGCAAATAAGATGGACAACAAATAAACCAAGACCTTGCAACTCTTTTGCATTTGGGGTGAGAGTAAATCAACCAATGAGTCAAGTCCGATGTGGCCTGCGTCCCTGACGCCTGCAGAGGCGCCAAACATCGCAACTGAAATCACCAATAACAGGGCCAGTTGCTCAACGTAGGGGGGTGCATTATTAAAAACATACCTCATGACCACTCCGTATATGACAAAAACGAGTAATCCAACAAGAGACAGGCTGGCAAGATACATGACCCATCTTGATAAACGGCTGTTGAGGGCAGTTAGAAAAAGCATTTAGTTTTGATTTTCAATAGACTTGCAAATTGATTGGTATTAACCCTTGTGCGGCTATGTGTACCAATCGAAAAGTCTATTCTAACCAAGAAACAAAAATCAAAATATGCCTCAAGCAAATCTGAGAAATGATTACCCTAACAATCATGATCATGATTGTTAGGGTAATGCCGTAATTCCCGAATTGATGATGGACTAACTGCCGTTGAAGCAGTTAAGTTCATTTATGGTTATTTCGTAAAAGTCATTTCAGCCTAAAAAATAGAACTATTCAAACTCCGCCCTGAATATTTAAAAATCAGAAAGGGAGTTTTCAAAGGGCAGTAATGTTTTACGGAAGTGACTTTCAAAATGGGGGTTACTATGTTGGCTGAGGATCAGCCATTTCATGAGAGCTTTCTATGCTCTCATGAATTAACGGATTTGTTGCAAAGACGAAATACTAACTTGTGTGCTTTAAAATAGACTCCGCTTTATCAATATCTTGTTGGTCACCGTGAACGATCATTAAAAACTGATCGGACTTTATTGCCAATTCGTATTTAATAATTAAATCTGCAGAAACACCTAAATCACTCAAGGCAGCTCCCAGGGCAGAAACCCCTCCCACCACTAAAGCGCCCTCAAGTGCAGATACCAGAACTGAGACAAATGGCCCAGCCATACCGAGGAGTCCAAAACCGGGTATAAAAAATACTGCTGGTAAAAAAAGCATCCCCCAAAGCCCGCCCCAAAATGCGCCTGTAGTCCCCCACAATTTAATCTTGTCGTTGGTAGTGTAAAAGCCAATTGGGTGCTCTTCACTGTGAAAGCCTTTTCCAACTATGGATATTTTTTTTATATCAAATTGGTGGCCATTTAATAATTTGATTGCCTCATCAACATCATGGTGAGACTTAAAAATAAATTGACTTGCTAAATTAGTTGCCATTAAATTAATCCTTGTTAAGTTTATCTGCCTGTAAGTCCTCCGAAGTTATGTATCAAAGGTCAAACATTTCTAATTTATCCACCACTTTGGACACATCCCTATTAGCCCATACAGCATGCTTGACAATGGCTCTTTCATTCCAAGAGTGAACTTTCCCGGTTAAAGTGACCTCTCCCCCGTCGACAGACACGTTGATGTCGGAGGCATCAGTAAGCGCTCTTCGGTTTAAAGCGGCAAGTATTTCTGTTTTCACAACTGATTTTGAAATATCCTTTTTGATTGTTATTTGATCGCTTATGCCGACAACGCCCATTAAATGAGTAATCGACGCATTGAGCAAGGCTTTTTGGTGATGCCACTTTACTTGGCCGCTTAAAGTAACCCATCCTTTTTCCACTTTGACTTGAATACTGTCTTTAGAGATAAGCGAGGACCAGTTAATAATGTTATCAATAGTGTGGGCTATATCCGAATCTGATTTAATGATGCTCCCTGGCAATTTAACCTCAATTTCCATTGCAACACCGTGAACACCGGAAACCCTCTGGGTGGCTTTTTCAGCGTGAAACTTTTCAAAATAATTTTCGACTGTGCCAGCCAGTGTGACAATGCCCTCTTTGACTGAGACTCCTATATCAGCTTCATTGACAGTAGCCTCGTACTTCAACTCCTCAATAACTTCTTTTTGTAATTGAGCATCTGTTTTCATAATATTTCCAAAAAATAGTAAAGATAAATGAATATATGCCTTATCTATTTTTAGTTAATGATAAAAATCAAAAAAAGGGATATCAGATTCTTTAAGTTTAAGCACCACAGCTTCTCTCGTGCTCTTTAAGGATGCTTCAGGAGCTCTCAACTTGTTGATTGAATGGGCGATTTCAATCTTAAGACTAATTTAGGTTCTCTTAATACTCATAGCGCAGTCCGTCTGTTGTAACACTTAATTATTAAGCGAATCAATTAAACAATCTTGGCCATAATAAACAAGGACTTTTATAAGTTTAATTAATATGAGGAAATAACTCTATTGATCAATTGCTGTACAGACCAGAGAGGTCTGGGAAATTAATCTTAGATCAACTTCAGAACTGATTAATTGAAAATGAGTTGACATAGATAATATTACAGTAGTGTCCCAACGTTTGAGCGGGACCCCCGTATAACTTATTGATTTTAATGGTAAAAACAGTGTTTTCCACCGTCGACGATTTGAACGTGAATTGGCTCAAAATGGAGCTCCAAGTGACT
>Ga0164296_1005845_pt1 | contig 10607 bp, 11 predicted proteins | sample GEODES057metaG_FD_113533 | JGI IMG/M metagenome (GOLD analysis project Ga0164296, IMG submission 113533) | Dystrophic lake water microbial communities from Trout Bog Lake, Wisconsin, USA - GEODES057 metaG | ecosystem: Environmental > Aquatic > Freshwater > Lake | place: USA: Trout Bog Lake... | reverse complement strand
GCCTTAGACGGCATGACGCACCTTTGTGCAACGGCCATGACGCCTAGAGACTTTGGTCCCCCCACCCAAGAGCCTAAAGAGCACTTGGAGTGGTTTGCCAAAAATATAGGATTGTTCAGGGACGGCGACTTAGGTGGGAGTCCTTTATCAGGTGCTCAGCACAGGGGAATAGCTTTTTTGTTTGGATCAGAGCGCTACGGCATGACTAACGAAGATGTCTACAGATGTCAGGTTGCTCTTCGTATTCCAACGAATCCAGAGTTTGGTTCGCTCAACTTAGCTGCTGCAGTGCAGTTGATTGCCTATGAATGGAGGAGTTGCATAGGATTTGGATCTAGCAAAGCCGCTTCAGATGTCAATCCTTTAAAAGACCCCCATCACGGCCAACTTGCTGACGCATCCCAGCTCTCAGGTCTGCTGCTTCACTGGCAACAAGCTTTGGAGCACATTGGTTTTTTAGATCCACAGGCGCCCAAAAAACTGATGCCAAGGCTTAATTTACTGTTTAACAAAGCACAAATGACAACAGAGGAGATCCACATTTTCAGAGGCATTGCGAAGACGATGCTGCAACTTGCTCGAAGACAGGAGTCTAGTCTGGGTGAAAAAGAAAAATTAACTTTAGAAACCGCCCTTCAGCCCTTGGCTTTAAAAAAAGATAGACTCTAAGCATGTTTAAGAAAATAAACGCCGATATAGAGTGCATTTTGGAGCGCGACCCTGCGGCCAGGAGCCGTTTGGAGATATTGACCTGCTATCCAGGCGTGCACGCTTTGATCTTTCACCGCATCGCCCATAAACTGTGGCTGTCTGAACTTTATTGGCTTGGAAGATTTGTATCCAACCTATCCAGATGGCTAACAGGTATCGAGATACATCCTGGCGCAGTGATTGGTGAGAGAGTCTTCTTTGACCATGCAATGGGAGTTGTTATAGGCGAAACCGCCGAAATCGGCGACGGTTGCACCATCTACCAAGGAGTCACTTTAGGTGGAACGACGCTTTACAAAAACGTGAAACGCCATCCCACTCTTGGTAAAGATGTCGTCGTAGGGGCTGGCGCAAAGGTCTTGGGAGGTTTCCTTGTGGGAGACGGGGCCAAGATTGGCAGCAATGCTGTGGTCACCAAGCCGGTTCCAAAGGGGGCGACCGCAGTCGGTAACCCTGCCCGCATTATTGAGCAAGCCTCGGACGCCAAGCGTGAAGAGCAGGCCTCTAAAATGGGATTCTCCGCCTATGGTGTTACTCAAAATGATGATCCGATTAGTCAAGCCCTTAGAGGGTTAATTGACAACGCACAAAGTCATGAGGAACAAATTACCCTTTTATGGGAGGCGCTTGAAAAGCTGGCCGGCGAGCCTAAATCACAAAGGCCGCAAACGGGCTCAACCACGTCCCAATTTGAGCCAGATCGGCTTAATAAATTAATTGAGTGATGCGAACAGAGCTACGTACTTGCAAAATTAAATCCTAGCCTATTCAATAACCAATAAATGACCAACCCTCACCCCAGCGACTCAGACACAACTGTGAGATCTGGTCAGTCCCCAAACCATGGGGAGCAGCTCGCAAAGCCTGCGCCCAGTTTGACAGAATTGAATTCCACTGAATTACTGACTCCCTCGGTGATGGGTAAGTCCAGAGGTGCTTTGCTCACGATCGCGGTTTTTGAGCTTGTAAAAGGCGTTGCTGCCTTGGCCGCTGGTCTAGGGCTTTTGTCCCTGGCTCACACCGACGTCACGCACCTTGCCAACGCCCTTATTGGACATTACCACTTGGATCCTGAGGCTCATTAGCCCCAGCTTCTCATAGAGACAGCAGACTGGATTGCGTCCTCCAACATGTACAACATCGTAGCCCTAAGCGTGTGCTATGCCCTCGTGCGTTTAATTGAGGCTTATGGGCTTTGGAGAGATAGAGCTTGGGCTGAGTGGCTTGCTGCTTTGGGAGGCGCTCTTTATCTACCTTTTGAGCTGATTCACTTGGTCAAGCACACAACGTTGACCAATGCGGGTGTTTTGATAGGCAACCTTGCAGTGGTTATTTTTATGGTCTACAGACTAAAAGCACGCCACCATGAGGCAGAGTTTTCTTAGCCTTGAATTTAACAAATCTTCATTTTTTGTAGTAGACAGATTTTTTCAAATTGATGAAATTATTAAATGTTAGTAATTTAGAATTACAATGTGATTTTTCATGTAAAAAACGTACTCCAAATGCGCTATAGTATTAATATATTTGATGAGGCTTAAAAATGGCAAAAGAAGAAGTGGATCTTAGAAATAGGCTAGAGGAGCAAAGACGTAGATCACAACTCATTCGTGAGCAAGCATCTCGTAGTTATGATGATCCAGTTGTCTCGAGTGAGCCTAAAAAAGGTTCGTCAGAAAATAATAATTTAGTGGTCGGGGAAGGTGTGTCTTTTATCGGTTCAATCTCTGTACCAGGCACAGCAACGATCAACGGCAAAATAAGCGGTGAGTTGAGTGCAGAGTCTTTAAATATTGGTAAGACTGGGCATATCACCGGCAAAGTCAAAGCCAAAGAAATTGATGTCCAAGGTGAGCTTCACGAAGACATTCAGTGTGACACCCATATCATCATTCACGCCTCAGGCGTTGTGAGCGGAAAGCTCGAATACTCTGAGTTAGAGATTGAGCGCGGTGGACAATTCAAAGGTCAAATGAATCAACGAAACAAGTAGTTTTGTCTTTGAATCTAAATTTAAAAAAACTTCTCTTGTATTCTCAAGAACTGTTTAAGGCCTAATGGCACTCTTAGGCCTAAACGCTTTACAAACACTTTCCCTCGTTTGTAAGTAGGGCCCACCGATCAGATCGATGCAGTAGGGTACAGCGGCAAAAATGCCCGGAACTATCACTTCTCCTTGGTTATTTTTAAGACCCATCAAGGTCTCTTCAATCGATTTAGGCTGCCCTGGTAAGTTAATAATAAGACTCTTATCTCGGATCACTGCGGTCTGTCTGGACAAAATGGCAGTGGGTACAAAATGCAAACTGATTTGACGCATCTGTTCACCAAACCCGGGCATGATTTTGTGAGCAACAGCCAAAGTAGCCTCCGGCGTCACGTCTCTTGGAGCAGGACCGGTTCCACCTGTTGTCAAAACAAGGGAGCAACCCATGTCTGCCAATTCTATTAGCGTGGTTTGTATGGATGCTTGTACATCTGCAATGAGTCGCGTCTCTAAGGAGATTGGGTTGAGCAACGCACGGCCAAGCCAGTCCCTTAAAGCAGGGATACCTTTGTCCTCGTAAATGCCTGCGCTTGCTCGGTCGCTAATCGATACAAGACCTATTTTTACTGTCTCTAGTTGCGTCATTTTGTTTCTTACCTGGTTTGGTCCGTCATTTCATCTTCGCCGCTTGCGCTTTGATCCAACACCTCTTTTAAAAACTGGAACAACTCACGGTAAGCTTTGCTGTGTCTTGGGACGAGACCTTTTGAGATGTCGCTGGGTTGGACTTTATTGTCCCGTCTTGCTTGTCGAATCAGAGCCCTAAGTTGTTGTAAATCAAGGTTGGGTATTTGCAGTATCAGCTCCTCTAGCGCGTTATCGTCTTGTAAAAGACGTCCTCTCCAGGCTTCAACCAAGTGGAGTTGCTGTGTCTCGCGCACACTGCCCGACTGTTGCTCATTTAAGCACTCTCTGAGGGCCTGCACATCCTCCTCAGTTAGTTTCCTCATGAGCTTGCCTACGTACTGTAATTGGCGGCGCTTGCCCTCAAAGTCTGAGATTTTTTTAGCCTGCTCAACCGCGTCTACTAAAATGTCCGGCAAAGAGCCCGAAGCGCTGAGTCGCTCAACTAAATCTTGTCTCAGGTCTAGCAACGACTCACCCAGCGTTTGAAGCTCAGAGCTCTCGCGTTTGCGGTCTGTTTTGCTTAAAGCATCAGTGCCTTTTAATTCTCTTTTTAGATCTAAGTCAAGCTCGCTGCCCTCGGCAACGAACTGGCCTTTGACAAAATAACCTTTTTTTAATTTCTTAGCCATCTATATCAGTCTTTTTGTAAGGTTTGTGCTCAGGCTAGTATGATATATGCGTTGTCAGCGACAATGATCTATTGGAGCTTACAGTTCAATTTCTTTTGCCGTATTTCAGTATTTTAAAGTCTACGTAAAACTATTATGAATCATCCCACCATTCAATCTACTCCATCATCAGGCGATCAACTGAGGGGGTTTAGCTACAGCCGTAATCAGTTCGAGGAGATGGTTGATGCGGCTTTGAAACACGCCGCAAAGCTTGGGGCCAGCGACGCCGCCGCGGAGGCATCCGAGGGGTGCGGACTAAGCGTATCGGTGCGCAAGGGGGAGCTCGAGAACGTGGAGCGCAACCGAGATAAGTCCCTTGGCATCACAGTTTACGTGGGCAAGCGCAGAGGAAATGCAAGTACATCGGATTTTTCAAAATCAGCGATTGAACGAACCGTACAAGCAGCATTTGACATCGCAAAGTTCACAGCCGAGGACTCATTTGCTGGATTGCCGGATAAAGACGATATCTCTAGCGTGCACCGTGATTTGGATTTGTTTCATCCCTGGGACATAGACAGCGAGGGGGCAACTGAGTTGGCACTCAAGTGCGAGGCGGCTGCTTTTCAAACTGACCCTCAAATCACCAACAGCGAGGGAGCTGCGGTCTCGGCTCAACAAAGTCATTTCTTTAGCGCCCACACCAATGGATTTAGAGGCGGCTTTGCAAGCTCCCGCCACAGTTTATCGGTCGCTCCTATTGCAGGCGAGGGCGATGATATGCAAAGAGACTCTTGGTACAGCTCAATGAGGAATTCCAGTGACTTAGCCTCTCCTGAGCGGGTGGGTAGGTACGCAGCAGAAAGAGCACTCAGCCGTTTAAATGCAAGAAAAATCTCCACAACTACGTGCCCCGTGCTCTTTGAAGCACCCCTTGCAGCTGGTTTGATGGGACACCTGGTGCAAGCCATTAGTGGGGGGGCGCTGTACAGAAAGAGTAGCTTTTTAATGGACTCTATGGGCAAACAAGTGCTTCCCAAGCATATCAATATGTTTGAAGATCCGTTTATCAAGGGGGGCAAAGGAAGCGCTCCTTTTGATGATGAGGGCGTGATCACCCGTTCACGGCAGGTGGTTGAGGACGGAAAAATTCAGGGCTATTTTTTGAGCACTTACTCTGCGCGAAAATTAGGTATGAAGACCACGGGTAATGCGGGTGGTTCACATAACTTGAGCTTAACCTCGACCCAAACCTTACCTGGGGATGACTTGCAAGAGATGCTTCGAAAGTTGGGGACCGGCCTTTTTGTGATCGAATTGATGGGTCAAGGGGTAAATTCTGTCACAGGTGACTACTCAAGAGGTGCAAGCGGATTTTGGGTTGAGCGTGGGGAAATTGCATTTCCAGTTCAAGAAATTACAATCGCAGGCAACTTAATGGATATGTACAAAGGCATTCAAGCTGTCGGGGCAGATGCTTATAACTACGGCGCTAAAACAGTTGGCTCAGTGTTGATAAATAAAATGAAAATCGCAGGCTCGTCCTGATCTTTGAGTAATTAGCTAACCCAAAAAATAAATAGAACCTACTCTGTGTATTTGACCCTGTCAATCAGCAGCATATGAGGCGCTGTTAGACTGGCTAGCCCTACAAATAAAAAACGTAAAACTCGAGCCTGATCCTGGTCTTGGTCACTGGGCAGCACATTCCAAGCTAGAGCGGCCAAAATAAATGTCCCTAACATGGGCGCAAAAGCATATAGGGATAACTGACAGTAGCTCAGGTTGGCAAATGTTTGACTCCTCATGACGTGTCTTAAGCTGTGCATTAAGCAAAAATACACGGTGAACGCAACTAAAGGAGGCGTGAAAAGGGCCAATACAGCAACTGAAATAATCTCCAATCCAACCATCCAATCGCGGGCTAACTCACAAATAAGAGTCGCAGCTAAAGCGAGTAACCAGGGAGTTGAAAATAGGTGCAGCGCGTTGACGGTTTTCAGCCCAATTTGGGGTCCCGTAATTAAACAGAAAATATCGAGTACCTCAGTTTTGTGAAATACAGTCGATAAAACGATAACGGACCCCCCATACAGTGTTCGAGCAATCCAATGTGTTGACGCTGGTAAGTCTCTTGAAAAATGATGAGTGGACATGGCTAAAAATAAAGTCATGAATAAAAGAGGTTGAATCCACCAGAGTGAAATAATGGATAAAGAAACAACCAAGTAACTTGCCGCAAATGTAGCCCAAGATTTCCAACTCTCAATATTGAACATTTTTTTAGCAAAGACGGGATCCAAGGCGCCGTGAGGAATGCCTAAAAAAAATATCAATGCGACTAAAAAATAGAGCGAATTTTCAAGAGTCAAATCAACGCCCAGTAAATAGCCCAGTAAATAGCCCAGAGCGAGAGATAGCGATAGTGAGCTAAAAATTAATCCATGAATTTGCGTTTTATTCATCGAAAAATTAATTTGAAACTGACCTTTAAAAAAAGCAACGCAGGCAGTGCTCTCACAACGGATAAGTAGTCCATCAAAGTGCCTTTCTCAGTCAAAAACCGAATGAGTTTTTGTGTGGGAACTTTGGAGAATAACTTCATAAAAAGAGTCGGCCCCATGAGGGGATAGGTGCTGAGCGCACTCAGAAAAATTTGATCCATTATTCTGAGTACAAAATTATCTTTTGGATTTGAAGTGGGTATCCCCTTTAATTTGATTGAATGAGCGCACCGAGCAGCCCAAGTCTGAATCCTTTGAAATGTGTAGCCTGTCGAGCTTCTCGCAGCACCTCCAGTCAGTCCGACATGCACATATGACATGTGGTGCGTGTCAAGCTTATTTGCTTTTGAGGAATTTCCAATCCCCATCGGTATCAAGCCGTATTCAGTTCTTAAAATTTCAAATACCGCCCCCTTTGTATATTTAAGCGCTGCATTGTTTGCGCTATGAGTAAGCTCTAAACGGTTAATGGGCTTCACAGAGAACACGGTGTACTCAATGAGAGCCCTTTTCTCAGACATAGGTAAAACATAATTGAATCCAATTAGCTCCGTATTGGGGTCTAAAAAATCCATCACAAGCGCGCACTTCGGATCAAAGATGGACTCCTCACACTCTACTTCAAAACCTAAGAAACACTGCCACAACTGTGTTTGACTAAGAACTGCGCTTAATAAAGGCCTAGTGTCAACTATAGATTTACAACGTAATTCTCCAAGTGAAGTCTTAAGATACCAAAAGTCTTCTTTAAATACAGGCTCCTCGAGCAAGGCTGAATCCATCCTAATTTCAATGGACTTTTGCTCCTTAATTGACGCAAGTGCATGGTCATAAAAAATAGCAGATGCTAAGCATTTATAAGGGGTCTTTTGGCAATCTAAGTTAACGGAAAACCCCTGCGAGCAGAGCCTGACCCGGTCCCACTCTTTATGGATTAAATCTGCGTAGGGGGCGTCATCAGTTCCCCAAAAACACCAAGTTCGATCGTTCTCGAATGTCTTTCTTTGCTCAATCAATAACGTCTTAGGCGTCGCTCCCTGGGTTTTAGTCAACTGCACCGCTAAACTCAAACCCGAGCAACCCGCCCCAATGATGACTAGGTCCCAATCAGTTGGCATAAACGTGAGCAGATGCTAAAGGCTCGGAGCTTTGATTGATTAACGCAGCGTGCAGGGATCTAATATGTCCCTTGGGGCGCCGCCAAAAGTGTATGGTGTACATAACAGAAACCAAACAGCCTAAGGTAATAAAGAGCTTAGTAAGCCGTGAGACAAATATTCTTTCGTGCCAATATTCGTAGTCTCGTTTTTTAAGCTTTCTACCGATTTCTCGGTAAATCCTTGCTGCAACTAGTATGGACAACCTAGCCTGCAGGGGAAGGTAGGAGAGTCCTGTCTCACCGCTTTTGTAGTAAAGCTCTGAAGAATCAAAAAGATTTTTAAGCATTTTTTTAATTAAATATACATCTTTTGCCAGCGGTTTAATTAACGCAATAGGCTCTAAATCATGGCCTAAGATTGAGGGTATGTAGCGTCGATTCATCAAAGCATCTGCTTTCACGTCCCGACAAATATTGGTAAGTTGCATGGCAATACCAAGATCTATTGCAAAGGGGTAGGCCTGCTTATCGTGTGTGTCTAAAGCCTTGCTCATCATGAGACCAACTGTTCCTGCGACTTGGTAACAATACCTTATTAGCTTATCTTCGCTATTTATTCTCACGATAGACGTATCAGATTGCACTCCAGAGATCAAATCAACGATGATTGATTTTTCAATACTACATTCGTTGATCAAAATGATCCCATCCGCTAAGATTGCGTTATTAGAAAATCCACAAGTTATGGATCTTTTGACCTCCTCTAAGCTTGCCCTAGAAACCTCTACTGATTGCTCCTCGTCTCCTAAATCATCAATATAGCGACACAAACGGTAAAGGCGTGTGGCACGGGAGGAGTATTTTTTTGAAAGTAGCCACCTAGCCCAATAGAAACTTTTCCCCTTACTAACAAGTACTTTTTCTGCGGATAGATAATTGGCGTTGGTTTGCACGCTAAGCTGCATTAGGAATGAGGGAGTCAATTACTTTAGCGGAGGAAATAACCCCGGGTAAGCCAGCCCCTGGGTGAGTTCCAGCGCCCACTAAATACAGATTCTTAAGACTCTCTGAGCGGTTGTGAAAACGAAACCAAGCGGATTGAGTAAACAGTGGTGCAACAGAGAAACCGGCACCATGTTCACTTAAATAATTTGACTCAAAATCTTGAGGTGTCATATAAAAATCCTCAGTGATGGTTTGCTTTAAGTTGGGGAGGATCGTGCGGTCAAGTGCATCTATGATTCGCTGGGTTAATTTAGGCCCTTCATTGGACCAATCTTGGCGGCCTAATAAATTTGGGACCGGGCACAGGACGTAAAAGCTATCGCATCCAATAGGAGCAAAGCTGGGGTCGGTAGCGGTGGGTCGGTGCAGATATAGGGAGAAATCTTCGGATAAGATTTTTCGATCAAAAATATCTTTAAGAAGCTCTTGGTACCTTTTGCCAAGCCATATGGTGTGGTGGGCCACGTCCGGGTATTTCTTGGTGGTTCCAAAGTAAAGGACGAAAAGTCCCATGGAAAATTTGGGCTTATTTGATTTGAACCTGGACATGAAAGAGAGCTTTTGGGGCTCGATCATATGGCGGTATAAATGGACGGGGTCTGTATTGGAGACGACTAAATCAGCGTTTATCTCTCGTCCGTCCTCCAACACAGCCCCAGTGACGGTGTCTGAGGTGGTTATAAATGATTTAACAGTTTTACCCAACTCGACGTGAATGCCTTGTCTCATCATGAGCGACTCAAATGCCTTGATGATGGAGCCCGTACCGCCCATCGCAAAATGAACCCCGTGGGCTCGCTCTAAATAATGAATGAGTGCGTAAATGCTAGTGGTGTCAAAGGGGTTTCCGCCTACGAGGAGGGGCTGGATAGAGAAGGCTTGTCTAAGTTTGGGATGATTGAGGTAAATGCAAACCAGTTGCCAAACAGTTTGATAGCTTTTTAAGCGCACAAGTCTTGGAATATGCCTAACCATTTCCCAAAAACTGTGGAAAGATTGGGCTGAGAGACCCGTGAAGGCGATGTCAAATATTTTTTTTGAGTGATCTAATAACTTCAAATAACCCGTGCAATCTTTTGTGTCGATTCGTTTGATTTCGCTCAGTGTCTCCTCTAAAGTTCCACCGTAATCAAAGTGGTCGCCGTCTGCAAAATGGAATCGGTACCACGGCGTTAAGGGCACAAGCTTGACGTGATCCGAGAAATTTTCACCAAATAACGCAAAAAGCTCTTCAAAAAGAAATGGCGCAGTGATCACTGTGGGGCCCGCATCGTGACGAAAACCATTGCGATCAAAGGTTTGAGCCCTACCTCCAAGTCTGTTGCCTCTATCTACCAGGGTTACGTCGTATCCTTTCGCCCTTAAGCGAAGCGCACTCGCGATACCTCCAAAACCTGCGCCAATAACAAGGGCGTGCATATATTTCTCTGTGTTGATTAAAGCAACTTAATAAGTAGCTACTAGGGGGGGTATATTTGGTGAAACATTGACCTCATAGAGAAGGTAGCATAGAAGGAGATACCTTAGCTTAAGAGGGACACTAAATGTCTACTTCTTTTGATATTTGTAGTGATGTGTCAGAAAATAATTTGTTTATATTTAGGGTAAGCCGGATGTTTTGCGTATTTTTTGCACCTCACGCAAAACCACGCACATCTACGCAAAACCACGCACCACTACGCACCTCCAAGCAATAACCCCCACCTTCCCAATAGAGCTATTCGTTGGCAGACCCTAAGAGATTAATTGATTATTAATCAAAGAGTCAAGCCAAGGCCTAAGCAATCAAATGTGATTACGATTTACTTTTGAGAATTATTAACCTCAGAGTTACCCAAAAATTTTGGCGTCTTTAAGCTTGGGCCTAAGAGGAAAAATATTTCTTAACCCAGGGGCTCTGCGGCTTAGGAGCTAAGGGCTGCCTTTACAGCAGAGCTCACCAATGCCATATCAGCTTTACCAGTAAATTTAGCTTTGGCTGCACCCATTACCTTGCCCATATC
>Ga0164296_1005843_pt1 | contig 10611 bp, 11 predicted proteins | sample GEODES057metaG_FD_113533 | JGI IMG/M metagenome (GOLD analysis project Ga0164296, IMG submission 113533) | Dystrophic lake water microbial communities from Trout Bog Lake, Wisconsin, USA - GEODES057 metaG | ecosystem: Environmental > Aquatic > Freshwater > Lake | place: USA: Trout Bog Lake... | reverse complement strand
GGCGTCTGGACTCAAGCAGACGGCGAACTGGTGAAAGCCGCCAGCCGCGAGTCTGACGCAGGGCCGCCGGCAGGAGAAGAGGAGGAGACGCGGAAGCCGACGGCTTTACTGGGCATGTCGCGCGACCAGCTGACTCGCTTCGCCGTGTCGGAGGGACAGCCCGCGTTCAGGGGCAAGCAGCTGTACGAGGCGTTGTACAGCAAGGAGCGCCCGCTCCACTCTCTTGATGAGATAAGCACATTGCCAGCTGATTGGCGCGCGAGCTTTGCGTCGCGGGGCATCATCGTGGGTCGGTCGAGCGTGCACGCCCGGGCAGAGAGCAGCGACGGCACGACGAAGCTGCTGCTCAAGCTGTCTGACGGCCGCGTGGTTGAGACAGTGGGCATCCCAGCAGAGGAGAGCAATCGCAAGCGGCTTACAGTGTGCATATCGTCCCAGGTTGGCTGCCCCATGAGATGCACGTTTTGTGCAACGGGAAAGGGCGGTTTCGCTCGCAACCTGCAGACACATGAGATCGTGGACCAAGTCCTCCACATCGAGGAGCTTTTCGGGCGGCGAGCCTCGCACATCGTGTACATGGGCATGGGTGAGCCGTGCTTGAACCTGCGACATGTGCTGGCTTCTCAACGCTCTCTGAACGAAGACGTCGGCATTAGCGCCCGATCTATCACTATTAGCACCGTGGGCGTGCCCAATGCTTTGGCCAAGCTCGCGACCGCGGGACTGCAGAGCACTCTGGCTGTTTCTCTGCATGCACCTGACCAGGCCACACGGGAGCGCATCATTCCGAGCGCCAAGGCTTATCCGTTGCATGAGCTGCTGAAGGACTGCGTAGCCTACAACGCCGCCACTGGGCGGCGCATCACGTTCGAGTACACCCTTCTGGCTGGCGTCAATGACAGCGAGGCGCAGGCGCGCCAGCTTGCAGCCTTGCTGAGCAGCTACGGCCTGCAGTCACACGTCAATGTGATCCCGTACAATCCAGTCGCGGACAGCGCGTTCGACAGACCCAGCAACAATGCATGCAGGCGCTTTGTGGACATGCTCACAGCATCCGGATGTGGAGCCAGTGTGCGGCGGACCAGGGGATCAGATGCAGCGGCAGCATGCGGCCAGCTTCGCAATGAGTATCAGAGCCGCACGGGTCCCGTGGCCGGGCGAGCGCTGGCGGGGAGTTGAGAAATGCACACGTGTTGACACAAATAACGTTTCTTCGCTACAGCAACGCGTCGCACGTGTCATCGTCGTCGTGTGCGGTGTCTGCGGCTTGCGACGCCAACCACAGGCGCTCCGCAACCACCAACTGGGTGGCACTTTCCTCGTCTGACCGCAACACGCCGGCTTATTGCCCCGAGCTAATGCACCAACCGGGCCAGCTCGACTTGCAGCGCCTATTGTTGCCTTCTTTCGCAGCCGCACACGCGGCGCCGTGCCGCTCATGAGCTCTCAGCAGAATTACTCTGGCCAAACCCCTGGATCTGGTACGCGTCCCGCTGAACGCCGGTCCACAGCCACGGCGGCTTGATGGTGGACCTGGCTGGCGGGCTGAGCCAGCGGTCGCGGTTGCCGGCGTCAACCGGCACAGTCAAGCACCTGCCCTAAGCTCGCTCTGCGGCCCGCCTGGTCCTCGAAGGAGGCTGGTTGACGCGCCAGCAGCGCACCTTGTCTAACACGACCACTCCTTCCCCCCGCAGGCCACCTGCAGGGGCTCGGGCCGTTGGGGCAGAGCATGCAGCCACGGTGCGTGACACGGCCATGTGCCTCCCAGCAGCCTGCGCACGCCCCGGCACTCGCTCACCGGTGCCCCGATCTCACGTGCATATACCTGCTCCACACAGCGCCGGTCTGGGCCTCCACCCGGGGGCGCACTTGACGCAGCAGCAGCGCTTTGGCGGCGGGGGCAGCCTCCTGCCTGGAGGCACAGGGCTTGCGGCCCGCCCTGGTCTTGGTCTCGCCGGACCAGGGCAACAGGGTGCAGCACCGCCGCCGCCGCCGCCGCCGCCGTATGGCGGACCAGGCATGCAGTTGGGAGGACAGGCAAGCACAGGGCCTACGGCTCGTGGCTCTCTGGCCAACTCCCTGGGCCTGGGTCCACCGCCACCAGCCATGGGCATGCAGCCCGGCATGGGTGGCTTGATACCACCCCGGCCGGGACTGGACCGCACACAATCTGTCGGCTTGGTTGGCATGCAGCAACCTGGTGGCGTGCAGCCGCCGCCGGGAGGGCCGTTGACACGAGCGCCTAGTGCTGGCAGTGCGGGACTACCGTCCGGCGGGGTGGCTCTCAACGGCCGAATGGCGGGCTTCGCTCCAGCAGGAGCATCCCGATTGCAGCCGGGGTTGGGTGGAGCAGGCGTGCCTCCTCCCACTGGGTACGGCCAACAGGCGGGCAACGATATCATGGTCCTCATGAAGCAAGGCGCCGCGCAGCAGCAGGGCGTGTCCAGTGGTGCGGCGCATAGTATGTTTGGGGGCTACGACTCTGGCATGCACGACGTTGGCACTTCTTTCAGCATGTCCGAGTTCCCGTCACTCGCGTCCAGCCGGCCGGGCAGCGGCAGCGGCATGCTGGGCGGCGTGGACATGGCGCTGGACTTGTACGGGGCTGGTGCTAAAAGCCCGCTGGAGCAGTTCAACATGCAATCCGAGGACTTCCCTGCTCTGGGGCCCGGCCTCGGCAAGCCTGGTAGCGGGCCGAAGACGGATCTCCTTGGTAGCAGCTTCCACGCCGGCGGCCTGGACGACGGGTTGAATGGCTACGACGCAGGCACAGGCGGCGGTCCCTCTCCGCCGCCACTGGCCAATGCCTATGGCAACGCCTTCGGCCTGGGGTCACGCACAGCAGGAGGCTCTCCCGCTGCGGGCCCTGGTCGGGGTGTTGGCGGCCCTGGCATGCGAGGGGTGGCCTCGGCCTCCGCGCCGCTGCCGCCTGCCGAGCGATTCGGCATGCTCGGCCTGCTGAACGCCATCCACAAGAGTGACGTTGACCTCAGCACGCTGGCGCTGGGCACGGATCTCACTACGCTGGGCATGGGCAACCTGAACTCACAAGAGCCGCTGTACAAAACCTTCGGGAGCCCCTTTGCTGAGGCACCGTGCCGGCCGGAGCCAGACCTCGTCACTCCAGCCTGCTACCTCCAGCAGCCGCCGCACCTGAGCCCTGCCCTATTCGGGCGCCTCAGCGCGGAGTGCTTGCTCTATGTCTTCTACTCGAGCCCGGGAGAGGACCTGCAGCTGGCGGCAGCTGAGGAGCTTGCACAGCGCGGCTGGATGTGGCACAAAGAGCTCAAGGCCTGGCTGCAGCGCGCCCAGGGCGGCGAGCCGCCAATGAAGACGCCCACAGGGGAGCGGGGTAGCTACCTCTTCTTCGAAGTCAACTCCTGGACCACCGCGCGCAAAGACGGCTTTGCGTTGGAGTACGCAGCACTGGACGAGACACCCCGCGAGAGATTAAGGAGCTCGACGATGCGCGGGTGAAGGGCAAGGAGAGTGCTGATGCGCGACAGTTGCTGCGAGAGACTCTTCCTGCGTGCTTGTAATGCAACACTTTGCGATGCGTCTATGAACGGGGGCTTCACTTCTTGGCGCCGCCGCCTCCAACTCCTCCCACGCCCTTGGGCTTCTTCCCACCAGCCGCCCCGCCCTTCGCTCCCTTGCCCTTGCCCTTGTCATCTATGGCAGGGCGCTTGCCAAGCGTGGAATGTGTCACCACGGGCGCGCCAAAGAAAGATTCTAGTCGGTTCTGGTTCGCCTTGCCCTTTGTTGCCCGGATCTTCTCCACCGCCTTTCGGACACGGTCCTCGTTGAACGTCTTCTCGCGCACCAGGAACTGCACAAGGCCCTCCTCATCGGGGTCCGTCCACTTGAATTCCGGCAAAGTGGACACATCCACCACCTCCGGCTGCAGGAACAGCCTGCGCGCCTCCACGTAGGGGAAGGACTCCGGCAAAGTGTACTTCTTGTTGTCTGTCAGCTCGCGCATCGCGCCCTCTATGCTCCCGTGCTCCTGGATGAGCTTCAGCGCCGTCACGGGGCCGCAGCCGCGCACGGAGTCCGTGTAATCGCAACCGCATAGGATACACAGGTCCACGAACTGGTCCTTCGTCAGCTTCAGCTCCGCTAGCGCCTTGTCATACGAAATCTCGAGGATGGGCAGCTCCGCGCTCTGTGGCTTCATCAGGTTGCGGGCCAGCAGAGGAGTGCCGAAGGTCAGCGTGTCCATGTCTTCCGTCGCGGACGCGTACACGCGCCCTTTCTTGCACAGCTCCGCGCAAGTTGCCTCCGCCTCGCACGGCGCCTCAACCACTGGCACGCCGAGCAGGCGAAGCAAGCGCTTGCACTCCTCGTTGTGCTCGAGGGTCACCTTCAGGTTGCGCTTGCCGAACTTCTCCGCGTCCGCCGCGTTGCCAGCCTCCTTGGCCTCCGCCTCCTTGGCGGCAGCCTCCTCCTTCTTCTCCTTGCTGCGCACGCGAGGTGGTGAGATGGGAGTCAAGGACAGCTCCTCTCAGACACACTGCAGTCCGCCTATGGGCGCCCGGCACGCGCAGCGGCGGCGAGCACGCACCGCTTGGCCAACTCGCCAGCCTTGAGCTCAGGCGCCTTGCCGTCGAACACGTAGCTGCGTGTGCAGAGTGGCCACCAACGAAGGCGGTGGCGGGAAAGAGTGCTTCAGCCCAGAGCAGGTGAACACAAGGCACATAGCCGCACGCACATGGGCCGGATGCCCGCCTCCAAGATGCGGACGGTGCGGCTCAGCATGCCTTGCAAGTGGCTGCGTGCAGAGCGGGAGCGGGTGAGGTGAGACGGGGAGGCCTCTTTGGGCGACAGCTCCTCCTCCGTGCCTTGTGACTTCGCCAGCCTCGTTGGTGAGCTGCATATCGCCTTGTCGGCCGACCACAGCCTAAGGAGCGGGCGCGGAGAGTGCAGCCCGGAGTTCGGTCAACCGGGGTGTCGCGGGCGGCGCGTGAGCTGATTGCGGCAAGGTGCGGACCATGAACTGGTAGATGTGCATGGACGCGTCGATAGCGACTTTGCGGCCGAAGTAGGAGTCGAACTTGACTTCTTTCACGCAGCCAGGCGCGCTGTCTGACAGCAGCTTGGTGAGGCCCTGCGCGTGTGAGGCGTAATAAGAAAAACAGAGACGGTGAAGAAGCCGGCGTAAGTCCACAGTGAGCGCGCTGGATCCACGAGCTGCGAGTGTTCGCGAACCTGGATTCCCATGATGCCCTCGCACACGCGGCAACGACCTTCCGGAAAGGGATGCCGTGTTCCACGCTGGCAGAGCTTCAAAGTGAGCTTGTCGCACAGCCGCTGCTGCTATGGGCAAGAAGAAAGCATTCATCGACAAGAAGACCGCGGCGACGTACCAACTCATCTGCCGCGAAAACGGAGACGAGGCGATAGAGAGTGGGGAAACCGGTGCCGCAGTCGTCCTCGCCCGCACTGACGTGCGTCACACACAACACACTCTGCGTTCATGCCTTTCAACACGCGCGTTGCTCACGAGATGTTCACACACCTCCACGCGTGCTGCAGGAGCGAGCCGTTGCTGGCGAAGTGCTGAATGAAGGCGACGGCTCCCGTTCCGTGGCCACAGCGAGCTCGTCGCACTACACGCGCTCCGGGCGACTCACGCGTGCCCGCCGAGCAGAGCTGATTGAGGTACGGAACCGTCGCCGCCTCTGCGCCATGAAATTGGTTGGCGGCTACTCCCTGGTCTCGTTGCGTTGTCGCTGACTGCCCTGCCCGGGTTTTCCAGCTCGGCTTTCCAGACGACGGGTATGATTATCTGCAGCACTGTCGCACAATTGGCGCCTCTGGCGGCGCAGGCGCGGTGTTTGTGCCGGTCAGTGTGAAGCCTTCGTTGGCGGAGGACCAGCGCGTCTACGACGCACGCGACGCGGCCAAGCCGACCGCTGTGACGGCGGTGCCTACAGACGACATGCCGAAAGTGGCGCGCAATGCTGAGCTCGAGTCCTTGGTGGCTGCCATGCGGGAGACTCAAGCCTTGAGGAGTCTGGAGTACCAAGGGGGGAGCAGTCGAGAGGTGGGCGCATCAGAGGCAAGTGGTGAGGAGAGTGAGCAGCGAGAGGTCGGCGAGGACGGCCTCCTTGTCGTTGGAGACCTGGAGGATGATTTCATAATGTCCGTGCTGGACGCCGACGCCCTGGCGCCCCAGTTTTCTGCAGATGCAAGCGTGCTTGACACGCTTCCAGAGGATGACGAAGACGACGAGGGCAGCGACTACACAGACAGGGTGAGTTCGAAGAGAGGGTATGCTAGTTTGTATCCATCAGTGGTTTCACACCGATTGACACCCGCAGGATGGGCTCGACATGCCTGACTCTGACTACGATGAAGATGATTTGACAGGAGTGGCGGCGCATGAACGCGTGCAGCGTGCGCCGCGTCATGTGGATGAAGCCTTCGACGCAATGGCCGACGAGTACGACGACGATGCTATCGGGTGCGTCTCTCCATCGCATGTGTCTGGTCTTTCCAATCGCGTCGCTCGCTCACCGTCATGTGTCTCTAGGGAGCTGGATGAGAGAGACCCACGCGCCCGGGGCCATGCCAGCGTCTTTGCTTTTGGGGCTGTCCTGCACGCCTTCCGCGGCAGCGATGAGGGCGCCGCCGCTCTGGCGGCTGCTCGAGCTGCTGCCTTAGCTGATCGCGCGGCTGATGGGATATCAGATGACGACGATTCAGACGGCGATGAGGAGTTCGACAGCGATGAAGACGAAGACGATCTAGAGGAGGACTCTCCTGAGGAGCGAGAAGCTAAGCTTGCGCGGCAAGTGACGCGTCTCCGCCTGGGTCTGCCGCCGAGCGAGCGGCTGCGCACTGAGGGTGACGAGGAGGTCATTGAGCAGCTCGTGAGTGCCCTGGAGGGCGCAGAGGTTGACGACAAAGTGACGGAGCTGCGCCCCATTGAGCTGGATGCCCGCGAAAGAGAGCGCTGGGTGCGTGGTCTCATCATGCGCGGATGCAGCAAGCATGACGGCGTGCGCTCACAACTTCCCTGTTGTCTTGTGCACAGGATTGCGAGACAATCGTGAGCACCTACAGCAACCTTGAAAACCGGCCACGGATGCTGGATGACGGTGCACCCGCTCGCAGGGCATCGAGAGCAGGCAGTCGCGCAACCGCGAACGTGAGCTCCGCACCGCAGGTGATCCGCCTTGGCAAAACTGGGCTCCCTGTCGATTACCTACCCGCTGCCAAGCGGGGCGACGCCGAGCCAGCAGCAGCAGCGGGGGATGATGGCAGTGACCGCGGTATTGATGTGGCTGCGGATGCGGCGTGGCGTGCAAATACCCGGCGCAAGGGGGAGACGGCTGAGGAGAAGCAAGCGCGAAAGCAGGCCGTGAAGCAGGGCCGCCGTGAAGCTCGCGCCACCAAGAAGGACACGCGGCTGCTGTTCCAGCAGGAGGCTAAGGCGACGCAGCCCAAGCACGCGGCGGGTGCAGTGCGCCCGGGCACGAGTGTCACGCCATTGAATTGAGAAGTGACGCGGCAATCAATAGAACCTTCCGCCAAAGCACGAATGCAGTAGCCTCAACCATCGTGGGGGCCAATCGTGCATCTGAGCTCCGTGTGCACCCGCTTGTAGCTGTAGCTGAGATGTTGTGAAGGATGGCTGTCGCCTCGGGCGCTCAGCGCACGCTTCAGAGAAAGCCTGTCACAGCGCCCCGGAGAGCTGCTGACAAGAGCGGTGCTGCAGTCGCGTGCACAGCGCTCCCCGCAGAGTGGTTGCAGAGACTGCGCAAGGCAGATCTCGGGGACCGCGCACTAGTCGGCGCCCTGGCTGGAGCTCTTGCTGGGGGTGTCACCAATGGCGCATTGGTACGTGGTTATGGAAGACGTCATTCTTGGCGGGTCATTCTTGGCGCCCAACGGAGGCGTCTCTGTGCTTCTGCTTGGTGGTAGTTGCGACTGCTGACTCCCTCCCGCTGCCTGCCCACAGCACCCACTTGATACGGTGAAAGTTCGTCTCCAGCTTCGAGGTTCCACATTCAGTGGCCCGCTACACGTGCTGCGCAACGCAGCAGCCACGCGTGGCGGCGTGCTTGGTCTCTGGCACGGTTGGCTCGCAGCCTGCGCCGGCAGTTCGCTATCCTCCGGTGTTTTCTTTGGCGCCTACGAAACAGCGAAGGCAATTGGTGCACCGCCGCCGATGGCTACGCTCCTGGGCAATGCTCTCTCGTCGCTGGTGCTAGTCCCTAAGGAAGTGGTCAAGTCACGGCTGCAGGCAGGCGCTCCAGGCAGCACGCTCCACGTATTCACGGCCGCGCTTCGTGAGCGCGGCGTGAGGGGCTTGTATGCAGGCTACATGTCCACTCTGCTACGCAATGCGCCAAGCAACGTGATCAGTTTCAGCACATTCGAGGCGCTGAAGCATGCTCAGCTGCGCGTGCAGAATGCCGGAGATGACTGCGCATTGTCACCTGCCGCCTCATTGGCAACAGGAGCAATTGCTGGCGCTCTCGCGGCGACGTTCACCCATCCTTTAGATCTTGTCAAGACGAGATTGATGACCCAAGGCGTGCGTGGCGCCTCTGGCGCGGACTTGTACAGAGGTGTGGCGAGCACGCTACGAACGGTCGTCAGAGATGAGGGTATCAAAGGGCTGGGCAGGGGTCTTCGTGTGCGGCTGTTCTACAACGTCCTGTTCACGTCGCTCGGTCTCACGTGCTTTGAGCACTTCAAGCGTGCCATCAGAGACGAGACGGCTAGACGGAAAGGGCGGCGACGAGACATTAAATAGCACTACTGTCATGCGAACACCGTCACTGCCGGTGAGGGCATCTGCTCCCTCATGTGCCGCCGAACCTCGTCCGCCACGATGCGCGCCATTGCTCGATAGCTGACATCTGTGACACCCGCCACGTGGGGAGTGATGAGCGCCCGCGGATGCTGTGCCAACTCATCCTCCGGGTCCCAAGGCTCGGACCAGCACACGTCCGTCCCGAAGCCTCCAAGCTGGCCGCTGCGCAGTGCTTCCAGCGCCGCCTCGTAACTGACCAGCCCACCTCGGGCGACGTTGACCAGCATCGCGCCAGGCCGCATGGCGGATAAGAAAGCTGCATTAGCAAGATGTCTTGACGTCTCGTTCAACGTGCACGCTAAGAACACGAGGTCCACATCGCCCAGCATGCGATGCATGTCACTCGTCTGGCCTCTCTCCGCTAATGTGTCGAATACTGCGTCCCCGTCTGGCCACGGACCACGACGCAGGCCAGAGACGCGCACCCCCATCGCCTGCAGACGCGGCACCAGCTCGCGCGAGATACTTCCTGCGCCAATGACGAGCGCGGAGCGACCAGCGAGCATGACGCCGCATGGCGTGCCGAGTCTGCGCTGCGCGAACGCGGACGCCATGCCCTTTGTGTCCCGGAACAGACTGAGTGCGAGGAAGAGGGCCATTTCAGCGCAGCTGGCCGCATTCCCTGTTCCGCCAGACGGTATATTGGCCACACGCACACCAGCCGCACGCGCAGCACTCAAGTCCACGCCCTCAAGGCCAACGCCAAACTGCAGGATGTAGCGCAGCTGCGGCGCCTTTTCGAGCAACGCTGCGTCCACGCGGCCCATGAATGGAACAAGCATGTGCGCGCCAGTGACCGCAGTGGACAGCTCCTCGCGTGGGCAGCGCGAAACTGTGACACCGGGCTCGCCGGCCAGTGCTTCCACCGTCTTCAGGAAGCCAGCCTCGAACTCGTGGCCGCAGAAAAGGACCTGGGGAGTGCACGCGGTGCTGTCAGAGTTGCAGGCGCACGTCTTCCACACCTTGCTTGAACGTACCTTGTAATCCTTGCTCAGTGTCGCACTGGACATGAGTCTTCGCGCGATGCCGATGCCGGCGCACAACAGTTGCCTACCCCTCATATAGCATCCTGGCGCGCGGAGTGGCACTGCTCTCCCGAACTGCCCTCTCAAGGCGCAGCGTATTGTGTAGGGGGGGTGTCGACGTCACCGCGCCATTCTGCGCGGCTTCGCAAGAGCCGTGCCTGCGCCATGAAGCGTGGCCGCGAGGAGGCCGCAGCGAATGGCCCTCCTCACAGTGCGTTCGCCCGTCCCTTGGAGTTGGGCACACATGCTCTGACCTTACCACCTGCGCTGCGCACAGACGTCACGCTTGCCGGCTACTCTGCGGCTGCCTTGAATCAGATACTCGACAAGAAGAAGGGCCGCTGGACGGCACCAGGGACGGCGGGAAAGAAGGCGAAGGCTGTCCACAACGTGCTGCCCGCCCCGCGTGCTGGCGTCGCAGACGCCGTGCCTTGCGGCGCGCCGGCACTCAGTCGTGCAGCTGCCGAGGCGGAGGCTGATGCCGCTCTGGACAACTGGTTACCACCCACGTGCGTCTCGGTGTCTTTGCTGGCTCCACACCCAAGTTGTTGTTAGGCCCGTGACTGACTTGTCTCTCTTTGTGTGGTGACGCGTCGCTTTGTCAACACAGTGCCGACGATGACGACGATGAGCAGTGGGAAGACGCAGGCGTGGCGGCAGCGGACACGGAGGTCCGTGACGAGGGAGAGCCTGGAGACGGAGGGGGTGCAGAAGAAGGGCTGCACATCGCGTTCGACGACACCGTCGGCGATGACGGTG
>Ga0164296_1005841_pt1 | contig 10618 bp, 6 predicted proteins | sample GEODES057metaG_FD_113533 | JGI IMG/M metagenome (GOLD analysis project Ga0164296, IMG submission 113533) | Dystrophic lake water microbial communities from Trout Bog Lake, Wisconsin, USA - GEODES057 metaG | ecosystem: Environmental > Aquatic > Freshwater > Lake | place: USA: Trout Bog Lake... | reverse complement strand
TCTGGTGAGCCGCCTGCGCCCCTGCCTCGCGGCAGAGCTGGTCGAGTTCGCCGACCAAAGGATGGTCACGCCCGTGTGTAACAGACAGCATTCTGACCGCCACATCTAGAGCCTCTGCAGCGCGCCGAACTGCGCCGGGCGATTCTGCGTCTTTCCACAGCAGGCGACCGAGCATTGCATGATGCAGGCCCAGAACTGGGCTGACATTGCGTCCAGCTGGTCCCTGGGCCGTTGGGGCCTCGTGAGTAGCAATCAGACCAGGCAGGGCTTCGCGCGCATAGGCCAGAGCGCGCGTCCATTCTCCAGCGTCAATTGCAGCGTGCAGTGCCGCGTCAATAGTCCGGGTTCGAACAGCCGATGTTGCGGACAACTGGGAGACTGCGTCCACAGCGTTGCTCCCTAATTGCAATGCAGAAGCATGCCGCCCTCCAGCACGGAGGCGTTTTGACCGTTCGATGTCAGCTTTAACGCGTAGAGCGAGCGCATTGCATGTCTCTGCCGCAGGATGCCCTTCCGTTGATCCACAAACCATGCAGGCTGTCAGGGGTAAAGGCAAAGCAGCACCACAGCCGGTACATGAAGCGCCGCCAATGAGCCTGTCATGTGCGCATCCACCCCTCGAGAAAGCGGTGGAACAGCGCTCGCAGTTGCATGTGAAGTGGTATCCTTCTAATAGCTCAGCGCGCCGCTCTGCTGCAGTCGCCGTCAAATCGATGTATGAGATGCACACCTCAGTGCCTGCATCCAGCGCCCGCGTGGCTCGCAGCTGTGCGGTGGTTCCGCGGAAGGTGAGCACTGCCGATGGGTGGCAGTCATGGTTGGCGCATGCGACCAGAGGATACAGCGCCCGCCCAACCGGCCGGAGCTCCGCATCGCTGACCGCATGTGCATTAACAGACAGCGCTAGAATGATGTCGGTCACTTTCCCCGGGTCCAAGTCTATGCGCCAGGTCTCAGCACTGTCAGGCGTTTTTCCAGCGTATGACAGCAGCGCTGCTGCCGCCTGAGCCGCATTCAGCAGCTGCTCCTCGCCAACATCGCGGCGGTGTGTTTCAAGTGAGGTCAACAACTCCGGCGAGGCCCAAGGAGCGCGTGTTACCAGGCTGCTAGCTGTTTGGCCAAGGAAGACTCTATGCGCAAGGCGGAGTGACGGCGGTGGCACTACTCCACGTGTTTCGCGAATGCACTGCAGCGCAGAGCACTCCCTCGCGTGTTGTGACGTCCACGCTTTCCGCTGGCAAGTGGTATCACAGTAGCGCACAGCAGAGCAGCCCGTACAGCGTTTCAGCTGCGCTTGAGACTCCTTGTGTGCACCACACTGATCACATGCAGCGACGTCATCGAGTGCTGTAAATGCCACTGGCGGCGTCTCAAGCAGCAGGTCGCCCGGCTGGCGTGAACGCAGCGTTATGAGACAGCGGCCTCGGCCCGGCCTTTGCTCGATGCTCAAACCGCGGTCGGCCAGCCATACCGCGAGCGCGGGATCATGCCGATACTCTGTCATGCAGTGCCTCTGCGCACATTGGTCTGCCGAAGACAAAGCCGGCTGTGAAGACACGTGTGACGTGTGCATCTTGTGCTGTTTGAAGCATTGGGACACTGTGGTACCTAGTCAACATCACACATGAATCATGAATGCCGGTGAGAGCCTCAACACAGCGCAGCTGGCGGATTCGAGGTGAACAAATGAGGCTGCTCGGTGCAGTCATCGCCTCGGCCGCGGCTGGTCTAAATCCATGATGCTCTGCGTCCTTGTGTACATGGAGTACAGCACCAACTGCGGAGTCAACAGAGTGGAGGCGTAGTCAGCACTGGGCTGCTGAGCCTGGCGCCACACAGCACGGTGAGCGTGTGCATAGCGCACTTGCCTGTCTTTGCACCATCTGCAACCCGTCACGCCCTTCTTTCAACGCTATCTGTATGACTGCCCCGTCCTGAGTGACAGACACAGCGGCAGCGCAGAGGTGCCACAACATGCCAAGCGCGCGTCAGTCTCCTGCACCAGCGTGGCTGCCACACGGCTCGGACCACGCACCGAGTCCCGTGCATGCTCTCTGAACCCGTCAAGCACGCGGCGACGCACATACCTAGGTGGCAGAGGGAGTGGTTTGGAGTGAGACACAACAACCAGAGAGTCTGTGTCCTCCCTATCTCACTGAACGCACTCTCGTATATTGTAGTCCGGGAACTGTCGTCCAGTGCGCAGCAAAGTCCGCGCGAGAGACAAAGCCTCTGCCCGTGCTGCGGCAGCCATGGCCAGTTGCTGCTCTTTGCACGCCTCTAAAGCTACGCCCCCAACGCTGCGATGTCTCAGCTGCGCAACTGCACACTGCTACTGATGCGCTCCGGACGTGAGCCAGTGCGTTTAGCGAAGGCACGACGCGATGATGACGCGTCATTTTTTGGGAGCCCTCGTTGGTGCGCTGTTTGCGCGATGGCGACTAGCATTCCTGTCCTTGACGCGAGTCTGCGTGACGAGGAACTCGTTCCAGCAGTGCGCCACGCCTGCGAAAACGTGGGCTTCTTCATATTGACCCACCATGGGTGCGAGGCTGCTCAGCGAGACGCGCTGGCGCAAGCGGCGTGCTTGTTCGCGCTTCAGCAGGACATGAAAGAGGCGCTGGTTGCTACGCCAGAGACCAACAACCGCGGCTGGACGCGCTTGGGTGAGGAGACGCTGGACCCCCATCTCCAAATGCGTGGAGACACCAAGGAGGGTTATTACATCGGACGCGAGGTGCCCGCGGACTCGCCAGAGGCGCAACTGCCCCTCCATGGACCCAACGTTTGGCCGCCTGCGTCGCAGCTGCCGTCCTTTCGACCTGTGATGGAGTCTTATATGACAAGCTGTGTGACTCTGGCGCGCCGCATTGTGCGTCTCTTGGCCGCAGCACTGGACTTGCCACCAGATTGTTTTGAGGCGCCGGGCTACTTTGATCGCCCCATGTACTTCCTGAGGCCGCTGAGGTACTCATCAGAGGTCTCTGACCCCAGTCGTGGCATATATGGTGCGGGCGCACACAGCGATTATGGCATGCTGACGCTGCTTGCCACCGACGGCACGCCTGGCCTGCAGGTGCAGCCGCGAGCTCATCGCGACGACAATGCCTGGGTTGACGCGCCCTGTATTCCGGACTCATTTGTTGTCAACCTCGGCGACATGTGCGAGCGCTGGACTGGCGGCAGATTCGTCTCCACTCGTCATCGCGTGCTCAATGTGAGCGGAAAGCAGCGCATCAGTCTCCCCTTGTTCTACGAGCCCAACTTCGATTGCATGGTGGAGTGCCTTCCTTCATGCCGGCCCGCCGATGAAGAGCTGCTGAGCACCAAATACGTTCCTATCACTGCAGGCGCTTATCTCCTCGGACGCTATGCAACCACGCACGACGCCTACAAAGACCACCCGCAAGCATCATGATGTGCACCGCTGCTGGTGTGTTTGGTTTCCTTTGGGTTAGTTCCTGGACGTTTGTTTGCGTCTACTTCTTTGCGAGGCTCTCCCGCTGGGCGAGAATGCGGGCATCTCGCTGTCTCGCCGCCTCCTCTGGAGTGAGCTTCTCCTCTTCCCCATCTGAGCACAAGTCAATAACCTCCGGCGGTGCACTCACCCCACCGGTACCGCCTGGCTCGGGCTGCGGCTCCGGCTTCGCGCGCTGGAAGATGGCCGCCTCGCTCGGCTGGCCACCCACTGCCGGCGCATTCGATACTGCCATTGCCTTCGAGCCTTTCACCCTGCCCGGAACTCCCCAGTTCGCTGGGTTTCGCACGTGCGTATCCCAATCAGCTGTGGCAGTGCCACCACCACCGCCTGCCGGTGCTGCCGCCTTTCTGCGCTGCTCAGCCGCTGTCGCTGCTTGATCTCTGCGTAGCTGCGCCATATCTGCCTCAGACATCTTCGCCTTGGACTTGGCGTTCGAAACATTCGCCGCAAGCTTTGCGGCAGCCGTGGAAGCGGCCGCCTTCTTCGCGGCCTCCCGCGCATCCTTCTCCGTTTGCCGCTCTGCTGTCGCGGCGGCTTTCTTACGAGCGCGTGCCTTGGCCTTGGGGCTCAGGTCATCGCTACCAGATGAAGTGCTGTCCTCCTCAACGGCGCCTGCGTCAGAAAACTCCTTATCTTCGCCGCCGCTCACCATCTCCACATCGCCGTCCTCATCCGGAGCGTCCTTGCCTCTGTAATCCACCTGAGTGCGCACACGGCGCCCAAGATAAGCGGGACCAGCAGCAGCCGCTGCTGCTGCTGCCGCCGCTGCCTCGGGCATCATGGCCGCCCAGTCGGCCGCCGGCAAGGGCTGGGACGCGCCCTGTGCCACTGCCGCAGCTGGCATCTGTGGCGCTGCTTGCCCGCTGGGACCTCCTTCGTCGTCGGCGAAGCGCGCTGTTGAGAACAGATTACCCTTGCGGCTTCCTATCTGGCGTCGCTCCACACGGCGGGCCAATATTTCTTCGATGCCTTCTGCGCAGAAGCGGGCGCCTTCTGCTTCAGCGGCCTCGCTCATCGCAACAGCACCATTGTTCAACAGCCGCTGGATTGTCGCGGTATCTTTTGGCTCACACTCGTCGCCATCACCGCCGCTGGAAGTGCCCAGCAGTGCCTCTTCAAGGCCCTGTTTTCTGTTGGCGCTTTTGAGCAGACATTCTTCAGCAGTGCCCCGCGTCACGAGCCGATACACGCGCACTGCCTTGGTCTGCCCAATGCGGTGGCAGCGTGCCATTGCCTGGAGATCAATCTGCGGGTTCCAATCGCTGTCGAAGATGATGGCCACATCCGCTGCGGTGAGAGTGATGCCCATGCCTCCGGCTCGCGTGCTGAGCAAGTACAGGAAGCCGTTGCCGGAGCTGCCGTTGAAGCGGTCTATGCCCGCCTGCCGTGCGGCTGCAGGGGTGCTGCCGTCGAGGCGCTCAGAGCTCCATCCCTCGGCATCGCACATGTCCTGCAGCAAGTCTAGGATGGACAGGAACTGGGTGAAGATGAGCACCTTATGCCCGTCCGCCTTGAGCTTCGGCAGCAGCTTGGAAAGGAGGAGGAACTTGCCACTGGCGGCGATTCGGAGCTCTGTCTCGCTGGGCGGTGGCTGGCCGCTAGCTGAAGCAGCATCAATCTTTCGTCGCGTGAAGTCCTCCTGGATGCCTTTCAGCACAAACGGGTGGTTGCAGCAGTGCCGCAGCTCCATCAGCAAGTTGCGAGAAGACGGCAGGTTCTTCTTGCTGTTGGCGGCCAAGAGGACGCCAATGTTGCGCTCGTGCAGCGCTTTATAATACCCGCGCTGGTCCGCTGTCATCTCCACCCACACGACCACCTCCTCTTTCTCGGGCAGCTCCTCGACGTCCTCTTTCATGCGGCGCAGCAGATACGGACGCAATGCTGCCGCGAGCTGCGAAATGCGAGTTGCATCAGGCTGGCCTCCAGGCAAGCAGAAGCGGCTCTCGAAGTCCTCGATTGATGGGAAGGCGGCCTCGTCAAGCATGTACAGCAAGCCCCACAGCTCCGTCACATTGTTCTGCACGGGGGTGCCTATGAGCATGAGGAGCCATTTGTAGGTGAAGCTCCCCTTCAGCGCGACTGATGTGCGACTGAAGGCTCCCTTGAGACGGTGTGCTTCGTCAGCGACCACCGCGCCCCACTTGACGCCGCCCAAAAGACGTGCATCATCGCGCAGAGTCTCATAGCTGATGAGGAGGACGTCAAACGTTGGCTTCTCACGCTTGTTTCGCCGCCCGCGGCCAGTGCCGCCGCCGTTGCTCCAAAACTCGTACTGAACACACATTGCTTTGTCTGCTTTGGTGCCGCTGTACACGACTGCATTCATGCCCGTCCACTTTGTGATCTCGCGCTGCCATGGAGTCAATGTGGACAGCGGAGCCACAACCAGGAAAGGACCGCCCCAGCCGCTTTGACAGCGCAGATGCTCCATCACCGCGATGGCTTGCGCGGTCTTTCCCAATCCTGGGAGTGGATGTGCGCACATGAGACGGGGCATCACACAATGCTGCGCTTATAGAGCGCACAAATGACGCACCCATTTCATCTCCAAGAATCACATTGCGGCCTTTGAGCGCATTGTGGACCATCCAGTCGAATGACTCGCACTGGTACTCGCGGAGCATGCAGCCACTATTAAACGTGGGGGTCGCAACGCGAGCAGGCAGCGCAGGCAGAGGCTTCGGTGCCGCCGCCGTTGGATGCGCGGCCGCTACTGATGACCATCTTTCGCGAAAGCGGGCGACGGCGTCAGCGTCATCATCTTGCAGAGCGCTCACCTCCTCCCATGTGGAGTGCGCGTAGCCGCGGCTGCACCACTTCACGAGCAGCTCCTCGCCTTCCGCTGATGCGCGACTGGCCACCACGCGGTCGATACGTGTGTATTCCACCGGGAAGAGTCGCCCCTGCTCCGCGCCATCCTCATTCTCGCGACCTAGTCGACGCTGCCAGCCAGTCAGCTTCGCAGGCGCGTGCTCTCGCAGCCAAGTGAGCCTTCGCCAGACGACATCGCGGTATGATCGACCTTCAAGCAGGCAGCAGAGGAGGAGGTCATCTTCATCGTCGTTGCCGGCGTTCGCGTCTGCAGCTGATGCGTTCGGACTCGCACCCAGCACCTTGGACAGCGGTGGGCCAATGTCCTCATCCGTCGCCTCTTTCTTGGGCTTCTTTTTTTCTGGAGAGGCGCCCAGGGAATGAGATGCATCTAGCAGCGCAATCAGCCCTATAAACGAGGGCGCACCTGCACTGCCTTTCGAGCCTTCTTCTTCGGCCGCTCTTCCTCCTCCGATTCCTCTTCCTCTTCCTCTTCTGGCTCCTCCACCTCCGCCTCCATGTCTTCATCTGCGTCCTCCTCCGACTCCGACCCTTTGCCGGTCTCATCGCCTGCGGTCAAACTGCTCTCCTCCTCGTCTTCCTCCTCATCAGATTCTGGTGTATCACGCACAGCTGGCCTTGCGGCAGCTGCTCGCTTTGGTCGGGGCGCAGACTTCGCGGTGAGACGCTGGCTGCGCGTCCGAGTGGGTGCCTCATCACTGGCCGAGTCCGCCTCTATGCTGGATGACATCTTGCGGCTGCGGCTGCGAACAAAGACCAAGAGTCAAGCGACACGAATATCGGCCTCGCGACGGGGGCAGCCTTGAATGCAAGCACGGCCTCCTGGCCGGTCTCAGTCTCTCAGCCGAGAGGTTTCTTCTCCTCCTTCGACGGTTTCGTCGCAAGCCCCATTGAATTGCTGCGATGCCCGCGCTGAGTAGTAGGAGCCAGCACGGGTGCGCGTGCTCCCCGTCACTAGCAGCGGTGCCTCGTGGAAGAGGCTGCAGACGAAGGCACCTCTGCCGTCGTGAAGTAGCCGCATTCGACCCGCCGCGAGGCTTGCTACGCCGCTTCACACTCGGCGAGAAGGACGCCATACAGCAGGTGGACGTCAGTATTGCCGAGGAAGTGGGCGGTGCCGAGCAGATGTCGTCGCCATTGACGCCGCCGGACGGGGACGTCAAAGTTGCATACGCACGTGTCTGGCGTCGAGATGCGAAGCACAAGTCCTTCCCAGAAGAGGCGCGTGTTTTGAGTATACCCTATGCGCGTCTTCTTTCTGCGGGGCTGCGTCGCATCGCTCGTTCTTGGGACTCGTGTGGTCCTCCGCCTCGAAATCCTTCACTTTTTGAGCAACGCTGCGCCCCTGACGCACACACACTTCGTACCACAGGCCTTGCCTGCAGTTGCACAGCGCCCGCACAACGGCGTCGCCTTCTCCGGGGGAGGCTCGCGCGGTTACGTCGCTGCTCTCTCCCAGATCGGCGCGCTGCATGCTCTCGGACTCACAAAGACAACTCGCACGCTGACTGCTGTGTCTGGCGGCGCCTGGGCTGCGTCTGTGTTCAACTGCTACGGCTCTGCGCACGCGCGTGAGAGTGTCGCCGGCAGCGAGCAGAGCACAGTTCCTCGAAATGACGACGAGTTATTTGGCACAGCTTATGACTGGCGGCCAGAGGAGCAGAGAGCTGACCTGCTTGCAGTCGTGGAACCTAGAGCAGCCCGGGGGGCTGTGTGTCGCGGCGCGTTGATCGACCAGGTGCTTGCAGAGCTGAACTCTGGCATGCCGCCAGCCCAGGCGTGGATGACCGCTCTACACAAAGTCATTTTCGCACCAGCTGGCATCGACGTGAATGCAGCATGGACATACGATGCCGCAACAGCAGCTGAGGCGGTGAACCGAGGCGCGGATGGCATGGCAAAGGCATTCACAGTCACCCGTTCGCCGGACACGCGTCCCTTCCTCGTGATTTGCATCGCGCTGCTCGGCCCCGCGTCGCTGGTCCCGCACAGACCGCTGCGTTTGCGGAGCTATACGTTGCTCGAGGCGTCGCCGCTGTATGCTGGCGTCGCACGGGGTCAGAATGTGCGCTACACATCGGTTGCCGCGCTGCCTGGAGGCCAGCCGAAACGACTTGTCGCTCACGTGGGCGGCTGGATAGAGACCTGGGCGTTTGGCGCGAAGCCGGCTGCGGTACTTGGTGCAGAAACAGGGCATCGCCAAGGCAATGGTGCAGGCCACATAGTCTCCGTGGAGGTCCCGCCTCCGCCATCCGAGAGCGAAGCGCCGCAAGTCGCAGCGCGCCAGATGGGTATCGTCGCCGCTGCTGCCGCATCTAGTTTCGCGCCTGGTGGCCTTCTCGCGACGCAGCTCCCAGGTCGGCGACTCGCAAAACAACTGGGCTGGTGTGTGCCGTATTACTCGCCCACAGCCGCTGCCGCATCCGCTGCCGCCACCCACGGTGCTGCTCCAGCTCGCGATGGCGGCGTGTTGGACATGTTGCTCGCTGATGGCGGCTGCTTGACCAACCCAGCAATCCACCCACTGCTTCAACGAGGTGCTCGCCGCATCGTGTGCTTCCTCAACTACCAGACCATGCTCGCGCCGCGCAGCGTGTGGGATCCCCGTGTCAGACTGCCCACTGGCTCAGACTGCTCTGAGGAATACCCCAGCTTGTTTGGCTGCATCCTGGACACCTCCGCCTGGTGCTTCCAGCGCAACGCCGTCTTCCCGCTCGCCGACCTGGCACGCGTGTCGTGCGCGCTGCAGGACGCAGCAGCTGGCGGCAGTGGCGCGGTGGTGACGCTGCGCCACGTGACAGTGGCGAACAGATGGTGGGGCATCCCTGCAGGCAATGAGGTGACCGTCACGTGGTGCTACCTCCATGCTGCCCCCGCGTGGGCAGCTCGGTTGCCGAGTGACATCGCAGCACGTCTGGCAGACGCCTCAGATCCAGAACTTGGACCCAGCTTCCCTCACTTCGGGACGCTGGATCTGTCGCTCACGCCGACTCAAGTCAACCTGCTGCACAGCCTCTGCATGTGGATAGTGCATACCCACAAGGAGCAGTTCCAGCAAGCACTTGGCACACAAGACAGCGATGACCATGATGAAGAGACGGTGCATGTTGTCCGTCACCATGACAGCGGCGTTGAGGCTGCAGGCATCGTGGGTAAGCCATCAGCGTCCTCACCGGGTGCACGCTCGCGCCTTGCCAGCGCATCTAGGCTGGCTGCACGGGCACTAGCAGCCACACTCTTGGGCGCCCGCAAGCGGCCTGAGGGCGATCCGGTGGCTGTGCCGACTGCGGTGACGTCGACAGGTGAAGAAGCTGCGCCTGTGCCAGCGGATTCCGCGACAACGCGGGCTAGAAATGCGCTTGCGGCTGCATTCGCAACGGTGCGTGGCGTGCTGCCGCTCAATTGAGCGTGCTTCCATACATAAATACATCTACAGGTCACAATGCGTTCAATGCGGCGTTCCAATCAACCTCCGACCCTGTCAATGCAAGTGCCCGCCCCGTGGCGCCGTCGATGAGCGTGTAGGATGGCACAGAGCTGATTCGAAGCTCTGTCTTTGCGCGCCGCGTCTCGCTCAGGACCCACTCCTCGCTGTCTGGGCTGGACAGCGCTTGAACTGCGGCTGCATGTGACATGCCAGCGTCAGTGGCGCACTGCAGCAGCACTCTGTGGTCGCTCGTGTCCAGTCCAAGCGTAAAGGCGGCTGACAGCAGCGACTCTGCGAGGTCAAGCTCCAGCTGAGTGCGCTCCCTGGGCTCCTGTATCGCCCTCGCAGCAAAGAAGAGACGGAGCGCATCAACTGTGGGCGATATAGGCCGCCTCTCGTACTCGCACAGCTTGATGCCGAGAGACGCCGCCACCTGCTTCGTCATGGGCAGCTTCACGCTAAAAATGCTCTCTGCCCGGTCCGGGTAGCGCAGCTTCACGTACTCCGTCCATGGCAAAGGAGGCATTGGAGTGTCTGGGTCGAAGACGTACGGCACAGTGCGGACGGTAACCTCCGCGCCGCTGTGGCTCAGAAACGCACGCAGACGACGAAGACCGAAGTAGCACCACGGGCACATAGGGTCGAAGACGGAGTGGATTTCCAACGCGCGGCGTTGCACAGGAGGTGGTGCCGCCATAGGGCGTACTGCAGGTGGGGTATCCAGCAGCGTTCGCGGCTGTGTAGTGCAATACCTGCGAGCTACGTGTGTCCGCATATGAAATTGTGTTTGCGCGAGGGAATGTTGTTGCATGACACGTGGCATTGAATTCCATAGAGATTCTAGCTATGGACATTTCGCATCATTTCGTCTCTCTCAC
>Ga0164296_1005837_pt1 | contig 10623 bp, 7 predicted proteins | sample GEODES057metaG_FD_113533 | JGI IMG/M metagenome (GOLD analysis project Ga0164296, IMG submission 113533) | Dystrophic lake water microbial communities from Trout Bog Lake, Wisconsin, USA - GEODES057 metaG | ecosystem: Environmental > Aquatic > Freshwater > Lake | place: USA: Trout Bog Lake... | reverse complement strand
TTTTCCGGTCATTCTATTGGCGGTGGGCTTTATCGGCATTGGCTCGTCGATCTTTCATCCCGAATCATCCCGCGTCGCGCGGATGGCATCGGGCGGCCGCCACGGCATGGCGCAATCGCTCTTTCAAGTGGGCGGAAATATTGGCTCGGCGGCCGGACCGCTTGTTGCCGCTTTTATTATTTTACCCGGCGGGCAGGGGGCGGTCGCGTGGTTTGCTCTGGTCGCTTTGGGCGGCATTATGCTGCTCACCCGTGTTAGTTTTTGGTACAATGCAAAACGCAAGGCTATGGCTGCAAGGGCGCAAAGCGCGCCCTTTATTCGGTACCCGCATGCAAAAATCGGCCTGTCGCTGATTATTCTGTCGCTGCTCGTCTTTTCGAAATTTCTCTATATGGCGAGCCTGTCCAATTATTATACGTTTTATCTGATCGAGACCTTTGGCATCTCGGTTCGTGACGCGCAGCTGTATCTCTTTGTGTATCTGGGCGCGGTTGCTGCAGGGACCATTATTGGCGGCCCGATCGGGGATCGTTTTGGCCGTCGCACCGTGATTTGGTTTTCCGTGCTTGGCGTCCTACCCTTCACATTGATGTTGCCCTACGCCAATCTGCAATGGACAATTGGCTTGAGCATGATGATCGGCTTGATCCTGTCTTCCGCCTTTCCCGCTATTGTCGTTTTCGCGCAGGAATTGGTGCCCTCGAAAGTTGGCGCCGTATCGGGCCTGTTTTTTGGCTTTGCCTTTGGCATGGGCGGCCTCGGCGCGGCGCTTTTAGGAGCCGTGGCTGATCGCACCAGCATTGAATTCGTCTATCATATCGTCTCTTATTTACCGGCCGTTGGCCTGCTCACCATCTTTCTGCCGAAAGATAGGACTAGCTGACAATCCGCCCATCAACCACTTGAATGATCCGGTCACATTGCTGTCCAAGATCATGGTTATGGGTGATCAATAAAATACTGGTTCCGCTGGTTCTGTTCACTTCGCGCAAGAGATTAAAAACGCTTTTTGTGCTTTCTGTATCAAGATTGCCGGTTGGCTCATCGGCTAAGAGAATATCGGGATTCATCGCCAGTCCGCGCGCAATCGCCACGCGTTGCTGCTGGCCACCGGACATGTCATTGGAGCGATGATGGGCGACATTGCTAAGCCCTACGCGATCAATCAATTCCTTCGCCCGCTGTTCGGCTTCTTCGGTTTGAAAGCCATGCTCGACCAGCATCGGCATCATGACATTTTCAAGCGCTGTGAAGGCCGAAATGAGATAATGATATTGAAAAACGAAGCCGATTTTGTGGCCTCGTAAATGCGTGAGCTCGGCGTCTTTTAGGCCGCTTGTATTTTGTCCATGAATATAAAGCGCCCCGGAGGTCGGGCGATCAAGCAGCCCAATAATATTGAGCAACGTGCTTTTACCCGAGCCCGAAGGTCCCATTATCGCAACAAATTCACCCTTTGTCATTTCAAGGTTGACGTCATGCAACACGGCCACTTCCGATGCCTCGCCCGGGTTGTAGACTTTGTTGATCTGGTTGAGCGTGAGGATTTTATCAGCCACGGATTGCCACCACAGGGTCAAGTTTCGCAGCCCGTAAGGCGGGTGCCATAGCGGCCAATAGGCCTGTTAAGGTTGCAAGCACAGCCGTCCAGACAAAGAGCTGATATTCAATGACTAAGGGGAATAATTCGGTACCGTCGGCCTGCCGTGCTGTCGCGTGCCAATAGAGAAGGGCAAAGCCGCCAAGCGCTGAACCCGCCAAGGATCCGAAAAAGCCAAGCACGCCACCTTGAATCAGAAACAACCGCATGATCTGCGCGCGTGACGTCCCCATCGCCCGCAAAATACCAATATCGCGCGAACGCTGGATCACCGACACCACGAGCACGGCGGCAATACCAAACGCCACCGATAATCCGACAAAAATCCGTATCAGTATATTGGTCAGATTTTGCGCCCTTATCGCTGTAAAAAATTGCGCATTCGTTTTTATCCAACTATCCGCAATCACGTCATTGGAGGATTCTATGTTTTGCGCGATCGTTTCGGCGGCATAGATATCTTTCACGCTGAGATCGATGGTCGCTACACCCCCCAACATGCCGAGCAAAGATTGCGCCGTGCGAAGGGATACAAAGGTGCTGCGCGAATTTGCCCCCTTATTGCCGAAATCGAGCAAGCCGATAATCGTCAAGATTCGTGCGCCGCCATTCGATGTCGTGACATTGAGCTTATCGCCAACACTCGCGCCTAAATCTTTGGCGAGATCAATGCCAATCAAAATATCATCGCTTAACAAGCGCGCCTGACCTTGGACGATGTAATCAGGGATACGAACGACTAGAAAATAAGTTTCGGGCTCTACCCCATTCAGCGTGATGGCGCGGCTTGCATCGCCCCGTTTGGCGAGCGCAGAGCCAGCCGATGTTGGCGCAACCACGGATATTTCCGGCATGGCTTCCAATTGGCGCCGCATTTTTTGCCATTGGTCGACGGAGACCAGCCTTTGGCTCGGGCGTTGGATAATGGCATCTTCAATTTCTTGCGCGCCATGGCGTTGCGGTCTTGCCAATTGATCGGGCGGCAAGATTTGAATATGCGCTTGCGAGGTCAAAACCCGTTTGATGAAATTAGACTGTAAGCCCGTGAGCATAGCCGACATAAACACAATCACGCCGACGCCAATCGAAATGCCAACAATGATAAAAATACTTTGCAATTTGCCTTCGAGCAAAAATCGAATGCCCACGATCCATTCGAAAGGTAGCCACCGTTTCATGGCAGAACGGCCCGTATGCGTTGACCCGATAAAACGCCCGATAGCGAGGGGATAATCTTATCGCCGATCGACAAGCCATCGATGATTTCTGCATCGTTTAAACCGCGCAGGCCGATGGTAACATTGCGCTTGACCGCGCGGCCATTGATCGCTGCGAGCACCCATGGCGTATCGCTTTGTAAATCATGGATATAGCGCGTACCGATCACCATGACTTCGTCACGACGCCCCACTTCGATATCGACCGAAACAGTCATATCTTGTCGTAAATAGATCGGTGGCTCAGCCACATCCAGTTTAACTTCAACGGAGGCGCGCGTGATATCGACCGACGGGTTAATGTAACTGACCGTTCCGGCAAATTTCTGATCCGGAAACGCGTCGGCCGATGCAATGGCAGGCTCACCCAAAGCAATGAGGCCCAGATTTCTCTCATCCACACCAATCACCAATTGGCTGATGCCATTGGGAGCTAGAACCAAGAGAGGTTTACCAGGTTGAACGACGGACCCCTTCTCGACGCTTCGGTTGATAAGAACGCCATCGCGCGGCGCGGAAATTGTCGTATAGGCAAGGCGCGATTGCGCGGCGTCTAAATTGGCCAGCGCTTGGTTGACTTGCGTTTGCGCTACAACATAGTCGCTCCCGCCGGGGCTTGCGGTAAAGACCTGTAATTCGGCGCTTCTGACCTGTGCCTTCGCAACATCCAGATTTTTTTGCGCTTCATCCAGCGCGGAATTCGGCGAAAACCCGCTTTTAAAAAGCGAGGAGGTTCGGTCATAGGTATTTTGCGAATCAAGCAAAGAGGCTTTGGCTTGGGCCAATGTTTCTTGTGCCGCGGGTAAGGTCAATTCATTCAATTGCCGAAGCCTCGCCTCGGCCTGCGCCAATGCCCCCTTTGCCTGAACAACGGCGGCATTGATCTCGCGGGCATCGAGATGAATGAGTTCCTGACCGGCTTTGACCGTCTGGCCCTCGTCGACCAAAACTTCCGTGACCACGCCCGTCATCTGACTGCCGATTTCAACCCGGAACGGTGTCTCAAAATGCCCGCTCGCAACAACGGTTTTGATAAGATTGCCACGCTTGACCTGCTCGACGATCACCTCCGGCCCGAGAAGCAGGCGCAAGAGAGCAAGGGCCCCGACCCCCACAAGGACAAGGACGGTTAGGGTAAACCAACGGTGCAACCACATGCCGATGAGGAGGCTACGGAGGGGTGAAGAGGGTGAAACTGCGTTTTGCATGGCTTCATCCTAAGCATGATTCATGACGTTGGGTTTGATCTGAAACAAGTTGACCTGAGCGATGGGAGAGATGAAGGTGCGGCCATCAAATGGGACAGAGGGGGGAGACACACCATGACGGATAAAAAAGTAGCGCTGATTACGGCGGGCGGAAGCGGCATGGGAGCAGAAGCCGCGCGCCGCTTGGCCGCTGACGGCTTTGAAGTCGCCATTCTTTCCTCCTCGGGCAAAGGTGAGGCGCTCGCCAAAGAGCTCGGAGGCTTAGGCGTCACGGGCTCGAACCAGTCGGTCGACGATTTACAAACCTTTGTTGATCGTGCGGTCGCGCGGTGGTCGCGAATCGATGTCTTGGTCAACAGTGCGGGCCATGGTCCGCGCGCGGCTTTGCTGGATATCACCGATGAGCAGTGGCACACGGGCATGGATATTTATCTGATGAACGTGATCCGCGCGACGCGGTTGGTAACGCCTCATATGCAGGCGCAAAAATCAGGTGCGATCATCAATATTTCGACCGCTTGGGTTGCCGAGCCGAGCCCGATGTTCCCCACTTCGGCGGTTTTCCGCGCGGGCCTCGCCGCCTTTACCAAGCTGTTTGCCGATCAATACGCCGCCGATAATGTCCGGATGAACAATATTCTCCCCGGCTGGATCGATAGCCTCCCGCAAACCGACAAACGTCGCGCGGGCGTACCCATGAAACGCTATGGAACAAGTGCCGAGATCGCCGCAACCGTGTCCTTTCTGGCGTCCGAAGGGGCCGGCTACATCACCGGGCAGAGCCTAAGGGTCGATGGTGGCCTGATGCGCTCGGTCTGAGCGTCTGGCCCGTCACGGGGCTGATTTAAACTTCAGCAAATCTGGCGGGCGGCCAATTTTAGGGCTCCCGTCGGAATTGTGGCTTTTTTTAGGTGATGAGGCCCTCGGAACCATTGCTTATCGATAACCAAAGGACTAAGGGTCTGCCGCGTTAGAGTGTAGGCGTTTCCTTGGAGTATCGGCGTATGGTTAAGTTCCACTCAACCTATGACCACATTAAGTCCAGCACATCGTCCAGAACGGCCATGGTTGCCGCCCTTGGCGTGGTTTACGGCGATATCGGGACCAGCCCGCTCTACGCCTTCAAGCAGTCAGTGATTGCCGCGGGTGGCGTATCTGAGTACAATGTCTATGCCATTTTATCCTTGATTTTCTGGTCCTTGCTCATGGTCGTGACGATTAAATATGTCACGGTCATTATGCGGGCTGACAACAAAGGCGAGGGGGGCACGTTTGCGCTAACTGCTCTGGCTTTGGATTACGTCAAATCGCCTGCGGTTCGGTTGTTTGTGCTCGGTGCCGGCCTGTTCGGCGCGGCGCTCTTTTATGGCGACAGCGTTATCACGCCGGCCATTTCGGTTCTAAGCGCGATTGAAGGCTTGGATGTCGCCACAACCGCTTTTCACGGCCTAAGCGTTCCCGTTACCTTGGTGTTGATCGCCGGCTTGTTCATGATCGAGCGTTACGGCACCGCGGTCGTTGGACGATTGTTTGGCCCCGTCATGGTGGTTTGGTTTGCAACCATCGCGGTTTCCGGTGTGCTTTCGATCATTCATAACCCGACCATCTTTTTAGCGCTTAATCCGCGCTATGGCTTAAGCTTTCTCATCTACCATCCAGCGCTATCAACCGGTGTATTGGGTGCCGTTGTTTTGGCTGTAACGGGGGGCGAGGCACTCTTTGCGGATATGGGTCATTTTGGTCGTGATCCGATCAACAGAACATGGCTCTGGTTTGTGTTCCCGAGCTTGGTTTTAAACTATTTTGGCCAAGGCGCCTTGGTACTCGGTGATACGGCGTCGATTGAAAATCCATTTTATCTTCTGATGCCGTCCTGGACACTTTTCCCGATGGTTATCCTCGCGGCTGCCGCAACCATCATCGCTTCGCAAGCTGTGATATCCGGCGCGTTCTCGATCACCAACCAAGCCGTACAGCTCGGCTATATTCCCCGTATCCGCGTTCGCCACACATCGGCCGAAGAAGTTGGTCAGATTTATGTCAGTAAGGTCAACATCATCCTGTTCTTGATTGTTGAGGCTTTGGTCGTCAGCTTCCGTACGTCCGACAATCTCGGTTCGGCCTATGGCATTGCGGTGACGGGCACGATGGCGGTTGTCACCATCTTGGCTGGTATCGTGATGATCAAGCGGAACAAATGGCCACCGCTTTTGGCTTTGCCACTGTTTGGCATGTTCTTGGTGATCGATATTGTGTTCTTCGGCACCAACCTTCTTAAATTCCTCGATGGTGGCTGGTTCCCGCTCTGCCTTGCTGGCTTCCTGTTCTTCGTCATGGCGGTGTGGATCAATGGCAGAAGCCGTTTGCTGAAAGCCCGCTGGCGCGATGCCGTGCCGCTTGATTCCTTCTTGAAAAGCATATTGGCGCGTCCGCCGATCCGCGTTCCAGGAACGGCGATTTTCATGGTCGCTCATACCGATGTGGTGCCGATTGCGCTGTTACACAATCTCAAACACAACCGGATCCTGCATGAGCGTGTTTTGCTGATGAAGGTTGAGTTCGTGTCAGAACCAACGGTTCCCGATAAAGACCGGATCGAGATCACGCATCTGGATGGAAACTTCCATGTCGTGAAGTTGCGGTATGGCTTCTTTGAAGAGCCCAAGATCCTTCGTGTCTTGGCCCAGCTTCGTATTCAGGAATTCCGCTTCAAATTGGCCGAAGTATCCTTCTTTGTGGGCAGTGAAACCTTAACCTCACGCCACCATAGTTTCTGGGATACGATTACAACCAAGCTCTTTATCGCGCTGCACCGGAACATGATGACAGCGACGGATTATTTCCGAATTCCTCCGGGTCACGTGGTCGAGCTCGGTGGTCACCTCGAAATGTAAATTGGACAATGAGCGGTCATAAAGGCCGCTCATACGCCGATCTGAGTTCCCACTTCGACAGCACGGTCGGACGGAATGTGGAAATACGCCGAGGCGTCATGCGCCCGCCGTGCAAGCCAGATAAACAATTGGTCTTGCCAGCCAGGCATATCGGAATGAGCGGCGCGCTTTAACATCCGGCGTGACAAAAAAAACGAAGTTTGCATCACATCAAATTTAAGCCCAAGCTTTTTCAAGGTCGGGATGGCCTTCGGGATATTAGGCTCATCCATAAAACCAAATTTTAAAGTGGCGACATAAAACGTCTCGGAAATTTGTTCGACAACTGCGCGGTCTTGCACATGAACATAAGGGACATCCGCCGTTTCAATCGACATGATCACGTTTTGAGCGTGAAGAACTTTGTTATGCTTCAAATTATGGAGCAGGGCACTGGGTACGCGGCCCGCATGGCCGGTTAAAAAAACAGCCGTTCCCGATGCGCGGTTGGGCGGCCGCTTTTCAAGCATTTCAACAAAGCTTTTAAGCTCGATTTCATCGCGATGCGTGCGCTCCGACAAAATGGCCGAGCCGCGACGCCAAGTTAACATGACCACCATCAGGCTAAAGCCAACGAGAAGCGGCAACCATCCGCCTTCCAATATTTTCATCAAATTGGCCGATAGAAAAAGCAGGTCGATAATGAGGAAGGGCAAAATCATGGCGACGGCCAGCCAAATCGGCATGCGCCATAATTTCCACGCCACGATAAAGGCAAGAATAACGGTAATGACCATTGTGCCTGTAACGGCGATGCCATAGGCCGCGGCAAGGCTGGTGGATGAGCGGAATAGCTGCATCAGCAAAAGAACGGCCCCCAATAAAAGCCAGTTAATGCCGGGAATATAGATTTGACCCCGCTCCAATTCGGACGTTGCCCGAATGTCGAAGCGCGGCAATAGCCCCAATTGCACAGCTTGTTGGGTGAGCGAGAATGCGCCGGTAATTACCGCTTGGCTGGCGATAATCGTCGCCACGGTCGCCAAGATCACCATCTGCACCAGCGCCCAATCCGGATACAGTAGAAAGAAAGGATTTTCGAGCATGTCGGGCGAACCGATCACCAAGGCGCCCTGTCCTAGATAGTTGAGAGCGAGGCACGGAAACGCAATATAAAGCCAAGCCGTGCGGATCGGCCCGCGCCCGAAATGGCCGAGATCCGCGTACAGCGCCTCAGCCCCCGTGACCGCCAAAAAGACAGAGCCGAGGGTTAGAAAGCTGTTCAGCCCGTGGTGAAGTAAAAAATGCAGTCCGGTTAGCGGATTAAGCGCGTGCAATATTTCCGGATGCTGCCAAATTTGCATCACGCCGCCAAGCCCCAGCACCACAAACCAAACGATCATTGTCGGGCCGAAAAAGGCACCCACGCGGGCGGTGCCGCTCGATTGGACAACAAACAGGCCAATCAGAATGATGAGGCTGATGCCGACGACATAGGCATCGAAAGCGGGCGTGACGAGGCTTAATCCTTCGACTGCCGATAGCACCGAGATAGCCGGTGTAATCACCGCGTCGCCATAAAAGAGAGCGGCGCCAATAATGCCCAGAACTGGGATAAGGGCACCTTTGCGGCCAAGCGCTTTCTGCGCCAGTGCCATCAGGCTTAACGTGCCGCCTTCGCCTTTATTGTCGGCCCGCAGCATAATGACCACATATTTCAGCGTCACAATAATGGTCAGCGCCCAAATGATCAGCGATACGACCCCGATAATATCGCCCGGGTGAAGACCTTGCTGGCCTGCCGCGGCCTTTGCCGATTCTTTGAAAGCATAGAGGGGACTCGTACCGATATCGCCGTAAACGACGCCGATCGACCCTATCATCAGCGTCAGAAAGCTGGACTTGCGACCATGCTCCTGCCCGTCTTCGGCGTGACTTCTGGTGGTCATAACCCTCGCTCCATGGTGAACTGTCGGGAATACGCACCCGTCATGGCGGAACGGTTTCCCGCCACGTCATAACCGCGCTGGGCCTAGCATATTGCAATGCGAAAGAAAATGACGTTGCGTCATTTTGTAATAGCTTTTTAATAGGTCAAGGCTGGCCTTGCCGCCACGCCAAACGCCCGCCTCGAATGCCTGAGACGGGCTCCCCTGTCAGAACGCTGTCTATGCGGGCGTCGGGCGGACTAGCCGATCGCCTTCAAATGATCGGCCGACATTTTTCCGCTTTTGCGGTCGGCCACCAGCTCATAGGTTAGCTTTTGGCCTTCCTGCAGGTCGCGCAGACCGGCGCGCTCGACCGCGCTGATATGGACGAAAGCGTCGGGGCCGCCATTATCGGGCTGGATGAAGCCGAAGCCCTTGGTGGAATTGAACCATTTTACGGTTCCAGTAGCCATGTTTGATATCCTTCCGGGATTGAAACGCAACAGGTGGCCGGCTCTAACAGGCCGACAATTGACGTGGTTCCGGCAGAAATAAGGGTAGACCCGGTTGGAAATATTTCACCACGAGCAGTGTCACTTAGCCTTCCGTCGCCACGCGGCTTCATCATTAGGTCGGTTGGCTCAATAAAAATATTCGTGAAACAGCGTAACGCATTTCGGCCGTTTACCGCGCTCCACTGGACCGCTCCGGATGTCAAATTAACCATATTCATGGGCATTTATTTGACAAACTAAGCTTAGGCTTGAATACTTAGGGGAGTAGAGTGAGGAAAGTTAAGATGCGTACAGGTGTAATGCACTTTTTAGAGCGGGTTTTTACCGATGTTACCTATGTTGGTTATCGCCGATTTCAGAATTTTATCGCTCTCTTCATTTTTCTTTCTTGTATCGGCATCGCGGTCGAGACGTTAACCGATTTCGCCCAGTCCTACGGGGCCTATCTGGCGCTGTTAGAAAAAGTCACTCTTGTGGTTTTTATCGTCGAATATATCGGCAATTTATATTTCGCTCCTCACCGTCTGAAATTTATCTTCAGCTTTTGGGGTGTTATTGATCTCCTCTCGATCATTCCTTCACTGTTGTTGCTGTTTAACACCAACGCTCTGCGTGGCACCAAAGTCTTGCGGGTCATGCGCGTGTTGCGCGTGCTGCGTGTCTTAAAACTGGCGCGTCAAGCCTTGGAGATGTTGGCCGAGCAGGTCGGTAAGAAGCGTAACCCGCTGATCGTCAACCTGAACATTTATCTCATCACCCTGTTCGCCGTTGTTATGATATCGAGCAGCGTGATGTATTATGCCGAAGGCGCGCAATATTCGCCATCCACCATCTCGGATGGCCAAGCCGCGCTCGACGCCATCGCTGCAACAACGGGTGCGACGCCCGACACCTATGTTCCGACGGACTTGCTCACCGGCTCACCCATTCCCGATGATAAGCGTTTCTTTGACTCGATCCCTACGGCAATGTGGTGGTGCTTTGTTACCCTGACCACCACGGGCTATGGCGATCTGTATCCGGTTACCTTGCTTGGGCGCATCAATGCCGTTGTGACGATGTTTGCCGGATTGATCTTGTTCTCGATTTTGATGAACCTCGTCGGCCGTACCGTGATGATGCTATTGTTCGGCCAAACCATCGGCACTGACGAGAAAGCGGAGGCAGCGACGGACTCCCTTTCGGTCGCCGCGCAAATCAGCCCGCTCACCACGGCGCTTGTTCTGCTTGAAAGGCAAAACCTTGTCACCGCGGAGCAGGCAGCCCGCATCGCGATCAAGTC
>Ga0164296_1005835_pt1 | contig 10626 bp, 9 predicted proteins | sample GEODES057metaG_FD_113533 | JGI IMG/M metagenome (GOLD analysis project Ga0164296, IMG submission 113533) | Dystrophic lake water microbial communities from Trout Bog Lake, Wisconsin, USA - GEODES057 metaG | ecosystem: Environmental > Aquatic > Freshwater > Lake | place: USA: Trout Bog Lake... | reverse complement strand
CCCGCCCAGATCGGTGTGCCAGACCACACCACCGGTCAGGGCGTTGAGCGCATAGAGATAGTGATCATATGAGCCAATAAAGAGCACCCCATTGGCAATCGCGGGGCTGGCATAGACGTAGGCACCCGTGGTTTGGACCCAGTCGGTTTTCCCGGTTGCGGCGTCAAGGGCCACGATGCTGCCATTGGTGTTTCCGATATAGACGCGGCCATATGCCACTCCTGGTGCCCCATAAAAGGTGCCGGGAGAGGATTGGTGGGCGGGGTTGGTGACTTGCCACACGATGGCGCCCGTCGCAGGATTCATTGCGGTGACCTTGCCAGCGTAGTTGCCGAAGATGATGTTATTGCCCGACTGCGCGATCGCCCCCTTGACCGAACCACCGGTGTGGATCTGCCAGGAGATGGCTCCCGTTGCCAGCGAGAGGCGCACGACATCACCAGAGCGTGTGCCGACAAAGACCCCGTCGCCGATGACCAGGGGTGATGTCTCCACCGATGACCCGAGTGCAACATTCCATTCCTGCGTGCCCGAGGCAGCGTCAAATGCCAGGACATGCCCAGTCATCGTCGCAAATATCGCACGCGTTGGCTGTCCGGCAGATGGTGTTCCTGTCAGGCCGGTCAGCGCAGGCGAGGCGGCAGAATATGCGTGGAGTGGCCGCTTCCACACAATTGCGCCCGACTGCAGGTTCATCGCGACGCCGTAGCCATAGTTCGCCGCGACCACTTGTCCATTTCCGATCACTGGCGGCAATTCGACGGTGCGGCCCGTATCGGTCGTCCAGAGCGTTTTGAGCGGGAAGGTGTCAGGGATTGCGGTGTTCGAACGGGTGTTTTGTGCGGTGCCACCGAACATCGGCCACGAGTCGTTGCTGGCCGCAAGCGGTGGGACCACTGCGGGTTTCGCCGTCGGCTTTGCGTGCGCCGAGGGCGTCGATGAGGATGAGAATGCCCCAACGAGGGCGCCGATACCCCAAATCACGAGGATGAGGACAACAGCGGCGCCCACCAACGCACCGATCCGTCGCCTGCGCAATTGGGTGCGGCGTTGTCGTTTGCGCACATCGCGGCGAGTAGTCATGACGACTTGCATCCTTTTGTGTGAGTACCGGGCGCGTGGTTGTCGAGGCCACAGCGCAGTTGCAATGCGGTCGCGACGACGCGCACTTCACCATATGTATGTTCACTCTCGTAGGGCGAATACCCTGCCGGCGATTGGTGAGATTCCGATGCCCGATTGCCGGCCGTCCCCGGCGGTACGCGCGGGTATTGGGCCGTCGATTCTGGACGCGTACACTCAATCCCCATGCCCGCGTTATTGATCGTTGACTTCGCCAATCTGGTGCATCGCTCGTATTACGGGTATCCCGAAATGCGTAATACAGATGGGGTGCCCGTCCATGGGGCCTTCGGGACCGGTCAGACGATTCTGCGATTGATCGATCTCTACCGCCCGACCCATGTGATTGCGGCAATGGACGCCCCACGGGCGCAATTGCGCCGTCGGGAGATCGTGGCCGACTACAAGGACCACCGTGAGCCGGCTGAAGCAGATATGCGCACCCAATTTCATTTGGCCCAGGAGGTGATTGCGGGCATGGGGATTGTGATGGTCGGTGCTCCGGGGGAAGAGGCCGATGATGTTGCGGCAACTCTGGCACGACGGTTTCCCGAGCAGGTCATCATCGCGACGGGGGATCGCGACCTCTTTGGTGCCATCACGAGTGATGGCAGGGTGGGCGTGCACCTGATGGGCCACGATGCGCTCATTGATGCCGAGGGGTGTACGCGCCTCTTCGGTGTGCCGCCACACCTGGTGAGTGACTTTAAGGCGCTGGTGGGTGACAGCTCCGATGGGTATCCCGGCGTGCGGGGGATTGGCCCAAAAGCGGCACAACAGATTCTCACCCAATGTGGGTCGTTGGCCGAGGCGATCAAAATGCGTGATTACATTCCCGGCATGGCCGGTCGACGATTCCGGGAAGGGATGGCTGATGCCGAGCGCTATTACGCGCTTGCCACACTCAACGCGGATGCCGAAATTCCACCGGTCAAGGCACGATGGATTCCCCAGCCAGAGACGGTGGCGCGGCTGATGGAGATGGAGATGCCGACTCTGGCCGAGCGGTTTCGGGTGTTCCTGCGGTCGCAGGTTGGAGCGGACACCCATTGAGGGCGTTGCCTGTACGCACACAACGACGGGACCTCGCACCACCGAGACCGGTTGGTAGGTTGCGGTTCGGGTGCGGTGTGGATTGGCCGATCGGAGAGGGACCGTGCTGCGCAAACTGATCAATGCGATCAAGCTCCCACCCCCGTACCGGGGGCCGATTCTGATCAATCGCAGTCTTGCGACGCTCTATCTCGTTGCGTGGCTGGCAATGCTTGCCCATATCGCACTGTGGATTGCCGTGCTCTTTTTTGGCGTCGAGAAGCATTGGCGCCTGTCACTCGGGACCTCGGTTGTGGCAACGGTGATCTTCGTGGTCATCGTCATCGTGATCCGCCGACGAATCGGCGAGGCGCGGTCGTTGCCACGCGAGGTGGCGTGGCAGCTGTGGCTTGGGCCGTGGGATTCGGTTGGTCGATGCGTGTGGTTTCCGGTGCGCTTTGCTGAGGCATTTCGGACCCTCCGATCACCGCACTGACGCGTTGCACTGACGCGTGACATATCCGCACCATCGTTGCGACGAACCCCGCCAGTAACGGTCGGGTCGCGGGTGTGCAGCGTGTGAAGTGCGTCGTCGTCGAGTGAATTAACACTTCTCAAACAAGAGATCTGGCGCGTCGCAGAGAAGAGGGTGCCACGAGTCGCCCCCCTGCTGTTGGAAAGGCACGATGCCAATCATTCCGAATGGATTCGGAATCGGTGCGCCGCTCTTGCGCGCACCCGCACCTGTGAGTACCCCAAGTGTTGTGCTCACCCCTGTCGCGCAAAATGTGACCTATCAGGGGGGGCCGGTTCCCCGTGCCCCGAAGGTCTACCTCGTGTTTTGGGGGCGCTGGTGGACCTCCACCAAAGTGGTCGGGCGCGATGGAACCTTCACCTATTCGCCGCGACAGGGGCAACGCTATGTCCAGTCGTTTTTCGCGCACATTGGGACGAGCACCGTGGAGGGGGTCCTTAATCAATATGGGGCAGGGACGCAGCACCCACCGAAACTGGGGCGCACCTATCTCGACATCACCCATCCCGTGCCGGCGCGACCGACCAGTGCACAGATTGCTGGCGAGGCACGGCGCGCGGCACGCGCGTTGCGCCTGCCCGTCTCCGCTGCCACGACGGTCGTGGTACTCACTCCAAAGGGACATCTTGATCCCACGATGCGATCTGCATGGTGTGGATATCACGACATCGCGACCCTTGGGACCCAGTCATTTCCGTACATCTCGCTGCCCTATCTGCCGGCGATGGCGCACTGCGGGCGAGATGCCGTGAATCCCCCGGATCAATTTGGACATGGTTATTTCGATGGGATGTCGATCATTGGGATTCACGAGTACGCCGAAACCCAGACCGATCCACTCTTTACGGGGTGGTATGACCCGAGTGCCAGCGAGGTTGGGGACAAGTGTGCCTGGGATCCCTCTCTAGGAAATGTCACCCTCGCCGGTCAGTTCTTTGCCGTGCAACCGGTGTGGTCGAACGCAACCCAATCCTGCGTGATGTAGATCGCCCCACCACGCCGGGATGACGCTCGGCGAGGTGATCTGTGTGCGGACAGGCGCGAAGGGGTACTCGGAAGATCCGTCGGCGCGCAGCGTGCGCGGAGTGCGTAACGGGGGCGCCTAGCCCGCGTGCACCGTGGTGGGCGCCGGACACACTGCACTGACATTGGGGTTGGGGGCGAGGGTCAAAACGGCATTGAGTGCGCGCTCCATTGCCACTGGCTGCACCACCGGAAGGGGCGGGGAGTTGGAGAAGGGACTGTTGAGGGCTGTGATCAAGAGGATGGCAAGTCCAATCACCACCGCGCTGCCACCACAGATGAACAGGTGGTAGCCCAGCCGCTCGCGCACCGAAATGATCGCGCCCACCACGATGATCAGGGAACTTGCCAGCAAAATCATCACCCACAACATGCCTGGGAGCCCAAAGTCATTGTTGAGACGATCGGCACGGGCGTTTCGGAGTTGATTCTCTGACCCCAAAATCAACGCCAGTGATGAATCGCGAATCGCCGGTGATGCGCTTGCGCGCGAGAGATTCTGGGAAATGTTGTTGGAGACCGCATCGACATACATGCTGCCGCCGAACTCCCCACCATCGTCTGACTGCGCCGATGGGACCCAGTCGTAATGAATGACATAGCGGGAGTAACACACCAGATTCTGTTCGATGTCATCGCGCAGCGGCGCGGGAAGCAACAACGCATTGTGCGCCATCTCGATGACCGCATTGGCCTCGTTGCCTGCGGCGGTTTGGGCGCTGTTGAAACCCGACAGGGCCGTGATGAGGACGAATCCCAAGATGATCGCCCACGCCTGAATGAGCGGGTCCGGGCGGTGGTTCGAGACATTGGGAAAGTGCATCAAATCGCCGCGTCGTTGCGCGAGTCGGGTCATGATGACCGATCCGACAGCGAGACCGATGAGCCCGAAAAACACCAGAATGGCGACGTTGAGGGTCATTTGAGAAGCTCGGTGTTGATGATTTGACCACGCACCGTGCGGCCATTCTCGACGCGATAGGCGCCCCACATCGTTGCGGTGGTTGCCCCTGTCGGGGAGATCGAGTAGGTCCCGATGACCGATGAACGATTCTGAGTTGCAAATGCGGCACGCAGGAGTGCGGCGCGCTCCGAGGCGATGGGCAGGTGCGCGAATTGTCCGTCGGCGTTGGCGCGCTCGAGACAATCGAGCACGAATGCCACACCCTCATAGCCATAGAGCGCATACAGGCCCGGAACATGACCAAGTGCCGCGGTGAGCCTCCGGGTGACCTCGAACGCGGTTGGTCCGGTGGCACCCGGTGGCAGGGCGACCGAGGTGATGTACATGTCTTGCGCCTGTTGGCTGCTCAACGTGGTCAACAGGTTTTCAAGCGCCGAATTTGTGGGACCGAAAATTCCGACATTGGTCGTCACTGCGGTGACCGAACTCACCACTGCCCGTTGCAATGATTGCGGGTTCATCGACAGGACTACCCCCCATCGGTAGGGGGCGTTGCGTTGCGCGATTGCGATGTTCGTGCCGATACTCACCGCGATGCGGTGGGAGGCGGCGAGTCCAGCGGGGGTGGTGATCTGATCGGGGATGAGGTGGGTCCCGATGATCGTGATGCCAAATTTTGGCGCATATTGTGCCATCAGGCGCGCCAACTCAATTCCAAAAACCCCATCGTCACGCACGATGTCGATGTGGGTGAACCCTTCAGATTGCATGTATTGCAACATCGCCAAGGCGTGGCTGGTGTCATCAGGAAGGATGCGCACAATTGTGCGTCGTCCGGTCGGTGCGATCGCTGGGGAGGGGAGTGCCGTCGCACCCTCGTTCTCGGTCAGCACATTTGCGACCGCGAGCGTGTTGATGACATGCAGGATGCCGGCACGGTTGATGATCGGTGCCATTGCTGCCGTGCCGGTTGATGACTGCGTGCCTTCCACGGCGATCGCCCGAGGATCGGCAGCGGTGATCGTCGCCGCATGAATTGATCGGGTCTTATCAACTTCGCCAGTGCGTGGGTTTGAGGTGTTGTCGATGACCAATTGGACGCGCACTCCGCCAGCGCCACCCCCCGCATCGGCAAGCGCAAGTCGCGCGGCAGCGACCATATCGGCGTTTTGACCGCCTGCCATGGTCATCGGGAATGCCAGATGGATGGTGCGAATCGGCCCTGTTGCGGGCGGCGGCGATGATGGGGTCCCCGCCGTGCCGCAGCCAGCGGTGATCCCAACGGCACAGATCAGAGCGATCCATTTCATGAAGCGTGCGTGCAAAGGTTAACTCGCTGCTGCGGGGCGCGTGTCGCGTCAAGAGTAGCTATCCCCACCAGCAAATGATGGGAGTGTGCGCGACGTGGTGTGCGCTCGCCCGACACACACCTCATCTATCTGATGTTCAAATAATGACGAATCACGGGTAACCGATTACAATGATCGAGTGTGGAGTAGCATGAACGGCATGTACGAGGAATGCACTTACACATGATGTCGCGGGTGACGTGGGGCGTCGTCGCTGTGATGCTGGTGTTGACGCTGGTCTCGATCGCGAGCGCGGGAATCATTGGTGCGAGTACTGCATCCCGGTTGCAGATCCAACCTCAACCACGGCCAGGATCGTGTCACGCCATTGGTGTGGGCATCGCCTCGCGCCCCGATCCGCGGTGCACCCCGGGGCTCGTGAACCCGGCAGTCACGCAATCCACTATTGGTCAGACGATCTGCGTGTCTGGCTGGACGGCGACAGTGCGTCCTCCCCAGCGCGTGACGGCACCCGAAAAGCGCGCCAGTATGCGCGCCTACGGCGTCTACGGCACCTCGCGATATGAATATGACCATTTCATCCCGCTCGAATTGGGTGGTGCGGTGAATGCCGCGGGCAACCTCTGGCCAGAGTTCGATACGCCGGGAAGTACAGGCTTTTCTCGTAACCCCAAAGATCGCCTTGAGAATGCACTCAAACATCGTGTCTGCAGTGGGGCGATGACGCTCGCGGCTGCGCGCAGCGCGATCGTGACGAACTGGGTGACGGCGTACTACAGATATGTCGGAGGCCCCTTGAGATAGTGGGTGATCGATCACGTGCTGTGGTCGATCGGCGTGAGAATTCCTCGAGCGCCGACAGACATGGTGATCGCTGCCGTCACCTCGATAGTGCGTCGGCACCTCGCGCCTCCTGCAGGCATTGTGCATGAACGGGGTTCCGAAACATCCAAAGTGCAAGTAGGGTCCTGAGTCGGTGATGCGTACCCGTTCACACTCCCTCCACACGCGCCCGCGGTGGCGCGCTGCGGTAGTCGCCGTCGTCGTGCTCTTGGTCGGGGTGATGGCGGCCTTCGGGATCGCACCTGCTGATGCCGCGTCACACACTGCCAACGGAGTCGTGCCACGCGGCGAGATTTCTTCCGTCCCCGCAGTGCTTCCAAAATCGACTGAGATTGTCCGTTTTGGGTTTGAGCCAATTCAGGTGCATGGCGTGTCTCTTGCCGATGACACCTGGTCAATGAACTTTTATATGTGGTGGCGGTGGCGTGGATCGATCGATCCTGTGACCACGACCTCGTTTGATAATCAGAATGTCACGACCGCCAGCAGCAAAATTTCCTACTCATATACGACACCTGCCGGGGCAGAATCGCCGATCACCCTTCCGGATGGCGAGCACTACCAACTGGCCTATATCCAATCGGCGTTTGCGGATAATTTCCCGCTGGATCGCTACCCGCTGGATTCGCAAAAACTGAATGTCCGATTCGAAAGCACCACCTATGCCGCAAACCAGGTCGTCTACGAGCCCGACACTGCCAATATCAGCACCGACAAGGGCATCGTGATTCCCGATTGGACGACGAAAAACGAGACCTACTCGACCTATTTCAAGACCTATCAGACCAACTTCGGATACACGGCGCCGGGAGCGTCGTACAACACATGGTCGTTGGGTGAGTACACCATCGCCATTCAGCGCCCCGCATCGCACTTTTATTTGAAGCTCCTGTTACCGCTGGTGGTCGTGATGATCGCGGCCCTGTCGTGCCTGCTGATCAAGGCGGAGCATGAAATTTCGCGTTTGGGCATTGCGGCGACCGCACTGTTGACCTTGATCTTTCTCCAGGACGCCTATTCGCATGACTTGCCCCCCAATATCGGTGTGGTGCTGCTCGACAAGATCTATGTGGTGGCCTATGCGGCTGTGGTCATCGTCTTTGCGCGTGTGATTTGGGAGACCCACCAGGTGTTTCGTCACAAGCGCACCGACGCCGAGTTCATTCGGGCAGATCGCATTTTTGCCGCTGGCCTTGGCCTGGTGTGTACATTCGCGACATGGGCGATCATCACTCTGTAACGGCTCTCGGGTGTCCGGAACCGTTGGAGCACTGTGTGGCGTTGTGCGTCAAGACGAGGCGTCGTGATGGCAATGATTCGTGTTGGTGACATTGCTGGCGACATATCGATCGTGACACCCCGTCGAGCAGAAATAGAGCATCCCGGCTGGCGTGGCGAGCGCGGCGGATGCAGTCGCGGGATCAACGTGCATGCCGCAGATTGGATCGATCACCACCGCGCGATCGTGGGGTGCAGAGGGAGCAGCACGCTGGCCCTGCGCACGAAAGCTGTCATGGCAGTGGTCTGAACAAAAGTAGTACGTGGTTCCATCGATCGTTGCCGTCGCGGGAGCCGTTGCCCGCTCGACCTGCATTCCGCAAACCGGGTCGACTGCGGCGTGTTGTCCGCCACCAAAGCGGGCGCGATTGCGCGCAAGCCAGACAAGTACCCCAAACACGACGATGAAGAAGATGTTGAGATATGTCGTCAGATTCCACGCGAATCCCTCCGGAACGATCGTGGTCGTCCGGGTCGTTGGAATCATGCCGACCGCCTGAAAGAGCTCCTCGGTGATGAGTCCTGCCGTGGACATCACGACCCAAAAGGTGACGAGCATGCGCACAGCGAGTGCGCCGCCATAGAAGCGTCGATAGATCAGCAGCAGCGGTAGCGTAATCAGGTCGGCGAAGATGAATGCAACGACACCGCCGAAGGAGATCCCTCCCGACCAGAGGGCAGCTGCCAGGGGGACATTTCCGATTGAACAGACAAAGCTCGCAATCGCAATGGCGGGTGCAACGATCACATTCTCGAGGGTTGTCCACACACCGTGCCCATGTAAAAAGAGTGCATTCCATGCGCGAACGGGAACAACGGTTGCGAGGATCCCCGCCACGACGTAGCCGATGATGAGTTCTTTCCGGAGCATGCGAATGTCGGCGAGCGTGTAGGAGGCACTGTCGGCCCATCCAGCGGGTGACTTCAGTCGCGTCATGAGTCCGACGCGCTCGTCGACATCGTGGTGATCATGGGTGGTGGCGTCGCGGTTGAGTCGCGCGCGTGCCTCGGTGACGAGGCGGCCCCGCAGCCAGAGACTGCCGAGTCCCACAAACAGCACGATCATGATGGTGCCGCCGATAAATTCGCTGATGGCAAATTGCCAGCCCATCAAGACCACCAGTACTGCGCCCAATTCGACGACCAAGTTTGTGGACGCAAACAAAAAGACATTTGCGGCAATGAAGTCGGCGCCCTTCATAAACAGCGATTTCGACATCGCCGATGCTGCATATGAGCACGATGAGGATGCTGCTCCGTAAGCACTCGCGCGCACCACCGAGCCCGGTCGATGGTCACCCATGGCGCGCTGCAGGGACGCGCGACTCACAAACGCCTGCACTGCGCCAGAGAGTCCGAACCCGAACACGATTGGCCACAAGGTTGCCCAGAACATAAAAAAGGCGAGCCGAAGGCTCTGACCAACGTCATGTATCAGGGTGTGCATCACTGCCTCTCATCACACGAATCATCAGTATGACCGATGCCAATTGTTCGGGCCGATATTCCAGGTCCTGAGCGAGCGATCACCAAGGACACGAGCTCCGGCGCACAACGCCATTGTGTAGGCTTTTTTCGTGTTCGTGTTCGTGTCGCTGTCTGTTATGTGTCGTGTTGTGCCCGTGAACGCCCTCGGGATGATCGCGTGAGCTCGCGCCCCGAATCCTCCTCGCTGATGGCGCGCATGATGGAGCCGATTACGCGAGTTGAAGACGGCATCGACGTGTCGCGATGGTGTGACCCCATGCGCCTGTCCACCTTTGCGAGCGTGATGGCGGTGGTCAAATTGGTTGGCCTCGTCGTGATTAGCCGCCTCGCAGTTGCCTTTGCGCCGGGGTCGTCGGTGTATCACTTTCTGACGATTTGCGGTGACATCGGCACTGGCTGTTTCGTCATCATCGTCATTCTGGCAGTGGTGAGCTATTTCGCATGGGGTGGTGCGACGCCGAGAATCGCCGTGCCGATCATGGTGGCCTATCTGGTGGTTGCCACGCTGAATGTCTTGATGAGTGTGGCGACATTGGTGCTCTCGGGGCGTCTTTCACATGTGGGGCAAACCGCGCTGATTGTCGATTTGTGCCTGTGTTATCTGATGATGATCTTGGTGTTTTCGCTCTGGTACCAGATCGCAGATGTCCACCTGGCCGGCGGTGCACTCGACTTCCCACCGAATGCAGTGGCCCCAGAGAATCCGATTTGGTTCGACTATTTGTTTTTGTCCTTTAACACCAGTTCCACATTTGGGCCGACACTTGAAGGGGTACGCACCCGGCCTGCAAAGGCGCTCATGATGCTGCAAACCGCCTTTTCGCTGCTGATGCTCGTTGTCGTTGTCGCCCGCATCGTGCAGGCGGTCTGAGACCGGGCACTCAGTGCGCGGTGGTGATCGCCGCAGATCGCGTGAGAAATCACACCGTTGTGACCTATCGCGGCGGGAGACCCTCCTATACTCACCGCCGTGAGCGAAACATCTTCGAGCGGGCAGGGCCATCCCCTCAGGTGGTGGATTCTCGGCGTGATGCTGACCGCCGAGATCATGGACTTCCTTGACTCGACGATCGTCAATGTCGCTGGACCGT
>Ga0164296_1005830_pt1 | contig 10631 bp, 9 predicted proteins | sample GEODES057metaG_FD_113533 | JGI IMG/M metagenome (GOLD analysis project Ga0164296, IMG submission 113533) | Dystrophic lake water microbial communities from Trout Bog Lake, Wisconsin, USA - GEODES057 metaG | ecosystem: Environmental > Aquatic > Freshwater > Lake | place: USA: Trout Bog Lake... | reverse complement strand
ATATATACCCACTATGTGCATACCTGCTAAATGACTTATAGTACCTGTTATAATACCGCCAGTTTGATTTAAAATTTCTAACCCAGAAATTGTGCGTAAATTTCCACTCCATTGATTTAAAGTTACTGTGCCCGAAGATGTAAATGATAATAAATTACCACTTAATAATCCCGAATAATTTGAACTATAATCAATAGTGGTGTTTCCAGAAAATATATCATTATTATAAGAAGATATACCAGTTAATTGGGTTGTTGATATTATACTACTAGGTAATATATCATTTGTAATAATACTTAATTGAGTTGTAGGATTTGTATTTGAATTTATACCAATGCTGCCATATGTAGCAATAATCATTGCTACATTATTATTAGTTTTAAATTGCAAATTATAATTATCATTTGTTCCCAATGTAGCAACCGAACCAAATGAATTACCATTTTGAATAAATGAGTTTGCAACACCAGAACTTTGCAACCATATAATGCCATTTCCAGTTGCTGATAAAACATATCCAGATGGACCAGTTTTGCCTAAACTATCATAAATATAAGAACTAAATGATGAAGTTCCTATAACTTGTAATCCACCAACTTGAATTGGTAAAGAAGTTGTGTTACCTTGTGCAGTTACTTGTTGCAATGAATATGTAGCAGATACCCCAGATGGGCCTGTTGCTCCTTGTGGACCTATTGTTCCTTGTGGGCCTATAGGTCCTTGTGAACCAGTTATGCCAGTAGTTGTAAATGTTAATGTTATAGATCCACTTGGTCCTGTTGGTCCTTGTGCCCCAAGTTGAGCCCAGGCAACTCCGTTACCAGTAGCAGTCAAAACATATCCTACTGGCCCAGTTAGACCATTAATATCTGTTATAGTTGATTTTATAGATAAATTACCATAAATAGAAACACTACCATTTATTTGTACTAATGCGCCATCTGTTGCGGTTGTGCCATATAAAACTTTCCCCGCAAAATAGTTGCTCTGTGTACCATATTGGTAAATACTATATCCATTAACATCATTACCTAAAATTAATGAATTATTAAAAGAAGATGTGCCTATTATTGTTAAATTATTTAAAATTCTACTCATATAATTATATATTATTAATGTATATATAAATAATTTTAAACTCTTATAATTTTAACAATTTAAACCAGGTTGTTGCGGATTACAATAGCTCCAAGTAGCAGATAATGGAAATGAAGAAAATGTAAATATATTTGCTGAATTATTTATTGATAATGTTAAACCTAATAAAAGTTTTGTGCCTGATAATCTTTGAAATACATAATTATTTTGATTGTCTGTCATATCATATAACTGATTAATAGAAATGCCATCCGCTTGTGATGCTTTTATATAAAAAGTTTTGGCATCATCCGCCCATATCCAATTTAATGTATTATTAAATATACCAAAATAACTATTAATTCTTTGTCCACCAGAACTATCTATATCAGTAGCATTTACATATCTAACAGTTTGTGACGCACTCGGAGCAAGTATAAGTTTTGCTTGAACGCCAGAATTTGATGAATATAGATTAAGTAGAGAACCTTTATTTAAAACTAAATTATTAGAAACTGAATAAGTTACACCTGATGAAAAATAAATATTCGATACGCCGCCAATGGCGTACCCCGAATTAAATGTACTCGCACTAAATCCATATGGTCCAGCAAATATCATATTACCGACAGAAGATCTAGTATATGCACCCGCTATATTAAGTGGGCTTAATATATTAAAAGTAGAATTCTCATTATTACTAATATTATTCCAAACTATTGGGCCAGAATTAATAGATAGAGTAGTGGCATATAAAATAAGAGTTGAATTTGGTGCCACTACTACACTACCCGTTACATAAGTAAATGACATACTACTTCCGTTGGCACCGGACCCAAGTCCAAAAGAACCAGTAAATGTTACTGTACCGGGTGTATTTATTGTTAAATTAAGCCCAAGACCACCTGGATTACCATAGTTGCCATAAATAGACCCAGTTCCAATAAAAACCATTGGTGAAGTGCCAGAAATACCATTATAATTTACAATTAAATTGCCTCCTACACTTATAGTAGCACCATAAAATGAAGCTGCGGCACTAATATCATTATTAAACTGACCCACGCATGATAATTGTGACGGTAAGCTACAACTTACACCAGGATATGGTCTAATAAGGACACTTCCTACATTACAACCAGATGAATTTACATAAGATAATACATTATTTCCTTTAAGATCTAATGTTCCAGAAAATGCAGGACCTTGAAGAATACTTGGGAAAGTTAGTGTACCAGGAAAAGAGCACGTGCCAGAAATATAAGTTAAAGAACCACCACTTATTAAACTAAGACTAGTCGTAACAGAAAATAATCCTGACCCAGCAGCTATATTAGCTGTCATCCCATAAATAGTTAATGTGCCTATAGAAGTGCCATTTCCAAAATTTAAAATAGTTGAACCATAAATTGTTATAGAATTGATACTACCATAATTCCAAAAATTATAATTATTAAGTGTTAAATAACCATTAGTTAATCCATTTGAAGAATAAAAATCTGAACCGAGTGTAATTGTGCTACCACTGCTATATCCACCAAAACCTATTGGCATTTTATTAGTAACTGATGAAGAAGCAGCAATAAAATTAAAATTATTAGTCGAATATAAAATACAACTTCCAGAAAATCCAGGAGTTCCAATAATGCTAAAAGTTCCACCATTAACATAAAAACTAGAATGTAATGAAAAAGTTCCAGTTCCTGTCAAAGTTAAACTATTTCCGAGACCACCGGAAATATTATTAGTAATAGATAAAGAGCCAACACCATTCATTATTATATTAGTAGTTCCAGTAGTTAATGAATTTGAAGAGTTAGAACCATTATTTATGGAAAGATATTTTTTAGTAGTTAATGTATTTCCATTAATAAAATGAGTTAATCCGCCAGCACTTTGTGCAGTTTCAAAACCTTCACTAACAACTAAATTGTCATTAAGCGTATAGTAATTATTACCAGCAGTAGCAAAAATATAAAATGCTAATGGCGCACCAAAAGTTGCACCATTTGAAGTAATTGAACCAGATGCACACATTATAAAACTACCATAAGTAGTAGGTGTTGAAAATGAATATGACATCTGTGTGCCTAATGTAATATTACCATAAACCCGTAAAGTATTGGCATTAAAATTAAAAGATTTATTATAATGACTAAAATCAATTTGACTACATGTGCCTGTGATATCAAGCGAACAAGTTGCAGATGATGAGGTAAAAACTACTAAATCTCCGTTATTGGAAGGCACAACACCAAGAGACCAGTTTGATGGTGAACTCCAAGATAGAATTGAATTAGACGATGTAAATATATTAACTGCCATATTGTGTATATATTTTTTTTATTATATTACATAAAATAAATTTTTTAAAGTCAATTTTTTTTCGTAAATTTGTGTTATGAAACAGACACTCAATAAACAAGATATTGATACTTTATTTAAAGAAGGCAAATGGTTAAATAGTTCTAATATAAGAGCTATTTATAAACCATCTAATAAATTTGAATATATGGTTTCTGCACCTATTAAAAAGTTTAAAAAAGCTACTGATAGAAATAGAATTAAAAGATTATTAAGAAATTCTATACAAGGTTTTAATAAACCAATTCAAATAGCTTTAATTTATAATTCAACTAAAATTGAAGATTTTACTTTGATAGAAAAGGAAACAAAAGAAATTTTGAGTAAAACAGGATAATAATCTGAGTTTAATATATACAAATATGAAATATTTAAATAATTTCAATTATTATATTAAACCTGTGAAACCATTAAATAAAATTTTTGAATCTAACTTTAGCTTCAATCCTAAAGATATACATTATACATTTTGTACATTAACACAAATGACATATCCTTATGGAACAGAATCAGAAGTTTTAAAATGGATTAAATATCCATTAGAACAAGATGAATATAATAATTACTTTATAAAAATAGGAGAAAGTAATACAATGTTTACTTCACATTTTGATTCAGCTACTACTAAACAACAAATAGTTAACTTAATGCAATATGAAGAAAACGGAAATACATTTATCACAACAGATGGTAAAACCATATTAGGCGCAGATGATAAAGCGGGCGTAACAGTTATGTTATATATGATTGAGCATAATATACCAGGATTATATTATTTCTTTGTAGGAGAAGAAATGGGTGGTATTGGCTCAGCAGATTTAGCAATCTCTAAACATCAAAATTTGAAAGGTATTAATAAATGTATATCATTTGATAGAAGAGGTTATAAATCTGTTATTACACAACAAATGTTTGAATCTTGTTGCACAGATGCCTTTGCAGATGCTTTAACAGAAGCTTTTAATAAACAAGGAATGGAGTTTGAAAAAGATGATACAGGAATATTTACTGATTCAGCACATTTTATTGGAGTTATAGATGAATGTACAAATATATCGGTAGGTTATTTTAACGAACATACTAAAAGAGAATATCAAAATATAACTTATTTAGAGAAGTTATGTAAAGTATGTACCAATATTAATTGGGATAATCTACCGGTCAAAAATAATAATAGAATATGATCGCAGACCCCGAACCTAAATTAACAGATTTAAAATATATTTCACTTTATGTGGAATATGATGAAGAAAAATTAACATTTGCATACAATGTAAAAGAAAAAAAATGTTGGTATGTAGATTCTAAATCTGGAGAGTTAGTAACAGTTGATTACGATAAATTTTTTGATAAACAAGGAAAACTTTTAAATTAATAAAAATGGATTTATATTTAGTAGCTTATACACCAAAATTTGAAATGATTTATGCAACCAAATGGTTGGAAACAGATTCTTTAAAAGAAATAAATGAATTTATAATGGATAATCCATATAAAAAAGATACATATTTTCCAATATTATCATCTAATGATAAACATTCATTAGAAACAAAAGGCAAAACAGTTCTATTATTCGGAGATGAATATTATTTTTTACATGATGTTAATCACGAAGAAAATAAGAGCATTTTGAGAGACATAAATATAAGTTCTGTTTTGGAAGATTAAACATAATAAATTTTTTCAATATAAAATAAAAAACAACAGTATGGATAAACACGATTTACACAACGAATTTCCTGAATTTGAAGAAGCAATTCACCTTCTAAAAGTAGAAGATAAGCACTTCAAAAAAGTATTTGATGAATACCACTTAATTAATAAAGATATTCACCGTATAGAAACAAATGAAGTTTTTACAGATGAAGAAATAAAGGAACTTAAAGTAAAAAGACTTCAATTAAAAGATAAATTACTAAAAATTCTGAAAAACGAAGAATAAAATTAGAAGCAGTTAGTTTTATCTAACTGCTTTTTTTGTGTCTTAAATCGTCTAAAAAGCATCTAAAAAGCGTTTTTAAACTACAATATATAGGGTATGAAAAAAATTTTAACACTCTTATTCTTATTAATTTGCTTAAATACCTTTGCACAAAACACTTGTCCGGTATCAGGTGATAATAAATCTACCACTGCTGCTGGTATAACACACAGACATGTGGATTCTGCGAAAAATAGAAGTATAATACCAACACATTATACAGAAATGCAATTTGATGATATTGCCAATATAAAAGTAACTGATAAAAGAAGTTGGGATGAAGCTGTTTGTGTAATTGGTTATATTATTGATGTCAAAGATGGTGGGCAAGAATCCTGTAATTGTCACAGTGCTATTTATAAAGATACACACATTTATTTAGGTAAAACACCAGATGCAAAACCAGAAGATGCTATAATTGTAGAAGCAACTCCAAGATTTAGAGATAAATTAGGCTCTACTAAAGATCTTAAAAATTATATAGGTAAAAAAGTAAAAATATATGGTTATCTTTTTAGAGATGATGAACATAAAATGAACTCTACTGTTGATAATGGTAGTGGTAATCACTGGAGACATACAGTTTGGGAAATACACCCTATTATAAAAATTGAAAATGCAGAATAAAAAAAAGCACACATTGTGTGCTTTTTTTTATAAACATTCATTAACTATAGCGATATAAAATACTATGAGTAATAGAATTCCATCAAAATATCAAAAAGATATTTTTAATTTCGTTAGAACAGGTACTGGAAATTGCGTTATAAATGCCGTTGCAGGCAGTGGAAAAACCACAACCATAATTGCCTCTTTAAGATTTATACCAACTGATAAATCAGTTATATTTTTAGCATTCAACAAATCAATTGTAGAAGAAATAAAATTAAAAGTTCCTGAAAATGTAAAAGTGCAAACTTTCCATTCTTTAGGCTGTTCAGCCATCTACAAATCATACAAAGACAAATCTAAATTAGAAAATAATAAAATATTTGATATCATTAATAATATTGCACCACGATGGTCAATGATTGATAAAAAAGAAATTGATGCTGATTATAAAGGCAGAGTTAAAAAAATAGTAGATTTAGCTAGGTTATCTCTTACACATGATGAAGAAACTTTAAAAGATCTTTGTTATAAACATCAAATAGATGTTTTAGGCTTAGAAATAGAAAGAGCCTTGAAAATAATAAATGATGCTAATAATGATATATCTTTATTTGACTTCACTGATATGATTTACTGGCCTGCTAAATATGATCATTTTAACTTAGAAAAATATGATTATATATTTGTTGATGAATGTCAAGATTTAAATAAAACGCAACATAAATTAATAGAAAAAATATCACATCCAAATACTAGATTAATAGCTGTAGGAGATAGAAATCAAGCTATATACGGATTTGCAGGCGCAGATACAGAGAGTTTTGATTTGCTAACTAAAATGCAAAATACAATTACATTACCATTATCTGTTAATTATAGATGTGGATCTAATATAATCAGTTTAGCTAAAACATTTGTTAATCAAATTGAAGCACATGACAATGCTCCAGAAGGTATATTAGAACATAATGCATCATTTAAAGATGTATTAGAAGGAGATATGGTACTATGTAGAAATACAGCACCATTAGTTAAATTATGTTTAGAATATTTACATAATAATAAAAAATCTTATGTAAAAGGTGCTGATATAGGTGAAGAATTAATTCGTTTAATTGTTAGATCAAATACTAAAACTACTGATCAATTAAAACATTGGTTAGATGTAGAGATGAAAAAAGTTATATTATCTCTTAAAAAGAAATATCCATTTTTAGAAGATTCTGAAATAAAAGAACATAATACATTTATTTTATTCTATGAAAAACACCTTTTAATAAATACAATCATAAGTAATGAAAATTTAATAGATTGTAATAATTTAATATCTAAAATTAGGCAAGTATTTTTAGACAACAGTACAGGTATATGTTTATCAACAATTCATAAAGCAAAAGGATTGGAATGCAATAGAGTATTCATTTTAGATAAAGAAAAAACCATGCCTTCTAAGTTTGCAAAATTACCTTGGCAAAAGGAACAAGAAAGAAACCTCGAATACGTCGCATACACAAGGGCTAAAAATTATTTAGGTATAATAACAGATTGGACTTTTTTCAGAGAGAAAACTTAATATATACCCTAAGAAAAAAAATTAAATTATGAAATTTTTAGATAGATATAAACAATTCTTTGAAGCTGCTAGACCAAAAGGTTATACAGGTGATATAAAATATAGTAGAAAAACAAATTGGGCTGTATATTCAAGAATTTGGTGTGATTCTTTGATATATGTATTAGCTGGTTGGAATCATGATAAAGAATTATCAGAGGATAAATCGCTTGTTTATTACCGTATGAAGAACATAATGACTCTAGATATGGATAATAAAGAAACCTATTCTAGCAGTTTAAACAAATTACGCACAGATGTAAAACAAGATATTTCTAAATTTGATTTAGATATTGATAATGAAGCAGATGCAGAATATCTTTTTAAATATTTATCACAACGTGTTGATAAAAATAAAATATTTTGGAAAGTAATGGCATCTGGCAACGAAGGAGCAACAACCAATCAAATCGGCTCTATTGCCTTTAGAGATACAACCAGCGATGCTACAAATAATCGTATCATGTCTAAAAAAATCACAATACATATTATGGAGGATAAGGCGCCTCTTGAATTAAGAACTGCGCCAGAAAACGAAACAGAAGCAGAAAGAGAAACCAGAGAATCTGAATTAAGTAAATGGGAAAGCGGTAATATTTTTAGATACATAATAACAACATCTTCAATACCTAAAAATGAACTTATTAAATTTTTAAAACCAAGTAACTTAACTTCTGAAGAAGGTGAGGGATATAAAGCAATAGGCAACAGTAATGGTTATACTTCTTTATCAGAAGCATTAAGAATATTGTGGATATGGCTTCTTACAACAAGTTTAGGTACTTCTTTTGAATTTTTACAAGAATTAGTAAAAGATTCTTCAAAATATGAAGCACTTCAAATTGAAAATGGTTATACTATATCAGATTTTAAAAAATTTGTTAAAAATCCAATACTAGGTGTAACTGGTGATATTGTAGATTATCGTACTAAAATCACAACAGAATGTAATATATTAAAACAAGTATATGGTATTCTTGGTTTAAAAATTGATGTCCAAACTCAGAAAAGTACAGAATTTATTAATCAAGAAAATACAGATACTAGTATGGTACAATACTTATCTGTAAGTACTGACTTTCATTCTGTGTCAAATAGCTTCTTAGATATAGTGACAAATGCAATTTATGGTAAAAAATCTTGCACTTATACTAATGCTAAATGGATAAAACAACTGTATAAACAAGAAGAAACAGAAGTATATGACCCAAATACTGGAAAAAAAGTAAATAAAGTACTTTCTGGTGGATTGTTAAAACCATCAGGAACAGAAGAAGTTAAAGGTATTTTAATTAATTTAATTTCTCCTGTGCAAGATGAAATCGGATTTAAATCACCAAATGTATTAAATAAATCTAATACAGAATTTGAATTTAATTTAAAGACTACATCAAGAGTTGATGCAATTAAGCAAATTTTAAATACAATATTGGCTGTTTTTTCAAAAACAGATAAACTTATAGTTGATGGTTCCGAAACAGAAGATCAAACTAAATTAATAGAATTAGTTAAAGAATTTACATCAATATTATTAGCGCATGTTACTAGTATAAAAACTGTTGCTGATTATCAACCAATTTATACTTGTATGTATAATTATCTTGTACCAAAATGGCCAGCAAAAACTAATCTATTAATTGATAATACATCTTTACAAGTTAGAGATAATATTCTTTATACAACTATACCAAATAATAATAAAGTATTATTCTCTAAATTTGAAAATGAGACAAGAAAAGAAGTACCAAAAACAGATACAGGTACAATAGACACAAGTACAACAGGTCAATCAGCTTTATCTCAAGGTGTAAAAAAGAAAAGAATGGGATTCTAATAAAAAAAATTAAAAAAATGAAAAAATTAGTAAAATACAAAATTTTTAATGAAGAAAGGCTTAATAGTCTTAATGAATCTCTTATATCAGATTTTTATTCTAAAATATCAGATATTAAGGGCTGGGCAGGTAATTTCATAGAGAGATTAAAAAGAGGATTAGTTAAAACTATACCTTCTGGACCAAATAAAGGCAAACCTATTGCTATGCTATTTGTTCCACAAAATGGCTCAATAACTAGCCAATTTTTATCATATAACAATATGTCTATATCTAATGAAAATATTGATTCATTAACAGAAGGTAGATTAGAAGATTTTTTCAAACATGATGACGAAGAAGTTGAAGATATGACAGCTGAACAAATTATGCACAGAATTAAAACTATGCATACTTTAGCATTAGCTGGCAAATATAATGAACCATTATTTGTATATGGTGCGCCTGGTATTGGTAAAACTCAAATTATCACAGGTGCTGCCGATATAATAGGCGATGTAGATTTAATATTTATGGATTTACAGTTTTATATGCCAGAAGATTTTGTAGGTATACCTACAGCTCATACTAGAAGAGCAGAAGGCGAAAAAGAAATGGATGAAATAGAAGCTAAAAAAATAAGAGGTGCTTATAGAAAAGATGCTGGAAAACAAGCAACTGGTAAACAAACATTAAAACAAAAACTAATCAAATTCTTTGACTGGGGAGAAGGTTTTACGAGAAGAAATTTACCAACTATATTTCCAAGAGATGAGGGCTCTATGGGAAAAGGTGGTATAATTTTTATGGATGAAGCTAACAGAGCAAATAAATTTACCAAAAACTCATTAATGAACTTTTTAGGCGAAGAAAGAAGAATTGAAAATTATACTTTACCAAAAGGTTGGATTATTGTTGCTGCTGGCAATAGATATAAAGATGATCCAAATTTCTTTGATGAGCAAGGAAAAGAAGGTGACCCATTTGTACAAAGATTTTCGGTTGTAAATTTTGTTCCTAAATTTGAAGATTGGTCTAAATGGGCAAGAACTCAGAATAATATTATGCCTGAATTAGTTGATTGGTTTGAAGTAGAAGAAATTAAACAAAATTGGTGGCATAAATCAAATCCTCAAGAAAAATCAGGCATACCTTGGCCATCGCCTAGATCT
>Ga0164296_1005829_pt1 | contig 10632 bp, 11 predicted proteins | sample GEODES057metaG_FD_113533 | JGI IMG/M metagenome (GOLD analysis project Ga0164296, IMG submission 113533) | Dystrophic lake water microbial communities from Trout Bog Lake, Wisconsin, USA - GEODES057 metaG | ecosystem: Environmental > Aquatic > Freshwater > Lake | place: USA: Trout Bog Lake... | reverse complement strand
TTTGTGCCATGGACGCAGACCACAGGGCCATCGTACCCGATGGCCCAGCGCAGTGGCGCCGTGTGGTGGAATCGCAAGGAGCACCTCGCTGACGGGTTCGAGACCAACTTTGTGTTCCAGGTGACAAGCCCCACTCAGTGCGGCGGCGCGGACAAGATATGCGATGGCGCCGACGGCTTTGCGTTTGTGATGACCAACGACCCGCGCCAGGAGACAACCAGTAGCCGCACCAACAACGGCTGGGATTGCTACCCAGCTCCTGCTGGCACTTTGGGCGAGCCATCTAGCGGCGGGCGCAACGGATGTGACCCCAATACGTTCACAACCACCCCGACGTACGCGGCGGGCACTCTGCCGACTGGGCTCATTGGCTGCCCCGCAGACGGCCTCGGGTTCGCAAACAGCAAGAAGAGTAGCACTGTGAACTACTACGGCAGCTGGCAGGAGTGCACGCTGGGCCTGCGCAAGGCATTCGCCGTGGAGTTCGACCTCTTCTACAACGTCGAGCGCCGGGATCCGAAGCAGGGCATTCAGCACTGGTGGATCAACGCGACGGAGTACATCTCGTATAACGACAACCACGTCGGCGTCTTCTCCACCACGGACCCGTTCTTCGCGTCGCAGCCTTGGGGTGCGGCGCAGGCTAACTTGCTAGCGCTGCACAGCGACGATGAGAACGGCGCTCACTACGGCAGCACGCCGAGTGTACCCACTCTCGCGGATTTCCAGCCGCACACGGTGAAGATTCGCTACACGCGCGGATTCACCACCGAGAAGCAGGGCTCTGGCAGGGTGATGACCACGGACATCAGCAGCATTGACGGTGATGGCCGCCGCCTGCAGGGTGACGCAAACACCAAATTCAAGAGCGAGCTGCGCACAGGCTTTGAGTTTGGATACGCGAACCGCGTGAAGGCGAATGTCAAGATCAAGCTGCTGCGCGATGCAAGCAACAGCACGGCGGCGCAGGGGCCGTCGGTGCCAGGCAGCACATTTGGGGACGATGGCATTGCTGTGCGCGTGGTTCAAGTGCTTGATGACTATAACGCCAATCTGGAGGAGACAAATCTGGTGGGTGCTACACAGGCGGAGGTGGACGCTCGCGTGGTGCTGCAGCCGGCGTTCAACCCCAAGCAGGCGACGTGGTCGAACTACAACATCATCAAGGAGTTTCCGGGCGAGATCCAGGTCTTCATTGATGACATGGACCGCTACGCCTTCCAGGTGGCCGTGGAGGACCGGGACATGGCCAAGATCTTGGATGGTGACGGCAACGCCTACGTGGGCATCACTGCCAGCACCGGGAGCCGGGGGTTCAGCTTGCCGGGCTATGACCCGCAGGAGGTGGCGCAGACGCACGACATCCTGTCCTGGAATTTCTGCAACAACCCGGGATGCGTGCCGTATTGAGGGAAGCGTGCATACGAAGATTGTGCGGCTTCCAGAGTAGGGGAAACAAAACGATGATGACAAGATGCTCACGTGTATCATCGTTGCATCACTAGCAGTCAGCTGTCACAGTAGCGGGGTGCACGCCGGTGAAGGTCCCGATCAGTGGGGACGTTCACAAGGCAAGATGATGGGATGCCCTTGACGGAAGCCGCTGTGGCACGGTGCGCACCTGCTACATTCGTCAAATCGACACTCTAAGTGGGCCGCGGCTGAAGTTACGTCCTTCAGTGATGCACCGCGAGCCCTCGGTGTGCACTTTCATGAGCCATTGTTCAAGCCATTTCCTCCATCCTTCTAGCCTTGTCCGTTGCGCGTCTGGATGAGCAGCAGACGCTGAGCGGCCAATGAATAGGCGCTGTTGGTAGGAGGCAGCGCGACAGTACCAGCGGAGACACCATCCGTGATCCGGTTCACGGTGTTACTTCCAAGGCTCAGTGCAGACTGGCCACTGGTGTATTGCAACGCAGCGCAAACGCCTTTCGGACAGGTGGTGTCGAACGCCTTAACAGTGTACCTGAAGCGAAGTACGTTCGGCGGGTCGAATGGGCCGCCCGTAATTACAGCTGGGGACGCCACCTTGCTGCCGTCGAATTGGGAAAGCCTGTCCGCCACCAAATTCGCAAAACCATTCGTTGCGAAGGCTGTAGCATTGACTGGAGCTGTGACGAGTTGCAGGGTGATGGAGGTGCACGTGGAGAAGACGGTGGGGTTGGGCGCAGCTCCAGCAGCCATGGTCACGGTGGCTTGCTTCCAGCCAGCGGTACAAGTCACGTTGACAGCCTCTGAGAAGGACACCAGCACATCCAGCGTGTTGCCGTTGGTGTACGTGCCCGCCGGCGAGTCAGAGCTCACATTGGTCACATAGGGCGGCCCTACAACGATGTGGTTGTTCGCACTCAGACTGCCAGGAGCGCCGACCATCCAGGGCATCAGCGGGTTGCTAGGCGCCGGCAGTGTCAGGTCCGCTGAACGGCCAGTAGCCGCGCTGCTGATGTTATAGGTGCCTGCACTCAGAGCACTCGTGCTGGTGACATCAAGCAGCGCGGTGCGATGCGTGGCAGCAACATCGAATGCAAATGCAAGCACCGAACTCGTGGCAAGCAGCTTGCGGAACTCGGGCGGCGCGCCAGGAACACACAGAGACACGTTCGTTGTCCTCGTCTGGTTATATGGCCTCGTCTGGTTATATCTCCATTGCGTGAAGCTGTTCACTGAATTCAGCGTCCCATTCACGTCGGCGTAACGCACGCCGTCGGCGCGGCAGGTCTGCGGCAGGCCGCTCAATATGGGGCTGGGTTCGTCATTGAGCCAGAAGCCTTTGGTGGCAGTCGTGCCTCCAGCAATGAAGGAAGCGCTGATGTTCGCCGCGCCTGACTGGAAGTGCGCACCCGTGGCGAGTTGCAGCGTGGGCGCCGTCGCGCCGGTGGCGGTCACTGTGACAGGCTCCGAGAGCGTTACGAAGATGTAGATGGTGTCGAAAGTCCTGCGTTGGGCAGTGCGTGTGAGTATGAACACACATACAAACATTGCGCATCGTGTTCACAGTGTTGAGACACAGTGCCGGGGCAGTGAAGCGCAGGACACGTACCCGTTTGAGTACTTGTAAGGCAACAGCGTGTAGTTGAACGGAGGTGCGCCGACGGAGTAGGTGTTACCGTTCCATGCACTCAGACCCGTCACGTACGGCTGTATGCTCTGAGACGGCGGCGACGGTGGCAGGCCAGAAGGCCACACGACAGTTGTGCCAGGCCCTGCTCGCGGGCCATAAGACGCCTGCACCAGGGCGGCGGCGTGTAGGGCGCACACAGAAAGTAAACACCTAAAGACCATGACGCTGTGTCTCAAGCGAAGTAGTGCGCGTGAGTGAAGACACAGACCCAGCGAGGAGAGCGCATGCGTGATTCGGGCTGTAATTGCGGGTATTCAATCACGACACGAGCTGATGACGGCGCTCATACATGGAGAATTGTCATCGCCGTCCACCGCTGCCTGCAAATGCAGCCATGAGCTGGCCGAGTCCGCCCCGAAGACTACACCCAGGCCAGGGCGAAGATGCCACCCGCCAAGTACGCACATGGCAGTCGCTGGCAGCGCTGTGGAGGCTGCATCCATCTGGGGAGAGTGCTAATGCCCACACAGGTGCGTCCGAGGCGACATCGGTCTGAGATGCTGCTGTGTGGGTACCTGCTGCAGGGCCTCCTCCACCGGAGGTTCCGGTGTCCGTCCCCGCCACATGGATGCACTGCCCAGTATCCAGATTCCACACGCGCAGCGTGTGGTCCCATCCACCGCTGTACAGTGTCCGTCCGTCGCGACTGAGTGCCAAGGCAAGAACTGTGAACGTATGACCCCTCAACTGCTGCACGCATTCCCCTTCTGTAGGTGCCCAGCGCCGTATGACGCGGTCTTCGCCACAGCTGAAGAGAGACGCGTCGTCCCGACTCAGCGCTAAAGCACGCACAGCACCCGTGTGCGCAGCTAGGTGACCGACATGAGCCCCGTCCAGCGGGTGCCACACTGCAATGCCGCCGTCATCACCGCCAGCATACAATGTTGTCCCGTCACGACTCAAAACGATGCACCACAGCGCCGGCGGGCCTTTCTTACTCGCGGCTTTTGCTCCGTTTGCACTGCTGCTTACCACCGCCCCTCGAGGCACGAGCACCGCCGCGCATTTGGCAACTGCAGCGCTCGTGCCAGTCCACATGCGTATGCTGCCGTCGTCACCGGCGCTGTACAGCGGTGCGTCGTGCGTGTGAGGTGCTGCCCTTGGAGAAGCTACCGCTGAAAAGTCCCTCCTCGGGGTCGCCAAGCCGCGCACGGGGCCAGTATGTCCGCGCAATGTGCGCGTTTTAGCGCCGTGCCAGACGCGGATGAGACCGCTCTCCGTGCCGGCGAAGAGCAGCTCGCAATCTGCACTTTGGGCGAGAGACAGGACAGCGCCGCCTTCAGCAGGCAGCGCGTACAATTCTTCCCCGTCAGTGGCGCGCCACGCACGCACGCTTCCATCCCAGCTGCCACTGAACAGGACAGTGCCGTCGGAAGAGACACTGAGCGCGCGCACAGTGTCGCTGTGTCCGCGCAGTGTGCGCATCAATGCCGGCGCAGACGCCACCGGGGCACAGATAGAGCGCTGCATGCGAGATAACTGCACTGGAAATGAGTCGGTTTGCGTGCACGCGGCTACGTTTAGTCGCGCAACATGTGAAGGATGTGCGACTGTCAGGAGACAGAACACGCAGGGCACGCGCAGGCGTCCGTGCGTCAGTGCACAGCTTGCAGCTGTTATGCAATTACTCAGCGCATAATGCAGACTTGCATGAGTAGGAGCTGCGGCGTGTGCCAGGTCACCGCACGATGCAACCTTCAAGTTGCATACCACTCGACGAGACCGAGTCCAGAAGCATGCCGAGGTGCGGAGCGACAGTTTATGTAAAGAACGCGTGCAGACTGTGTGCTGAATCCTTGTCTGAAACTCTTTGTCTGGCTCTTTGTCCCACAGCGTTGCCTCAGCCTTGGTGTGCGCCGCACGTGCACACGGACCTCAATCACCGCCGTGCCATGCATTTGCCACTCGCGCTAGACGACGACGCAGCGTGCTGCGGGTGGCTTCACAAGACAGTCCGAATCTGATGCCAGCCTCCTTTACTCGCCTCATAGCACTCACCACCGGGCCCAGCTTCCGCGACGTGGCACAGCTGCAAGTGTGCCATACTGTACCGGAGCCTGGGCCAGGGCAGGCGCTGGTCCGCGTCAAGCACGCTGGCGTCAACGGTGGCTGCGAGACGTTCCGGGCACGTGGAGAGTTCTGGTTCAAGGCGAATAAGAGACTTGTAGGTGATGGTGGGTTTGCACTTGGAGCAGAGGGATCAGGCATCATCGCTGCGCTGGGCACCGGATGTCCGCCAAGCTTGCACATTGGCGATGCTGTCAACTTTGTTGGCGGCGCCTTTGCGGAGTACGTGCTCGCAACAGCATCCAGTTTGTGGCCTGTACCGGATGCAAATCCGGAGGCGGTGGCATGCGCCATCAGTGGCACCACCGCGGCTGTGGCGCTCACAGTCAACGCTGGCATTCAACCTGGCGACACTGTCCTCGTTACCGCTGCCGCTGGCGCGACAGGGTCATTTGCTGTGCAAATCGCCGTTCGTGCTGGCGCTCACGTTATCGCCGTGTGTGGCGGCAAGAAAAAGGCTGCACTGTGTGCGTCTCTTGGCGCTAATCGAGTCATCGACCACACCCACGAGAGCGTCGGCGAGGTTCTGGCACGCGATTACGGCACCCATGGCTTGGATGTCGTCTATGAAGGTGTGGGAGGGCCCATGCTGAGCGCCATACTGCCTCATCTAGCCCCCAATGGCCGATGCATGATAATTGGCTACATCTCGGGGTACCCGCACACGATGAATGGTCGTGATGCAGCACCTCCGCCACAGAATGATCTCACGGAGGGACTGTTCTGGTCCGGGGGAACGCTGGAGATTGAGGGCGGCCGCAAACTCATCGGCACTGTGATGCCTGACCGCGCGGCGATGCTTGCCGCCAAGAGGCGCCTGTTCGATGATGTTGCTGCGGGCCACATTAAGCCGGTGATTGACACCCAGCGCCAGTTCGAGGGGCTGGCAAGCGTGCCAGACGCGATGGACTACATGCTTTCAGGCCAAGCGATTGGCAAGGTTGTCGTTTCGCTGTAATGATTTCTGCGGTGCTGTGGGGGGTTCAATACAGTTCTATTTAAGATATCAAACCAATCAACATCATCAACTCAACGCTGGGCGCAAGCGGCGTCAACCAACTCCCTTCACGGCATGCAGCGCTCCGCAATGAGATGTGTGATGTCAACGGGCTGCTGCGCCGAGTGCGGGTGCTTGTCCCCCTTGTAGCACTTGAGGTGGGTGAACAAGTGGCGGCCGAGGCGCTCCTTGGGGATCATGCCCCACACAGCCTCCTCCACAATGCGCGCCGGCAGCCGCTTCTGCAGCTGCTCGAAGTTCTCCACCATCATGCCTCCGGGGCGGCCCGTGGTGTGGCGCACATACTGCTTCTGCAGCCGCTTGCGCCCAGTCACCTGCACCTGCTCCACATTGACCACAACCACGTAGGAGCCCATGTCCACGGACGGCGTGTACGTCGGCGCGTTCGCGCCTCGAAGGTAAGTCGCGATCAGGGTCGCCATACGGCCCAGACGCTGCCCCTTGGCGTCCACGAGGTACCACGTCTTCTCTGTCGGCACATGGTCCACAGCCTTGGGGTAGTACGTCGTGTTCCACACGTCCGCGCCCAACTTCTCCACAGTCACGCTCGCGCCGGCAGCAACGACCAGTGGCGAGGAGACGGCAGACGCGGCGGCGGCGGCGGTGGCGGCGCTGCTTCGAGGTGTGGCTTGCAGCCGCTGAGCACAGAGGCAAGTGGCAAAGCATTGAGTTGAGGGGTCAGCTGTCCGAAAAGAAGCCCGTGTGACGGATCGTCTGCTTTGTGGCGGGTGGTGCGCAGCGTCGCAGAGCGAGAGCAGAGCAAGGGGCAGCCCGTGGCCGCAAAAAGCGAGGCAGCCAGGCCAAACCCTTGAGGCGGATCTGCTCCGTCACACACTCCGGGACGGACCGGCCTCCCTTTGCCGTCACTGCACGCACCGTGGTGTGTGCCTGCGGTCTAGAGCCAGCAGCCTGCTGGCGGGCAGCCACCTGCGGCGCGCGGCCGGCGCAAGCCGGAATGCTGGACGGCAAAGCCACAGAGTTCATCTTCTCCCGGCTCGCGGGCGGCACAGCAGCTGCGTGCGCTCAGCCCGTTGGCAGACACTAAGAAGTCCGCTGTGACGCGAAACGCGCGGCGGCGAGAACAAAGCGTCTCTGCGAGGAGCACGAGCTTGCGTGCCACCACGTCAGTGACGCGATTCTTGTCTGTATCATCATCTCGCATGTCCATTAGTTAACGCATCACTGTGGCCGTTGGCGTGCAGCTTGCTTGCTGGGCGCTTCTTGCCCGAGTACCTGATGCCTACGAGGTCCACCACATCATCCAGCACACGCAGCGCCGCCTCCAGCTCCTCGCGCGTGTGGCTGGCAGAAATGCAGACGCGGGCGCGGGAGAGCAGCAGCGGGGTGGCCGGGAAGCCGACGACCACCATGGCAAGGTGCCGTGCAAGGCACTCGCGCGAAAAGGCTGAAATCTTGCCGGGATTGTACAGCATGACTGGCATCACGGGCGAGTCGGTGTCACCCAGCACCTCGCATCCCATGGCGCGCAGGCTGTCCCGGAAGAAGTTGCTGTTGTCGTGTAGTCGCTGCAGCTTCTCGGCCCCGCGCGTGGTGCCATCCTTGCCTTGGATGACGTGCAGCGCCGCCAGTGTCTGCTGTGCACACGGGGTGGAGATTGTGGTCGCATACATGCCCTGCACGGCAAGGAGTCAAAACTAGATCACTTGGGAGTGACTCTCTGCTCCCGAGGCGCACTCGGGGCTTGAAATATTCAGTGGCACGCACCGGGCTGGCGGTCTTGAGATACTGAATGAGCGGCACATCTCCGGCGATGTAGCCGCCGCAGCTGCCAAACGATTTGGTGAACGTCCCCATCTGAAACGATGGGCGGAGTCAAACAGCGTGCTCCTGTGAAGCAGCTGCTACCACCTGGAATGTGCAGCGCATCGCACGCCAAGGAGAACAGGGAGGGCCACGCACCATGATGTCGATGTCTGCAGGATCAACGCCCAGGTGCTCTGCCACTCCGCGTCCCGAGCGTCCCATGGCGCCGATGCTGTGCGCCTCATCCAGGTAGAGGTACGCCTTGTACTTCTTCTTGATGGCTACAATCTCAGCGAGGCGGCACACCTCACCCTCCATGCTGTAAATGCCCTCCACCACAATGAGGATCTTATTCCACGGCCGGTGCGTCCGTGGCTGCCCTTCCGCAATGGCGGCACGCAGGACACGTTCCAGATGTTCTGGCTGGTTGTGGCGGAACACTTTCACCCGGGCTGCACTACCGCGCACGCCGTTCACAATACTACTATGGTTCAACGCATCGGACACCACCAGTGTGCCTTTGCCGCGCACTAGCACAAGCAGCGTCAAGCTGTTGGTCGCGAAGCCCATGCCAAAGACAAGCGCAGCGGGCTTGCCCACGAAGGCTGCCACTTCTCGCTCAAGCTGCACGTGTACCGGCGTCTGTCCTAGGTCTTGCCGGCCGCTGTAGCGAGAGACAGAGAGAGCAGTGGTCGAGTGAGACTCAGGTCACGACAAGTCTGCCGTCAAACGACACACAATAGAGTGGACTTGGGCACAAAAAGCTTTTGGAGGCGCAAACACGCACCTGCACGTGCTGGGGCCGTACGCCTCCAGTGTGTCCAGCACCTGGAGCGTATCCAACCACACAGAGGAACAGCGTGTGTGAGCGCACAAGCACGGCGGTGTGTGCGTCGGACCAGGGAGCTGTGGGCGCTGTTCAACGCGGGTGCACGGGACGCCCCTGGCGAGGCGTCCACCTACGCTCTGCGCTCCCGTGCCCCTGTCCGGCACACGCAGAGCGCCCCAGCGACGGGGAGTGCACCACAAAGCAGGCCGTCCGCGTGCAGGAAGCACGCGTTTGAAGCCACGGGACGCACCCGGCCAGTGCAATACGGGTCAGCCGCCGCGAAGCCGAGGTAGTTGTAGCTGCCTAGGTTCAAGCACCGCCGAGTCGCCTCCGTGGTCTGCATCAGCAAGCTGCCAGCTGGGCCAGCAGGGTCGGGTCGGCGCTCGATGACGTCGATCCAGGCATCAGGCGCGGAGGCGATAGGCCTGTTGAACACGTCGTGGATGCGGTAAAACAGGCGCCGCGTGTAGAAGTCCTCGTAGTCCTTACACAGCGGCGCGTAGCCCTTGGGCGCCGCGCCGTGGCTCCGCGTCGAGTTGCGCTGCAGGAGTGAACGCCAGAAGTCGCGCAAGTGGCCAAAGACGAAGAGCAAGCCGAAGCTGATGTAGCTTGTCATCGCGATGAAGTACGGCATAGCCGGCTCCATGGACACCGTCATGGCGATGGAGGGAGAGCGCCGGAGTGGAATGGGTCCCGCAAGGGGCACACCACGCGGTAGAAATTCTTGCGTCATCATCAGGAACGGCGCGTCGGGAGACGCGTATGGATGCGGCATGTGTTGTGAGAAGCGGGACGGACACGCGAGAGGCAGGTGCTGTCGATGGGAGTGTTGGAAGTGCTGGACTGCTGCCTCGGCCTGAACATGTGGTCGCGTCACCGCTGCGAAGCTGCTGGCTCATACCGGACTATGTGACGCCGCGCGAGGAAGCCGAGCTGCTCGAGAAAGTGGACTCGCCAGCCGCTCGCTGGACACAGCTTTCTGGGCGCAGCGTCCAGCGTTTTGGCGGCATCGTTCATGAAACTGCAGGCCTACTAGCTGCACCGCTACCTAAGTGGGTGGTGGAAAGAGTGGTGCAGCGACTGCAGCGAGACGTCCATCTCTATGCCGGCCGCCCTCAACTCAACCACCTGCTTATCAACGCATACGAACCAGGTGAAGGCATTTTGCCGCATCAGGATGGTCCGCTGTACGAGCCTCTTGTTGCGATTTTGTCGCTCGGCGATCATGCAGTCATGGTCTTCACTCCGCATGTGGACCACGCTGAGATGCCGACCCATCGCATCTGGTTATCACCACGCAGCCTTCTCTTATTCACGGACGATGCGTACGCGAAATACCTCCACGGCATCGATGCTTGCGTTGCAGATGATCCTGCCACAGTCTGCAACCCGCCACCACACACGAATTTGATTGACGCTCCACATCAAATACGTCGCACTCGGCGGCGTGTGTCCCTCACATGCCGGACAGTCCTGCGTGTGCGCCGGGGGCTCGTTCCCGGTACATGATCGCCGAACAGACGGACAGATAATAGCCTTCTTGGGTCTGGGGGCGCTCATGAGGAGTGGCCGCCACGAGCGTCCGCTGCAGGCTGCGTTCTTGTCTCAGGAGCACGCGCAGTGGGCTGCTTTCCTGGGCTCCTTTCTAGCGCTACACAACGCCGTGCTTCGATGCCATGGATCCACCGGCCATACTGCAGGATTTTCCATACCGGCAAATGCTGGCTGGAACGATGGCTGGCTTCTCGCTGAGGTTGGCTCCGTCCTATGCGAGGCCGTACCTTGCGCTGCTGCTGTCTGTTCGCGCGATGGAGGTTGCAGGACGCTCAGCAG
>Ga0164296_1005828_pt1 | contig 10633 bp, 9 predicted proteins | sample GEODES057metaG_FD_113533 | JGI IMG/M metagenome (GOLD analysis project Ga0164296, IMG submission 113533) | Dystrophic lake water microbial communities from Trout Bog Lake, Wisconsin, USA - GEODES057 metaG | ecosystem: Environmental > Aquatic > Freshwater > Lake | place: USA: Trout Bog Lake... | reverse complement strand
CCAGAAACAAATATACTTATTGCCGATGTGTTTTCTGTTCCTGAACACAGTTCATCGCCAAGAACCAAACTGTTTTTATCCGATAAACGAAGAATTGTATTCAACTCACTCATTTCCACCTCAAAAGTAGACATACTTTTAAATAAGTTATCATTCCCTAGGATACGAGTAAAAATATATTTATAAGGCGAGTAGACGAAAGAAGAACATGGTACAAACATACCGGACTGTGCCATTATAACTGCAATACCAATCGCACGAATAAGACTGGTTTTTCCTACTGCGTTTGTCCCATATAGTAATATACCATTTATAGGTTTGCTAGGGTTTTTATCCTTTTCCTTTTTATCTTTTTCTTCTTTCGTTCCTAGGTAAATGTCATTTGTAACATAAGTTTCTTCCGTGTTTATTTTCTCAATAAGAGCATGTCTTAGACCAGTTGCCTTGACGAATGACTTTTCCTTGTTTTCTTTATTAGTAGATATGGTAGGACGGCAATAAGAGTTTGTTTTTGCAATATAGGTTTTTGTGAATATCATATCAATATACGTTATAAAACTAGATAGTAACTCTATTTTATCTTGTAGTCCTTCTAGCTTTTTCAAAATGCTTACATACACTTGATATATCTTTTCTTTCATATCTGTTTTCAAAGACGTTATGTTTTTACATAACAGTTGTGTCTGTGTTGTAGATATGATAATAGTGTCTTCACTTTTTTTATGAAAGTCAACTACTCCATTGGATATAATAAAATTGAACTTTTCTGGCTTTTTTATCACATACTCCAACTCAACCACTGTTTCTTTCTCCTTCAAAGCTTGTATCGCCTTTTTCAATATATCGCTTCTTGTTTTTGTAACTTGTAGTTGGTACACATTTTTTGCAGTACTCGTCAACTTTACATACTCAGCCGACTTTGTCCCATTTACATTTGTCATTATCCTATTGAAATATTCTTGTATAGATTCCAACTTCTTCAAAGACTCTTCACATTCTAACTCCATCTTATCTAAATCAGTATTCAAACCATACTGTATAAAGTTATCATCAAACACATAAATGTTTTCTTCGTCTTTACAAATATCTATACGAAGATGGTTATTTAAAAACCCTTTTATAGTATCACATATCTCACTTATGTTTTTTATTTCCATCTTACCTTCCAAGTAGTTACATATTTTTTCTTTTTTACTTCTTGAAATACATTCGTCATTCAATAAACCACTATTCTCACTATCACTTAAAAACCCATACAACTCTTCTACCTTACAAATATTATTATACAAATGCCACAAGGATTTAGGCGATACTTTACCTAACATTATTTGACGACAAACTTTATTCATATCCTTCATTGAAGAAAGGTTTTGTTTTATATACTTGTATCCTTCTTCAAAACCAGTATCGAATAATACACCTATCATATCATATTCTTTTTCCAAGTACTCGATATTTGTAGTTGGATATAATAAATTATGGGAGAATTGTCTTTTACCCATAGGCGTCATACACCTATTCAACATCTTTTCCACAGAAGAATAAATACCTCCATAGTCATTATTCTTATCTTGTATGATATTCAACTGCTGTAAAGAATGGTTTGCTAACACAAGCCTATCATTCTTAGTATCAAAAGTTGGTTCTGAAATCTTTTTTGTAAGACAAGGATTATGCTGATAAATAAAATCCAGTAAAAAACAGAAGGACTGTGTTGCAAAAGGATACTCATAAAACATCTGGAAGTTCGTTTGAAAATATGCTGGGTCATAGAACCTTTCTACTATTTCTTTTTGATAAACTTGTTTCTCACAGTTCTTTGACCTATTTATAAACTCGTTTTTGTTTGATAAAGAATCAGTCTGTTTGTTATTATCTATATCCATTCTGTTTATAATGTGAACAAGTGTAGAGTTCACGCCGATATAACTCAGTATTTCTTTTATGTCTTTATCTGGCAAGTTAGCAATGATAATAGTTTCACTCGGGTTATATACAGCAATACACCTTTCCAACTCGTCAAATGGTGTCCCATTTTTCATATAAGGTTCATGAAACTCCATCATACTTGTTTTTCCTGTAAAAATATCTATATTGGATACACCTACATACACTGTTTTTGCTGTAGTAGAGGCAGTGGTCTTTGAAAACATAAAACTATTGTTTTCTACAACTTCTATCCATATACATGTAGTATTGTTTGTGATTTTTGTGGTTTCTGTGGATAAATAGGTGCCAGATGAATAAATGCCTGCCAACTTTCTAGTAATCACCTTTTTGGAAGAAGTTTTCGTACCAGTCTTTTTATCTACTACTTCTTCTACTTGATTGAAAATAGGAACCGTATAACCAACATCCATCATTTTTTTCAAATACTTGTCTACCACCGAAGGAGAAAACCCAATCATAATCACATTTTTACCGTCTATGGTACTATGTTTGTCCCCTATGTTGAGTTCACAAAGTTTACTAATATATTCAATGTTACTGGCCTTGTTACACATTTGCTTTGTTTCCTTATCTTCCAATCCATATATTTCATAAAAACTACCCACTTGCATTAACACAATTACTTTTTCACCATACTCACTCTTATATGTTTTTGTCAAATCAAAATACTCTTGTATTAATGCCATAACCAAACTTTCTATTTTTATTATAGTTTTTATATGAATAGTAAAAATGTATTCTTATAAAAAAAGTTACCATATCTTTAAATTGATTATATTATTATAATAATCAATATTGTTTACCTATTTATTTAAAAAAGACATCACATATCAGATATGTTTTTCATCTGTATCAGACTCTTTTTCACAAAGTATATTAAAGTTGTGTGTTCTTTCACACTCATCATTCTTTTTTTTACATTCATTCAAATATTCTTTATTATTTTTTTTCATCTCCGTAATATCATTGTATCCTAATGATTCAAACAACTCACATGTTTTATAGTGATGTTTACTATCTAATTTTTCTTTTACAAAGTCTCTAAACTCTTCATAGTCAATTATATAGTTATTCCTATTTTTATGATAGTTGTATAATTTACTTATCATATCTTATAATATATGCTTTCTACTATTCAAGTTGTTTCAAATATAAATATAACATATAAAAAAGACTAATCAGTATCCATCTCAAGTCTATACTATTTTAAACATTTTTCCATATTAAAAATACAACATATTTATATCATATTCATTATAAATTATCAACATCGCAATCATCTTCAACAATATTACTTTGAGGTTCTTCTTCCCCACTTGTATCTTTTACATACTTGTCAATATAACGATAAAGACGAGAAATATCCAACTTTGTAATATCATAATTGGTAAAAAGTTCAAATATCGCATTTTCATCTCCATTATACTTATTTCTAAGTTCAAGAAAACAAGACAACATATCTTTTCTATCCATATCTAATATTTGACAAAGGTTTTGAATAAAAGTCAAGTTATTATACTCTGTCGAATATTTCGTCAACACTTTTGTAAAACGCACCTCCGTAGGGTTATATTTCGGTTTTTTCTTGAATGTATCATGATACATCTTGTTGTTTTTGAATGTTTTTATAAGAGAACTCATTTCATTAAACTGCCAAATCTGTTTTTGAAAAGTAATTCGGTCAATATAGTCTGCAAAGCAAATATTTTCTAGCTGAGACAAGTAAAAAGGGATAGACACATTTTTCGGCATTTTTCCTCCCAAAACATCTATAATATTTTCATGCCATAGCAGCCCAATAATAGTTCTATCTGTTTCATTCATTACAGCATTATGGTCATTTAAAGAAAAATAATTATTCATTAGTCGCTTTGTTATTTTTTTCGTATCATCACTATATGTCTTTTTCTGGAATATTGTATTGAATATATCTATATCACCGTTTATTAAAGAAAACATATTGTCTTTATTATCTTCCTTTTTGTTTTTTGATAACTCCAACTCTTTATAAATTTCAACAATACTATCCAACTTTCTCAAGTCACCTTGAATATAACTTGTCATGCTTTCAATCAAAGACCTTTGACTGTTTTGACTAGTATTCTTAGTAACACTATTTATATTTGTACTGGTACTTATATTGGCATTTGTATTTATATTTGTATTCTCTTGTAAATTAGGAAAACATCGAACAAGAATATTCTCTACTTGTTGGTTGGTAGGTGTAACAAGTTCTATAATATGACATACTTTCATCAACTCTTTTATTTTTTTATCCATATAGTTGTTTCCAATACATATAATAGGGTTCAAACATGTTTCTTCCAGTTTCTGTTTCTTTGTTTTCTTTGGTCTTATCAGTTTAATAAGCGTATTAATACCGCCTTTGTCCCCATTATTCATACCATCAATTTCATCCATCACAATCGCTATTTTTTTTACTTTTCTATGAAACATACTTATTATATTTTTGTCGGCCATATTATGGTGAGTTATTGTATCTATGATACTTTTATTACGTATATCACCAGCATCGTATTTTACTACGTCATAGTCAAGTTCTTTCAATAAGTCAATCACAAAACTAGTTTTGCCTGTTCCTGGTTCCCCATAAACATATATTCCCTTTTTGAAAGTAACCAAATTTTTATGAGTTGGAAAAAGCGTGAGTATTTCCTTGAACTGTTTCGCCTTTTCTTCCCTGTTCAGTATAGAGTTCATATCTATATTTTTCATATCTATTGTTTTTTTAGAGTTAATATCAGGTTGTTTATCAACAGGCATATTCTCTATGACCTCCATCTCTTTATACTGGTTACCTTGATTTTTTTATTATCTTTTTTACATAAACCTAATTTTTGAAATAAAGATGTAATTTCTTCTTTACAATGAACGGATTCATGTTCAATACAATAGTCATTTAAAAAATAGATATAATGTGGATATATCAAATTGTTATACGGATACTTTTTCTTATGACGTAACCACTTGTCTATGTTTTCATTCAGTAGTTGTCCAAATACATAACTGAAATCTCTACGAATTATATATCGAATATATTTCTCTGTATGTTTATTTTGTAGTAACATTTGTCCTACTAGGTAATGATGACTTATGTATAATGACTTGTCTAAAAAAATAACAACTTTGTGTGGTATGTATTCTTTGATAAAATACACTAATATTTCAGGCAGAATCGATACCTTTTTCAATGCATCTTCTTCTATTTGTTTGTCTGTCTTCACACAAATGGTTGGGACTAGGGGATTCTTATTATTACTATCATCATTGTCTTCGTCTGAACTACAATAAATTAAGTTACTTTTACTATTTTCGATGCTAAAAAACTTTTTAATATCCATACTTATAATATATAAGTATTGTTTTATAGATATAAAAATAAAGGTTTATATCTATTTTGTTATCAACATAAGAGTTTACTTAAACACTATTCCATTAGAACCAAGGTTTTGGTGTAGGTATAGGTAAGCAAGGATTATAGGCTCCATATGTAATACCGTCCCAGGATACACCTGTATTATTTGACCACTGATACTTATTACAGTTTGAACCAGACCCTGAAAAAGTACCGGTGTTGAAGTTCATAGAACTAGGTGTTCCTTGATTTCCTAATTTTAACGTATTTACACAGTTTGAACCATCGCCATTTGTATCTATCCAATAGTCAGGGCAGTTTCCTATACTAGGTGGCCATGCAGCTCCTGCTGCTGAATAACCCATAGAAATTCCAAGAATTACAAGTACTATCATCAAGATGACAGATGCAATACCAATTACCATTTTTTGAAATTCACCAAAAATAAAAGAGGCGAAAAAAGATTTTACTATATCGGATATACCTTTATTAAGTAATAAAGAGACTATTATAACAACAACAAGTATAAAACTAACAATAGTGATTAAGTTTGACTGTAAATAACTTTCAACAGTCACTAATGATGGTATATTGAATAATGAAGACATAATATAATATATACTATTAAAAAAAGTATTTAAAAAGTCTTATAAAAAAGGTGTTATCTATAAAATAAAAGTTATAAATAAATAATCTATTTTCTTTATACTATATATTATATAAGATGAGTAATAGTTTTTGGAACGGAAGAGTTGATATAAAAAGCCCTAATACTTCTAAATTATTTGCTTTATATGATAGAATACCAGCAAACCAATGTGCTACTTTTAGAAACCCAACCGAAGGACTGTGGGATGAAACTGACCTTTCACGCACATTTTTTTCTAAACAAAATATCCAAATTCTTCAGAATGGTATTCGCGCAGGTGTATATGAACGTTCAAATAACCAGTATGTTGTAGGACAACAAGATTGCGACGCTCTTAAAATTATTATGCGAAGTATTTTTTTACAGTACGCTGCAAACAAAATGTCGAGTGTAACTAAACAAGTGGAGGAGCTAAACCAAATGGTTCTAAACTATTGTATTGAGCAAGTTTTTAGCGAAGCACAAGGATATATGAAATATTTGTATGATGTAAGCACATTACCAGTTCCTATTGCACGTCCTGTGATGGCAAACAATAGTGACCGTGAACTAGAGCTAAAGAGGTTTTTTTAAATGCTCAAATAATAAACAATAAAACCAAAACAACTTAAAGACATATTACCATAAATATGTAGACTAGTTCTTTAATTCAACTTACACTAAACAATGAGTATACAAAGTTTATCCTATGACCAGAAAATATGTGTTCTTAAAGATTTTCCTAGTATTAAACTTTCTTATGAAACTATCGCACATAAAAAAGTTAATGAATATGATTTTATATATGCTATTCCACAAGGGAAAAAGTGCTTTGCTTGGTTTACAATATATCAAGGAAATCCTGTTTGTTTTATTATGGATATTGACACCAAACCAAATGGTAGTTCAATGAAACAACCTTATGCAAAAGCAAAGGAAGATTATATTATATCGAATATCAGTATTTATCCTTGTTGTTTTGATAAAACGCTCGCATATGTAACTGGGACTATTTTTTACGGAACACAGTTTTATCGTTATCCAGATAAGGAACAAACCTATTTTACAATTCAAGATGTGTTTTATTATAAAAGCAAAGATGTGACTAGTATTTCCATGTATGATAAATTGACATTGATAAGAGATGTTTTTTCAAAGCAAGAAGAGTTGAAACAGGTTGCGTATACAAAGAACTTTATTGTACTCGGGTTACCAGTTACAACAAGTAGTTGGAAAGACATGGAAGAAGCATTGGTAAACAAGTCTATTACTTATCGAATATCTTTTTTTCAGTTTCGTAAGTATAATAGTTATACCAAAGACGCTGTCTTAGGGGTTCGTTTTATTGATAAGGATACAAATATAAATACAAATGTTACAAATACAAAGGTTACAAGTCCAAACACAACTGTTCATAATAATGCCCCTTCCCCTGTACACATAAATAAAAAACAAACTAATAAATTAGAAAATGAAAAGAATGAAAAGACAAACTACGTGCCAAAACAGCCTTTGAAACAAACAAGAGTATCGGCGGCTATATTTTTAGTGAAACCAGATATTGAAACGGATATATATCATTTATATTGTAAACACAAGGATTTAGATGAATACTACTTCAACATAGCATGTATTCCAGATTATAAAACAAGTGTTTTAATGAACAAATTATTTAGAAATATAAAAGAAAACGATAATTTAGATTCACTAGAAGAAAGTGACGATGAAGAAGAGTTTGAAAATGATAAAACGGATAAATATGTATATTTAGATAGAAAGTTTTATATGTACTGTGTATTTAATATGAAGTTCAAAAAGTGGACACCTGTGCGTTTAGCAGCGACATATGAAATTAAAAACTTGTGTAATTATAGTGATGTATCTTTATCTTTATAAAAATATACCCAAAAATAAAATAACCAATAAATATATATGTCTTTTATTGGTTATGGAAATATTATCCCAAATAGTAATGTCAACCCTGATTATGTAAATGTTGACGGGTCAAATTACTCTGCTGGGTTGTCAAGTAACGAAATACCAAATGCTGGTTTACGTGGTATATCAAATAATGTAGATGCCGCAAATGCGTCGGTTATCACTCGTTCTTTTAAAGGTGGTAAAGGTAAAAAAAATAATATTCGTAGTATGTATAAAAGAATGACTACTAGAAGAGGAGGAAGAAAAATATCAAGAAGAAGACATACTAAAAGAGGTGGATATGTTTATAAGTCCAAGTCAAGACGTTCTAGAACAAGAACAAGAACTAGAGGAGGAAAAAGAAGATATAGAGGAGGAAATACAGAGTTTACCAATAACTTTGCATTAGCCTCTACACCTCTTAGTCCAAGTAACAGTGCACTAGCAAACCCACCAATCTACTCACCTAATCCAAATACAGGTAACTGTTTCAACAGTTATAACCACTATACTGGTGTTCAAAACTAAACCTATAAGTCTATAAAGAAATATCAAACTTGTACCTATTTCTAATAATATTTCTCAAATAAATATTATCATCTATATTTTTGAAAACGATTCCATCACTTTCTGTTTTTGTATATAATTTTAAAAAATGAATATTCACGCATTCACAGTCACTAAACATATGATAATTATTTTCCTTATTAATCATATTGAAAATAACTAGCAACGTATAATTTGTCGTATATTTTGAAAGGGTTTCATTGAACTCTATAATATCATTTTTCATATCTTGTAAATTGTTTTTATCTTCTAAACTAGTTTCTTCCATTTCTGTAATATTCGTAACCATCATGATAAACAGTTTACTATCCGGGTTTTTCAATAAATCCTGAAACCTTTGGACACATCTTACATAATACTCATAATGCTTCTCATTCATCAAAGGGTTATGGTGATAAAACATATCCTCCTCATAATAGGCATGTCTACACTTTGTCCCACCCTCAATACTCATATAATACGATTTGTCTAAAAAAATATGGAAGTTGTCCTCTATACAATGTTTGATGATTTTATAGTTGGAAATAATCCAGTCAAAAGGATAAGAGACAACCTTGAGTTTATTTCTTTTTAAAATATATGCAGTATGACAAGAGTTCCCTAAGGAACAAACATGTTTTATTTCCATTGTATAAATATACTTATTATGTAGACTTTTTTATGCTTGGTATCAAACAAATATTTTTCTGTTGTGGTTCTTCTTCTTGTTCAAAGTTTGATTCTTCGTTTGCTTCAACTTTAGAAACTTTACTATTCTTGACACTTTTACCAAACAATTTATCACGTAAGTAACCATCACTTGTTGTATACCTAACTTTGTAATTCTCTTTCTTATAAAACTGTTTTCTTTTGAACCACTGTTTTTGGAAAGGTTCGTGACTATCTATGATATCCACTACAATCGGTTGTTTATGTTTTTCTCTTAAAATACGTCCCACTGACTGTTCTATATCTGTTTTCGGTGTTGCCATAATAAGTGTGGAAAGCGTTTTTATATCAAGTGCCTCTGCCGCCATCGCATAAGTTGCTATAACCACTCGTTTTGACTCTGTTTCTTTCAAATCCGCCTCTTTCATTCCACCAACATAGTAACCCACAGAACCATCGGCTATTTTTCTATGTTCCACAGCATCATACAAATATTTCAATAAACTTTTATTATGTGCCAATATCATGACTTGTTGTTCTGGATTTTCAATAAATAAATCCTGCAGCACTTCCAAGATAAACTCGCTACGCCTATTATAAGAACATAATTTTGATATCATTGTGCTAAATGCCACATTCCCACGAAAATCAGTTGCGACTTCATTAAACTCTTCATCTTGTGTCTTGTATTCTATTCCTCTCACCTCAACATCAAACTGTTCTTCTCTTTTTCCTTTGAATAATACTGGACCTAAAAACATCTTAAACACCCTGGTTGTTCCATCTTTACGGTTCATCGTGGCAGATAAACCTAGCATATACTTTGTCACTATTTTGAAAAGTGAGTTGGAAAATACTTCGCTTGAAATATGATGTACCTCATCTATAATCGTTAAACCAAAAGAATCAAATACAGACGATTCGTAGTCTTTCATAGAAAGTGACTGAAGCATCCCTATAACAATATCCTTTCCTTCAATATCTATTGTTGGTCCTTGTATTTTACCTACTTTGGCATTCGGTAAAAACTGTTCTATGCGTTCTATCCACTGGTTCATTAAAAACTCTTTATGGACAATAATAAGTGTCTTTTTCCTGAGTCGCGATATGATATTCAGACCGATTACTGTTTTACCCATTCCACACGCTAGTTCAATCAGTCCTCCCCCATACCCTTTTTTTGTTACGTGGTCAAAATATGTGTCCGATGTTGCAATCTGTATTTTATCACGCAAGGAACCGGCAAACTGTACTTTTTCATTCAACGGGTCGCCCTCTTTTATTTTCAAGGCTCGGGGTTCTCCAAATTTTTCAACACCATAATAATGTGGTACATAAATTTTCAAGGGGGATTCGCGATATGCTGGAAATTTTACATTAATATTTGTTTTGGGTCCTCCTGGTGTATATGGTTTTATTGTAAGGTCTGATATAATAGTAGCAATCTGTTCTTGTGTCAACTCTGACTTTGGAATAGTATATCCTTTTTGTCCTAAGTATGTATTCATAGTTCTATTTCAAAGAGAGATGATTTTATATGTTTG
>Ga0164296_1005827_pt1 | contig 10636 bp, 14 predicted proteins | sample GEODES057metaG_FD_113533 | JGI IMG/M metagenome (GOLD analysis project Ga0164296, IMG submission 113533) | Dystrophic lake water microbial communities from Trout Bog Lake, Wisconsin, USA - GEODES057 metaG | ecosystem: Environmental > Aquatic > Freshwater > Lake | place: USA: Trout Bog Lake... | reverse complement strand
TAAATATTTGTCGTGCATCAACAAATAACGGATGGTCAACAAATAAGTCAGTATTACCACCGACACAAACAATTTTAAAGTCTGTGCGTTCAGTAAACAATTTTTCAAATACCGAGTACCATATATCGGAACTGACATTTTTAAATTCCCAATTCCATCTACGCATGTGAATTACTATGTACTTGTCAAGTAAATCATTGTTGGTTCGAAACTCAAGTACTTGTGCTTGATCCGCATCAGTGGGAAACAATTCTACACTTTGGTTTAGCGTGGTCACCCCAAACGCCCGATAAAAATAACTGTCAAGGTAATGGTTTTTGGGATTGGCTTCATACGCATCATCTAAGTTAATGTACAGTTGCCAATTAGTTGAAACTGGTATTTGATCTACTGGAAAAATATTTCTAATATGCGGGTTGTTGCGATATACTTCAGCACAGTCTGTAGCCACATCAATATTTGCGTTAGATCCATATCGTCTCTTTAATTCTCGTACTACACCCGTGGTCATAATAACATCGCCAATCGCTCCACGACGTTGCACAAGTATGTCTATAGGTTGATCAATCTTCAATTTCTATTCCATTCGGTCCAAGTAATCCACGCAACCCCACAACTGGTACTTCTGTGACTAGATCCGGGGGTAAAAATTTATACAACATGTGCTCAATATCAAAATAGCCACCTTCGGCAATTCTAGTGGCCATTGCAGCAAATCCATTGAGATATGAATCTAATATGGCCGGTGTTTGGTTGGAGGGCCATGACCATAATCTACTCATGTATTGAAACAATATCAATCCAGTCAACCCCGGCGGGAATTGACTATGCTTTTTTTGCAACACAACAATTCTGTCAAACAAATTGTCATATACTGCAGGATCAAAATTTTCAGTCAGCTGATATCTACCACTCATCTTAAAGATACGATCAAACTGGTCAACTGTTTTGTCTTCAATTAACCGTTCTAGCAAGTTGCCAAACACCATTACTTCGGTTGTATTTTTTACCATGTCCCAATTATCAGAACTGTGGAATATGCCTTGTACATCTTCATCGTTGGTGTAATTGAAGTAGTAGTCAACTGTAGAAGATAAAGTATTGATTTGATCATCAGTGGGCGGAATGCCGCCCATTTCAACAATGGCTATTTTGGCTGTGGGTGCGTATTTTCTAATGCTGGCAACGCTGTCTAGTGTTTGCTGGAGACGTTGTTCGTTTGTGTGTACTCCAAACTTTGTGTTTAGAGCACTGGTTAATATAATAAGTGGTTTCATTTTATGTATTGTAAGGGTAGTCGGGCAATATGTCAAGTGCCAGCAGTTCCGTATTGGGCAAAATCCAAGGCAAATACTTTTCGGTGTTGATCAGTAGCTCTTGTGGAAAGTAAGAATCAAGTTGTACAATTTCGTATCTATTGGGTGAACTCAAATCCCACTCGGTTCTATTGGCAATGGCAGTATCAACATCTATCTGTGCAATAAAATCCGGACGATTGACTTCTTGATGACTAAAATTCTGTGCTTTATCTATTAGGAACTGGTTGTCGCCCAAATATCCAAAATGCCAGCCCCCGTGCTCGACGATTTCGCAACCGTCGTTGCTGTACTGGTATGGCAGTGACATGAAACTAAATCGCATGTTGCGTAACGCATTTGGTGTAATGTCGTCAAATGCATCGGCTGTTGCGGCCATTGCCCAGACGTCATAGTTGCCAGCAGTACTTCGCATGTAATTAAATTTAAAATTAAACAAAGGCATGCGCAGTGCAAACAATGCTTGTTGACTGTTTTTTATATAATTTACTGCGGCAGCCCGTGGTATTTCATCTGCATCACTGACTACAATAATGTCTTCTTTGTCTGCGCCGACAATGCCACGCACGATGGCATTACGTTGAAATTCTTCATTTACCCAAGGATTTATGTGTCCCGGCATGTTAGTAACTGGTACATGTATTATCTTATCTGCCCACTGCTGATATCTTGCTCGATTTTCATCAAATAAAAATGGTTTAGGGTTGTTTGTAAATGTCTGGTTAGACTCAACAATGACAAAGTGATCCACACTATTATATAATTCATGTAAGCGCAATTCCAACAAATCAAGTTCGTTATAAAACGTAAAGCAATCGTATATTTTCATACGAGTATTTAAGCATAATAAATACTAGACGTCAAATTTTAAGGATATTATGTACGCCGTAGCTTCAATCAACTTAGACAACTATCAAGATCTTGCAGACATTACTGATGCAACCAAAAAAGAATACTGCGATTTACACGGGTACAAATTCTTTGTGCTTAAAGAAAAGAAATATAGTGAAAGCATGGGGTTCAACAAGATTGGGTATGTGCTAGATTTGTTTACACAACACCCCGAGATTGAGTGGTTGTTGTTTAGTGAATGTGATGCTATGATTACAAACCTAACTATCCCGATGACTGACAAAATTGATAACGACTACCATTTTATAATTCCAGTTGATCGTATGAATTTAAATGCTGGTAATTTTTTAGCTCGCAATAGTGAACAAGGTCGTGTATACTTACAAATGATAATGGATAAAGAGCCCGAGTATAAAACTGTTGAGTGGGCCGAACAACAAGTTATTATTGATACGATCGAATCTCACACTGATATTGTAAAAATTGTTCCGCAACGTGAAATGAACAGTTACGAACCTGAAGTTTACGACTACTGTGATTGCAGAGTTGACATCTTGGGGACTTCGGGTAAATGGGAACCCGGTGACTGGATTGTTCATTGGCCGGGATTACATAAACCTATACGCATGTGGAGATCACAAGAATTAACCAAACAGGTTGTTAGATGAAAATATTAATTACCGGAGCCGCAGGCTTTTTGGGACTTAGCTTATGCGAATACTACACCAATAAAGGTGACGTAGTATATCCTTGCTATAGAGGATTTAAATTATCAAGTCATTTAAACAGTTTCCAGCCAGAATTAATAATTCACTGTGCTGGGGAAATTTATAATACCGAAAACATGTACGATACCAATATTGGTATGACGCACGAAATACTAGAATGGGTACGCGAAAATCCCGCTACCCGTATGATACATATTGGTAGCAGCAGTGAGTACGGCGATTTATCTCGCCCCTCACGAGAAACTGATAGAATTAATCCCTTGAACATTTACGAAGCAACTAAAGGTGCTGGTACATTGCTGTGCCAAGGTTATGCTAGACAATTCAAATTGGACATTTGTGTGGCACGTATCTACAGTGGTTATGGAGCATACGAAAAAGAAAGACGTTTGTTCCCTACATTATATCGTGCGTTCTTTAAAAACGAGCCCATGAAATTGTATGATGGAGTACACGATTTTATCTACATTGACGACTTTGTACGTGGTATAGATATGTTAGTTACCAATGGATTTATTCCCGGTGATATTGTTAATTTTGGCAGTGGCACACAATACCGTAATGTAACTGTGTTAAGAATATGGGAAGTGGTCACTGGACAGACTGCACCGGTAGAGTATTTAGGTGGACAAATGCAACATGCACAACGTGACGCTATGTTTTGGCAATGCGATACTGTATACGCTAAAAAACAGTACGGCTTTGTTGCCGAAATTGATTTAGAGACTGGCATAGCGGATTTTATAAAGAAAAAACATGAACAAACTTCAACGAAGAATCATTGATATTACTTACCAAGAACGGCAAAGCCATTTGAGCAGTTGTCTAAGTGCCGCACCAATTCTTGAGGAAATATACAAAAAGAAAAAAGATAATGAGGTATTTGTATTAAGTAACGGACATGCAGGGCTTGCATTGTACTGTTTGCTCGAACAAAAATATAAAACTGTAAACGCAGTTGAATTGTTGCACAAACACGGCATACACCCAAATCGAGATCTTGACAACTACTTGTATGTTAGTACCGGTAGTTTAGGGTTGGGTTTGCCTATTGCAATTGGGCATGCACTAGCAAAGCCCAAACAAACTGTTTATTGTATGATCAGCGATGGTGAATGTGCCGAAGGCAGCGTATGGGAAAGCCTACGTTTTATTGCAGATCATCCTGTGCCAAATATTGAAGTTTACGCTAATATCAATGGTATGGGCGCATATGATATGATTGATCCAGACATACTAACCCGCAGACTCCAGGCATTTTTGCCAAGGATTAATATACGTGTAAGTGAACCAACTAAATTCGACTTTGCCAGTGGACTCAAAACCCATTACCATGTACTGTCAGAAGCCGACTACGGAACTATTAAATGAGAAATACTTTTGCACAATTAATAAACAAGGAAATGCAGTCCGACGAACGCATTAGACTTATCACTGCTGATCTTGGGTATGGCATTCTTGATCCTGTTAGGATGTACAATGCCGATAAGTTTTATAACGTAGGTGCAGCTGAACAACTTATGGTAGGAGCTGCCGTTGGTATGGCACACGAAGGACTAATTCCAGTATGCTATTCAATGAGTAGTTTTGTACTATATAGACCTTTTGAAATACTAAGAAACTATCTTAATCACGAAGGTACTGCTGTTAAACTAGTGGGGTCGGGACGTGATCAAGACTATGAGCACGACGGTATCAGCCATTGGGCACACGATGACGAAGCAGTATTGGCTGCGTTTCCAAATATTCAAATTTTTAAACCCAATAACATTAATGAATTAAATTCAATTTGGGCCGACTTTATATACAGTGATAAGCCTGCATATCTCAATTTAAAACGAAAGTCATGAACAAATTAATCATATTTGATTTAGATGGGGTATTAATTGAAAGTAGAGAATTACACTATGAATCTCTAAATCAAGCATTAGGCAAAATCGGCAAAAAATATGTAATTGATAGAGAAGAACATCTAAGCAGATACGACGGACTCAACACTACACGTAAGTTAGAGTTATTAAGTGAGTCCAAAGGATTAGATCGTAAATTTTTCAAACAGATTTGGCAAGACAAACAAACAGCAACATTTAATTTAATTAAACAAATACCACGTAACGGATTTTTACGTCAAGCATTTGCAGAGCTGCAGTCACAAGGTATTCGAATAGCAGTTGCCAGCAACAGTATTCGGGAAACAGTTAAACTTGCATTATTAAGTTTAGATGTTATGGAGTTTGTTGACTACTATGTCAGCAACGAAGATGTTCAACGCACCAAACCTTATCCAGAAATGTATTGGGCCTGCATGACTGCATTAAATTGTTTGCCAAAGAATACTGTTATCATCGAAGACAGTCATATTGGCCGACAGGGTGCACTAGACAGTGGCGCACACCTTGTGGCAGTACGTAACAGAAACGACTTGGATAGAGATAAAATATTAGAAGCCGTTAACGTGTTAAACGGTGTAGTAAACAAACCCATTAAATGGAGAAACAATAAGATGAATGTACTAATACCCATGGCCGGAGCTGGTAGTAGATTTGCACAAGCAGGGTATACTTTTCCCAAGCCGTTAATTGAAGTACATGGCAAGCCAATGATTCAAGTTGTAGTAGAAAATTTAAATGTAGATGCACATTTTATCTTTTTAGTACAACGTGAACACTATGAAAAGTACAATTTAAAACAGTTGCTGAATTTAATTGCGCCCGGATGTGATATAGTACAAGTTGATGGCTTAACTGAAGGTGCAGCCTGTACCACTTTGCTGGCTAAAGAACTAATCAACAACAACGAACCATTACTAATGGCCAACAGTGATCAATTTGTAGAGTGGAACAGTAACGAATGCTTATATGGTTTTACTGCAGACGAAATTGATGGTGGTATTGTTACATTTAAAGCAACTCATCCCAAATGGAGCTTTGCAAAATTAGATGATAGTGGGTTTGTAACCGAAGTAGCCGAAAAGAATCCCATCAGTGACAATGCTACTGTGGGCATATATTTCTGGAGGTATGGCTCAGACTATGTTAAATACGCAGAGCAAATGATTGATAAAAATATTCGTACCAATAACGAATTTTATGTATGTCCAGTATTCAATGAAGCAATAGCCGACAATAAAAAAATCAAAATTAAACAAATTGATCGCATGTGGGGAATTGGCACTCCTGAAGATTTAGATTACTTTTTAAAGAATTACAAATGAATGAACTATACACAGCAAGATTTGCACATGCGTATACCTTAGCACAGAATCCTGCGGCAGCTGAGCGGCTAGCACCATTGGTAAATCTAATAGACTTTGATACAGTAACTAACATTGCTGACATTGGCAGTAGATTCTTAGAACAAGCCACTGAGTTTAGTTATATATTTCCCAATGCACAAGTATATGCGTTTGAACCAGTTAGCAGTAGTTTTAATACATGTGTAGCTAACAGATCTAAATTAGATCCTGTGTTACGTGATCGAATTCACGTTTACGAATGTGCATTAAGTAACGAAACAAAACCCATTAAGTTTTACCCTGCAGATGATCCTGCGGTTAGCAGCAAATATAAATTTATTCCCGGACTCAATGGCAGTTTTTTTGGCAAATCGTGGACACAGACCGAAGAAGTTGTACAGGCCATGCGCATGGACGATTGGAAAAAGATACACGACGTTGGTGCTATTCAATTGCTGTGGGTAGATGTGCAAGGTGGCGAATTAGACATGTTTCAAGGCGCCGAACAAACACTAAAAGATGTAAAAGTTATACTAACTGAGGTTGGAGTCAGCAGTTATTATCAAGGACAAAGTTTAAAGCCAGATATAGATGCGTACTTGGCTAGTCAAGGATTTAGAGAACTTGAAAATTCATTTGCATTGCATTTTGCCTACGAAGGCAATGTAATTTATATTAAGGACTAAGATGAAAATTGCTTTTTGTTTAAGTGGTGGCCCAAGATTTAAGCACCGCGGTTTATTTAGACTCATCGACGCTATTAAAGGAGTTGACGAGTCTGACTTGTTTATACGAACATGGAAAACAGATCAATATGGTACTACTGCTGAGGAATTTGAAAAGTACCTTCGTTCTAACGGCTTGCCTGATAATTGCACCGTTAGAGTAAGTGAAGTGTTAGATGACGTTCCCGAACATCGTCCAGCACACATTCCACTTAACTTGTGCGGGTGGGCGCCAAATTTCTTAACCATGTGGTGGGGGATGGTTAAAGTAAACGAATTAAGAAAACAATATCAATCAGAAACAGGAACTAGATACGATGCAGTATTCCGTATGCGCACTGATATGATACCGCAAGGCGAGTTTAATTTAAATGATTATGCTGCTAAACTTCCCACTACTATGTTTAATGCCAACAATTTTGCTGAAAACTTCTTATTTGGTGGCGAAGAAGTATATGACCGATTTATCGACTTTTGGAAATTTTTAAATGTATTAAGTGCACGTTGGGAGTTTGTGCACCCCGAAGAGTCTCTAGAAAACTATTTTAAAGAAGTTGGTATTCCCTATGAGTGTTTGCCATTTAAAGTTGTACCCGAACGTGATTTTGACGAGTACGACATTAGACAAAAATATCCCTTAACATTTGATCGACCATGAAATATATTGCACACCGGGGACTAACAGAGGGTCCCGATCGTAGTTTAGAAAATCGCCCTGAACAAATATTAAAAAGTCTCAGCGAGGGATTTGATTGTGAAATTGATTTATGGCTAGTTAATTCAGACTTTTATCTTGGACACGACAGTCCCGAATACCCAATCAATATGAACTGGTTAGACCGATTGGGGTTATGGATTCATGCTAAAAATTTGGCAGCACTACGTTGGCTAACTACAACTGATTTAGAGTACTTCTGGCACCAAGAAGATGATTTTACCTTAACCAGCCATAATTACATTTGGACTTATCCTGGTAAAGAACTAACACAACGTAGCATAATGGTTGTGCCCGAACGTATTGATAAAACTCTGTACCATGCAATCAATGCCAGTTGCTATGGTGTATGCAGTGATTATGTTAAAGCGATCAGTCTTGGTCAGCTGCAGTAATCTTTTCGCCTAAGTAGCTTTTAACTGCTCTCAATAACTTACGCTCAGTATCGTAAACAAATTCACGTGTGTCGTCTTCGGTTGTTACAGCAAGAATAAAACCATTTGCGGCTCTACGAATTTCTAAACTTTCAAACATTGATATCTCCAATAATTATTGAGTAGTAATAATAACATACATTGTGCAACTAGTCAAGACAAAGCCCACCAAAGTGGGCTTTTATTTTGCTCTAAATTAGATTAGAAACTACGTGTATAACTCACATTGTAACTGTGATTTGTGCTATCACCGGTTACACGATCAAAACGCAATCCGATTGCATCTTTCTTTGTAACTGCATAAGATACACCAGCACGTGTTGTGCGTGTTGCATCTAGGTTAGCTTCATTGAAAGCATCACGGAAACGGAATCCAACTTTGGCAGTCACTGCACCAACGGTGTATGTAACTCCTGGCTCAACGCTGTAGTATCCAAAGTGTGTAGTGTTAGTGAATTTATCACCAGCGGCTACACGAGCATAAACACCAACTGGTCCAACTGGCACAGAGGCCGTTAGGCCTGCTTCGTCACGTGTCGAAAGAGCGTGTGTACCGGCAGTAGTATACTGTGTAGAACCAACGTCAACTGTCAACATTTTGTTTAATGATTCACGAACAGTGATTTGGCTATTTGTTGAATCAGCAGCACCTTTGTCACCAATTTGATTTTGGCCTTCTAGTGTAACTGACGCAGCAAACGCTGATCCTGCTAGCGCAATCAAACTTGCAATTACAATTTTCTTCATTTTTAATTTCCTTTATTAAAGAGTGAATTCTTCACTATACATATATTTATATATCAACATAACACCAATAAGAAAACTGTAGTTATATCGACTGTGATTAACTATTTGAACATGCTAAAACTTACTTTACAACCGTAATTCTTATTGCTCCTAATACGTCTATTAAGCAGACTGGCCGATACTTTTAGTTGTTGCATTACCAACAAGTAGTGGCATTTTATAAGATTTCGAATTTTCTTGTTCTTTAAAATAACGATGTCGCTTCGGGAATGCCCGATATTCGCAGAATTTTCGAGCGGCTAATGCATGAACAATACTGATCTATTACTGGTAGTAAGTAGCTGTCGAGCTGCATGCCCAAACAGTTAATCACATGTTGTAATTATAACATATTTTATATCATTGTCAAGGATATTGATTGAAAAATGGACTAATAAGTGCCATGTATTCATCGTAATATTTTTTGTCAAGATCTATGCCAATTGCAGTTAACTTTTCATGTAAATAGTCCCACGACGTCCATACTTGTTCTATATCGATGTCGCAATCAAAATATCCACTATCCATAAACCACGGAATCATTTTTTCGGCTAATTTATCGTGGGACAAAAATCTTTCTTTGTCAGGGTCAGACGATAGATTAAATTCGTTTTTATACCAAGAATCCCACTTTACTCTTTTGTAATTATAGGAATACAAGTGAATCACGCATCTATTTTTTTCCAACAGACTACGGTATGATAAAGTTTGTATTTCAGGAAAGTATTCGTAGTGTGCTGGTATTACAGTATTTTTATCTTCTGCAACCAACTTGGTAAAATATGGATTTATAACATGAAACTTAGAATCAGGTGTAGTCATGCCACGAAATGGCTTGTATTGCATCTTGGTCCAATTTGGAGAATAAAATTTAATAAAACTATCAGTTTGTTTGTGTATACGCCAAATTACATCTTCACCATCTGATGTATATACATTGTTGGCATGTTCAAGTAAATTTACAAATCCATCACCGCCAGTGCCCGGTAAAAATACAACATGATATTGCATCAAATGTCCCAATACATTTTATTATTTAATTGTGTGTTGTAAGTTGATACCAGCTCACGCATGTCGTCTACACTTACCCGAAATTGTTGTTGCACAGTAGGGCTCCATATTGTTAACTGCACATAATCTGCAGGTAATTGCTCGGGTCGCGGACCCAATAATTTATGCATAACAAAAATACTCCACCCATTCAATGGCAATGAATAGCCCGAAGGTGTTTGCCAATTTGTTATTAACAATTCAAATTTATCTTGGGGAATTGAATAGGTTTGAACATAGTTGTCGGCAACCCTAATCGACCAGCTTACTGTTTTTTTGTCTTTAAACAAATACAGTTTAAACAGTTTATCGAAATTTAACATTAGGTATTTATACTATAAATATGTTACTATGAATAACTTCTCTTTAGCTTTTAAACGTTTTGATTGGCAAATAATGAACATGCAATTGTCAATGCCGTATGACTATAATACTGTTAAAAACGAACTTGACAATGAAGTATGGGACGAAGGACAAGAAATTAATACGGTGTACTGGCCAGGGTCCAAAAGATTTAAATGCATGCATCCCACTAGACCAATATTAAAAGAAATAAATGACTATTTCCTAAGTCCAGTTACAAGACGTATTGTAACTGATGCTTGTTGGGATAATTTAGATACTATTCGCCCTGGACGTGGTAGATGGGAATTAACAAAAGATCAGCTTTATAATTGTACTTCTATGCATGCCGAATTTACAAAAGATTTACCGGGCATGGATAATAGTGTTCATTTAGATTATAAATTTTTAATCTGTACTGGGTTAATATACCTTACTGAAAAAGACGATCCT
>Ga0164296_1005825_pt1 | contig 10638 bp, 10 predicted proteins | sample GEODES057metaG_FD_113533 | JGI IMG/M metagenome (GOLD analysis project Ga0164296, IMG submission 113533) | Dystrophic lake water microbial communities from Trout Bog Lake, Wisconsin, USA - GEODES057 metaG | ecosystem: Environmental > Aquatic > Freshwater > Lake | place: USA: Trout Bog Lake... | reverse complement strand
TGTAGGTTTGTTTCTCATCAATACCAATGATGATGAGCTCTCGCGCCCTGGGACCCTGAGCGGTTTGGATCTCAGCACAAGCACTGAGGATGGCTGCGAGCAACAAAAGTGAGAGCACACTAACAAGTCTTGGGGATTTCATTGAAGAGCCTTTTAAAAAAACAATTACAAAAATTAGAAATGAATTAAGCCCGTCACTAATTAAATAACATAGATCATTTACTTAAAAATTTAGCGGCATCAACGCAAGGCATTACGTTGGTAACGACCCTTGCTAATGGGATGGTCTATTTAACCGCAACTTTTCTAATTAAAAAGCATGGGTTTACCCGGTGAGGGTTTGCCTTTGTGCGCAAACCATCTTTAGACTACACTCATCAAAATGTTTTTTTAAAACAAAAGAGCTCTCACATTTAAAACGTCTTATGAGTATCTACATCAAACTACACGAACTCGGCATCACCCTGCCCCCCGCCTCCACCCCAGCCGCGGCTTATGTGCCCTTTGTGATCAGTGACTCTCACATTTATCTGAGCGGGCACATTGCTAAAAAAGACGGTAAAGTCTGGTCTGGTCAACTCGGTCTCAATATGCAAACACCTGAGGGCGCCGACGCCGCGCGCGCAGTCGCAGTTGATTTGATGGGCACCTTGCACGCAGCCTGTCAATCGGTGGGCAAAGACTTAGGGGACATTGCAAGAATCGTGAAGGTCATGAGTTTGGTCAACTCAACCCCTTCTTTTACTGAGCACCATTTGGTCACCAACGGTTGTAGCGAGCTTTTGGGGGAGGTATTTGGCCAAGCAGGCGCGCACGCGCGCAGCGCCTTCGGCGTTGCTCAACTACCCATGGGGGCTTGTGTTGAAATTGAGATGATTGCGCGTTTAAACTGAAATAGCCCTTTTGTGACCGTAGGTTTGAGCTCCCCCTTGAATTTGGCAAAATCTTCCTCATATACTCGCTACTTGTGAACTGGACTAACGCGAGAGTTCAAGTCAAGACAGGTCCCTGGGGCCGTGCTTTGGAGCCTACGGCTTTGCAGTGCGTAACCCCCATTGGATGAACACCACCAAGGAGAATTCATGCATTCCTCAATCCATTTGCCTCAAACAATCCGCAACCGTTTGCTAAAGGCTTTTTCAAAGCTCCTCCTTTGCTCCGCCTTTGTGGGTGCTAGCTTGGCTCATGCTGAGGGTCTACCGTCCCCTAAAGACATTGACAACGCTGTCCAAGCGGGGCACTACACCCAAGCCGAGGCGATGCTTAAAGAGGTATTGCATGACAAACCCGCCAGTGCAAAAGCACACTACGAGTTGGGACAGGTCCTTGAGCGCGAGAACCGTCTGAGCGAGAGTAAGCAAGAGTTACTTGAAGCTCAAAGACTTGACCCAAGCTTGAAATTTGCAAAAAGTCCCGAGCGCTTTAGTGAGATCTTAGAGAAAGTAAGCGCCGCTGAGAATGCGGCCGTATCCGCCCAAAATGCCCAGTCTCACGCAGGCAACGCGCAACAGGTAATGAGAACCCAAGAAGCCAGCGGATTTCCTTGGGGATATGTGGTACTTGCAATTGGAATCATGTTCTTACTCGGAATCATTATTCGCAGGACCGCACCCGCCCCTGTGGTTTACTCCCCCGCACCTGCCCCCTACGGTCCAGTAGGACCTGGCGGCATGCAAGGCGGACCTGGTTACGGACAGGCTTATGGTCCAGGCTATGGACCTGGTCCCGGATACGGTCCCTCTGGCTCAGGTCTAGGGGGGGCTGTGGTGGGGGGCTTAGCAGGGGTTGCAGCTGGCTACGCACTGTCCAAAGCAATGGAGGGCGGCGAGCACCACACGGATTATTCCTCTGGCGCGCCCAACAACGGTGGCTACGTCCCCTTTGATCAACCCCAACAAGCGCCAGATATTGGACCCTTTGATTCTGGATCAGGATCGGGTTGGGACGATAACTCTGGTGGCGGCGGAGATGACAGCAGCTGGTAACCGATTGCGGCCGCTCTAGAGCATAAGCCGAACTCATTAGAAAAGGACGTCGCAAGACGTCCTTTTTTTATGCTTTTTTTGTTTCTCTGTGGCTAAATATCGCAGCCCAACAAGCTCTAATTCATTGAACAAGCGTATCGAGTCTCAACCCTTCAAATCTTAACCAAATAGCCTTGGTCTGCTCGGTGGGTTCAAGCAAGAAACTGTTGAGTAGGGGGGTAAGTCTTGCTTGCTGGGGCAGTGTGAGCAATACGTACCGCGGAACATTTCCCTCTATCTCCTCATTCAACAATCCAACCCAGTCCATCCCAACGAGCTCTTCCATCACATCTTCCAACTCCAATGGATCGAGCTGTAAACGCATCCCGATGTCGTACAAACTAAGTCCTTTAGCGTCCTCTTGTTGCACTTTATATAGAAGTTGCAAGCACTCAACAGCAATTTGAAAGCGCCAACCAGGTCCTCCGCCTTGGCGAACGTTTTCTTGCAAAAGTGCGGGCAGACAAGAAACAGTAACTGCACCTACCAAAATAATGACCCAAAGGGTGTAGATCCATACCAACAAAATGGGCACGGTTGCAAAGGCGCCGTAAACAACTGAGAAAGTAGACATCTTGCCCAAGTACAAGGTCAGTAACTTACGGGCGCCCTCGAGTGCAATGGCAGTAAAAAAACCGCCCATCAAAGCGTGCTGAGAGGCAACTTGGGTATTGGGGGTAAAGCGGTAAAGTGCACTGATACAGCCAACCAACAAGGTGAACTCAATCACACTGAGCACCGGTCGCCAAAGTGTTGCAGAGAGCGGCAAAGCGTCCCCCGTTAAACTAAACACCAAGGACATCAAAAATATGCCCAGTGCAACAACCAATGGACCCAGCGTCATCGCGGTCCAGTACAAAAGCATTCTCTTTATCCAAGAGCGGTGAGTGCGCACTCTCCAAATTGCATTAAGTGTGTGATCAATCGTTAGGACTAAAGCAATTGCAGAAAATACCAAAGCAGCAAATCCAGCCACGCCCAGTCGACTGGCTTTGGTGGAGAACTGAGTCAAATAGCCCAGCACTTGGCGTGAGATGCTCTCGGGCATCAAACTCTCAACCAACCAGCGCTGAATACCGACTTGAAATTGACCAAAAATGGGAAATATAGTGAACGCCGCCAATACGACAGTAAAGAGGGGCACCAGTGCGATAGAGGTCGTAAAGGTGAGACTCCCAGCGGTTTGGGCCAGGCGGTCCTCTCTAAAGCGCTTAAACACCGTTAAAGCACACTGCTTCCAAGGAAACTGAAGTAAGTTTGAGGCAAGGGCTTTTAGATGAGAGACAATCATGGGACGAGAGCCAGAAAAGCGTAACAAGACAAAATAGATTAACCCTATTGTTGAGTGAGTTTAGATTATCTTATATTTAGCAAAAGTTTAACAAAATATCCATAACTACTTCATCCGACAAAAGCGTATTCACCTCCTTTGATGCGCATACGCATTAATACCAACGCTGCTTTTATGAGCTCAACACTTCACTTCATCATTTCAAGCAAAAATTTTGTCTGACACCAACCCAACCCCTCAATCAATGCCGCCGTCCACACCCAATCAGATGAGAGAAGAGGCGCGCTTGCCAGAGCTCACCAAGACTGCAGACTCTGCCGGGCAGGGCGCAGAAGCGCTCACCCCAAGTGCCAGCACTCAAACTGATGATGCAAAAGTACCTGCCCACATCAAATTAACGCAAACTCTGGCCATCGCATCTGTTGCATCTTTAATCGTTTTATCTGTGCTTTGGGAGCTTTGGTTAGCTCCCATCAGACCCGGGGGCTCCTGGCTCTGCCTGAAAGCCCTGCCCCTGTGCATTCCTTTGACTGGACTGCTTAAAAATAGACTCTATACCTACCGCTGGCTGAGTCTTTGGATTTGGTTCTACTTTATAGAGGGTGTGGTGAGGGTCTGGGGAGACGCTTATCCCAGTAAACTGTACGCAGGTCTTGAGGTTGCGATTTGCCTTGTGCTGTTCGGTGCGTGTGCAATGCATGTACGCTATAGGTTTGAAAACGCTAAAAGGCGCAGTGAGGATTGCGCGCAAACCAACGACTCTGCAGCGCTTTAAAGTGAGTACGCGCACACAGAAAAACACCTAGACAAAGCATTCAAAAAAAAGACAACAATAGCCTCTTACTTTTGCACCTCTAGCTCTGCTAACTATTTTCAACAACACAAGCTCAAAAGATTTCTTGCATCATGAACGAATTCTTAACTCAATTGGCATCCATTGTGGGTGCACAACACGTACAAACAACCGGGGACTTAAGCAAATACGAAGAAGACTGGAGAAAAAGAGCAAGAGGCAAGGCGCTTGCCGTCATTAGCCCGGCTAACACGCAGGAGGTTTCGCTCATCGTCAAAGCCTGCCTTGAACATAAAGTGAGCATCGTACCTCAAGGGGGTAACACCAGTATGGTGGTTGGCTCTATTCCCAACGACTCAGGCACGCAAGTTCTTTTGAGCCTGCAACGCATGAATAAAGTAAGAAGCGTTGATGCCGCCAATCTCACGATGACCGTTGATTCGGGTTGTGTCTTGCAACAAGTTCAACAAAGCGCTGAGCAAGCTGGCTTTTTGTTCCCCCTGAGCCTTGGCTCACAGGGGAGTTGTACGATTGGTGGCAATTTATCAACCAACGCGGGGGGCACCCAAGTCGTGCGTTACGGTAACGCGCGCGAGCTTTGTCTTGGACTAGAGGTGGTCACTGCATCTGGGGAGATATGGAATGGACTGACGGGTCTTAGAAAGGACAACACCGGATACGATCTCAAAAATTTGTACATCGGCAGTGAGGGAACGCTTGGAGTGATCACCGCTGCAACAATAAAGCTCTACCCAATGCCTGCAGCTAAGCTCACAGCCTGGGCGAGTGTGAGTTCGATTGAAAAAGCTGTGGAGCTCTTGGGACTGGCTCACCAAACGCTGGGGCCGGCGCTAAGCGGCTTTGAGGTGATGGGGCAGTTCGCGCTGAGTTTGGTAGATAAACATTTCCCCAATCTGAAGGTACCTTTGTGGAAAGAAAATGCTTATTGCATATTATTAGAGGCATCAGACAACGAATCTGAGGCTCACGCCAGACAGCAGTTTGAGGGACTTATGCAAAAAGCAATCGAGTCCGAGGTGATCACTGATGCGGTGATTGCTGAGAGCTTAGCGCAGGCCAAGTCGTTATGGCTTATTCGAGAAAATATCACGATGGCGCAGGCAACTGAGGGCTTAAATATTAAACACGACATCTCCATCCCCGTCTCTCAAATGTCTGCGTTTGTAATGAAGACGGACGCGCTGATTGAGCAGAAAATCAAGGGCGTTCGCATCGTTAACTTTGGGCACCTGGGGGACGGTAATTTGCACTACAACGTTCAAGCTCCTCAAGGCGTTGACTCTAAAGTGTTCTTAAAAGAGTATGAAGACGAAATCAACACCTTGGTCTACGACAGTGTGATGCAACACGGGGGTTCGATCTCTGCAGAGCACGGTGTTGGAAGCCTCAAAGTAGATACCTTAAAAGACTACAAAGACCCAACTGCTTTGTCTATTATGCGTGCCATCAAAAAATCATTAGATCCAATGAACATCATGAACCCTGGTCGGGTGATCAATTGACTCTTAGTGAGATTCCAAAAGAGATTTAAAATAACAACTGACAACCGCCTCTTTTTTTAACTCCGATTTAAAACCCCTTATTTTTTAATTGCGATGAACACAGCCCGCTCACTTGAAAAAATGCAAAGCAATCAATACGAATTGTTCATGAAGCACGTGAACGAGCACGGTGTATCCAAAGAGGACAGAACGGGTACTGGCACTAAAAGTGTATTTGGTCATCAAATGCGCTTTAACCTCGCGCACGGATTCCCTTTAGTTACGACCAAGAAAGTGCATCTTAAATCAATCATCTATGAGCTGCTTTGGTTCTTGAAGGGTGATAGCAATGCAAAGTGGTTACAAGAGCGAGGCGTGAGCATTTGGGATGAGTGGGCCAAAGAAAACGGCGACCTAGGTCCGGTCTACGGGGTTCAGTGGCGCAGTTGGCCAACGCCCGCAGGGGGTCATATCGATCAAATCAGTGATTTGATGAAAACGCTTAAATCTAACCCTAACTCAAGGCGCATGATTGTGAGCGCGTGGAATGTATCTGAGTTGGACAAAATGGCGCTAATGCCATGTCATGCGTTTTTTCAGTTCTACGTAGCCCCTGCAGAGCCTGGGGTCAGCTCATCTCGGCCCAAACTCTCTTGCCAGTTGTACCAAAGAAGTGCCGATATCTTTTTGGGGGTCCCCTTTAATATCGCAAGCTACGCGCTTTTGACGCATATGGTTGCCCAGCAATGCGACTTTGATGTGGGGGACTTTATTTGGACGGGTGGAGATTGTCACATTTACAGCAATCATACCGAACAAGTTAAGCTTCAACTCTCAAGAGAGCCCTTCCCCTACCCTCAGCTGCTTATCAAACGCCGACCACCCTCCATCTTTGATTACGAATTTGAGGATTTTGAGGTACAAGGGTATGAGTGTCACCCGGCTATTAAAGCCCCAGTTGCTGTCTAGTGCTGTCTAGTGCTGCCTTAATTCATTCGCAGTGTAGAGGTCTAGCTGATAAAGGCTTCACATCAGCTACACGCTCAACCCGAATTAGTGCTCCCCCTTTGCACCAAGCCTCCAAAGTGAGGTGAGCTCCTTAGAGCGTGCGCTGAAAAATGGATCACTCGCATCACTTGCTTTTTTATGCTCCGCACGGGTATCGAGTTTGCCCAGCACCTCTAACCCTGCAGCATCAATCCACTGCATGAACTGCTCGCGAGGTCTAAGCCCTAGGTGCTCAGCAAAGTCTGACATCACCAACCACCCCTCCCCTTTGGGGGTTAAGTGAGCTCTGAGGGCGTTTAAAAAACCTTTGAGCATTTGGCTTGCCGGATCAAACACAGCGCTATCCAAAGCGTCGCTTGCGGGCGAGGGAAGCCAAGGCGGATTACAAACGATCAATGCAGCTTTGCAGGGTTGGGGATTGGTTGGATTTTGCAGCTGGGGAAACAAGTTCGTTTGCATCACCTCAATTTTCTCCACCAACCCCAAACCCAAGACGTTCGCACTTGCACACAGCACTGCTCTCGCGCTTTGATCGGTTGCAATGATTCGTTTAACACCGCGCTTTGCCAGTATGAGCGCCAAAATGCCTGTGCCGGTGCCAATATCAAAAGCAGTGGACTCAAGCTCAAGTGCTTTGGGCAAAGGACAATCGGCAACAAGCTTTAAATACTCACCCCGAATGGGTGAGAAAACACCAAAATGCGGCGTTAACTTAAAAGGGGCCAACCCACTAGCGGTTAAATTGATTGCCACGCCTTTTTTGCGCCACTCAAAAGCACTAATGACGCCGTGGAGCTCGCGCAGCGAAATCACGTAGGCGTCTTGGGTAACCCCGTAAGCTTGTTCACAGGCATCAACCACGTTTGGCGCTCGCTTTAAACGTATTTTGTGATCGCAGTCGATCGCAATCAGCAATTTGCCCAAAATCTGGGCTCTATTTTTTTGATTCTCGCGATAGGCTTCAAACGCTGGTGCGAGCGAGTTTTGGGGTTGCAATTGATTTGATGGGTCCCGCGTGCGCCCGCGTTTATCAAGGCGCCTAGACATGGCTTGCAACAGCAGGCGAGCATTTTGAAAATCACTGCTCCACACTAAAGCGGTCCCTGAGCGAGCCAACTTTAAAGCTTGATCGGCCGTGCAAGTATCGTCTATACAGAGTACCTTTGTAGGAAATTCGGATCCATTTTCAGAACGCCACAAAAACCTCTGCAGTTGCCCGTTAAGCTCAACGCTCAAATATTCTTTAGCGCTTGGCTCTTGCGCAGTCATCTTAAATATTTCCGTTTGCAGTTCTTCATTGTGGGTCTGATTAAGGGGGTTAAATGGTGCCCAGGTTTTGAAACGATGGGTGGGTGTGGTTTTTAGATTTCACAAAACACAGTCCCTAGTGGTCATTGGCGAAGTCTTAAACGGCGAGCTACTCCCACATTCTTAGTCAGTGCAAATTGAAGTTGAAATTAAATCTGCTTTTTTAGTTGAGCAAAAGACCGCTTACCGAACTCAGTATGCCAGATTTGAGCGCAGAGGGACAGCTCAAAAGGTATGAGAAAATACAGATTCACTCATAACTTTTGTTAAATGGCTCTCAAAATAATACTAGCCCGAGCACGTAACGGCACCATAGGTCACAACAACACCCTGCCCTGGCATTTGCCCGAGGACTTAGCGCACTTCAAAAAAACGACCATGGGTAGTCCGGTCCTCATGGGAAGAAATACTTGGGAATCAATCCCTCAAAAATTTCGTCCCCTGCCAGGTAGAATGAATTTCATCCTTAGCAACACGTTAACATTAGACACAAGTAATGCGAAGGTTGTTAAAAATATAGACGAGGCGATCAGTATCATTGGCGAAAGTACAGATTTATGGGTCATTGGAGGGGCGTTGGTCTACTCCCAGTGCATGAAACTGGCAACCCAAGCTGTGATTACTGAGATTGATGCTGATTTTGAAGGCGAAGCCAAGGCACCCATTTTTGATGAGAGTTGGCACGAGGTGAGTAGAACACGTCACACAGCTGTCAATGGATTGATTTATAGTATTGTTTATTTGGAAAAAAACTAAGGAGACTGAAATGTCAGAAGAAGGATTTGAAGTTCACGGCCCACACGATCACGAACTTGAGCATGCTGGAGAGCACGGTCAAGGCGGGGGGAAGAACATGACCAGTCAAATTGCCATGTTCACGGCAGTCATTGCAACGTTTGGTGCGATCTTTGGTTACATGGCCGGTTCAACCCAGGCAGATGCTGGTCTTTTCAAGAACAACGCTGCAATCGTCAAGACCGAAGCCGCCAACAAATGGAACTACTACCAGTCTAAGAGCAGCAAACAAAATTTATGGGAACTTGCACTGGATGTAGCCCCCAAGAGCCGTGTAGAGTTCTATACGACAGAGATAGCGAGATACAAAACAGAGAAAGCTGATATTAAAAAAGAAGCCGAGAAACTCGAAGCTGAATCAAAAGACTGGGATGAACAGTCAGAGCACAAAATGCACAACCACCACCAGTGGGCGCTTGCAACCACTATTTTGCAGGTTTGTGTGGCATTAGCAGCTATTGCACTGTTGACGCGTAAGAGCTGGCTTCAAACGGGCATGTACGGTGTGGGAGCGCTTGGAATTGTGATGGGCATCGTTGCTTACGTGCATATCTAAGCCAAAGTGATACAAAGTCTCCAACCTAACTAAAATTACTTCACCGAGGTTTTTGTGTCGCGCTGAGTCTTTGCGCGCGCACAAGCCTTGGTCTAAAACACAATGAGACTTGCGACCTGGAATGTTAATTCCCTAACTGTTCGACTCCCCCAAGTATTGGATTGGTTATCAAAGGATCCCTTCGCAACGGATCAATCGGTACCAACATTACCAGGAGTGGATGTACTCGCTATCCAAGAGACAAAGACGACGGATGATAAGTTTCCTTTAAAGGAATTTGTGGACGCGGGCTACCACGTTGCCTTTCACGGTCAAAAAACATACAACGGGGTTGCATTAATCTCAAAGCATCCCCTTGAAGGTGTGGTGAAAAATATTCCAGGGTTTGAGGACGATATGGCTCGCGTCATATCTGCAAGTGTGAATGATGTGCGCATCATTGGCGCCTACTTCCCCAATGGTCAAGCACCTGGGAGCGACAAATTTGAATACAAAATGCGCTGGCTTACAGCGCTACACGAGTGGATCAAATCTGAGCTCCTCAAAACACCAAAAGTTATTCTTATGGGGGACTTTAATATAACTTTTGACGCAAGAGATGTATGGGATCCAGTCGCTTTAGAGGGGACCATTCACTGCACCAAAGAAGAAAGAGATCACCTCAACGCCCTTATCGCCTTGGGGTTTACGGATGCCTTTCGCGAGTTTGAGCAAGCAGAGAAAAACTACAGCTGGTGGGATTACAGAGAATTCGCATTCAAAAGAAATCGTGGAATGCGAATAGATCACATCTTGGTCAGTGATTCATTAAGACCCCAGCTCAAAGCGTGCGTGATCGATAAAAGCCCTCGTAAAAACGATCGCCCAAGCGATCACACCCCAGTCGTAGCAAGATTTGATTGAACATTACTCTAAAAAAACGCACTCCTAAACTGCAAGATATTTAAACATGCGCAGCGGTGTGACACTACCACCTGATTTTTAGTGCACTCTGCAGTGTTGCAAAAACGGTCATCCATTTTGCTTAAGCAGCTGAGGCGCCCACTCATCTTTCTTCGAAACTCCGCTGCTTCCTAAGACGCCGGCCATTCGGAGGAAGCCCTGCGCTTTGGGGTAGTCATCCGAGTTTTGCTCCACGACTCTTGCGACATAAGCTGGAAATGTGCTGTCGAATTTTAAAAAAACATCGGTAAATTAGACTAAAGATGTTAAAATGCATGAATTTTCAATGAGAAATCTTTCATGTCAGCAACAGCTTCACTGTCCACCACTTCCCTGCGGGGTGCCACTGCGCACCTAGCAGAAGAGCTGAGAGCCGGTCATGTCTATCGCCGGGAGGATCTCGCTCGCCTAAGCAATTC
>Ga0164296_1005824_pt1 | contig 10638 bp, 6 predicted proteins | sample GEODES057metaG_FD_113533 | JGI IMG/M metagenome (GOLD analysis project Ga0164296, IMG submission 113533) | Dystrophic lake water microbial communities from Trout Bog Lake, Wisconsin, USA - GEODES057 metaG | ecosystem: Environmental > Aquatic > Freshwater > Lake | place: USA: Trout Bog Lake... | reverse complement strand
CGCGATTTCGAACATTCATCGAACCTTGTCCACCTCCCCTGGTCCCATCGGGACCAAATGCTACGGGCCGATTTACATTTTGCACCTAAGGTGCATAAAAACCTTTTCCCTTTTTGGACTACCGACATTTGATCCCTACGGGATCGGGGTTTCGACATTTGATCCCTACGAGATTTGAATGCAAACATAAACCGAATAGCTATTCAATAATTTTACAATCCCTTATTTCTGCGCGATTTCGAACATTCATCGAACCTTGTCCACCTCCCCTGGTCCCATCGGGACCAAATGCTACGGGCCGATTTACATTTTGCACCTACGGTGCATAAAAACCTTTTCCCTTTTTGGACTACTACCGACATTTGATCCCTACGGGATCGGGGTTTCGACATTTGATCCCTACGAGATTTGAATGCAAGCATAAACCGATTAGCTATTCAATAATTTTACAATCCCTTATTTCTGCGCGATTTCGAATATTCATCGAACCTTGTCCACCTCCCCTGGTCCCATCGGGACCAAATGTTGGTAGAAAAAAAATAAAAATTTTACGTGCCGTAGGTACGCAACCTTATGAAGCAGCCGGCCCTACGAATAATCCTGTTTGTTTACGCTAAAGCTCAAAACGCCTTTAAGAAGTCTATGCATTTAGCCGATAAATAAAAACAGCTTAAGACCTCATTGAAAACTTTGCAGGTAATCCACCCGGTAAATACCAACGGTGCCCTTGGGGATGTAAAGACTGTCTAAATGAGAAATCCTGTTGCCGTTTCGTTCGATCACAACAGAAAAGTAGTTGTACTGGTTGCCCCCGGTCGGGGCCGTGTAGGTAACGCTGTCAAAGGCAGCAGAGCCTCCGGGATGATATAGGGTGCTGGCCGGGGCTGTGGCGAACGAGGGATCGGTGACCGTAGACCCATACATTTTAAATGAAGGCAAAACAGAAAAGGAATCGCCCGGAGTGCTCGGGCTAAAGTTCGTCATCACGATCTTCAGGGTTGCCTTATAAGGTAGGTGCACCGATGTGCTCAAAGTGGTATCCGGATTGCGTACACCACCCACGATTTGCGAGGATGAAAAGTAATTAGTAGGGCCGCTTACTGTAATATTAAAGTAGCCGTCCGTAAACTCGTTCCCATATGCTTTGAATTTCATACTAATGTTGCCATTAGCATCAGTAATGCCGTTTGCGATATCGATGCTGTTACTGCCGCCACCGAAAACCCCTTTTGATCCCTGCCAGGCCAAATCCACATGCGCCCCGCTAACGGGTTCGGTCGAACTTTCTCCGGCACCTACGCGGATATTAAACACCGCGCATCCGCTGGTGCATTTTACGTTTAATTGCGACTCATCGCGCCTGCATCCTGTTAACAGAACAAGTGCTGATAAGACATAAAGTAAATTTTTCGGCATCATTCAGGGCCTTGTATAAACCATTTACGAAATGAAATGGCACTTTGCTACAATAGCATAAAGGTACGCGCAAAGTTTTTAAAATTTCACAGGTCTCTTTGCCTTTTAAATCACAGATTTATATTGATTTCTTTGATTTCACAGATTTTGTAAAGGGTAAATGCTAAGCTCTAGCCCTCGATTGAATATTGACAAAAGACAAATGATAAAAGACTAATGATAAAAGACTAATGACAAATGACTAATGACTAATGACCAATGACCAATGACAAATCCCCAATACCCAACAATCATTCAAATCCCTGAATCGTATCTTATTAATTCCCTATTTTTCGGAAATTTTTGGAACCGGGTTGTTACCGGTTGATTTTGGATATGAAAAAACTTCTGTTGCTATGCTTGCTTTCATTTTTGCTTATACTGCAGGCTTCGGCGCAGCAAGTGCAGCTGATTGGCAGGGTGACCGACACCAAACATCAACCCGTCGGCTTTGCTGCTATCTTTGTAGCAAATACCGGCATTGGCACTACTGCTAATGAACAGGGTTTTTACCAGTTAAAACTTAAGCCCGGTACGTATTCCCTAACCTATCGTTATTTTGGTTACCATGAAATAACTGATACCATCACGCTGGGCGACCAACCCAAAAGCCACTATGTGCTTTTAGTAGATGCCAATTATTTACCCGGGATAGCTGTTGATCAAATGGATAAAACGGGTCGCGTTATGATTTCAAAAACGATCGCAAGAGGCAGGGATATCGCGCAGCATATTCAATCCTATACCAACACCGCTTATGTCAGAGGTGTGCAAAAGCTGGTGGGGGCTCCAAAAGGGTACATCAATACCAGTGTAGCTAATGCGTTGAGCATAGATAGCAGCGGAAAGGGAATGCTGTTCCAAACCGAGTCAATTTCGGAGCTCAGTGCATTAAAGCAGCATCAATTGAAAGAAGTGACCATCAGCTCAACAACTGCTGGCCAAAATATCAGCATTAATTTCAGCAAGGCCTCCGATTTATCTCAAGATCTTTATCAGGATATACTTATTATACCCGGTATCAGCAGTCACGGTTTTATATCACCGTTAGGTAGCCAGGGATTGAGCAATTACGACTACCAATTTATCGGGGCTTCAAAAGAAGGCGGAAAAATAATTGACAAAATTCGTATTGTCCCTAAACGGACGCACGGCCCTTTATTCAGAGGAAATATTTACCTGGTGGATGGCAGCTGGGATCTGTACGGTGCAGAGCTGACTTTGACCGATCAGGCGAATCAAATTGAGATGGTGGATTCGCTGCAACTGCGAATACAATATATGCCTGTTGCAGATACCGTTTGGGAACCAATGGCGATCAACTATAGCTTTAGCGGAAGCATACTGGCATTCAAATATGAGGGTTATTACCTTGGCATCTTTGATCACTACCAGCTTAACCCGCATTTTACAGATCACTTTTTTAATGGTGAACGCCTGCACATAGGCAACAATGCTCAAAACCATAATCTGGCTTATTGGAAGACAATCCGTCCCTTGCCGTTGACACCACAAGAAGATCGCGACTATAACAACAAATCGGAATTAGCCTCCCTGAAAAAAGCGATGGCTCAGTTTGGCCAGCATGAGGAGCGTGCAAATCCATTCAAACCTTTCCCCTACCTGCTTTACGGCTATAAAGCTGCCTGGAAAAAAGGCAAAGACACTTTGTTTGTGTTTCCATTTGTACAAACGCTGTTTTATAATACCGTTGAGGGTGCCGGCATCAATTTGCAGGCAAGTTTTACCCATTTGACCGATTCAACCCGGGCTTTCACTTTGACCCCCAACCTTCGTTATGGCCTGGCCGACCGGCTGTTCAATGCCAACCTGCGCGGCGAATACATTTACGATCCGGATAATCTGGGCAAAATTACCGGAGGCATTGGTACCGATATGCTCGACCTGAGCAATGTCGGTACCCGCTCGCTCTTTTTCAATACATTGAGCACCCTGCTGAGTGAACAGAATTTTGTGAAGTTTTACCGCTCGAAATTTATCGAAGGTGGCTTTCAGCGCGAGCTCAGCAATGGCCTGTTGTTTAAAGCCGATCTTTCTTATTCCCGCCGCACACAATTGTATAACAACTCGTTTTATTCCATAGATACTTATGCCGGTCGGCGGTTGACATCTAACAATCCCCTGGCTTCGGATACAGCTTCGGCAGCCGACCGCTCCTTTTTGTTTCCGCAACATTCAGCCTTAACATTTGCCGCGTCATTAACCTATACCATCAATCAGGAATATATTACCAGGCCGGGCGGTCGCGATTATTTACCTTCGGCCTATCCGCAGATCAAACTGAGTTACCGGAAAGGCATCAACGGTCTGTTAGGTTCCGATGCCGACTATGATTTTGCCTCCCTTGCATTTTATCAGGAACACTTAAGCAACGGCCTGCTGGGGTTTTCCTCCTTTAAAATTGAAGCCGGTGATTTCTTCAATAACCATAAGGTATACTTTATGGACTATAACCATTTCCAGGGCAACGAAGGCACCACCTTTGATCCTGCACCCGGTAACTTTCATTTCCTGCCATTTTATACTTACAGCACCGACGGCCCCTACTTTGAGGCCCATTACGAACACAATTTCTCCGGTTTCTTTTTTAGTCGCCTCCCGCTTTTACGCTCTCTTAAACTGGACGAGATCATCGGCCTCAACTACCTCAGCGAAAACAACAACCACAACTATTCCGAATTCTTTTTCGGCGTACAACGCTCCTACTTCCGCATCGATTATGGTGTAGCATATGAAGGCAGTCACAAGTACTTGCAGGGATTCAGGGTGTTTTATGGGTTGAAATAATTTACGGTATCGGGTATAAGGTATCAGGTATTGGGTTTGTTGACATCATTAAAATTAACCGACCCATACTATCGAATAATCGCTTTCCCAGTAATTATTACCTGATACCTAATAGCCAATCCCTGATACGTATTACCCGATACCCAATACCTGATACCCAATAACTAATCACAAATCACAAATCACTATATTTGCGCATTCATTAAACGCCGTTTACAGCGGTATCAATGCTTTATGGAAAAGTACAACACACTACTCTATTATTGCTATTCGGCAATAGCAGATGCGGAGCTATTTGCTGCCGATCATCTAAAATTTTGTAAATCGCTGAACCTGGTGGGTCGGATCATTGTAGCCGACGAGGGTTTGAACGGCACCGTTTCGGGCACTGAAGCTGCATGTAAAACCTATATGGACACCCTGCATGCAGATGAGCGTTTCGCAGGTATTGACTTTAAAGTCGACGAAGTGTCCGAACCATCATTCGTAAAAATGCATGTGCGCTATAAAAGCGAGATCGTTCACTCGGGCCTGCGCGACCCCAATATCATTAACCCGCAGGTGAAAACCGGCAAACATCTGGAGCCGAAAGATTTTTTGGCGATGAAAGACAGCGACGATGTGGTTGTACTGGATGTGCGTTCAAACTACGAGCATTCACTGGGTAAATTCAAAAATGCCATTACCCTGGATATCGAAAACTTCAGGGAATTCCCCGAAAAAATAAACGAGCTGGCAAAATACAAGGACAAGAAAATACTCACCTATTGCACAGGCGGCATCAAATGCGAAAAAGCATCGGCTTTGCTCCTGCATGAAGGTTTCCCCGAAGTATATCAATTGCACGGCGGCATCATCAAATATGGTAAAGAAGCAGGCGGCGAGGATTTTGAGGGCAAATGCTATGTTTTTGATAACCGCCTTTCGGTTGAGGTAAATAAAGTGAATCCGGTTGTGATCTCCACCTGTTTCAATTGCGGTAAGCAGACCGACAAAATGATCAACTGCGCCAATCCTGAATGTAATGAACATTTCACCCAATGCGAAGAGTGCGGATGGGTAATGGATGGTTGTTGCAGCGAATCCTGTATGACAAATCCGCGCAAAAGAGTGTATGATGGCACTGGCTACTATGTTAAAGTACCGCAACCGGTAAATAACAGCAAAAAATTAAGGACTTCGCTGGCTGGCTCGTAGTTGGCTCGCTGACTGTATCTTTTGAAAACCAGGCTGCAGTCCGGTGGTTTTAAAATTTCGGTGGTTTCTTTGTATCACCATCACTTTTGATCAGTGTAATTTGACTAAAAAACCCGATTTCATAAAGGCAATGGTAATTTTCGCTATTGCTCAGGGTCGTAAAATCCTGCCATATCAATTTTTACCTGTTCCGACAGTCTTTTAGCTTCAATTAATTACTTTAGTAAACCGATATATGCTGCGGATGCAAAAATTGAAGCTATTAACACTGGTTACCTTTCTGGTCATACTTTTCTCATGCAGCAAACAACATAACCAGCCGGCCCCGCCTGCTCCTTCTTCTTTCAGCTTTAACAGTGTTAAGGTAAATGGCGTTTCAAGCGGACTTACCTACAAAGGAGTTCCTGCTAAATCAGTGATCAAGATCTCTTTCTCAGCACCTGTCAATACCACCTCAGTTTCCGGCAGCCTTAGTTTTACCGGCAGCAGTGGAATCCAGGCAACTTTTGCTACGAGCTATGAAAACAACGATAGTACGGTAGTGATCACGCCCTCAGCATGGCAGCCCATCACCCAATACAACCTGAATGTGTCAGGCTCACTTCAATCTGCAGCCGGGGGCTCGCTCCAATCTGCGGTAAGCATACAGCTATTAACAGCCATCGATACGACCGACAAATTCTCCCGTATCACCGATAATGCCCTGCTCGACCTGGTACAACAGCAAACCCTTAAATATTTCTGGGACTTTGGCCACCCGGAGAGCGGCCTTGCACGTGAACGCAACAGTTCAGGCGATGTAGTTACCACCGGCGGTTCGGGCTTCGGTATCATGGCTATCGTGGCAGGCAGCAGTCGCGGTTTTATAGCCCGCGCCGATGCTTTGACCCGCCTGCAAACTATCGTTGGCTTTTTAAAAAATACGGCCCAAACTTTTCACGGGGCATTTCCGCATTGGATGAATGGCGCAACCGGCGCGGTGGTGCCTTTCAGCCCACAGGATGATGGCGCCGACCTGGTTGAAACCGCTTACCTGATGGAGGGCCTGTTAACGGCACGCCAGTATTTTAACGCTTCGAGTACTGCAGAGATCAACCTTAGAAACGATATCAATACGCTATACAGTAATGTTGAATGGAGCTGGTTCACGCAAAACGGGCAAAATACGCTGTACTGGCATTGGAGCCCTAATTTTGGCTGGTCGACCAACCAGCAGATCAACGGATGGGACGAAGCACTGATTACTTATGTTCTGGCTGCTTCTTCACCTACCCACCCCATCAGTAAGGCTGTTTATGATAACGGCTGGGCACTGAATGGTCATATTAAAAATGGCAGTAACTATTATGGCATCACGTTGCCGCTGGGTCCGACCGAAGGCGGCCCGTTGTTTTTCGCACATTATTCATTTCTTGGTATCAATCCAAATGGCCTGTCTGATGCCTATGCCAGTTACGATGTGCAAAACCAGGCCCATGCGCTCATCAATTATAATTACTGCCTGGCCAACCCCCGGAATTATTACGGCTATAGCAGTCAATGCTGGGGACTTACTGCGAGCGATATCGCCAGCGGGTATACTGCCAGTTCGCCTACTAATGATGTAGGGGTTATTGCACCCACTGCTGCCATTGCTTCTTTGCCTTATACTCCGGTTCAATCGCTGGCTGCACTCAGGTTCTTTTATTATAAAATGGGCGATAAGCTATGGGGGCAATATGGCTTTTATGATGCATTTAGCCTGGATAGCCCCTGGTTTGCCAGCTCGGACCTGGCGATAGACGAAGGACCTATCGTTGACATGATAGAAAATTACCGAAGCGGCTTGCTCTGGAATTTATTTATGAGCTGTCCCGAAGTAAAAACAGGCATGAAAGGATTGGGTTTTCAAAGTCCCAATTTATAGCCAAGAATTTATTTGCCGTACTGGGCGCGCAAATTTGAAAATGAAATTATATTTATCACCATAATGAAAAAATCACTGCTCTCCTTAATGTTCCTTTTTCCGATTTTAGGCTTCAGCCAGGATAAGGGAAAAACAGAGACCGGCATACAACCGGTAGGTATCATCAAAGGCCTTTCCGACAGCGCGTTGCTCGATGTGGTTCAGCGCCAAACTTTCCGTTATTTCTGGGACTTTGGTCACCCAACCAGTGGCCTGGCCCGCGAACGCAGCAATGTAGCGTATGATTATGGCAATGAAGTGGTAACCACGGGGGGCTCGGGATTTGGCATTATGGCACTGATCGTGGCCGACCATCGCAAGTTTATCACACACGATCAGGCAGTGGACCGGATGTTAAAGATCCTGGAATTTTTGTACCGGGCCGATTCCTTTCACGGCGTATTGCCACACTGGATGAACGGAGAAACAGGCAAAGTGATCCGTTTTGGCCGCAAAGATGATGGCGGCGACCTGGTAGAAACTTCCTACCTTTTTGAGGGTCTGCTTTGTGCAAGACAATATTTTACAGCAGATAATCCAAAGGAAAATCACATCAGGGATGTGATCAATTGGATGTGGGGCGAAGTGGAATGGAGCTGGTATACCCACGAAGGTCGCGATAATTTATACTGGCATTGGTCGCCCAATAACGGCTGGGCGATGAATTTCCCGATACGCGGATTCAACGAATGCCTGATCACCTATATCCTGGCCGAATCCGGCGACCGATACCCGGTATCCAGCGATATCTATCATCGGGGCTGGACGCAAAGCGACTTCTTCAGAAACGGAAAAACCTTTTACGGACATAAATTACCGCTTGGTTTTGACTATGGCGGACCTTTGTTCTTTTCGCAATATTCCTTCATGGGTCTGGATCCGAAAGGGCTGAAAGACGATTATGCCGACTACTGGGAGCAGAACACCAACCACACCCTGATCAACCACGATTACTGTGTGGATAATCCCAAAAAATACAAAGGCTATGGCGAAGATTGCTGGGGATTAACGGCCAGCGATAGCTTTAATGGCTATGATGCCCACTCGCCTACGAATGATCTGGGAGTGATCACGCCCACTGCGGCCTTATCAGCCTTTCCTTATGCGCCTGAATACTCGATGAAAGCCCTTCGGCATTTCTATTACGATCTGGGTGATAAAATCTGGGGCGATTATGGCTTTGTAGATGCTTTTAGCGAAACGCACAATTGGTATGCAAAATCGTACCTGGCGATTGACGAAGGACCGATCATAGTAATGATCGAAAACTACCGTAGTGGCTTACTGTGGAAATTGTTTATGAGCTGCCCTGAGGTACAACACGGACTAAAAAAGCTCGACTTCAGCAGTCCGATGATCGCAGGAGGTAAATAAGGTCGATTCAAATTCATTAAATTATTCCTTTAGTTAAATAATTGTATAATTAAAATAAATTTCTACTTTAACGCCTTAATTTATGGCAAACCAATCTTGCTGACCCTTATTATAACCCCTATGACGAAGCATATTACTGAGAGTGACTTTTATGAAACAATTGACCTCATTAACACCCCAATTTTATTAGCTAATAAAGAAACGGTCTGTGAATATGTTAACCAGGCCTTTTTAAAACAGATAGGCTATCACAGCCAGGATATTTACGACCAGCAAGCCTGGTTTGATCGGGCTTACCCGGATACGAGCTACCGGGAAGATGTACAACAAACCTGGTGGCAATTGGTTGAAATAGCTAAACACCAGGGCGAAAGCCATGTACACATGATGACCCGCGTACATTGTGCTGATGGGAGCCTTAAATGGTTTGACATACACGAAAGCATTATCGGTGAAAATAAAGTAATCTCATTTCTGGATGTGGACGAGTTACAGGAAAATAACGAGGAACTAAACGACCTGCTCAAACAAAAAGACATCCTGCTATCAATTATAGCGCATGATGTGCGGAGCCCGCTGGGCAATATCAGGCAGATCGTTAATAATTATAAAAGTCTTGATCTGTCTGAATTAGAGATCGAAGAAATATTTGCCGAAATGGGAAACCAGATCGATTATATCTTCAATATCATCAATTCATTATTGATACGCACCAGCGCCGAGCGGGGTAGCTTTATTGAAAAAAGGGAGCCTATCAACCTGAAGGCTTTCTTCAGCAAATACCTGGATTATTATCGCGACCGGGTAGATAAGCAAAATATCACTTTTGTTTTTGAACTGGAGGATGAGCAGATCGTGCAGTTCGACCCATTTATTCTGGATGTTATTTCACGAAACCTGATCGATAATGCCATCAAATACACGCCCGAGAACGGTCATATTTTTATATCATTTACCAAAGGTCAGGATTTTGATCAACTGACCATACGCGATACAGGGGCGGGCATGTCGGAGCTGCAAAGCGAAAGGATATTGAACAATAAAGGCAGTCGCAGGCTTAAAAGCCAGATCACTGATAGCTTCGGGCTGGGCTTGATCATGGCAAAGGAAATATTGGAACGACACCAGGGAAAACTTGCTATCAAAAGTCAGTTGGGTAAGGGCACTTCGTTTATCATTAATCTTCCTAAATAGGTTAAAATCAATTATAACTCAGAAAACCCGGCAGCCATTACCGCCTGGTGATAAAATCTATTACTTTAGCAAATGATAATCATACCCATGATATGAATACCAGAAAATCGCTGCTAATATTGTTGATAAACGTAAGCCTGTTAATGCCTTTTTTATCGAAGGCACAAAACCTTTCGCTGTTTGAGCGGGGAACTTTTATAAATAAAACAGATACCCTGCCTTATCGCATACTTTTCCCGGTCAATTTCGATCCTGCTAAGAAATACCCATTGATCCTGGTGCTGCATGGTGCGGGCGAACGGGGTAATGATAACGAAGCCCAATTAAAATACGGGCCAAAGTTATTCCTGAATGATACCATAAGAACTAAATACCCCGCGATAGTCGTATTTCCGCAATGCCCCAAAGAGCCCGACTATTGGAGCAATGTTAAGTTCAATACTGATTCAAATCGTAAAGATGTCTTTCTTTTTCAGGCAGGCGGAGAACCAACGCATGCCATGCACAGCCTGCTCGGTTTATTAGATCAATTGCTCGAAAAACCCTTTGTAGATAAGCATCGAATTTATGTTGGCGGCCTATCCATGGGTGGCATGGGTACCTTCGAGATCCTGCGCCGAAAACCCGATGTTTTCGCTGCTGCCTTTGCCATTTGTGGTGGAGAT
>Ga0164296_1005820_pt1 | contig 10645 bp, 10 predicted proteins | sample GEODES057metaG_FD_113533 | JGI IMG/M metagenome (GOLD analysis project Ga0164296, IMG submission 113533) | Dystrophic lake water microbial communities from Trout Bog Lake, Wisconsin, USA - GEODES057 metaG | ecosystem: Environmental > Aquatic > Freshwater > Lake | place: USA: Trout Bog Lake... | reverse complement strand
TAAGCGTTACTTTAAGTAACGCTCATAATGACATCCATAACCACTAACCCCATTACCTATGTCCAAAACCATTATTTTTGATACCGAAGCTACAGGCATTAAAGAACCCGTATTAATTGAAGCCGCTTGGGTTGAGCTTGAATCCATTGAACCCTTTACCGTTACAAACCCTTTTGTACAGCGTTATAACCCTGGTAAACCCATTACCCTAGGTGCACTAGCTACCCATCACATCATGGATGAGGAATTGGTTGATTGCCCACCTAGTAGTTCATTTCGTTTGCCTGATGACTGTGAGTACATGATTGGACACAATGTGGATTTTGATTGGTCTGCTGTGGGCTGTCCTGACATCAAGCGAGTTTGCACGCTAGCTTTATCTAGAAAATTATGGCCTGATTTAGATAGCTATAATCAAAGCGCACTAGTCTATTATTTAGAGCGAGCTTCAGCTAGAGAGTTATTAAAGAATGTACACAGTGCAGAGTCAGATGTAATGATTTGCAGCTTGATAGTTGGTCATATCTGCCAGCAACTGGGAATTTGCACGGTAGAGGATTTGTGGAAGGAATCTGAACTATCACGAATACCAAAGGTCATGCCATTTGGGAAATATAAAGGTCAATTATTAACGGATGTTCCCAGCGACTACCGTCATTGGCTACTTAATCAGGCTGATATTGATCCTTATTTAAGGAAGGCTTTGGAGGTTTAAGCATTAAATCCTACAGAACGCTCAAAAAATCTCGTCCGTCCTACCAAATTTATCAGGGCCTGTACCGGACACATGGTTTACATTTTGTGCCGAGCACAAACTTGCTACATTATTTATCCAACTTTATTCCATTGCGGCGATTGCAATTCCAGATTAATCAACCTTTACTTACTTACTCGGTTAGGATTGGAGTTGCCGTTGAAAATCCTTTTCAGACTGTGTTTGACGGTTAGCGTCAAGTTACGTTAACAAAAATCTACGCTGTAATTTAATTTAAGTAATTAAAGTTGATCAATTAAAGCTCTTATATCATCTGAATGATCTATATTGAAGGATATTTTTTCTATAGCTAAAAAGCTATGATCGTAGTATTTTATTAAACCAAGTTGGGCCACTAGCAAAGTGAATAGATTAAGAAAAGTGAAGCTGTTAAGAAATTTTTGAATCAAGTTGAGAATTTCTTTTGCAATATTAAAAGTTATTGTTGGCAAGTTGAGGAATTTTTTATAAAAAGATTTGTTTCTTCTTTTTTCTACTTGGCTGTTCTTAGCTACTCTAAGTATCGTACTTGTTAAAAATAATTTTTGGTAAACAATAGCACTTTTAATTGTTAAAAGTTTTATACCGAAGTATTCAGTATTTGCCAGAAGTTGATCTGCAACATAACGAGGAGGTATTGAGACATCAAGTAACTTCTTTGCACCATTTAAAGTTAACAAATAACAGCTTGTTCCAGCGATTGTCTGAGCAGGTTTACCAATAATTTGATTATTAGAAATTCTGACTCTTCCAAGAAATCTTAATACAGGTTTACGTGAAGCTGACACACAAGCTAAATTTAGAACTTCGAAGATATTTTTTTTTGCAAGTTCTAATAAAAGAGGGTCTTGAATAATTTTTTTTAGATCGGCATTTATTTCACTATCATCCTCTAAAATCAACGCAATAGGAATATTGTTTTTTACGATATGTGAATAAATTTTTATATGGGAGAGAGCACAACCAACTTCGCCGGGGACTACTTCAATTAAATCCCGTAATTTACTTATATTCTTATATGCCTGATATCTTAATTTTTCCATTTGCTTTTGAAAATTAGGATTTATTACTGCCCCATCAACTGCCTTAAAAAAAGAAAAATGTAAATCTAGCCTGTCCATCTCATTTTGAATTAAGGCCCTTCGATCTAAGGATTTTTCTAAACTAATTACAAAAATATCCAATTGTGATTTACCATTGTAGAAAAAATTTATATCTAAAAATTGAGTTGAATTTAATTAATGTCAAGTTTTAAATTGGCAGTTAATATCTTAATTAATAGTATTTTACCTATAAAGTCAACTGCCGTTATTCTGGGGAATAAAATGAACTGGTGTCGTTTAGTTCTACGATTAAGAATAGTATCCATGTCTTATCATTAGATTATGATAGATTGCTTTTGGCTAATTATCTGTACTTAGGTTCATGAAACTGATAGAAGATAACTTAATTAGTTAAAAATAAAATTTCAAACTTTCTCGTAAATGAAGCCCTACCTGGATAGAGGTTAGAAGATTTTCAAAGCTGAAATGATCCTAGTGTCCTTTATTCTTTTTCTGTAAATTCCGAGAAGGAATATTGGAAGTAACTGGATACTATTGTTCACTCAACTAGTTGTTAACTCCAATCACCAAGCTCTCAACGCCACCATACTCCGCAATTCAAACCACATTAGACAAGCCAAAAGTTCGAAATTATCTAATTATTAGTTTATTGTTTTATTAGATTTTTGCGCCTTCTAAGCCCTGGATCACTCGTTCGAGTCGTGCTGGGAAGACCAAAACTAAAGCCACTTTATCATGGCTTTAGTGATAGGTTAATCAATGTATTGACTATCTCAAACAATATCAATTTTTGTCAGTGTTTCAAAAGGAGCTTTTCAACGCTAATATAGATTTTCTGAACATAAATCTATAATTTGTTTAATTTTTAACTGCATGCCCTTGAAATACCTCATAAGACCTATTAATCATTTTGATTACATCCAAGTTTGCGATAAAAAAGACTGCAATTAGGCAATTAAACCTATAATCAAGACTTTGGAAATCAAATGTGGTCTTTTAATCTGCTGCATACAAAATTCGTTACTTAATCTGATAGGGCTAACTGTTTAGCAACAATCCATTCAGCATAATCACCTTACAAATTACAATCATGATTAACTCTACCGAATTTCAATACTCTTTTATTATTGCAACTTTAAATGATGATGGAGATCTTGAATACTGTCTTACTAGCTTATTAGAGTTGCAATTAGGTCCGAATTTCGAAGTAATTGTAATTGACCAAAATCAGGATAATCGATTAGTTGAGGTAATAGCTCGTTTTTCTGATCTGCTTACTATTACCCACAAACAAGTATTATTTCGTTGTGCTAGTAGAGCACGTAATTTAGGAGCAAAGCTGGCGCGAGGACGTTGGGTTGGATTCCCTGATGATGACTGTCAATTATTTCCTGAGGTCCTTGTTGAAGTTGAACGAATTGCATGTGATTCACAGGTATATGTAATCTCTGGACAAACGGTTGATATGCTAGGATCGCCGAACATTTTACGATGGAGGCAACATCCGGTTAATTTTAATTGTTGGACTATGTTTGGTTGCTTGACTGAAGCGACACTCTTTGTTCGTCGCGATGCCTTTCTTCAAACTAAAGGATTTGACGAACACTTTGGTCCTGGCTCTCCATTTCCAGCAGCAGAGGGCATAGATCTTATGAATAGACTGTTTGCAGAGTTTAACGACATGAAGGCGTGCTACAGTCCACTAGTCCGTATGCGTCATCCGACTAAAATTCCTCCATGGAATCGATGGGCAGTCGGGCGGTTCTATCAGTATGCTTTGGGAGATGGTGCATTGATTGCAAAAAACCTGCAGCTTCATATGTTTTACTGGGGAATTAGAACGATTTTTTCAGCCATGATACAAATATTTACTTTGCGCGGCTGGCGAAGTTTAGCATTTGCTGCGCGTTTAATTGGATTGATCAAAGGCTTTTGTATAGGAATATATTTTTTCCATATTAAAAACTCTAATTAATTGCATCCCCAAAAAAAAGTATTATGGGACAACAATATTTTTCGAGCCATTCCCTTGAATTTTATATGCTACTTAAATTTTTGGGCCCCTAAGTTTATAAATCTTTTAGATTAAAAATGAATCAAATTAAAGTGGAAAATTTTTACTTTCTCTTTCTTTTATGCGAGATAATTGAGTCACATTGACTGAAGATGCTTCCCAAAACTTAGTCTAATGCGCCTAAATAAACCCATCTTGTGGTGTGCTTTCAATTCTTCGATGAATGTGGAGTGGATCTTTTAAAGGATCATACGTGTTAAACAATCTTCCTATTGCAATTTTGGTGACGCCTGTTTTACCATTACCCGGCCAATCTGGACGTTCTTTTCGCGCTTGGTCTTGGCTTAATGATTTAAATCGCACACATAAAGTCTATGTGTTATTGGCGGGCGATACGGAAATGCCAATAGTCCCTGTAAATTATCCCGCAGAAGGAGTTTGGTCGGTTCAAACTAAAACATTTAACACGCCTAAACTATTAAGGATTCTTGGGGTACTTTTTCCGCCGATTTGTTTATTTTTTCGAAAAGTTATTGTCGACTGGCATTATCCAATTAATAATTCTGTACTCGATTATCCTATTTCTGAACTACCCAAAAAGCATGTTAGCCGAATAGTCGTTTTTCGATTTTATATGCACGAACTAGGGCAAGTAATTGCGAAATATTATCCATCGGCCAAACTAGAGCTAGATATGGATGATCTTGAATCATTTACTCGAATCAGCGTGGCAGGGAGTCTAATACGAATGAAACGTTATCGGGAATCAATCCGCTGGATAGCCTCCGCAATTCAGTATCTTTTGCTTGAACTCTTTATTGCTAGATGCTATAGCATAGTATGGCTTGCCTCAGCTAAAGACAGTTTTTATCTAAAGATGCGCATAATTCCGAATGTTAAAGAAAGACCAAATCGCATCCCCCTTCCTGACTTAAAGGATATAAGTAATCCGAGTCCATCTGACATTTTAAGGATACTTTTTGTTGGTACATTGAATTACCCTCCGAATGAAGATGCTATTTTATATCTCCTCAATAAAATTCAACCAGAAATTGAGAAGCGCTTAAAACATCCTTGGAAATTATGCGTGATAGGTCGAAATGCATCTCCTTCATTGACCAAATTATTGGAAAATGCATCACGAGTTGATTTTTTCCCAGATGTGGAAAGACTTGATACATTTTATTCTGCTGCTCAAATTATTATCGTACCGTTAAGGTCGGGTGGAGGAACTAAGCTAAAATCAATCGAAGCTTTTTCTTATCGACGTCCGTTAGTATCTACTCGACATGGAATGCGTGGGATAAGTGCAACAGCAGGTACCCACTATCTCGTTGCAGAAACTCCCAGTCAGTTCGCTGATGCTATCGCATTGTTGGCTAATGATCCAGTTTTAGCAGAGCATATTTCTAAAAATGGAGAGGCGCTTTGTCGTGAGAGTTATGGATTACTATGATGGCAATTTATTTTATTTCTTCAGCTTTGCAGTTGGCGTTTAACTTATTAAGTTTATTTATGCTGCTATCATTTTTTACTTGGTTTTACTCTCATGTGCTAACAGCACAGAAATTCAATTTGCATATTAGACTGATTTTTTTACGTCACTTGATAAATTTTTGTCCTATTGCAATTGACAAATTTTATAAATCTTACACAGTAACTATATCTTTATTATTGAATCTAGAACAAATAGATAGAGTGACTAATTGATTCCTAAGTTGAAAAATTGGGTATTACATGACTATTTACAAGTAAATGGTGGAGCTGAACGACTGGTGATTAATCTGACTCGAGGGCTTAAAGATTTTGGGCTTGGGGTTTCTGGAATATACCGAGATTTTTCCAACAGTGGCGAATTACACGGACTGCATTGTCAAATTACAGCTGGATTCTTGATAAGATGCTTTCCCCGTATACCGCGTGCATTAATTGTTTTTAGTCTAAATCAATTATTAATACGACATGCAAATTGCGTAATATACAGCGGTATTTATGCACCGTTAGCTGTCAACCATCAATTAACGGGTAAACGTATTTATTACTGTCATACACCTCCAAGATTTGCATTTGACCTTGAAGAAAAATATTTAGGGCGAGTAATACCTCCTTTTCGACCATTGGTGAGAATAATGATTGCCTACTATCGAAAAAGATATCTTATTGCTCTAAAACGAATGGATCTAATTATTACTAATTCAGTTCACATACAAAAGCGCTTGTATAGTCAAACCGGTTTGATCGCAAAGGTAATCTATCCACCAATTTCGATAAAACATTTTATCCATCACGGTGAAGGCGACTATTACCTCTCCGTTGGAAGGTTAGAAAAACCCAAGAGAGTCGATCAAATTATCCGTGCGTTTTTAAATATGCCTGATCGCAAGCTTGTGGTTGCATCCGGTGGTTCGGAATTTAATAGGCTCAAATTGTTAGCCAAAGGAGCTTCTAATATTCATTTTACTAATTGGATTAATGATAATGAATTGGCAGATCTAGTAGGGCGTGCTATTGCGGTAATATACATACCTTTAGATGAGGATTTTGGTATGTCTGCGGTTGAAGCAATGGCTGCGGGAAGGCCAGTTATTGGAGTTGCTGAGGGAGGACTTTTAGAAACTATAATCAATGGGCAAACCGGTATTCTGCTCGCCCCTAATCCGTCACCAGAAGCTATTGCTTCGGCAGTGCAGCAACTAACTAAAGAGGTCGCTATTCAGATGCGTGAATCATGTAAACATCGTGCAGGACAATTCTCTACAGAGCAATTTCTATTGTCTTTTAAATCAATAGTCGAATAAGAAAAGTAAATTAATCTGGATTTAGGATGAGTGATAAAATATCTTTTTATTACGAGTCATATCACCTTATACGTTACATAAATTGGTTTACCTCTTTTAAGCAATTTCTACTTTTTTCCTATATTCATAATGTTCATAAAATTTACTATCTTTTTTATAAACTATCATTTTTTGAAATTATTACGATGCTAACAATATTAATACGTGTGAAGAGGCTTTAGATCTACGTGAGCTTCGAATGTGCTACAACTAGATGAAGGTACTTCATTTTTATAAGACCTATTACCCTGAAAGCTTTGGTGGAATTGAGCAGGTTATTTTTCAACTAGCTAGCGGATCACAAAAATTTGAGATAGATTCTACTGTTTTTTCCCTATCTCCAAAAAAAGTTGAAAGAGTAATTGAATTTACTGGGCATCAAGTTTATCGGTGTCGTAGTAATTTAAAAATTGCCTCTACAGATTTTTCTCTAAGCGCATTTTGGCAATTTAATGCGCTAGTTAAAAAGGCAGATATTGTTCATTATCACTTTCCTTGGCCCTTTATGGACTTAGTTCATTTTGTTATCAATCACCAAAAACCCTCTTTAGTTACCTATCACTCGGATATCATAAGGCAAAAAAATCTTGTAAAACTTTACAGACCACTTCAAAATAAGTTTTTGGAAAGTGTCGATACGATTGTGGCGACATCTCCAAATTACAGAGTTACTAGTGATGTTTTGAAAAATTTTAAAAATAAAACTGAAGTCATACCAATTGGACTAGATAAAAATCTTTACCCCCCTATCAATCTTGAACGGTCTCAATATTGGAAAGAAATTTTAGGTGATAAATTTTTTCTATTTATAGGGGTACTTCGTTACTACAAAGGTTTGCATATTCTGCTAGAAGCATTAGCTCTGAGGGATCTACCCACAGTCATTATTGGCTCTGGCCCAATCGAAAATGAATTAAAAGCTCAAGCCACATCTCTTGGCCTAAAAAATATAACTTTTTTAGGCCAAGTATCTGATGTGGATAAAGTTGCAATTTTGAACTTATCGTACTCATTAGTATTTCCATCTCATTTACGTTCAGAGGCATTTGGAATATCATTATTGGAGGGTGCTATGTTTGGTAAACCATTGATTTCTAGCGAGATTGGTACAGGAACTTCGTTCGTTAATAGCGACCAAGTAACTGGCATTGTAGTGCCGCCGTCATCCCCTGAATATTTAAGTATTGCAATGATTTATTTGTGGAATAATCCTATGGTCGCATCAAAAATGGGGCTCAGGGCTTCTATTCGGTTTGAAGAATTATTTACTGCAGATAAAATGAACAAAAGCTATGCCGCTCTGTATCAAAGATTAATAGATAAAAAATCTAAATAATTTAAGGTATTCGATTATTTATAATTTAGATTTGGCATTACCTTACCATGTTAATTTTTAATTAACGCTTACTACTCCCTATTACACCATATCTATTCAAAATTGATTAACATCTAACTGTTATAAAGTATCCTTTTAGTTTCGAATGTATATACTCTTGTTTTTATTCAGGCTTTGCAATGCTCAGTAAAAAATATGGGGGAAATATAGTATGCAATGGAGCTTCACTTTTTGGCGATTATTTCTAAGCGAAAATTCATACTAAAGATGAAACAAACTCCATTTGTAACCAAGTAATCATATTTGTAGACTTTAAAAGATCTTGTAAAATCAATGTAATGTGTAAAAGTAATAAATAAAGATCTTAAACCTTAGTAACCTTAAAATTTCTTTAAGCAATATCTTACAAAAAATTTTCATCAGAGTGGCGTATTGCGTTAATGTATGCAGAAAAAAATTAAAATTAACTTTACTGATTTTTGGCCAGGTTTTGATAGAGAAAATAACTATTTTTGCAAACTATTAAGAATTAAATTTGATGTGGAATTATCAAAAACCCCTGATTACATTTTCTTTTCTGTATTTGGTAACCAACATAGAAAATTTAAATGTAAAAAAATATTTTACACTGGTGAAAATTTTCCACCACCTCTTGATTACTGCGACTGGTCATTTTCATTTGATTATTTAGATGATGTGAGAAATTATAGATTCCCCATTTACTTATTAGACGATGCCTATTACGAACTAGAAAGAGAAAAAGTGATAGATGAATCTATGGCGAATCGAAAATTTTGTAATTTTGTTGCATCAAACGGTAACTGTCAAGAAAGAAATGATTTTGTAAATAAACTTTCTAAATATAAGAAAGTTGACTGTGGTGGGCAATGGATGAATAATATTGGATATATTGTTACTGATAAAAAAAGATTTCAATCTGAATACAAATTTTCAATTGCCTTTGAAAATAGTTCTTATAGACTTCAACATCCTGGCTACACCACTGAAAAGATTAAAGACCCAATGACTGTAAATAGCATTCCTTTGTATTGGGGGAATCCGGTAGTAAATAGGGAGTTTAATACTCAGTCATTTGTTAACTTTTATGACTTCCACTCCACAGAGGATATGATTGAATATATTATCGAGCTAGATAAAGATAATGAAAAGTATTTATCAGTTCTAAAGAAACATTGGTTTAATGCGTCCAATATTCCTGAAAATAATAAAATTGAGAACATAAAATTATTTTTATTCAATATATTTAATTAAAATCACAATTTTAATTAAATATATTTGAAGGTAACAAAGAAATTTTTAGGCGAAAATGTCTAATTTTTATAGATATTTTTATACTTATTAAACAACGTTACTCCCTAAAATTAATATAATCAAACTATGAAAATAAATGATATTTTTGACTCTAATTACTTAAGAAATACCCTAAAGAATTTATTTTGTTTCTTACTTCCTCCAGTTAATCGATTAAGACAAAAATGTGATGAGCTTGAAAAAGAAATCTATAGTATTGAATATAATCGGCGTGAAATTTTAGGGTTAACTAATTTTATTGCTGGAGAGGAAAAACCAATAAGGCCATCAGATTTACTTAAATGGTATAGATCCGTAGCTGAATCTGTTAATACGCAACTAAATCAACAACAATTTTCAAAACTGGAGGTTACCTCTAGCAATAGCGTAATAAAAAATAACGCCAAGCATACTTTAGCTATTATTACTTCTTTATATAAAGGGGGTAAGTATATTCGTCAATTCTTAAAAAACATCACTGAGCAAACTATTTTTAGTCAATGTTCCTTGATCATAGTGGACGCTAATTCGCCTGATAATGAATTTGAGATCATTGATAAATATATTCATCGCTTCCCTAATATCCGCTATATAAAACTGGAAGAAAGATTAGGTATATACGATGCCTGGAATATAGCCATCAAAGAATCTGATTCGGATTTTATTACAAACGCAAATCTTGACGATCTCCATAGGAATGATGCATTAGAGGTAAAGATTAATGCCCTCATATCTAACCCCAAAATAGATATAGTCTATACCGATGTTTTCTACTCTTTCATGGAAAATCTATCATTTGATGTAATATCTAATGCAAATCTAAAAACTAATTTCACCTCGGAAGCAAGTAAATATAATCTTCTGAAATATAATTTCCCTCATAACGCTCCAATGTGGAGACGATCTTTACATCAAAAGATTGGTTATTTTGATACTCAATATAAATCTGCAGGAGACTGGGAATTTTGGCTAAGAGCCGCTTTTGATAATCATTCTTTTATGAAAATCGATGATATTGTCACCGTTTACTATAACAATCCAGGGGGAATTTCTACTAATCTCAAATCCGAAGCAGCCTTCGAAACTTCTAAAATATTAAAGTATTATCAAAACAAGCTTAATGCTTAATAGTTTTGCATTATCAAATTATCTAATGTTAAAAAAATACATAATTAAAACAAAGGCATTTATAAAAGGCATTCCTTTTATAGGAAATTTTTTTCTGGATATATACATTGCACTTTACAAAGTACTATCCCCCCCCCCCCCCCGCCCCCTACCCCTTTTTGAATTTAAGGGGGCCTTTATTATTGTGAATAATACTGTTGG
>Ga0164296_1005819_pt1 | contig 10645 bp, 7 predicted proteins | sample GEODES057metaG_FD_113533 | JGI IMG/M metagenome (GOLD analysis project Ga0164296, IMG submission 113533) | Dystrophic lake water microbial communities from Trout Bog Lake, Wisconsin, USA - GEODES057 metaG | ecosystem: Environmental > Aquatic > Freshwater > Lake | place: USA: Trout Bog Lake... | reverse complement strand
TCATCTCGGCTAACCCCGTGAGACCCAGAGTTAAAAAAGTGCTTAGCAGACCAAAGAGGTAGTGCTCTTTTTGCAGAAAACCCAAATAAATATTCTGTCAGCTTTGCCAAAATTTTGCTTTTATTTCTCAAGTTTAAAAGACCAGCAAAGCGGCTCGCAATTGCGGCGTATTTTGGTAAATATCCAATCACATAATCACGAACAGTAAACCCGTATTTCTTCTTGTATTGATAGGACGCCTCAATTTTCATACGTGCCATATCAACCCCAGTTGGGCACTCGCGCTTACAGCCTTTACACCCCACACAAAGCTCAAGCGCTTGGCGTACCAACGGGCTCGTTAACCCCTCCTCCCCCAACTGCCCAGAGAGCGCCAGCCGTAGCGTATTCGCTCGTCCCCTAGTCAGGTGCTCCTCATCCTGCGTTGCCCTGAAACTTGGACACATCGTGCCTGCATCAAACTTTCTACAGTGACCATTGTTATTACACATCTCAACGGCTTTCGCCAATCCTTGTGCAGGGTCACCCCCAGTCCCAGGTGCGGAGATCTCCTCGGTGACAGGGTTGTTTTGTACATCCCAAGCCCGCCAATCCAGAGCCGTACGAACAGGGATGACTTTGTAAGTTGCAGGGAATCTCAAAATACTTTGATCATCCATTTTGGGAGGATCAATGATTCTGTTTGGACTGAGCAAATGCAAAGGGTCTAAATGGTTTTTGATCGATCTAAATGCATCATAAATCCGGTCTCCAAATTGCCACTCAATCCACTCGCCTCTACAAAGACCGTCCCCATGCTCGCCGCTGTAGGCCCCCTTGTATTTGGCAACAAGACTTGACGCCTCCTCAGCGATCGCTCGCATCTTTGAGGGTCCCTGTCGTCGCATATCAAGGATGGGTCGCACATGCAAGGTTCCAACGGAGGCGTGTGCGTACCAGGTACCGTGAGTACCGTTTTTCTCAAAAACCTCTGTTAGTGCTTGAGTGTATTCAGCAAGGGACTCTAAGGGTACTGCGCAGTCCTCGATAAAGCTCACCGGTTTACCGTCACCTCTTAGACTCATCATGATGTTGAGACCGGCTTTGCGTACCTCCCAAAGATTTTTCTGAGCCCCCGCATCCACCATCTCGACAACGCTTTGGGGGAGTCCTAAGTCCCCCATCAACTCAACAAGCTCAGAGAGCTTCCCGAGCAGCTCCTCCTTGGAGTCCCCACTGAACTCAACCAGTAACACCGCTGCTGGTTGTCCGTTATTGATGTGAGGAGACAAGGCAGTGCGGATAGTCGGAGCAAACGCAGGATTTTGAAGACTGAGCTCAATCATGGTTCGGTCAACCAACTCCACTGCGCTGAGTAAAGCGCCACCCATTTTGACTATGTGCTGAGGAGCGTCCATGGCCGCGTAAAAGGTGGGAAAATTAACCACACCTAGCACCTTGGTCTGCGCAGTTTTGCTTAAACGCAGTTTAATAGACTGCGTAAGACCAAGAGTTCCCTCACTACCGACGAACAGGTGGGACAAATTAACACCACCATTTGAACTGTAAGGTTTTTCGCTTTGAGGATGGAATATATCTAAGTTGTAGCCGGCGACTCTTCTTAGTACCTTTGGCCAACGGGACTCAATCTCTGGCTTGAGCTCATGAGCGAGGCCTTTGAGAAAGTCTCCTATTTGCCGGGCTCGACCACTAGAGGTGTCATAGGGACCAAACTCAACGCACTCTCCGTTACTAAGGAGCGTTGTGATGGCCTCAACATTATGAACCATGTTCCCGTATGCAAGGCTACGACTTCCGCAGGAGTTGTTACCGGCCATCCCCCCCAAAGTGGCCTGCGCACTGGTAGACACATCAACCGGGTACCAAAGACCGTGCTGCTTTAGCCCTGCGTTCAGATGGTCCAACACTACTCCGGGCTGCACCTCAACCGTTTGGTTGTTTAAATCAAGATGACTTACCTTGTTGATGTACTTGGAGTAATCAATCACCAAGCCAACCCCCACCGTTTGACCGCACTGGCTTGTGCCGCCACCCCTTGGAACAATGGGTACTTCAAGATCTCTACATATGTCTAATGCAACCCTGACATCGTTTATGGATTTGGGGACTAACACTCCAACGGGCTTGATCTGATAAATGGAGGCATCCGTTGAGTAGCGTCCCTTATCAGCGGCACTCCAAAGTACCTCACCTTCGGTGTCACTTCGCAAACGCTTAGCCAGCAACTGTGCAACATCGTGAACAGGAACTTTGTCGTGTGCAGTGTTGGATTGCTTGGGGTTAGCGAGTTTTTGGGGGGTTAGTGGTGCGTTCATTCGAATCGAATACTACTTAATAAGAACACTCAATTCTAATTTAGCTTCAAAACACCCAACGGAATATTTACCCCGAGTAAATGAGAGAAGGCTTGGTGCTAGGTGCAGGAGAGACTGTTAAGAGCCGGAGAGACTGTTCGGTCTTTTTACTGATCCAGCGAATGTTGCGGGGCGGTCAAAAGAATTTGACTAGCTATGCATTAGTTCTCGCGACCCAGTAAGTTGCCCCCTGGGGTCCATATTTTTCTGAATGAGGCACATGGGGCTCAAGATGAAAGGTGTCTCCTACACAAAGGTGCTGGCTCTGTGAGTTCACGATCAACCACATTTCGCCCTGCACAATTAACGCATCGGCCTTAAAGGGATGCGTGTGCTCGTCCACCTCTTGGTTGGGCGTCCACTCACGTACAATCACTTCAGTGCATCCCTTTGCAACGGCACTAGCTTTGAACTCATCTAAGGACGGTAATATCATTTTCTTCCTATCAGATTTGGTGAATGTAGATTGAGAACTAAATTAGATTTTTGGCTAAAGTAGAACAACTACTACCCCGAGTTTTTTCCAACCCGCCGCTTATTATTATAAAGAGCTTAAAGAGGTGAGAAAACCCTCAGAGCTTTGAGTTTACTCTTGCTGAGTTACCCCTGTTTTCAATGGTATTTACGCATTCATGCAGAAATGTGATTATGTAATAATGTTTAGCTACTTTTGAGTATTGAACGTTACGAACACTGATCACATTACTGAAGAGTGAATTGATTACTTAACTGACAAGCTAACTGACAAGCAAACTGACAACATAACTGCTCATATTTTCAATATGTTAAATCTAGATTTCCATCCAACTGGCCGTCATTTTCTGCAAATCCCTGGACCCTCCCCCGTTCCAGAACGAGTGCTGCGTGCAATGAGCTTGCCGACCATAGATCACAGAGGGCCAGAGTTCGGTCATTTAGGTTTAAAAGTTTTGAAAGATATTCAAAAGATCTTTCAAACAACCCAACCCGTTATCATCTATCCCGCCTCTGGCACAGGTGCCTGGGAAGCGGCGTTGTGTAACGTGCTAAGTCCAGGCGACGAAGTACTCATGTACGAGACGGGTCACTTTGCAGCTTTGTGGCACAAAATGGCCTCTCGTCTTGGCATTAAAACAAGAGTCATTGCGCTCGAAGGTATGACTGACGGTATCCCGAGTGCTTGGAGAAACGGTGTACAAGTGGACCTAATCGCAAAGCACCTTAAAGAGGATACTGCTCACGCGATCAAGGCAGTCTGTGTGGTTCATAATGAAACATCCACCGGCGTCACCAGTAATATTCAAACAGTCCGAAAAACGCTAGACGAATTAAAGCACCCTGCACTTTTAATGGTGGATACCATCTCAGGACTTGCCTGCGCGGAATACAAACACGATGCCTGGGGGGTTGACGTCTCCATCAGCGGTTCACAAAAGGGCTTAATGCTTCCACCTGGCATGAGCTTTAATGCAGTCTCACCCAAAGCCGTTGAAGCAAGTAAACATGCAAAATTACCCAAAGCATTTTGGGCTTGGGATGAAATTATTGAGATGAATAAAACGGGATATTGGCCCTACACACCGAACACACACCTGCTTTACGCGCTAAGTGAGGCCTGCGATATGATTTTGGATCCTCATAGCGGAGGGTTAGAGGGAGTGTTTGCAAGACATAAACGCTCTGCTGCGGGCGTTAGAGCTGCGGTCAAAGCCTGGGGGCTCCCCATTCAGTGCGCTGATGAGGACGTTTACTCACCCGTATTGACTGGCGTGATACTGCCCAAGGAATTTGATGCTGACGCTGTTCGCAAAACGATTTATGAGCGTTTTGATTGCTCGCTAGGTACAGGTCTTGGAAAAATTAAAGGCCGAATGTTCCGCATAGGTCATCTAGGGGACACGAATGACTTGACCCTCTTGGGTACTTTAGCTGGCTGCGAAATGGGGCTAAAGGTCAGCGGCGTTACCCTTAACTCCAGCGGTGTCCAAGCAGCGATGGATTACTTTGCAGCAAATCCTATCTCAAGGCCTACACCAAAGTCATAACATAGCCTCCAGCATAGACTAATTGAAAATAGACAATTTGAAATCAGTCACGCAAATCTTAATTGGCGTGGTCTGCAAATGAAGAGTGTTGGTGTTGGTGTTGGTGTAGTCAAAGACCTTAAATAGTTTTTTAAACGCTGCTTTATGTGTAGCTTTATGTGTAGCTTTATGAGCCTCTTTATGAGCCTCTTTATGAGCCTCTTTTTGAGGCCATTTTTGAGGCCAATTTTTGAGACCCTATCCGGCTTAATTGGATGAGCAGCCAACTCACCATAGGTCTCTCTAAATACTTAAACACGAACAAAGAAAAAATAAAGCTTACCAACCAGCCTAATCCAATAAATAGCCAAGCACTGAGCTCGCTTTGAAGCTTGTATCTGTACCATATACCGCTCAATACAACGATCACAGCGAAATGGTTTAAAAACAGTGAATAGGACGAGTCGCTTAGGAGGTGTAAGTACTTTGAACGTAACTTCACACCGCTAGAGGGACTAAGCCTTGTTGCAAGGTACAGGCAAAGCGCCGTCACAATTGCAATTGCAACACGCGCTCTTGGCGCGTACATGAAAGCGCCAAGAGCCATTGCGATAGTGAACAAAAAGACTTTTAAAGCGCGCCTGTCTTGTGTGGACCAAAAGGCCAACATACCAAGACCGTATGCCCCAAAGAAGTAAACCGCGTAATCATCCCAATCGGGATTCAAGTTAAAGAACCACAAGGACATGAGACTTAGCATACAAACAATAATTAAATGCCCCCTAAGATAGTGCTGACCTCTTAACACGTTAGAGAGCCAAATCAGAAATACAGTTGCAATAAAGAGTTGTAAGTCAATTGACACATACCAAACACCAACGGTTAACGCGTCCAGTTGCAATATGTTTTGAACCATAAAAAGGTGACCCAAGAACTTAACCAGGGACGGCTCCGTTGGCAACCAACTCTCAACCCCTAATAGGGCAGCTGCCCCGTCAATATTGTTCCGCATAAGCGCAGTAGCTACTATGGTAATGATTAGCGCAATGAAGTAAGACGGTAGTAGCCTGAAGTACCTGCGCACTATCAAGGGCAGAGGAGAAATCTGCTCTTGCCGAGCAAAGGAGCGCGCAACTAAATAACCAGAGGTTACTAAAAAGACCTGAACCACCATCCTAGCGTCCTCAAAGAGAACATTTGTCAAACCGTTCCAGGTCGCACTCAACACCTCAGCCATTGGGCTGTAGGCCACAAAGTGATGCAAAACAATGAGTTGCGCAGCGACCGCTTTAAAAGCATCGACAGTTAGGGAGCGTGTTTTCAAGCGAGACCTCTAGGCATTATTGACGTAGTGAGTAGGTATGAGCAAAGACTCCTCGAATTAGAGCTCTTTAGAGAATGAATACAATGAAGCGACTCGCGAGCGAATTTAGAAAAAAATTTCGCTCAAACACCCCGAAATTTAAACCCTTAATCAAGCTGCAACTATTTTGCAAAGCAAACCCCACCCACACATTAACTGGATAGAAGAGGACGAGCCTTTGCCAGAGCCAGAGAGTGCTTGGGACCAAAGCAGTCGCGCTCCGGGCCTTGTCGCGGCGGGCGAGGATCTCAGCACCAAGCGACTTAGGGAGGCGTATGTAAAAGGTATTTTCCCCTGGTACAGCGAGTCTCAACCTGTGTTGTGGTGGAGCACCGACCCGCGCATGGTTTTGATGGTGGACCACTTTAAAATTCATCATTCTTTTAAAAAAACCTTAACCGCATTCATCAAAAACCCAAGTTGCGAAATTCGCATTGATTCAGACTTCGCACGTGTTATCCAAAACTGCGCTCTAAGACCCGCCAAACCCAAGGCCGGGGAAGACCAGACGCCAAAGGACGAGCACACTCAAAGCCCAGGAACCTGGATCCTCCCGCAAATGCAAGACGTCTACTGCGCCGCCCACCTAGAGGGGTTTACGCACAGTGTTGAGACCTGGATTGGGGGCGTTTTAGTGGGAGGGCTTTACTGCGTATCTTTTGGCAAAGCCGTTTTCGGCGAATCCATGTTCAGTTTGCAAAAAGATGCCTCAAAGATTGCGCTGGCTGCGTTGGTCGCATTTTGTCGCGCAAACAAGATTGTAATGATAGATTGTCAGCAAAATACCGATCACCTGGCCTCTCTCGGAGCCAAAGAGATACCAAGAACCCGGTTTATAGAATCCATCAAAATCTCCCAAACCGAACAAGCACCGGATTGGCAGTTTAAGCGGGATTATTGGCAGACTCTTCTGGAGTGAGTGCGCAAAAAAATCCCTAAATAATTCCTCTATTTAACGTCATCTTTAAAAAAAACTGATTTTTTGAATTAAACTTTTTTATGTGACTGATCTTAAAGACCTCCCCCTCCAAGCCCTGCAGTTTTACGCAACTGCTCCCTACCCCTGTAGCTACCTGGAGAACACTCAAGCTCGCTCACAAGTAGCTACACCTAGTCATCTCATCCAAAGTGATGCTTACTCAGAACTGGTGACACAGGGCTTTCGTAGAAGTGGTTTATTCACCTATAGACCTTACTGCGATGGATGCAAGGCCTGTGTCCCTTTGCGTGTCATGGTGGACGCCTTCACCCCCAATAGAAGCCAAAGACGGGCCTACAAAGCCAACAAAGGCCTACAAACGCGTATTACAACGCTTGGTTTCTCAAAGGAGCACTACGACCTTTATCTACGTTATCAAATGGCCCGTCACAGCGGAGGCGGAATGGACCAAGACAGTGTGGAGCAGTACACTCAGTTTTTACTGCAAAGCCGGGTCAATTCAAGACTTGTTGAGTTCAGAACTCCGGGCCCAGCGTCAAATCCAGACGCACCTGGAGAGCTGAAAATGGTGGCTATTCTTGACCTACTCAACGACGGCTTGTCTGCGGTTTACACTTTTTATGAACCAGAGCCTTCAAGCAGTTACGGTGCTTACTGCGTTATGTGGCAAATTGAACAAGCCAAACGCCTTGGCCTTCCCCATCTTTATTTGGGTTACTGGATCAAAGCGAGCGAGAAAATGAATTACAAATCCCTTTACAAACCCCATCAAATGTTAATTGACGGCAACTGGGTCTAGTCTTTGTCCACACTGGGTGGGTTATTACACGATTTCTGTACTTTGCCCCCACCTGGGGAAATCTTTTGAATTTTCACCAGGTAAAATCGTCTTATGTCCTCACGACCTAAAACGACCAAAACTGAAACCAACTTAACAGGTGAGCCCACCATCCAAGTGATAGAGAGGATGTTTACGCTTCTCGATGTTTTATCGCAAAGTGAGGACGCCGTATCCCTTAAAGAGATTAGCGAGAAAACAGGATTACACCCCTCCACTGCACACCGAATTTTGAATGACTTGGCCTGCGGACGGCTCGTCGAGCGCCCGCAAGCAGGCAGTTACAGACTAGGCCTTAGGCTGCTCGAACTGGGAAACTCTGTCAAAGCTAGGCTCAATGTACGTGACTCCGCACTCCCCCTTATGCGAGAGCTGCACAAAGAGATCCAACAGCCCGTGAACCTAAGCGTTCGTCAAGGCGATGAAATTGTCTACATTGAGCGCGCTTATAGCGAGCGCTCCGGTATGCAAGTGGTAAGGGCTATCGGAGGTCGTGCCCCGCTTCACCTCACATCAGTTGGCAAACTCTTTTTAGCAGCGGATGAAAGCTCAGGCGTTCAAGCCTATGCAACGCGAACGGGTCTGCGAGGCAACAACAAAAACAGCATCACTCAGCTTACAAGACTCGAGCAAGAATTAGGTAAGTGCAGAGCCAGCGGTGTAGCCCGAGACAACGAGGAGCTCGAGCTAGGAGTGCGCTGCATGGCTGCAGGCATTTATAACGATCAGGGTAAGTTAATCGCCGGACTCTCCATATCCTCTCCAGCCGACAGACTCAACGAGGACTGGGTTAAAAAGCTTCAATCGACTGCAGAGGCTATTTCAAACTCACTAGGATTTAGAAAAGCCTCTGGGTTTTAATCACCTTTTTTGTAATCCAATAAAAAAAGACCTGAGCTGATTAAAGCCCAAGTCCTTTATGAAGTGTCCAGTAGACGAGAAGAGAATTAAGTCGGTGTTTTAAGAGTTCCGCGACGTGTTTCGTTTTCTATCCAATGACGCACACGCTCCGCATCCGCTATTCGGCTAAATTTGCCTGCAGAATCTAAAAACACCATGATCAACTTACGTCCCGCAATCTTTGCTTGCATCACCAAGCATTGACCCGCCTCAGAGATATAGCCCGTCTTTTGCAAACCAATATCCCAGTTTGGACTACTGACCAAATGGTTGGTTGTTCTAAACTCCAAACGACGACGTCCCACTTCAACAGAGTAGTTGCCGGAGGTTGTTACCTGGCGAAGCAGTGGATCGTTGTAGGCATAACCCACGAGTGTCGCTAAATCCTTAGCACTCGATTGGTTGCGAGGTGAAAGACCAGTTGGCTCAGCGTAACGAGTGTCCTTCATGCCCAAGGAAGAAGCTTTGGCATTCATAAGAGAGACAAAAGTTTCAAGCCCACCAGGGAAGGTACGTCCTAGGGCGTGTGCGGCCCTGTTCTCACTAGACATCAATGCCAGTTGTAACAACTCACCACGGGTCAGCGTTGTACCAACAGCTAACCTGGAGCGACTGCCCTTCTCAGTATCAATTTCGTCCTCAGTAATGGTGATAGGCTCATCCATGTTGAGTTTTGCTTCGCTGATGAGAACACCAGTCATCAGTTTAGTAATGGATGCTATAGGGAGCACCGCTTCGTCGTTTTTGCTAAGTAAAACTTCGTTTGTGTCTTGGTCAATAACGTAGGCAACGCTTGATTTAAGTGCTAACTCGTCTTGTGTAACGTGAAGACCTGCAACCTCACCGAAGGAGGGCTTGCTGGGTACAAAGCGAACAAGCGTTTTATGAAAAGGCCTACCCCTGTGGCTCGAGTGGTGAACCCTGGGTGCTGATGACGTGTCAGAGTCTGCCGACCATACAGGAGCAAGTGAAAGGCTGGAAATCGCTAAAACTAAAGTTTGGATGAACAGTCGTTTCAAAGGAGTTACCTCTTAAGTAATAAGATTCAACGTTAATTGTATGACATTTATAAATCAATAGCAAGATCATATGCTTACGAAGATTTCTTAATAAATTAATAGTGTCACAAAACTTTTACACCCAAAATCATTAAATCATGCGCAACGGCACTAAAAATTAACTAAGATATTGATTTATATAGGTATTTTTTTATAAAAGTTGTAAAGTTAAAAGTTGCAACCCAACCCATGAACGGGTTGCCCGACATAAATAGTGTTGATTTTTTGCAATAAAGGGGACGGATCGGGCAAGACCAAAAGCCTTGCCCAAGATCCGTTTTTAAGGGGAAGCCTATGAAAGCGACTATCCCTGAGCCATTACTCTTTCTGACTGACTTCTAATTTTATTGAGTGCGCTCAGGTAAGCTTTTGCCGAGGCAACCACAATATCTGGATCAGAGCCCACTCCGTTTACGATTCGCCCACTGTTTTGCAAACGAACCGTCACCTCGCCTTGACTCTCGGTTGACCCACTGATCGCATTCACTGAATAAAGCACCATCTCAGCGCCGCTATTTACGTGTTTCTCAATGGCTTTAAGAGAAGCATCAACCGGTCCGTTGCCGTCTGAGTCGGAGTGGACCTCGACTCCGTTTACGTTAAAAACGATACTCGCATGTGGCCGCTCGCCGGTCTCGCTACGCTGACTAAGCGAGACGAAATTGAAAGTGTCTTTGTCGTTAGAGTGACTCTCATCACTCACCAAAGCGAGTATGTCCTCATCAAAAATCTCGCTCTTGCGGTCTGCGAGTTCTTTGAACTTGGCAAAGGCGTTGTTAACCTCAGACTCACTCTCAAGGTCAACGCCCAAGTCTTGCAAGCGCTGTTTAAACGCGTTACGTCCGCTGAGCTTACCAAGAACAATTTTGTTGGCGCTCCATCCCACGTCTTGAGCTTTCATAATCTCATACGTATCGCGAGCTTTCAACACACCGTCTTGATGAATACCGGAGGCGTGAGCAAAAGCATTTGCACCAACAACTGCCTTATTGGGTTGAACCACAAAGCCAGTGGTTTGCGAGACCATACGACTCGCAGCCAAGATTTGCTGGGTCTCTACGCCAACAGTTAATCCGAAGTAATCAGATCGTGTTTTAACCGCCATCACGATCTCCTCCAAAGCACAGTTACCTGCTCGCTCACCCAGGCCGTTAATCGTGCATTCAACTTGTCTTGCACCGCCGATTTT
>Ga0164296_1005817_pt1 | contig 10650 bp, 9 predicted proteins | sample GEODES057metaG_FD_113533 | JGI IMG/M metagenome (GOLD analysis project Ga0164296, IMG submission 113533) | Dystrophic lake water microbial communities from Trout Bog Lake, Wisconsin, USA - GEODES057 metaG | ecosystem: Environmental > Aquatic > Freshwater > Lake | place: USA: Trout Bog Lake... | reverse complement strand
TCGCCGATCGGGTGGACGTGCACCCCGTCGGCTACCTCGCCGGCCATCCGCAGCATCCACGGGTTGACCGCTGCGATGTCGACTTTGGGGTCGGGCGCGTCGATGGGCCCGGCGTTCCACTGCGGGGTGATGAAGTCGAGGTCGTAGAACTCGCCGTGGTGGTCGAGCGTGCCCGTGCGGAATGCCGCGAAGCACGCCTTGACCGCGCGCACGTAGTCGCGCAGTCGCGGGCCGGGGCGCTCGAATGCCATGCCGTAACGGCGGACGACGTGGGTGCGCACCTGGGTGCCCAGGCCGAGGCGGAAACGGCCGCCGGTCGCCTCCTGAAGTTCCCACGCCGCCGCGGCGGTGACGAATGGGCTGCGGGGGAACGCGACCGCGACGCCGGTGGAGAGCTCGAGTCCGGGGGCGGCCTGCGAGGCCACGGCGGCGTTGAGGTAGGCGGTGCGGGCGGTCTCGGTGAACAGCATTCCCGCGAAGCCCGCGGCCTGCGTGCGGCGGGCAAGGTCGCCGACTTGGGTCAGGGGTTGCGGTGTCACCATCACATCGACGTGCATGAGGTGTGAGTATTCCGTCCGCGGTCAGGGTTCGGCGAACAGGATGTCGGGGTTGAGGATGCCCGCGGGGTCGAAGCTGAGCTTGATGCGGTGCATCAGCGCGATCTTGGCCGGATCCTCGAGCTTGAGGAAGTACGGGGTCTTGGCGCGGCCCATGCCGTGTTCGCCGGAGATCGCCCCGCCCAAGTCCATGGCCAGCGCGAAGATGTCGGTCATCAGCTTCTTGCGGGCGTCGGGGTCCTTGCACAGGATCGCCATGTGCACGTTGCCGTCGCCGGCGTGCCCGCAGCCGGCCGCGGCGCCGCCCGCCGCCGCGGCCATGTCCCGGGCCGCGGCCAGGAATTTCGGCATCGAGCTGCGTGGCACCACGGTGTCGATGATCTCGTCGGCGCCGATCGCCTTGGCCGCCCAGAACGCCTTCTCCCGCGCCTCGATGAGCTTGCGGGCCGAGGCGCCCTCGAGCACGTAGACGTCGGCGGCGCCCATCTCCGCGAGCAGTTCACCGGTCTGTTCGACGTCCTCGTCCAGCCGCTCGGCGGTGCGGTTCTCGAGGCCGACGACGAGGTAGGCCTGGCAGCTGTCGCGGATCTGGTCGGGCACCCCCAGCTCCAGGCTCTGGGTGTGCACGAGTGCGGCCATGGTCATGTTGTCGACGTACTCGAGGATGTAGGGGCCCAGCCCGGTGGCCAGGATCTGCGGCACCGCCGCCATCACCTGATCGAAGTCGGCGAACGGCGCGAGCACGGTGGCGCTGTGGCCCAGGCGCGGATGCAGCTTGACGGTCACCTCGGTGACCAGGGCCAGGGTGCCTTCGGAACCGACGATCAGCTGGGTCAGGTCGTAGCCGGTGGACACCTTGGCGATCCGGCCGCCCGTGCGGATGATCTCGCCGGTCGGCAGCACGGCCTGCAACCCGAGCACGTTCTGGCGGGCGATGCCGTACTTGACCGCGCGCATGCCCCCGGCGTTGGTGCCGACGTTGCCGCCGACGCTGGAGGACATCTCGCCCGGGTGCACCATGTAGCTGAGGCCGGAATCGGCGGTGGCGGAATCCAACTCGGTGAGCGTGATGCCGGGCTGGACGACGGCGACCTGGTTGGTGGTGTCGATCTCGAGGACGGCGTTCATCCGCTCGAACGAGATCAGCAGGCCGTCGGCCCGGGGGATCGCCGCCCCGGACAGCCCGGTGCCGGATCCGCGTGCGGTCACCGGGATGCCGTCGGCGGAGGCGGCACGCAGCAGGTGCGCGACCTCCTCGGCGGTGGCGGGTTTGGCGACGTAGGCGGGTTTGGTCGGCGGCCCGTGCAGGTCCTCGTCGTGCCAGTAGTCCTCGGGGATCGTCTCGCCGGTCAGCAGGTTGTGCGCGCCGACGATCTCCGCGAACCGCGTGGTGATGTCGCTCATGAGGAGGAGCTTTCCACACGTGCCTGGTTGGCCGGGCTGCGACGACCGCGTGCGCTACTTTGGCGACGTGGAGTGCGACGTGGGGTGCGACGTGGAGTGGGGTAGCCGGCGACCATGACCTGTTGCATCGTGGGGTTTCTGATCCTGGCTGCCGTCGGGCGGATCCGGCGGTTGTTCGGCGTGTCTCGTGCCGAGGAGGGAGCGGAGACGCTGTTCGCCCCGGTTGCGTGGCGGCCGGCGGCCGGACAGGCGCCGCGCGCCCCGGCCGAACCGGCCACCCGTGCGCGCCGCGGGAACGACGCGGTGCTGACGTACTGCGCCGCGGGCATCGCCGTGTGCCTCGTCGGGATGCCGGCGCTGGTGGTCAGCGGCGCCGCGCACAACACCGGATCGGCGTGGCTGTGGTTGCTGCGCGGCGCCTGCTACCTGGCGGTGATCGTCGCGGCGCTGCGGCTGCGCCGCGCGGTGACGATCTGGTCGGCGCCGCGCGGGGCGGGTACGGCGCTGATGGTCGTCGGCGCGGTGATCTTCGAGCTGGGCGTCCTCGACATGCACGCCTTCCGGCTGTTCAGCTTCGGGCCGAACCTGATCGCCAATGCGGTGTTTCACAACATGGGCCCGGCCGTCGCCATGGCCGGCGGGGTGGCCCTGCTCTACGGGTCGCGCGGACGCAGGACGATCTCGCGCCGGTCGTCGAGGTCGACGCTCACCATCGCACACCCGTCGTCGTCGGCGGTGACGGCGTCGTCGACGCCGCCCATCACCACGTAGTCGTGGCGCGGCGCGAGCCGTTCGACGCCCAACGTGGTTCGGCCGCCGTGATTTCCGGGCCTCAGCACCAGGTCCAGTGCCCGTCCGTCGGTGACGGCCCGGGCCACCAGGACGTCGGGGTAGGCCGCCTGCGCCAGGATGGGTCCCGTCCGCCAGGGCGCCGGAACTTTGCCGCCGAGCAGGTCGCGCAGGGAGTTCTCGGTGGTGAACCGCGCCAGCACGTGGCCGGCGTTACCCCAGCTGGAGATTCCGGTGTAGGCCCGCGCGCCGTTCTGGCGCACCGTCTTGTAGCGCTTGTCGATCGACATCTCGAGCGCGTCGGCCAGCTCGTCGTCGCCGAACTCCTTGGCGGCGGCCATCACTGACACCCGGCTCATTCCCGTGCCGCGGCTGTAGTTGCCGGGGTCGATCCGCTCCCACTCGGTGGCTTCGATCTTGACGTCGTCGCCCGTGATGCGAACGAGGTTGGCCCGCAGGTTCTCCCACGTCTTGGCCGCCTGATCGGGCATGGGGAAGTGCAGCCAGAACGACATGACGCCGTCGTTGCCCACGGAGGGGCCCATGGAGAACTTCAACGGGCCGCGGGCGGCCATGAAGCGGTTGTCGGGGCGTAGGTAGCGGTGGGTCTGGTAGGCCGCGGCCATCTGCTCGACGCGGTCGGCGCCGTAGTCGGTGCCGTGGAGCCGGTCGTGGATGAGCAGGGTCGACAGTGAGAAGGCGTTGCACATCGGGTAGATCAGCCGCGGCTCGCACGGGTAGAGCGGGCCGTGCTGCGAGATGTCCATGTTGTGGACGATCGCCTCGCACAGCGACGCGAACTCGTAGGGGTAGGCGGTGGTGTCGTTCCAGCGCAGTGTGAGGGCGCCCGGCTGGGAGAAGCGAGCGTCGTTGAGGGTTTCGAATGCGCCGAGCATCACCCCGAAGAAGCCGGTGTACATCACGTTGGCGAAGGCGATCGGGTCGGGATTCCAGTGCTGGTAGCCGATCAGGCACTCGTGCGCCCAGTACCCCCACACCCGCTTGTCGCGCATCTTCTCGATGGTGTTGGCCATCGCCTCGGTGAGGTAGCCGCTGAACGCGGGGGTGTAGACGTACTGCGCCATCGCCAGGGCGTAGCAGGTGTAATTGAGCTGGTAGCGCAGCGCCGAGAGCAGGTACTGCTCGATGTGGGAGAAGCCGTCGAAGCTGTCGAGCGGCTGCAGCGACAGGTCCAGCAGATAGCGTTCGAGTTCGAGGTCGTCGGGGGTCAGTTCGGCGACCGGCCGGGTGCCGGATTCCACGACGTGCTCGTGGGCGGTCATGGGTTGAATCCTAGGCACAAGCAGTGGCGTGGCAGTTCTGCGGAGCGGCGTCTCGTCCTCGGGCTGACCCGGGAGATTTCCGGGGATGCGCCGATGTGCCCGGCTCCGCGCGACAACGACGGCGAGGCCCCTTTTTGGGTGCCGCCCGGGGAGGCGGGATCGGGCGGACTCGCTCCGGTGTTCCCGACAGCTGCGGTCGTTAAGCATGAAATTCCGGGCATAAAGGCCTAATGGCTGGCCATCCGCCAGCGCATGCCTGGCTATGCATGGAATTTGAATCACAAGGAGCGACATTGCCGGTCCGCGCCGACCAGCGCCTGGTAGCACATTATGTGCTACATTTGAATGGTGGAGAGCGTAGGCATCCGTGATCTGCGACAGAACGCGAGTGTCTGGGTGGCCAAGGCGAAGGCCGGGTTGACCATCCAGATCACCGACCGCGGGCGGCCGGTGGCTCGGCTGGTGCCGATCACCCCCTCCGAGCAGGCGCGTGATCAGCTCATCGCCGAGGGCCAGCTGGTTCCCGCCGTCGTGCCGCGGTCCCCGCTGCGCGCGACCGATCTGATCAAGGGCCCGCCGCTCACCGCGATTCTGGACGAGCAACGCTCGGACCGATGATCTACCTCGACACCTCGGCGACCGTGAAACTGGTTGTCGACGAAGAGGAATCGGTCGCGCTGATCGGCTGGCTCAACGCACGGCCCGAGCAGAGTCTGGCTACCAGCGTCATCGGGCGCATCGAGTTGATCCGGTCGGCCGCTCGAATGGGGCCCGCGGCGGAGGCCCGGGCGCGCGTGGTCGCATCGACGATCGATGCGCTGGTACTCACCGACGCTATTGCTGCTGCCGCGGAGGGAATTTCGCTCGATGCGCTGCGGACCCTCGACGCGATTCACTTAGCCACGGCGCAGGTTCACCGGGCGGCGCTCACCGCGTTCTGCGCCTACGATCGGCGCCTGCTCGAGGCTGCCGCCTCGTACGATTTGCCCGTCGTCTCGCCGCAGGCCTAGGCGCCGGGCATGCGCCGATGTGCCCGCCTCAGAGCGACAACGGCCGTCAGCGCAGCGCGGCCCGCTCGACCAATCCCGACTGCGTCAGCGCGGCGTCGACGAACTGCCGCACCGGCCGGGAGCGGAAGAATCCGGTGTGCCCGCCCTGGTACCACTTGATTTCGGGTTTGCCCCAGTGTTCCCAGATTCGGGTGACCTGGTCGCGGGGGTGGACCAGGCGGTCGGCGACGCCGGCGTAGATGAAGCGGCCCGCCGGCGGCACCCGCGGCGTCATCGACAGCGCCGAGACCATCCGGCCCAGCGGTTCGGCCGCGACCATCGTCTGGTGCATGCGGGTCTGTCCGCTCAGGCCGGCGTGGCGGGAGAGCAGACCGATCAGGTCGACGGCCGGCACGCCGAGGATCGCGCAGGCCAACCCGTCGTCGAGGCTGCCGACCATCGACGAGACGAAGCCGCCCAGCGAGATGCCGTTGAGCGCGATCTGGGCGCCGGGCTGCTCGGCGCGGATCCAGGCCAGCAGCCGCCGGACGTCCCACACCGACTGCGCGGCACCGTGCACGGTGTCCAGGACGTCTTCGCTGGGGAACGCGATCTCCTTGGACTGCCCGCGCGTGCGCGGTCCGTGCATGGGCAGCACGGGCAGCACGACGTTGAGGTCGAGGTCGCGGTACAGGTGGCGGGCATTGAATGCCACCGGGTCGAGCGCGGCGCGGCCCATCATCGCGCCGTGGATGCACACCACCCAGGGTCGCGGGCGACGGTGCCGCATCACCACCGCGTACACGCGGTTGTTGCGGGTGCAGGCCAGCCAGCGGTCGCGGCCCGGTTCGCCGGCATGGGGCTCGTAGCCGCTGGTGAAGGACATCCGCTCCTGAGTGCGCCCCATGCTGGTGACGCGCTTGACGGTGACGTCGGTGGGAGCGGGGGGTTCGGGGAAGAAGCCCTCGGGGTGCTCGAGCCAGCCCTTGTCGCCATAGAACTCCTTCGCGGCGATCACCTCGCTGTCGATGCGGTCGAGCGTGGCGGTGCTGGGGAGTTTGCGGAGCAGGCCGAAGCCCGCCAGCAGCAGTTCGTCGTTGAACGCCTGCGCCGCCAGGCCGAGGGTGGGCCGGGCGACGGGCAGCTCGTCGGGCTGGCCGTCCAGGAAGGCGCCCCAGGTGCGGGCGTAGTAGCCGCCGGCGCGGGTGATCGGCGTCAGCAGTCGGGTCAGGGGAGTCCCGAGGCTGTCCGCGGGGTCCTCGATGTCGGGCATGGTGTCATTTTGGGTTACGTCGGCACCAGCGTGCCGACGAGGTGGTCGTAGGCGACGTGGCAGTGCAGCCGGACGCCGGTGACCAGCGTGTCGTCGTCGGCGTAGAAGTGTGGGTTGTGATTCATGGCCATGCCGCGGCCACCGGCGGCGGGCCGCGGGTTGTTGTCGGCGTCGAGTTCGGTGTCCTGCACACCGAGGGTCACGTAGAGGCCGCCGTAGCGGTTGACGAATTCGGAGACGTCGTCGTAGCCGAGGGTGGCCTGGGTCTGCACGACCTTGTCGGCGCCGACGACGCGCTCGAAGGTCGGCAGGCCGGCCTTGAGCCACGACGGCTGGTTGTGCACCGCGGGCACGTTCTGCAGGTACTCGACGGTGGCGGTGCAGTTGTACGCCTGGGCGCAGTGGTCGGCCAGGGTTTCGAGCCGCTTCTGCACCTCGGCCATGTCGGCTTCGATGGCGCAGCGGATGGTGCCCCACAGGGTGGTCGTCTCGCCGATAATGTTGAAGCGGCCGACGTCCTGGATGTGGCCGATGCTGACGGTGATCGGGTCGAACGCGCTGATCTGGCGGTAGAGCTGGCCGATGCCGGTGAGGATGGCGCCGACCGCGGGCATCGTGTCGACTCCGGCCCAGGGGGTGGAGCCGTGGACCTGCATCCCGGCGACGGTGATCTTGATCAAACAGGAGGCGCCGAACTGGTTGCCGGGGCGATACCCGATGTATCCCTTGGGATACGGGGCGACGTGGAAGCCGAAGGCCATCGTGGGCGTCGGGTCGTCGCAGGCACCCTCGGTGATCATCTCCAGCGCCCCGCCTTTTTCGTCGACGGGCGGGCCCTCCTCGGCCGGCTGGAAGACGAACAGCACTGTGCCCGGCAGGGATTCGCGGTTCCCGGCCAACACGGTCGCGGCTCCCAGCAGTGCCGCGGTGTGACAGTCGTGGCCGCAGGCGTGCGACACCGGGAAGGGGCCGCCGGGATAGTCCTCGTCGACCACCGCGGAGGCGTACGGCGCGCCGCACTCGTCGGTGACCGGCAGCGCGTCGATGTCGGCGCGCAGCGCGATCACCCGGTCGCCAGGTTGGCCGCCCTTGAGGACGCCGACCACGCCGTGACCGGCGATGCCGGTGCGGACCTCGTCCAGTCCGAGGGATCCCAGGTGATCGGAGATGAGGGCGGCGGTGTTGACCTCGCGGTTGGACAACTCGGGATTCTGGTGCAGGTGCTGGCGCCACGCGATCACCTGGGCGGCGACCGCGTCCGCGGCGGCATCGAGCTGGCTGTACACGGCACTGTCGGCCACGGTGACTCCTTGACGCAGTTGTTGGGAGGGGATCGTACGCTGGGGCGGATCAGATGACGGTGCAGCCCAGGCGGTCCGCCGCGGCCGAAATGTGGCGGGCGAGGGTACTTCCGAGTGACCTCAGGTGCCCAACCACGACAGTGCCGCCGTCACTAGGGCGGCGGTGCCGGTTTGTAGCGTCGGCTCGATCACCGGGGCGAAAAATGGGGAGTGGTTGACCGGGATGTCGGCGGCCACGGTTCCCGCAGTCTCGGCCTTGCGGTACAGCTCGGGATCGGTCCCACCGAGGAGCCAGAAGCTGTACGGCGCATTGACGGCTCGGGCGATGTCGGAGAAATCTTCGCTTCCGGTCAACCGCTGCGCGGAGATCATCACGTCGTCGCCCAGGGTCGAGGCGAACGCCTCGGTAACCCGCCTCGTCACAGCAGGATCGTTGTCGGTCAGCGGTGCGCTCTCGTAGACGTCGAACTCCGGCTCGCGAGGAGAACCCGCCGCGGCGCACTCGGCTGTCACGATGCGCCGAATGGAGTTGAGCATCAGCGACCGCACGGCGTCGCTGTAGTAACGAATGTTGATCAGCAACTCGGCTCGATCGGGAATGATGTTGGCCTTGGTGCCGGCTTGCAGGCTGCCCACCGTCAGCACAGCGGCCTCACTCGGATCGACCTCGCGCGCGACGATGCTCTGCAGCCGCACCACGATGGAGGCCGCCAGCAATACGGGATCAATCGTGTTCTGGGGCATCGATGCGTGTCCGCCGCGTCCGAACACCGTCACCCGTATCGAGGCCCCGCCGGCCAAAGCTGGCCCGGGAATCGTGGCGAGCCGGCCCGCCGGCAGGGCGATCACATGCTGGCCGAGGACGACATCGACCTTCCCGGTCAGCGACGCAAGCCCGTCGGCGACCATGCCCCTCGCGCCGTCGATGGTCTCCTCAGCGGGCTGGAACACCGTGATCAGCGTTCCGCGCCAACGCTGTCGGCCGTCTGCGAGCAATTGGGCCGCTCCGGTCAAGCAGGCTGTGTGCACGTCGTGGCCACATGCGTGCATCACCGGGGTTGCGACGTCTGCGCCGACCGGAGTGGCGACCTCCACGCTCGCGTAGGGCAGACCCGTGGATTCCTTGACCGGGAGGGCGTCCATGTCGGCGCGCAGCAACACCGTGGGGCCGTCGCCGTTGCGCAGTATGCCCACTACGCCCGTGCCGCCGACCCCCGTCGTCACCTCGTAGCCGGCGGCGTTCAACCGGTCGGCCACGGCGGCCGCCGTGCGGTGCTCCTGGTGTGAGAGCTCCGGATGCTGGTGCAGGTCCCGGTAGAAATCCTCCTGCCATGAGCTGATGTCATTCGCGGAGGCGAGAATTGCGGTGGCGGCATTGTCGGCGGTCACGCCTGCGAGGTTAGTCCGCGGCAGTTCGAGTCCGGATTAGTGGACTAGCTGCGGGCCGCCCCCGGGGTGAACGTGACCGGCAGCTTGCCCAGGCCCGTCATCGCCGGGTTGCCCAGGTAGTGCCGGACTCTGTCGACCTCGACGGCATAGTCGGGGATGCGGTCCAGCACCGCCTTGACCATCACCCCGGACATCAGCCGCGCCAGGTGCGAGCCGATGCAGCGGTGCGGCCCCAGCCCGAAAGCCAAGTGCCGGTTGGGCTTTCGGTCCAGGATCACCTCGTCGGGCCGGTCGAACTCCTTCTCGTCATGGTTGGCCGACACCCAGCTGATGACGGCGAGGTCGTTCTTGCGCAGGCACTGCCCGCCGATCTCGACATCGCGGGTGACGGTGCGGCTCAGGGTCTGGTTGACCGAGAAGTAGCGCAGGAACTCGTCGATCGCGGTGCGGTACAGCTCGGGGCGGTCGATGAGTTGCTGGCGCAGTTCCGGGTGGGTACCCAAGTGCAGCAGCGTCAGCGAGGTCTGCGACGTGGTGGTGTCGACGCCGCCAGCCACCAGATTCCAGATGATGCCGAGCATCTGCTCGTCGGACAGGCGCTTGCCGTCGAACTCGAAGTGCAGCAGGAAGCTGGTGAGGTCGTCGGTGGGCGCGGCTTTGCGGGTGGCCGCGAAGTCCAGCACGCCCTGCATCAGCACGGGGGCCGCGGCGAGGCCTTCGGCATATTCGGGGGTGTCCTGCGGGTGGGCCATGACGGAGTGGAAGAGCTTGGCGTAGAGGTGCCAGTCGTCATACGGCAGGCCCATCAGCTTCATGGTGAGGATGGCCGGCACGGGGCTGGCGTAGTCGAGAACGAGGTCCATCCGGCCGTCGCCGATGCGCTTGTCGAGGAAGCGGTGCGCCTGCTCTTCCATGAACGGCTGCAGTCGCTCGACGGCGCCGGGGGAGAAGAACGGGGCCAGGGCGTGCCGCAGCGCCAGGTGATAGGGGCCGTCGACCTCGCCGATGCCCAGGGCCGGGTGGCCGTCGGGGCGCGGGACGCCCATCTCGCCCTGGTAGTTGACGCCGTCGTCGGCGTCGGGCTCGTACTTGTGGGCGAAGGTGTCGCCGTCGCGGGCGGCCTGGGAGACGGCGTCGTAGCTGGTGAGGAACCAGAACCCGCCGTAGTTGGTGTTCCAGGCGACGGGGCAGCGCTGTCGCAGGTCGGTGTTGATGGCCAGTTCGTTGAGGTTGTACTCGTTGGAGTGGTGGTCGAAGTCGACCGTCGCCTCTGGGGCGACGTCGGGGCGTGTCGTCATCGTGGGGCCTCCGGGCGCATAGGGCTATCTTTGCATCATTAGACGCCGAAGAGGCCAGCTGCGGGAGGGTGCGATGACCGTCGTCAACCACGTCGGGCTGGTGGTGGCCGACCGGGAGCGCTCACGCCGCTTCTACGAGGGCCTGCTGGGTTTCCAGTTCTGGTGGGAGATCGACGCGCCCGACGACCGCACGGCTCCGCTGCTGCAACTGCCCGAGCCGGTCGGTCTGCACGCGATGTACCTGCTGCTCGACGGGTTCGTCCTCGAACTCATCGACTACTCGCGGCGCCCGGTGCACGCCGGGTCCGAGCGCGTGATGGATCAGATCGGGCTGACGCACATCTCGCTGTCGGTGCCGGATCTGCCC
>Ga0164296_1005816_pt1 | contig 10656 bp, 11 predicted proteins | sample GEODES057metaG_FD_113533 | JGI IMG/M metagenome (GOLD analysis project Ga0164296, IMG submission 113533) | Dystrophic lake water microbial communities from Trout Bog Lake, Wisconsin, USA - GEODES057 metaG | ecosystem: Environmental > Aquatic > Freshwater > Lake | place: USA: Trout Bog Lake... | reverse complement strand
TTTGCCCGCGCTACTTGGCTATATCGGCACATGGTCGGCCACGAAAAAGGCGCTTGAAGCCGGAAAATCTGGACTTCTGGAGACATTCGGCCGCGATTTCAGCGCAGTATGGGGTGATCCGGCGCGATCCCTAGCCATTTCATGGCCCATCGCCATCCGCGCGACACGGATGTGAACACCGTCTCTCAGCATGATGGTAACACCTCGTTATGCATACAACGCATAGATCACGCTATTTTTCGCTTTCACCTTGATTTTTTCGCGATTCGGGATCACATAGTGCATTGCACAAAAGTATTAGGTGCGATGCAATATGTGGAAAGTACGATGGATCGCTTAGCGTCCTATCTTGAGTATGGTGTTGCCATTCGTCGGTTATGGCCAACGGATCAATCGGCCTATGCGGCTCATTTGAAGCGACTTGACCCAGATTCGCGCTATGCGCGGTTCAACGGGTCCGTGTCAGATAGTTTCATCGACACACACACTGCCAGCTCCTTTGGCCTCGAAACCCTCATCTATGGCGCGTTTGATGGCGACCAACTGATTGGGGCGGGCGAGTTACGCATGGCCTTTGACGCCTGGCCACCCAAGGCAGAGGCCGCTTTCTCAGTCGAGCAGAAATGGCAGGATCACGGCTTTGGCGATGCTTTAGTGATGCGCGTTCTCACGGCCGCACGCAATCGCGGGATCACGTCGGTCGCGATGCAATGTCTTGCCTATAATGACCGGATGCGGCACCTTGCGCTCAAGCATCACGCGCAGATTGAAACGAGCCATGGCGAGACAGAGGCGCATTTGCCGATTAGCGGCTTTAATCCAGCCACATTCTGGGCTGAAGCGATGGGCGAAGCCGGAAGCCTGTTCTCATTTCTTCCCAATTGGACGCGCGCGACCGCCATGCCGGAGCAGGCATGATGCCTAAAATCCTGCACGACGCGACTGACCCCATGTTTGCCGAAAAAGCGACAGTCATTGAGACAAAAGATCTCACGAAGGAATTCGGATCTTTTACAGCGGTCAATGCGGTCACACTGTCGGTCAATGCCGGAGAAATTTTCGGGTTGATCGGTCCCAATGGTGCCGGCAAATCAACACTCATCAAAATGCTGACAACATTGTTGCATCCGACGCGGGGACAGGCATCAATCGCGGGTATCGATCTGTTTGCAGATCCGGCTCAGATTCGTGCTCGCATCGGTTATGTGCCGCAATTGGTATCGGCTGATGGTAATCTGACCGGCTATGAGAATCTTCTGATGTCCGCGCGTCTCTACGACATTCCGCACGCGGAGCGCGAAGATGTCATCGCTGACGCTTTGGCGCGTGTGGAACTCAGCGACGCGAAAGATCGGTTGGTGCAACATTATTCCGGAGGCATGATCCGTAGGCTCGAAATCGCACAAGCCATGTTGCATAAGCCTGCCGTCTTGTTTCTGGATGAGCCTACTGTCGGGCTCGACCCTGTTGCCCGTCACGCCGTGTGGCAGCATTTGCGCGATCTTAGAGATGACATTGGAACAACAATCTTGCTGACCACTCATCAGATGGATGAAGCCGATGCACTCTGTGATCGGATTGGCATCATGCATGCGGGACGTTTGGACTCGGTTGATACGCCCGCAGCACTAAAATCAGCGATAGGCCCCGATGCTACACTCGACGATGTTTTCGCCGCATTGACCGGGCACGACCTCGTCGCTGGAGGAACCTTGTCGAACATCCGCCGCGAAAGGCAGAGTGTGCGCTCCCATGGCTAATCGATCCTTCCTCGCCCGATTGTTGACCTATCTGACACAGATCCACGCCGTTGCTGACACTGAATTCCGCAAACTGCGTCGCGACCCGAGCGAGTTGATTACGCGCGCGGTGCAGCCCGCGATTTGGCTCATTCTTTTCGGCGAAGTGATGGCCAATGTTCGCGGTCTTTCGACCGATAACGGATCTTATCTTGATTTTCTTGCTCCGGGCATCCTCGCGCAAAGCGTTCTGTTCTCGGCCATTTTCTATGGCATCGCCGTCATCTGGGAACGCGATCTCGGCGTTCTGCATCGGCAGATGGTCAGTCCCGCACCGAGAACGGCGCTCGTTTTCGGCAAAGCTTTGGCCTCAGGCTTGCGTGGTCTGGTGCAGGGATTTTTTGTTTACGTGCTCTCAGCATTGCTGGGCATCAAGCTCTCGCTCAGCCTGTTTGATCTCGCGGGAGCTATTGCTCTCATTTGGCTTGGATCGGCCTTGTTTTCGACTTTTTCATTGATCATCGCCTGCATCGTCAAAACACGCGACCGCTTTATGGGTATCGGACAAGTGTTGACGATGCCGATCTTCTTCGCAAGCAATGCGATCTACCCGATTGATCTGATGCCGCCTTGGTTGAAATCAATCGCGATCGGAAATCCTTTAACCTATGAAGTTGATGGCCTGAGAGCCGTTATGCTGCAAGGCGGCGTGACGCGCTACGGTCTTGGGACGGATGTCGCAATCCTAGCCGCTGCAACGGTGATTTCGGTTCTCATTGCAGCGCGGCTTTATCCACGTTTGACGGAGTAATTCGCCGTCGCCGCGCCATCATGACGATGGATCAGACATAAAATTCTCGTGTCTGCTTGTTGTGTCATGCGAGACTGCCAGACGCCGCTTACGCAAGCCTTCGCGCGCAAGACGATGAACGCTCTGGAGAGTGCCATGAGCAAAGGGCGCGGTGGCCTTCTCAATATGTTCAAGCGTCGCGCGTAAAGATTGAATCTCTTCAATCAAATTATCCCGCGAAGACTCGAACATGTGATCTGTCTCCAACCTCTCTCTCGCAGTCATGAGAGCATCCGCGTTATTCCGCCGTGATTGAAGAACCCGTTTCACGAAATCGCGCAAGTGATCGTGATGTATGCCCCGGTGCCACTGCGACTTCAGACTGGGTGTTTCATACCACGCTCGCGCACTTTCAGGATGGCATCCTATCAACCCAATGCCAGGCGCGAGAATGGCCATCGGATCGCCATTCGCATAAGTCGCAATCGTTTCAAACGCATCGCTTCGCGAGAGAAATGTGCAGCCATCATAGAAAAACATGGTCTCGGATGCGCCGTCCCATGTCACCCGCAGAGCCGTCTTATAGGATCGCCGGATTTCTGCTTTGGGACGCGCGATATATTGGACGCAATCCGTCTGTGGCAGCAGCGAAAAATAATGCCGACCCGCCCAATAAGCGCCCATGCAGATGCCGAGATAAGCGCCCCCATTAGCGACGAAATTTTGCACGACAGTGCGGCGGCGACCGAGCAATCCGTGGAAGCGATCCGCATCCCCTTCCCCACCGGGAAAGACGACGAGATCATAGGCGGCCAGTCCGCTTTCTGTCAGACCCGACAGACTGATCTGATCGACATCATAATCCTTGGCAAGCACATGCGCGACCGCCTCCGCGCAAGCGCGCGAGCAAAACGGATCGTGACGAAAAACAGCGATTCGAGCCATGTCCATCAGTCTGTCGGGATTTTTGAAGGCCCGCAAGGTCAAGCCTTTCCAACGGCCCGGGCGCACCGTTTCAATAATCCTCTCACGGCACGTCCCAAAGCCGTTGCGGCCCGCGGTGATTTCTGAAACCATGGCGCAACGTGCCGAACTTAAAACCCATCGCGCGTGATCACCACGAACACCCAAGCAGTGAGCACCCCATCATGATCTCTCTCACCCGCATCTCGGCTCTCTCCTTGGCTATCCTTCTCGGAAGCCACACGCTCGCGACAGCCGCATCCCGCCCCGCTGAGGAGGCGGCGCATGGCATGGTGGTCACCTCACAACATTTGGCCTCCGATATCGGCGCTGAGATTTTGAAAGCAGGCGGCAATGCGGTCGATGCTGCGGTTGCCATTGGCTATGTCGAAGCGGTCACCAATGCCTGTTGCGGCAATATTGGCGGCGGTGGTTTCATGACAGTACATCTCGCTGATGGCCGCGATATTTTCATCAATTTTCGTGAAATGGCGCCAAACGCATCCACCCGCGATATGTATCTCGACAAGGAGGGTAAACCGGTGCCGGGCGCGAGCCTTGTCGGTTATTTGTCCGCCGGTGTACCCGGCACCGTGTTGGGGCTTGATACGGCGCTCACACATTACGGCACAATGACGCGCGCGCAAGTTATGGCCCCTGCCATTCGCCTTGCGCGTGAAGGCTTTGTCTTAAATCGTGGCGACACGGATATTCTCGATGCGGGCGCGAAAAAACTCAAAGCCAATCCCGAAGCCGCAAAGATTTTCTTGAAGCCCGATGGCTCGACGTTCAAACCCGGCGAAACACTCATCCAATCCGATCTCGCGCAGACTTTAGAGGCAATTGCGACTGCGGGTCCCGATGCCTTCTACAAAAGGGCTTTGCCTAAAACAATCGAAGAGGCATCGCGCGCGAATGGCGGCATTCTCACCGCGGAGGATTTTGCCGCTTATCGTGTAAGCGAGATGGAACCGGTGCGTTGCACCTATCGCGGATACGCTGTTGTGTCAGCACCACCACCCTCATCAGGTGGCGTCACTTTGTGTGAAATTCTCAACATTCTCGAGGGCTATGATTTGAAAGCGCTTGGCTTTCATTCCGCGCAGTCGATCCATCTGATCACTGAAGCGATGCGACATGCCTATCTTGATCGCAACACCTATCTTGGTGATCCCGCATTCGTCAAAAATCCTCTCGATCGTCTGCTCTCAAAAGACTATGCCGCGAAAATCCGCGCTGAGATTTTACCGGATAAAGCCAGTGTCTCGAAGGATGTGCAGCCCGGCACCGGCCCGCATGAAAAGCCTGAGACAACGCATTATTCGGTGATGGATGATAAAGGCAATGCCGTGTCGGTCACCTACACCATCAATGGCCTGTTCGGCGCGGGCGTCATCGCTCCGGGCACGGGCTTTTTGCTCAATGATGAGATGGATGATTTCACCATCAAAGTGGGCGTGCCCAATCTCTTTGGTTTGGTGCAAGGGGACGCCAATAAAATCGCACCCGGCAAACGTCCGCTCTCTTCAATGGCGCCAACATTGCTGACAAAAGACGGTAAGATCGTTGCCGTGCTCGGCAGTCCCGGCGGCTCGCGCATCATCACGATCACGCTTGAGACCATCCTCAATCTCGTTGATTATGGCATGGCACCACAAGAGGCTGTCGATGCGCCACGCTTCCACCACCAATGGCTACCCGATCAGATTTTCGTCGAGCCCTATGCGGTGTCTCCCGACACGCGAAAGCTTCTTGAAGCCATGGGCTATAAGATTGAAGAGCAGACGCCTTGGGGCGCAGCCGAGCTGATTGTCGCACCGCTTCAAACTGATAAAAGCACAACTGCATCATCCGGCAATGACAGCGCGCTTAGCCTCTCCGGTCGCGCCGGTTTGATCTACGGCGCAAATGACAATCGCCGCCCTTCCGGATCAGCTGTAGGCTATTGAATGGCGGCCAGAGGCCGCCATTCGCTTGATTAAGACGATGATCATTTAGCCCTTATCCCAAACGGGCATGAAGGGCGCGCGGCAACAGGCGATCAATGATCAATGCTGCGATGAGCGATGCACCGACCAAAGGATAGACAATGCCGAAACCAATCGCGATCACCAAAATCCCGCGATTGATCTTCACATCGGATGGATAACGCGGTGCGCCCAATGCGCCCTTGGGCCTGCGCTTCCACCACATCACAATAGCGGCCACCGCCATCAAGATGATGCCAAAGCAAGCCGCAGCCAGAACGAGCTTGTTCAAGAGCCCAAATTCACGGCCCATATGAACGCTGATCGCCCATTCAATACCTTTGGCACCTGTCCCAATGCTCGCAAAATCACCGTCAAACAAATGCTTGCCGGTATATTGATCGAGATGGATGACGCGCTCTTCCGCGGCCGTGCCACCAAAAGCCGAACCGGAATAAACTCCGTCCTCACCGCGCGGCAGATCAATCGTGTAGCCCTTGGTCAGGCCGCGCTCATCAAAAATAGCAATGGCCTGATCAATGCCAATCGGCGCGACACTTTGCGGCGTCGAAACAGGCATCGGTTGATTGGCCAAAGTCCATGGCACACCGGTGAGAGCATCCTTCATCGGCACTGTCGATTTTGGCACTTCATCCCAAAATTGAGGCGGGTATCCGATGCCGGCGCTGTTCACAAAATTATTGAAGTGATTGCCCCAAAAGCCAGACCAAGGCATGCCGGTAAACGCCAAGAAGAAGATGAACAGCCCGGCGAAAGCTCCGGTCACCGCGTGAAGATCACGCCAGAACACGCGCTTTTTCGGCTCGCCACGAACAGTCACGACACCGCCGGTCTGGCTACGCGGCCACCACAAATAAAAACCGGTAATGACAAGGATCATCGCCCAGCCACCGACCAGTTCGATGACACGCTCAGGCGCAGCACCAAAAAATTTCAGGCTATGAATTTTGCGCACAATCCACATCACCTTGTCCTGATCGCCAATCGCACCCAGAACATCACCGGAATAAGGATTGACGTAAACCGACCGCGTGACTTTGTCCGGTCCTTTGATGCCAATTTCAACGGCATCGGTCGGTGTGGCAGGCGGAACATAACGCACCGGCGTGCCATCGACAGCCAATTGCGCGCGCGCAATCAGATCTGCTGCTTTCAGCGGTGTCGTGTTTTGGGCGTCCACCACCATCAGCGGGCGATAGATGATGTGATTGATTTCATTTTGGAAGAGATAAAGCGAGCCGGTGATGGCAAGCGAAATCATGAACGGCAAGCACAAAAGCCCCGCATAAAAATGCCAGCGCCAAACAGCACGATAAAGCCCGGTTTCAGCAGAAGCCTTTTCGGCCCCGCTCGAATAAGTGACAGTTGTCATAGACATGAACCCCTGAGATCACCGCCGTCACTGCGTTCGTCGCAGTCTCCGTGTCGGTGGAAAGGATGATGATGTATGGAATAAAATAGTCACACCATCATCAGAGGCGGTGCACGGGCTTGGAAATAGCCGACAACAGAGCCGCCGCGCGATGATCCATGATCAATCGACCAGGTCGTGTCTGATAAAATCAGGAGCCGCGCATAAGTGCCCGCACCCTCAGGTGGCGGCAGAGCAACACTGGCAAGAGTCACAAGACAGTGCGGACAATGATGATCCGCCGCACCTTGCGAGTCAGGTGACGGATCAGTCGTTCCCGCTTGCTGGGAACACAGGATCGGGGAATTTGTCGGATCGAGAGCGCGCGCAGCAGCAAGCGAGGCCGAAACTGGCGCCAAGCTCTGCGCCACCACCACACCATAAATCAGCAAAAAGCTAAAAAAGCGCCGCATCTTGCCCCGAAGCTCTCAGATGACCAGCCTCATAGCATGCGGTTGGCGACGCGTCGACCTATCCAAAGCCCGCCCGAGCGCCGCCTCGAATGGACCACCGCCGTCTCGTGACAGTCTCAACCCCGGCCGCGATAGGGGGCCACGCCTTCAACCATGAATGCGGGTCTCAGAGCGAAATGATCTGGATATTCCGTCCTCTCGGTGTCATAGCTAGGAGGTTCAGGTGCCCGGCGCAAGCTGGGAGAATCGGGAAGGCGGTGCAAATCCGTCGCGTGCCCAACGCTGTAAGGGGGATGCGTGAAGCCTATGCCACTGGCTATCAGCCGGGAAGGCGCTTCACGCAAGCGAACCCAAGCCAGAAGACCGGCCTGATCGCATAGCGTGTCGCTCATGGACAGGGCGGCATGATATCTCATCCGTGAGGGGAATCATGGACGATCATGCGTTTTCACAGGCCGAGCGCGCAGCGATTTATAAATGCATTGCGGAGCGCCGCGATGTCCGCAGTGAATTTTTACAAAAGCCGATCCCGCAAGCAACACTCGCAAAAATTCTTGTGGCCGCGCATCAGGCCCCGTCGGTTGGCCTATCCCAACCATGGGATTTTATCATCATCCGCGACCCGGCGCTCAAAGCACAGATTCACGCGGGCTTTGAAAAGGCCAATCTCGAAGCCGCCCAGAAATTTGAAGGTGATCGCGCGGAAAAATATCGAAGCCTGAAACTCCAAGGCATTCTTGAAGCCCCCATCGGCGTGTGCATCACGTGCGACAGAACACGCGGCGGCCCTGTCGTTTTAGGCAGAACGCATCAGGCGGATATGGATCTTTTTAGTGCTGTCTGCGCTGTGCAAAATTTCTGGTTGGCCGCGCGATCGGAAGGGCTTGGTGTCGGGTGGATGAGCATCATTGATGCTGACATCCTCAAATCCATTTTATCCATTCCCGACCATATCGTTCCCATCGCTTATTTATGCGTGGGCTATGTGGATTCCTTTTATAAATCGCCTGAACTTGAACAACGCGGATGGGCCAAACGCAATGCGCTCAGCGCGCATGTCAGCATTGACAGATGGGACAATGACAGCGCTCTCGATGGGCTCTTTGCGTTTTTATAAATGCCTTAGCCAACAGGCGAGCACAATTCGACAAGCAAGCCATCGGGACAACGCACATAAGCGACCACCTGACCCCATGGCTTTTGCATCGGCTCTTTGAGCGGCGAAGCACCCGCGGATACCGCTGCCTCAAAAGCAGATTGAACATCGTCTGTGACAAGCGCGATTTCCATGCCCAACGGCATCGAAGAGGCATCGGCTTTGACATAGCCTTCGGGCAGATTGGACTCGCCTAACTCATGGCTCGCAAATGCAAGCGCCGTAGGTCCCGTTTCAATCTCGCCATAGCCACTCTTGTGATAAAAGCGGCGCTGCAATCCAAAAGCCTTTTCGAAAAAGGCCAATGAGGCTTCAACATCACTGACATAGAGAATCGTGTAGCCGAATTTCATCGTTTATCTTTCATGATGGATGGAGCGCGTGGACGATGTATCATGCCATGTCTCCTTTCGCGCCACCAGAGCTGTTCTTACTGTTGTGCTTCAACGCTCGCGCAACATTGCTCGCAAGGCTTGCGGACTGGAATAACCCAACCGACGTGCGATCGTGGTGAGGGGTAATCCCTCTTCGCTCAATTTCATGCTCTGCAAATGGCGGAGTTGGAGTTTCCAATGTGAAAAGCTCAAACCCGTTTCATCGCGAAACTTACGCGTGAAAGTGCGACGACTCATGGCGCTGACATCCGCCCAATCATCCAAGTGATGAGGATGCGCGGGATTTTCAATCAGAAGACGGCAAATTTCTTTGAGTTTCGGATGGTTCGGCAAGGGCAAAGCAAAAGCGGCGGTTTGCGCATGGTTCAATTCATCAAAAATGACATGCGCCAAATGATCACCGCGACTGCCCAAAGCATAGATAATCGGCTCTTGGCTCGATTGCTCCAAAGCGGCTGACAGAAGACGCGAGACGCGGATCACGTGACATGTCTCGCGCGCGGCTGGCATCCATGTCTCACCCGCAATATAGGCCGACACCATCGTCACATCGCCATGCATGGAGACATTGTGCGTGACATGCGGCGGGATGAGTAAGGCATGCTCGACAGGAACCGCCCAAGCGCCGCGATCGGTTTCGGCAAACATTAAGCCTTGAAGCGCGTAGAGAACCTGGCCACGCGGGTGAGAATGCCACCCGGTTGATGCCCCCGCCGCGAAGCTCTTTTTCATCACTGAGAGCGGACGCGGCGACTCTTGATAATCATGGACATGGGTGGAGCGCATCCGCCAGCCTTTTCGATTTTGGCCCGTTTTATTCCAAATTTGGCCTGACAATTTAAGTGGGTCACCGGTAAGATGGCAAGCAGTGAACTCCTTATTTGGAACGCTCCTGATGACCGACGCCGTTTTGTCTCGCCGCACGATCTTTTTCGTCAATATTGCCCATGCTTTCGATCATTTCGTGTTGTTGATTTATCCAACCGCCGTGATTGCCATCGCCCAAGAGCGCAATCTCGATTATTCGGACCTGATCAGCCTTGCGACAGGCTCTTTTGTCGCCTTTGGCTTATGCTCTTTGCCCATGGGCTGGCTGGCGGATCGGTTTGGCCGCCGCACGATGCTCGGTATTTTCTTTTTCGGCTATGGCGCGTCTTGCGTTGTAATGACACTCGCCGAATCTCCCCTGTCCCTCGGCGTGAGCCTCCTGATCTTGGGCGTATTTTCAGCGATCTATCACCCGATTGGCACGGCCATGCTCGTCACTCATGCGCGCGATTTGGGCCGAGATTTAGGCTGGAATGGCGTCTGGGGTAATCTTGGAGCCGCAGGCGCCTCAGCAATCACCGCAGGCCTCACAGCCTTCATAGGATGGCGCATGGCCTTTGTTGTGCCGGGGCTGATTTGCATGGCGTGCGGCGTTGCGTTTTTATGGTTTGTCCGCAGCGATGGCGAGCGCACCGCGCAGAGCAAATCACATGCGTCATCATCGGTGGTTCAAAGGCCACTCTTAATCCTCGCAGCCTTTGGCATTGCGATTGTGGCGGGTGGCATGACGTTTAATGTGACGACAATCGCGCTGCCCAAAATTATCAACGAAGATCTTGGGTTGCATATTTCGTTGTCTGTCACGGGCCTGTTGGCCACCGGCGTTTTTGTGATCGGCGCGCTCACACAATTGACCGTCGGGCGGCTTCTCTCTTCTTTTGCGCTGCCCGATCTTTTCGTGGGCCTCTCGATCTTGCAACCTGTGGGCCTGTCTCTCGCAGCCTATTCCGACGGCATTGTGTTGCTGGCGAGT
>Ga0164296_1005815_pt1 | contig 10659 bp, 8 predicted proteins | sample GEODES057metaG_FD_113533 | JGI IMG/M metagenome (GOLD analysis project Ga0164296, IMG submission 113533) | Dystrophic lake water microbial communities from Trout Bog Lake, Wisconsin, USA - GEODES057 metaG | ecosystem: Environmental > Aquatic > Freshwater > Lake | place: USA: Trout Bog Lake... | reverse complement strand
TGATGTCGAGTGCCTCGTCAGGCGTCGCCTGGTAGAGCCGACGATCCGTCGCCACCGCTGCGTCAGGGAGGCAGCCGGCGAACACGCCCTCTGCCGTCGCCTTTGTCCTCGCCGCCGGTGAGGCCACGGTGAGCACCGGGAGGGGTGCGGCGAAGTGGCCCGAGTCGAGGAGCGCTCGCAGCGTGGCCACCTGCGCCACCCCTCGAGGGGAGAGCCGGCGATCTCGATCTCGCCCGCCGGGGGGTGGGTTGTTGACCGCATGGGCGTGGCGGAGGAGCCAGAGCGTCTTGGCCATGGAGCCAGTCTGATCCTCAGGAACCTCTCCGCGGTCGATCCCCTCGCGGGACCTGATGGCCTAGCGTGTGAGGCCAACGAACCGAAGAGGATCTCGCCCCATGCAGCTCGCCACCACGCTCATCGCCACCCACGGGAATCACATCAGCTATCTCCAGGCCATCGTCCTTGGTCTGCTCCAGGGCGTCACCGAGCTGTTCCCGATCTCGAGCCTCGGCCACTCCGTGCTGATCCCGGCTCTGCTCGGCTGGCACAACTTGGTGGGCTCGCAGACTGCCGACACCTCGTTCTTCTTGACCTTCGTCGTTGGCCTCCACCTCGGCACCGCCATCGGCCTGATCCTCTACTACCGCCGGACGTGGGTGACGCTCGCCGGTGGCCTCGTCTCCTCGGTCAAGGAGCGCTCCATCGCCAAGCCGGCCCAGCGCCTCATCTGGCTCCTGATCCTCGGCACCATCCCCGTTGGCGTGGTGGGCCTCGTCTTGGAGCACACCTTGCGCAAGCAGTTCGCCAAGCCGCTCTCGGCCTCGATCTTCTTGATGGTCAACGGCTTGATCCTCTTCGGCGCCGAGCTGCTCCGACGTCGCAGCTTGGCCCGAGCCGGCATGTCGACGGCCAAGGGACGTCACACCAAGGGCCGTGCCGCTGCGGTGAGCGACGAGGTCGCCACCGGCACCTACAACTTGGAGACCCTTCCCCTCTCTCGCGGCGTGGCGATCGGCGCGTCGCAGATCTTGGGGCTCATCGCTGGCATCAGCCGCTCGGGCGCCAACATGGCCGCGGGCCTCCTTGGCGGGCTCGACCACGAAGACGCGGCCCAGTTCTCGTTCCTGCTGGCCACCCCGGTGATCCTGGCCGCCGCCCTGCTCAAGCTCCCCGAGCTCTTCGGCCCGCTCGGCAACGGCATCCGCGGGCAGTGCCTGGTCGGCGCCATCGCAGCCGGCGTGGCGGGCTACTTCTCGGTGAAGTTCCTCGTCCGGTGGTTCGAGACCAAGACGCTCTGGCCCTTCGCCGTGTACTGCCTCATCGTCGGCGGGGCTTGCGCCATCTACTTCAGCTAGCGCCTCCCACCGGAGGGGTCGCTACGACCCATCCACGTTCCGACGTCCCTCGAGCGCTCGACCGAGCGTGAGCTCGTCGGCGTACTCGAGGTCACCGCCCACAGGGAGGCCGCTGGCGATCCTGGTCACCGTCAGGCCGAGCGGGGTCAGGAGCCGGGCCAGGTACATCGCGGTCGCCTCGCCCTCGAGGTTGGGGTTCGTGCACAAGATGACCTCGGTCACCCCTTCGGGGTCGAGGCGGGCCAGCAGCTCAGCCACGCGGATCTGCTCGGGCCCGATGCCCTCCAGCGGGTTCAGCGCACCGTGGAGGACGTGGTAGCGACCGTGGAACTGGCTGGTGCGCTCGACGGCCACGATGTCACGAGGATCCTCGACGACGCACAGCGTCGTCGTCTCCCGCCGGCTGTCGGCACAGATCGGGCAGAGCTCGCCGGTGTCGGCCACGTTCAAGCAGATGGCACAGAGCGCAGTGCGCTCCTTGACCTCGACGATGGCCGCCGCCAACCGCTGGGCATCCTCGTTCGGGATCTTGAGCAGGTGGAAGGCGATGCGCTGGGCTGACTTCGGTCCCACCCCGGGCAGGCGCCCGAGCTCGTCGATCAGGCGCCGGAGGGAGCCGGTGTACATCTAGGCCTCCTCCTCGACCGCGCCCGGGAATGCCTCCAAGATGCGCGAGGTGGCGACGTTGGCGACCGCACCCTGTGGCGCCTCGACGAGCTCGGTCAGGTCGATCGAGCTGGCCTCTTCCTCGAGCTCCGACTCGCTCACCGGTGCGGGGGCCGTCGCCTCGACGACGGGAGGGGGACTCGGCGTGGCCGAGCCATCGACCACGATCTCAAGGGTGATGGGGACGCCGAGGGCGGTCGAGAGCACACCCTCGACCTGCGCCTTCTTCTCCACGCACTTGTCTCGGTGGGGGTCAGTCGGCACGGCGAAGCGGGCCACGTTCCCCTCCAGACTGGTGAGACGTCCTGCGGAGTACATGGCCTTGGTGATCCCCTTGAGCTCGCCGAGGATCGTGTCGGTCCAGAGCGCACTGAGCGAGTCGAGGCTCACATCGGTCGGCGGAGTCGGCGTCGTTGGAGCTGCCTCAGGCTCACCCACGACCGTCGTCGGCGCAGGTGCCGGCTCGGGGGCGGCGGGTGGCGGCGTTGCTGCCGCAGGCGCAGGCGCAGGAGCGGGTGCAGGTGCAGACGGTGCGGCTGCGGCCTTGGCAGCCCGGTAGGCCCCGAGCGACGGCTTGGACCCGTCGGCCGGGGCCACAGGCGTGGGCGGCGGTGGTGGTGGGGTGGCGGCCCGAGCCGGCGCCGCTCCCCCGGCGCTGAGCTGCGCCACCGCTCGCTCGAGCTTGGCCAGCCGAGCATCCAAGCTGGCGACGTCGCCGTCGAGGTCGCTGCGCGCTGCACGCACCACGGCCACCTCCAAGATGACCTGTGGGTCGGGGGCGTCGCGCATGTCCACCTGCGAGCGACCGAGGAGCTCGATGGCTCGGACGAGTCGACCGAGTCCGAGCCGTCGGGCCTGATCCTCGATGCGGCTTCGATCTGTGCCCGCCATGTCGGCCACCGTCGGCGACAGCGTCAGCAAGAAGCCCTGGCGAAGGTCGTCGACGAGCTCGACGCAGAGCTGCTGGGGACCCCACCCACTCTCGTGGAGTGCGGAGAGCGCCACCAAGGATCGTCCGGCATCCTCCTCGCAGAGCCCCTCGATGACCTCGATGAGCGCAGGGCGGATGTCGGTGGCGTCGCCAGAGGCTGCCACCTGGTCAAGTGCGCTGAGGGCGTCGCGCGCCGAGCCGCGACCCTTGCGCACCGCCACCGAGAGCGCCGCCTCATCGAGACCGAGGCCGGCGTCGTCACTGACGTCCTTGACCAGCTGCTCGAGCGTGTCGGCCGACAGCAGACGGAACTCGAGGTGCTGGGTCCGGCTGCGGATGGTGGCGGGGACCTTCTGGGGATCGGTCGTGGCCAAGACGAAGACCACGTGACCGGGGGGCTCCTCGAGGGTCTTGAGGAGCGCGTTGGCGGCCGCCGGCGTGAGCATGTGGACCTCGTCGACGATGTAGACCTTCGAGCGACCGGGCGAGCCCAGTGCGGCATGCGAGATCAGGTCACGGATGGCGTCCACGCCATTGTTCGAGGCGGCGTCCATCTCGATGACGTCCATCGACGTCCCCCGTGTGATCTCCACGCAGCTCGCACAGGTCCCACACGGCTCGCCCTCGACGACGTGCTCGCAGTTGAGCGCCTTGGCCAGGATCCTGGCCGTCGAGGTCTTGCCCGTGCCTCGGGGTCCACTGAACAGGTACGCATGGGCCACCTGGTCGTGCGCCACCGCACTGCGCAGGGCTCGCACCACGTGGTCTTGGCCCCGCAAGGCCTCGAAGGTCCCCGGCCGATACCGCCGATAGAGCGACACCGGCTCGTTCGCCGCACCCGGGGATCGAAGATCGTTGGCCATCCTTCGATGCTACCGGCGGGGACCGACGTCGCCCGCTGCCTCGGACCACGTCCACACGGAAGGCGCCGGTCCTCGGAGTGATGGCCAGGTTGACTGCGGCACACGCCCAATCTCGCTGAGAGCTGCTGCCTTCCGACCCTGACTCGGTTCACGAGCGGCCGTTGCGCAGGACCCGGCCACCACTCCCAAGACCGGCGCCAGCCACCACGGTAGCGCCCCGCACGCAGGTGGTGCACCCGGCTGAGGGGAGGGGCTCGTGGCTCTTGTAGGCTTTGGCGTCCGGTCTGGGTCTCCCAGGCCGACACGGAGGCGTGCGAGAGCGGCCGAATCGGCACGATTGGAAATCGTGTGTGGGGAAACTCACCGTGGGTTCAAATCCCACCGCCTCCGCCACATGGCAGCATCGAGCAGCACCTGGAGCGACGAGGGGGCCATGGGCCTCGCCCTCGAGCAGGCTCGTCTGGCGGCAGAGGGCGGCGACGTCCCCGTCGGCGCGGTCGCACTCCACAACGGCATGCTGATCGCAGCGGCCGGCAATCGTCGAGAGGCTGACGGTGACCCCACCGCGCATGCCGAGATCCTGGTGATCAGGGCCGCCGCCGAGGCGCTTCATCGGTGGCGGCTCGATGATGTGACCATCGTCGTCACGCTCGAGCCCTGCGTGATGTGCGCCGGTGCGATCTTGAACGCCCGCATCGGGCGCCTCGTGGTCGGAGCGATGGACGAGAAGGCCGGTGCCGTCGGCTCCCGCTATCAGGTGCTCACCGACCCCCGGCTGAACCACGAGGTGCCCGTCAGCTACGGCCTCGGGGCGGCGGCGTCGAGCGAGCTGCTCACGGCCTTCTTCGCCCAGCGACGCTGAGCGACGTCGCTCAGGCGGGCTCGGTCACCGTGGCCGGCTGCTCGCTGGAGAGCGCGGTGCGCCCCTCGGCGTAGGTCAGCCACTGGCCGGCGTCGAAGTCGTAGAGCTTGCAGGCCCGGGTGTTCGACACATAGTCACGAAGGCGGAGCGGCTCGTCGATCACGGTGCCGGGGAAGGCCTCCTCGATGGCCTCGGCGGCGTCTTCGAGCTTGTACATCGGGACGCGCATGTCCACGTGGTGCGGCACGTGGACCATGATCCAGTGGAGGAAGAAGTTGAGGCCCTTGGGGACCCGAAGCACCGTGGTGCCCTCCATCTGGGCCTTGAACTTGGTCCACTCCGACTTCTTCCACCACTTGATGTCAGGCGACACGTGGTGCACGTGGACTGCTGCGCCCATGACATAGGCGAAGCCCACGAAGGGCAGGACGACGGTGCGCACGTCCAGCCAGAGGATGCCGAAGAACGAGTCGCCCTGGGCGACGCCGATCAAGGAGAACAAGGTCGTCATCCCGGCCACGAACGCCACCACGAGCCAGCGGTCGCGACGGATGGCCTTGGCCCAGCGCGCCGGCGGTTGGCCGACCATCATCTTCTTGATCCAGATCTGGTGGATGTAATAGACGCCGGCACCGGCCCACGACCACTCGAAGCGGTGGACGAGTCGGCGCCACCATCCCATCTGGGCGAACTCGGCCGGCGTCACCGGGTGCCAGACGAAGTCGAAGCCCTGCCGAACGGTGAAGGCATGGTGCACGCGGTTGTGGCCGAGGATCCAGCCCTCCCAGACGTGCAGGCTGGGCAAGAAGGCGAGACGTCCGATGGTGGCGTTCATTCGCTTTGACTTGAACAGGGCCCCGTGGGCGGCGTCGTGTCCGATGATGAAGAGGCCCGAGACGACGAGCGCCATCACGATCTCCAGGCCCGCCACGGCGAAGATGTTGGACACGAAGACAAGGGCGACCAACAGACCCACGTAGAGCACCGCATCGCGGGCGAAGTAGGCCATGCCTTTCCACGTCGGGTTGTCGTAGACGCTCTCGGGGAGGGCGTCGATCACTGGCTTCAAGGATCCGGACCGCTCGGCCCTCGGCTCCATCACGGCGGTGTCAGTCTCTGGCGTCATTGCTGGCCTCTCGGCTCGGGGCGGCGTGGTGACGTCGCTCGTGGTCTCAGCGTACCCCGACCACGACGACAGTCCGCCCTCGCGCCACGCCATTCTCAGGAAGCCGCGGGTCTCGTGCCCGGGTGCTCCCTCGGCGGAGATCGGGCCGGGAAGTCGGTCTAAGATCGTCGACGGAGGGGTGCCAGAGCGGCCGAATGGGACGGTCTCGAAAACCGTTGTACGTACTGCGTACCGTGGGTTCAAATCCCACCCTCTCCGCTCGAGGTCGGCGCCACCGACCCGTCGCACGACGGGTCGGTGGACCGTCGGCCGCGTCGTCGCCCCATCACTTCGTCCAGGCGCACCGGGCGCTCCGGACCTGTCAACCAAGGAGCACCATGGCTGAGAGTCGAACCCCCCTCGAGCAGAAGCGCTTGCTGGTCACCTCGATCCCGGGACCCAAGTCGGCGGAGATCGCCGAGCGACGGGCCGTGGCCGTTTCCGCCGGCGTCAGCTCGGGCGTCCATGCCTACATCGCTCGTGGCGAAGGAGCGATCTTGGTGGACGTCGACGGCAACCAGCTCATCGACCTCGGCTCCGGCATCGCGGTGACCGGGGTGGGTCACGCCAACCCGGCCGTGGCCGCCGCCATCGCCGAGCAGGCGGCGGACTTCAACCACACCTGCTTCATGGTCACGCCCTATGAGGAGTACGTCGCCGTGGCCGAGGCGCTCAACGAGCTGACCCCGGGAGATCACGCCAAGGCGAGCGCGCTGTTCAACTCCGGGGCTGAGGCCGTCGAGAACGCCATCAAGATCGCCCGGCACGCAACTGGCAAGACCGCCGTGGTCGCCTTCGACCACGCCTACCACGGCCGGACGAACCTGACCATGGCCCTGACGGCGAAGAACATGCCCTACAAGGACCAGTTCGGCCCCTTCGCCCCCGAGGTGTACCGAGTGCCGATGTCCTACCCGCTCCGTGACGGTGGCCGCAGCGGTGCCGAGGCGGCGGCCGAGGCGATCTCCCAGATCGAGGTGCAGGTCGGCGCCGACAACCTCGCGGCGATCCTCATCGAGCCCATCCAGGGCGAAGGCGGCTTCATCGTTCCTGCCCCTGGCTTCCTGCCCGCCCTGGCCGCCTGGGCCAGGGCCAATGGGGTCGTCTTCATCGCCGACGAGGTCCAGACCGGCTTCTGCCGGACCGGCTCCTGGTTCGCCTGTGACGACGAGGGCGTAGTCCCCGACCTGATCACCACCGCCAAGGGCATCGCCGCCGGCATGCCGCTGGCCGCCGTCACCGGCCGAGTCGAGATGATGAACGCCGTCCACCCTGGTGGCCTCGGTGGGACCTATGGCGGCAACCCGGTGGCCGCTGCCGCGGCGCTGGCCAGCATCGAGGTCATGCGCTCGAACGACCTGGCGGCCAAGGCTCGCCACATCGGCGAGATCGTCACCACGCGCTTCGAGAAGCTCGCCACCGACCTCGACTGCATCGCCGAGGTGCGCGGCCGTGGTGCCATGATCGCCATCGAGCTCGTCCGCTCCGGCACTCTCGAGCCCGACGCGTCGCTGGCCAAGGACGTCGTGGCGGCGTGTGCCGCCGAGGGCGTGCTCACGCTCAGCTGCGGGACCTATGGCAACGTGCTGCGGCTGCTGCCGGCCTTGATCATCGACGATGACCTGCTCAACGACGGCCTCGACGTTCTCGAGGCAGCGATCCGAGCGGGTGCGAAGAGCTGAGCTCGCCTGATCAGCCGGGCGTGCACGCCCCGGTCGACACGCGCCGGGTGAGCGAGACGGCCCGCTCGATGGTCGGCGTCACGGCGGCCGCCGTCAGGGCGTAGCCGACGCCGGTGGCGACGGTCGAGCGCGAGAACACGACCCCGAGCACGTGGCCGCCCGCCACCACGAGTGGGCTCCCTGAGTCACCCGGCTTGATGGAGGCGCTCAGCTCGTAGACCTGGCGCGTGACCAGTGCCGCTCCATAGATGTCGCGCCCGACGGCATCGAAGGAGGCGGAGATGCCGGCCCCAGTGATGTGCTGCCCGCCATTGAGTGGGAAGCCGACGACGGCGGCCTGAGTGCCGCGTGGCGCCACGGTCGCATCGAGGGTCAGCGGCGCCCCGAGCGGTGCCGCCACCTTCAAGACGGCGATGTCCAGCTCAGGGTCGACGAGCACGGGGACGGCGGGGACGGCCAGCGAGTTGATGACGAGGGTTGGGTTCGCCTCGCCGGCGATGACGTGGGCGTTGGTGACCACCATGCCCGGGCCGACCACGAAGCCAGTCCCCTCTTGGTAGCCCCCACAGGCGGCACCGAACACCTTGTAGACCGAGCCCTCGACCGTCGTCCCGATGGCCAACGCCGCCGCCGACGTCGGCTGGAGGCTGGGGTCGGCCACCGGTGGGATCACGTCGGCGAAGACCGAAGGGAACCCCTGAGAGGACAGGAGGCCTTGGACCTCGGCCAGAGCGGAGGGGATGGGTGGCATGGCGGAGTCCACGGTGCGCAGCACGGCCGAGCGACCGAGCGCGTTGGCCAGCCAGCCGAACTGGGCTTGGACCAAGAAGCCGGAGATCAGCCACGCCGAGAGCAACACGCTGACCGCACCGAGCGCGGCGCCGAAGGCGGCGTCGACGGAGCCGAGGTGCCACCGGCGCATCGCCACCGCCGCCCACCCACCGAGCACGCGGCCGGCCATGCCGAAGAGGGCGGCCAGCCCGAGGACGAGGACGAGCGTGATGACGGCACGGGCATTGCCAGCGGCCAGGGGCTTGGCGGCCACCAGCGCCACCGCCACTCCGAGGGCCAAGCCCGACCAGAACCCGACGAAGCTCGCCACCTGGATCACTGCTCCGAGCCGAAGGCCGTGGACGGCAGCGGCGACGACCAGCACGGCAAGCACGATGTCGACCCAACCCACGGGATCGAGGGTAGACGTGGAGATGTCACCAGCCCGACCAGCCGACCTCGTACGCTGAGCGAGTGATCAGGCCCTCGTCTCGCGTGCACCGCCTCGGCGCTGCGGCCCTCCTCGCCACCACCGCGCTGGTCATGGCGGCCTGCTCGTCGCCCTCGTCGTCGAGCACGCCGACCACCGCCGTGCCGAATGCCTCCGGCGTCGGTCAGCCCAGCCCCTTCCTCGGCGGCAACCTGGCTGCCGTCGGCTGCGGCGCTCCGTCACTGTGCGTGGCAGCAGGCGCCTCGTTCGACCCCAATCCCGCCGGAGCGGTCCTCACCGCCAGCACGGATGTCGGCGGCACGTGGTCGGTCGTGCGATCCTCGGCTCCGGCGAGCACGGCGTTCACCTCGGTCGGCTGCGCTGGCGCCTCGTGCATCGCTGCTGGCCAGGCCAACGGTGCCCCCTGGGCCATCGGCGCAACCTTGGGCCACCACCTCGCCTGGGTGCCGACCAGCCCCCTCCCCGGCGGCAGCGGCATCGGGGCCGTGGCGTGCAGCGATTCGCGTCTCTGCCTGGTCACCGGCGGGCAGTCGCCGGTGAGCGCGTTCGCCACCAGCGATGCCGGGGCAAGCTGGCAAACGCTCGGCACCTTGCCCACGAGCACCCAGGCCTTCTCGCATCTCGACTGCTCATCTCGCACCCATTGCGTGGGTGTCGGGGTGACCTCGAGCGGCGCCCCGGTGATCGATCGCACCGTCGACGGTGGTGCCACCTGGCAGAGCGCCACGCTGCCGACCGCCACCTCGATCGTGCTCAGCGCCGCCTGCTCCAGCGCTGGTCGCTGCGTCGCCGCTGCTCGCACCGGCGCTGCGGGCAGCCCTGAGCTCCTGTTGAGCACCGATGATGGCGCCACCTTCACCGCCTCGACCTCGGTGGGAGCGGTCGTCACGCCCACCGCCGCCTCATGTCGAGGCACCACGTGCGTCCTGGTGGGTGCCGACCGCGCAGGAGCAGCAGCGGCGTCGGCCTACCGAGGGGCGAGCCCGGCGTCATCGTTCACGCTCCACTACCTGCCAACACCTCTGGTCGCCGTCAGCTGCGCGTCGAGCACCTGGTGCGAGGCGGCGTCCGCCTCGAGCCTGGTCTCCTTGACCCCCTGAGGGGAACGCTCGTCAGTTCTTGAGGGCAGCCAGCAAGAGGCCTGGCAGCTTGCTCCAACGAGGCTGCGCCTCGAAGTCGAGCAGCCTGGTCATGGTCGCCCGGCCGTTCTTGGCGCTGGCGAACCAGGCCGGCTTGGGGCTAGCCCGGAACGGGCCACGGATCACCGACTTCTGGGTGTGGGTGAGCATGAAGGCATTGCCCACCACGCCGCTGCCTGACTGGATGTCGGTGATCGGGTGGCCCGGATACGCGCCCCAGGTCGTCACCGAGAGGGCGAAGACCAGACCGTGCCAGAGGTTGAGGCCGATGCCGCCGTAGCGGAGGTTGGCCAGTGCCGCCTCGATCCGCGGACCGACGGTGGCATCGTCGAGCGAGGTCGGGTGGGCCAGCACCGAGGCGGACAGGGTTCCCCAGACGACGTCGTTGGCGAAGTCGACGGCGGCGTCGACGAACGAGGCCTCGTCGGCTGCCTCGAGGGCGGTGGCGCTCATGAGCGAGCAGAACGGCTCCACGTTGAACGAGATGTCGTCGGTCTTCGTGGGATCGACATCCTCGATGAAGGTCCAGGGGAGCACGCCCTCGGAGGAGGCGCCGATCTCGGTGGCCTCCGGGTGTGCCGCCAAGAACGCATCACGGCGCTGCGCTGCCCCGGGGTAGTACGCCTTGCGAGCCGGCACGGCGCGGAGCGCCTTCTTGATGGCCTCCATGAACGCCTGACGCTGGTCCCACCCGGCCCAGGTGATGATCACCCGGGGGGTCAGGCAGTTGAACCCGGCGTTGTTGGTCAGCATCGTGGCCACGTGCTCGGCCTG
>Ga0164296_1005812_pt1 | contig 10662 bp, 8 predicted proteins | sample GEODES057metaG_FD_113533 | JGI IMG/M metagenome (GOLD analysis project Ga0164296, IMG submission 113533) | Dystrophic lake water microbial communities from Trout Bog Lake, Wisconsin, USA - GEODES057 metaG | ecosystem: Environmental > Aquatic > Freshwater > Lake | place: USA: Trout Bog Lake... | reverse complement strand
GCGACAAGTCATATGTAAAGATAAGAAATGAGTATGCCCTCACCCTCAGTAAGGGGGGGAGCTAAATGCTTACCTTCAGGAGAAATGATTGCCGTATGACATCCCCCCCTAAGTGCTTTTTGAAGTTGAAGATCAGGCGTAATGGATTCAATTTGTTTGTCTGTTAGCCAACCCGTTGCGTTTATAACAAAACAGCTCGATTCAAGTGCATGGTGCCTAATGGTTACTTCCATTTGCTCAGCAAATATAGGGCCTACCAAAGAGCCTGGGAATTGTGCGCAGTGAATCTCCTCGTGTTGAACCATCAAGGAATACCTAGCTAAAGGGTTGTAGTGCTCCCAGCATGCAAGAGCGCCTACACGGCCCACTGCTGAATCAACAACTTTAAGGCCCGAGCCATCCCCCATCCCCCACACCATGCGCTCGTGATAGGTTGGCGTGATCTTTCTGCGCTTGAGAATTAGAGATCCGTCTGCATCAAACACCAATTGTGTGTTGTACAAGCTACCATGATCTCGTTCATTGACGCCCAAAACAACGACCATATTGTTTTCTTTAGCCGCATCTGATACAGCCTCAGTGACGGGTCCGGGCACAGTGACTGCTCGTTCGTAGAGTCTTAGGTGCGGCGCTCCCTGCATAACTGGGGGCAACACAAACGAAAAATAGGGATAGTAAGGTACGAATGTTTCTGGGAACACAATAATTTGCGCCCCTTGTAATGCTGCCTTTTTGATATATTCGCAAACCCTCTCTAAAGTCCCATTTGGACTCTCAAAATCAGGCGCTATTTGAACAGCAGCCGCTTTTACGGTAGAGGGTTTGCTTTTCATATTAACCGTTACAGCGTCCAGGTATCCAAAATGAATGCGTTATCGTTTCTGTGTAACAAAATAATATCCAATACATCTAGCGGATTAATGGGTTTAATGCCTGGAATGAGTGCGCCTTCCCCGTGGCCATAAAGGGCTTGAAGTGCGAACCGGCACGCATAAACTTTGCCTCCTTCTTCCATGAATTTAATAATTTGATTATTGAAGTTTTGATGTCCGGGAAATGCTTCATCCCCAAGCTTAGGAAAGCCGCGTTGAACACCTAAAGTAACGCCAGGTCCATAAAGTAGAACCGAAGTCTCAAAACCTTTGCGCTTCAAGCGAGTCGCTTGAAGTAAATTAACAAATCCAATCGAACCTTCAAAGGCGACTGTGTGGAATGTAACGAGGGCTTTTTCGCCGGGCTTTGCTTTGACGTCTTCAAAGACTTTTTCTTCGTAATCGACTAAGAAATCACCTTTGGCGTTCGCAGGTTTAGTGACTTTTGGCATGTGAGAGAACTCCAATTCATAGTAAGTTAAAGGAAAGGTACCTTAAAACCATAGCATCAGGCGTGCCAGTAGCAGCCCTTAGACATACAATCAATATGCAATCAACTCTTTTCTCCCTCCCAAATTAAATTTATATAAATTGAAAACACAAAAATAATGACCATGTTTTTTATATTTTTATAAAAAATCTGCACCAATATAAAAATACGAAATGCAATCAACGCACCAATCAATTTTGGAATTTGCACCAATTCGATAACTATTGATCGCTTTTATAGGCACGATAAATGCAACACAGAGCTCAGATGTTTCATCATCCTTGAAAAAATTAACATGCACAACAAGAGTAAACAGTTTTCTCACTGGCTAAAGCGACTACGTGAAAGTGATGTACCTGCTTACCTTTTGTTGCCGGAGCTAATTGCTGAGGATATTAAGATGGGAAGGCTATCTAACAAGGACAGATTACCCACACTCAGAGATTTATCTGTTGAACTTGAACTGAATTACACGACGATTGCGCGTGGTTACGCACAAGCGAGAAAGATGGGGTTGATTGACTCAAAGACGGGATCAGGTACTTTTATAAAGGGATCAATTCAAAGCGCGCCCATCAGGGGAGGAAGTGCTGCGGAGATGACCATGAACCTTCCACCTGAACCAAAAAACCCATTACTTCTTGAAGACATGAAAGTGTCTGCCGCTGAGTTGATGGGTAAAAGCAATATTTACGAAATTTTGCGATATCAAGACTTTGGTGGATCCGATAAAGACAAGTCGCTCGCAACACAATGGTTACAAAGAAGAGTCCCTAGCGCAAATGCCTCTCAAGTATTAGTTGCTCCTGGAATACACAGTGTATTGACCGCATTATTTTCAATGCTTGCTAAGCCGGGAGAAACTATTTGCATTGAGTCACTCACCTATCCCGGCGTCAAAGCAATAGCAGCGCAATTAGGCGTAGTGGTTCATCCTATCCATTTGGACAAAGATGGACCCTCGTCCCATGAATTTGAAAACGCGTGTCAGACCTTGAAGCCAAAAGCTTTTTACTGCAATCCAACCCTTCTTAATCCAACCTCTCAATCAATTACTCTTACCCGCCGAAATGAGTTAGCTGACATCGCTTTAAAGTACTCCATACCCATTATTGAAGATGATGCTTACTCAATGCTTCCCACTCATTTCGTACCGGCTTTAGCGACTATAGCCCCTGAGCTTACCTACTACGTATCTGGTCTCTCGAAATGTTTTGGTGCAGGTGTGCGCAGTGCCTTTGTAAGTTCCCCAAGCGTTAGGGCCTCTCAACGTCTAGCCGGCTCTCTTAGAGCCACCACAGTCATGGCCTCACCTATCACCAACGCACTCACCAGTCACTGGATAGAAAATGGAGTCGTTGATAGAATGCTTATAGCGATTAGAGAAGAGTCAGCCGTTAGACAAAAACTTGTAACGAACTACTTTAAACAAGGTACCTATGAAGCTAATTCTCAGGGATTTCATTTATGGTTGCCACTGATCAATGAATGGAGCGCTGTTGAATTCGCCTCTTACTTAAGGGGTAAGGGGGTAAGCGTAGTGGCCAGTGCCGCGTTCTCCTCTATTCCCGATCCACCTGAGGCTGTAAGGATTTGCCTTGGCGGTCCTACAAGTCGCGAAGAGTGCGAGATGTCTCTCAAACTTATTGCAGATACGATGAATAACCCTGTCCACCCGCATTCAACCGTTTAGGATATTTCAAATGGATTTAAAGCTACCACTACCTCCTTTTACGAAAGAAACAGCCATTCAAAAAATTAGAATGGCTGAAGATGCGTGGAATTCACGCGACCCTGAGCGGGTTTCCTTGGTTTACACAGAGGACACAGTTTGGCGTAATCGCACCGAGTTCCCTGTAGGTCGCCAAGCTGTGAAAGAGTTTTTAATACGCAAATGGACCACTGAGCTTGACTACAGATTGATCAAAGAGTTGTGGTCTTTCACTGAAAACCGGATCGCCGTTCGTTTTGCTTATGAGTGGCATGATGACACGGGTCATTGGTACAGAAGTTTTGGCAACGAGAATTGGGAGTTTAATGAGCAAGGCTATATGCAACGTAGATTTGCAAGCATTAATGATTGTCCCATCGCGGAGAAAGATCGAAAGTTTTTTTGGCCACTTGGTCGACGACCTGATGATCATGCAACCCTAAGTGATTTGAATTTATAAGCTCAAAATCCTCATGAATTTTTTATCTATGGGTGGTTCAGCAACACATTTAAGAGTTATTATTTTTTCTTTAAAGTTTTAAAAACCTAGTCGGACTTTATAAACCCAGAGGTGGACTGATGGGTGTTGCTTCGTTTAATAATTTAATTTTAGTTGGGCAAAGGGTTCAACAGACTTTGTTATAGAGCTTTGAATACAGTTTCCCGCTTGACTAAAAATGAGTAGTTTTTAAAATAATTCTTTAATCCTTACTGTGGTTTTCAAAGTAAGTTTGCTCTAAAAGACCCGAATCAATGAGTTGATTGGGCGTTCCCGAAAAAATCATATCCCCAGCATTCATTAAGTGGGAATGATTCGACAGCGCCATAGCCAAACCAGCCATTTGATCAACCAAAAGCAAAGTCATCCCCGTCTTACTTAACTTAGATAATTTTAAAAATAGTTCTTTAACTATATTCGGAGCAAGCCCCAAGGAGGGCTCATCAAGCATCAATATCTGGGGCTTGGCCGCTAATCCTCTTGCAAAGGCAAGCATTTGTTGTTCTCCGCCCGAGAGGGAGCCCGCTGCCTGACCTCGCAGTGTCAGGAGCTTGGGGAAAATCTCATACAGATCTGAGATTTCTTGCTCGGTGATGGAATTTCTAGAAAATGCACCTAAGCGAATATTATCATCCACACTTAACTCTGAGAAAACTTGACGCCCCTCTGGGATTAAAGTCAAACCCATCCCAGCAATAAGGTGTGCTGGTAAATGGCTAATCTCTTCGCCTTGCCATTTTATGTGTCCACTCTTTTGAGAATGTAAGCCGGCGATAGAGCGCAACAAAGTGGACTTGCCTGCGCCGTTGGGGCCAAGTATGGAGACAGATTGTCCGCGGGACACACTCAGATTGATGTTATTTAGCACCGGTGCAGCCCCGTAACTGGCATTTAAACTGTAAATGCTTAGGTTGATCGATCCGCTCTCACTCACATTTAAATCTTGTCTTAAAGACTCTTCTTTATTGTGAGACTTTGTTAACTTTATCGATGAAAGTGAACCCGACTCCACTGAGCTAGTTTGGTCAAGATTCTTAAAGTCTATTTCTCCGTCCCCCAGGTACGCTTTTGCAACTCGCTCATTATTTTGAATTTCCAAAGCAGTGCCGGATGCAATCAGACGCCCCGCCTCCAAAACGTGAATGCAGTCTGATACCCCCATAACCAAGCTCATGTCGTGCTCAACCAAAAGCACCCCAACTCCTGCTCGAGCAATATCTCTTAGCAACACGCCCAACTGTTTACTTTCATCTTTGGACAGCCCTGCTGCGGGCTCATCAAGGAGTAAAAAAATTGGACTCATTGCCAAGGCACGTGCTATTTCAACTAGACGTTTATCCACATGTGCTAGCCCAGAAGCCTTTGCCTGGGGGTTACCTCTAAAGCCCACTGTCCTGAGCAAGTGCAAACAATGCGAATCTACATCCTCATATTCAATCGGACTGTACTTAGACCATCCATTAAACATAAGTCCCCGATAAACCGCGACCCGTACGTTCTCAAAAACGGACATCTCCGCAAATAATTGTGAAGTTTGAAAGGTACGCGCAACACCTGCCCTACCAATTTGGTAAGTACTCATACCGCTCATTAATTTCTCATTTAATTTAAATCTTCCCTGACCTGCTTCGTAAAAGCCCCCCAATATATTAATAAGCGTAGTTTTACCCGCGCCGTTGGGCCCGATTAGACTGGTCACACTACCGGATTGAATCGTTAAATTGATTCCACTTAAAGCGTAATTGCCTCCAAACTGAATCCCTATATTGTTAAGTATCAAGGAGGTAGGGGGTACAACGAAATTTAAACCAAAAGGAGAATCCTTTTTGTTATTTAAGTCTAAAGAACCTATTTCTAAACTATCTTCTAAGTTTGCACTACGGGATCGCGAGTTAATTAAAGGGGCTAAAAACCGCTCTCGTAAATCTTCGAATAGCCCCGTTAACCCCTGCGGCGCAATCCAAAGCACGACCATCAACAACCCCCCAAAAAACATTAGCCTGTACTCTGCTAAGAAAGATATCGATTCAGGAAGCAAAATCACGACTAGAGAACCCAAGAGAGGTCCTACAGCTGAGCCACGACCACCAATTAGCACAATCAGTAAAAAAACAATCGATTGAAAAAAAGGAAACGACTCTGGACTGATGAAGCCGTTCAGTGTTGCAAAGAATGCGCCTCCCAAACCAGCAATGGCGCTTGATAAGGCGAATGCTAAAACACGAATCCAAACTAACCGAATACCTAAACTCTCCGCGGCTATTTCTGCGTCTTTAGACGCCCGCATCATCCTCCCCCAACGACTCTTAGAGAATAAAGAATATGCAACAACCAACACAGCACTAAAAAGAGTGGCAGCCCAAGCAATATCTTTTGCACTAAACAATTCCCCACTTACCCAAGTGGGGGCTGGTATTCCCATCAATCCATTCCAACCCCCTGTTAAGTCCTTCCAATTAGCAACACCTTGCTCTACAAAATAACCAAACGCAATGGTCACCATTGCAAGGTAGGGGCCCCGTAAACGAAGCCCCGGAAGAGACAATAAAAGTCCGCCAACCCCAGCGACACAAGTTGCCACTAAAGTCGCATTCCAATAATTCCATCCAAAATTAGTCGACAAAATGCCTGCCGTGTATGCTCCGATTGCATAAAACGCTGCATGACCTAATGAGATTTGACCCGACAAGCCCATCAATATATTAAGTCCCACCCCAACTACAGCGCTAATAGCAACGGTCCCTATTATCAAAATTTGATATTCATTAATCCTTTGAAGGACAAAGCTTATAGCGGTGAACCAAATCACCGCAAACAAGATCACGCCTTGGTTAGGAAGGCTGGGCTTTATTGGTTTCATATCTTTTTAATTGCGATCTTGCCAAACAAGCCGTTGGGCCTGATACAAAGGGCAACAATCGTTATCCCAAAAGAAAACATTTGTGCGTATGTTGAGCCAAAGACTGTGATAATCAGGGCCTCTAATAAGCCCATCAACACGCCAGCCACCATCACACCTACTGCGCTGTCTAAGCCGCCTAGTATCGCAACTGCAAAGGCCTTAATTCCAAATAATGTGCCCATGCCTGCAGAGACGGTGTATATGGGGGCAATCATCAGCCCAGCAACCCCGGCTAAGACACCAGACAATGCGTAGGACATGGCTATCACTTTTTGTGAATTAATACCCATTATTTTTGCGGCGTCTAAGTTGAGAGACACTGCAAGTAAGGACTTCCCGTATTTGGTCTTCCTCAATGTCCAACCAAGTAATATAGAAATCAAAATACCAACCCACGGTATGAGCGCCTGCAATACACTTACACGCAGCCCCATCATTACAAAGTAAATTTCTTGCCATGCTGAGGGCATACCGCGCGGATCTTTTCCGAATACAAACAACACTACATTCTCTAACACTAGCCCCAAAGCCAGTGTAGACATTAGCCAAGCATCTGAATTAATTTTCACAAAAGGCCTAACTGCAATCCTCTCAACAAGTAAGCCCCAACATGCACATACCGCTAAAGAGACTAGGACGGCAAATAAAGCGGGCCAATGCCACGACACTTGAAAAGTAAATCCTAAAACTGCAGCCAGCATCAGGCAAGTACCCTGAGCAAAATTAACCGTCTTAGAGACTCTGTATGTAACGTGATAACCCAGTGCTGTTAGACCGTACATGCTCCCGACCCCCAGCCCGGAGATGATGGCTAATCCTATTTGTTCTAACATAAAAGGTTAATTCATGGTTCCAAATAAAGTAGCTCTGTTTGAGGGCAGTTAATCAAAGGCAATTAAATACAGACGTATAAACAGAGCTTTATATTTATTTGACTGGGATCGTTTTACCGCCCTCGTAGTGCACCATGATGTAGTCCTCAGGCATCAGGCCTTCGTGATCGTTTGGACCAAATGGTTTTTTATAATTTTTAATAAGACCCGCGTAATCATCGATTTGCTCCATTGCTTTTCGGATCTCCTCTCCATCGGTGCTTTTGGCGCGCTCCATGGCTTTCGCCAAAAGCTGCATCCCATCATAGGCATTTGCAGTACCAACCGGAGCTATCACATCGGCAGGAGATTTAACGCCATAGTGCGACTCCAGGGAGCTCATCACCTTCTTTGAAACTTCTGTGGGCTTGGAGAAAAAACTATATGTCTGAATGAAATGAACATCTCCCGCACTCTCACCCACCAATTCATCAAATCGTCCCCCTGAAATTCCCCAATGAGAAACCACAGGCACCTTCCAACCCATACGCTCTCGGGACTTCATCATTTGCGCTCCAGGAGCTGCATTGGCCACCATAATGATGCAATCAGCTCCAGCACTTTTAAGGCGACCTAGCTGAGGGGTCACATCAATATCAGCTTGCTCGAGTTTTTCAATCCCTACAATTTCAACTTTATTACCTGCATCGGCTACAGCGGCCTTTAAACCCTTCTCATTTGATTCCCCCCAAGGATTGTTAACTAAGATCAATCCCAACTTCTTCGCCGTGTATTTTTGCTGCGCGTATTTCACTAATGCAATGTCAACCAAATCATCTTGAGCGGATACGCGAAACACATAATTAGGCGTAGCGCCGTTTTGAGTAATCTTTGTACCCGCCGCCCACACTGCAACAAAGGGGGTCTTATTTTGATTCGCTATTGGAGCGATAGCTAACGAGACAGGAGTGTCGATTCCACCAAAAAATGCAGCAACCTTTTCACTTGAAATTAACTCCCTTGCAGCAGCGACTCCCTTGGGTGGACTTGACTCATCATCGCGTCTGACGAGTACAAGTTTTTTGCCAAGCACACCTCCCTTTGCATTGATCTCATCAATTGCTACAGTAAGTCCCCTTGTAATTGACTCACCCGACTGAGCGGAGGGACCAGTAAGCGCAGCCACCAAACCAATTTTAATATCCTCAGCGTAAGCTGAAACCGATGTAAATAGCACTGAAGCTGCGACCACTGATAATAAATTTAATTTATTTATTTTCAACATAATTTCGCCTTAATAAATGACTCAACTCTTCAGTTGAGCTTTGTTGACACCGTTTTAATAAATACTTCATGAAGTATTTATTTGCTTGAGATATATCTCTCTTGAGATGATATTTGCAAATAGCATGCCAATTTTTCGATGTGAGCCTTGCTTTTGGCACATTACTTGCGCATTCAATTTTTCTCAATCCTTTAGCCTACACAAACATGAAACTAGATATTCCTTTAATTGATGTCAGCCCCTTTTGGTCTTTAAAAAGAGAGGATCCTCAAACTAAAGCTTTATTGAATCAAATTGATTTGGCTTTGAAAGATATTGGTTTTTTATGTATAACTGGAACTCCTCTTAGTGCCTCCTACATAGAAAATGCCCAAGCCGTAGCTCAAAGATTTTTCGACTTACCTCTAGCCGAGAAACTTAAAACTGCAGCAATAAAGTACAAATCCAGAGGCTATACAGCCCTTGGGGAGCAGGGCTTGTCCTACGCAATGGATGCTGAAGATATTAAACAAAATACCGTCCAACCGGCAGACCTCTTTGAGCGCTACAGAATAGGTCCCATCGATGATTTCACTCAATTGGGAGAGTCAGTTAAACCATTCTTAGAAACTGCTTATGCCCCTAATCAGTGGCCTTATCAAGTAGCCTCTTTTGAGTCCGTAATGAAGGACTACTACAAATCCATGAACCAGCTCTCTCGCAATCTATTAAAAATGTTCGCTCTCACACTTGACTTAGACGAAAACTGGTTTGAGGATAAAGTTGACAAAGGTATGTCTTCATTGGCAATTAACCACTATCCCACTCAGGAGACGCCGCCCCTACCGGGGCAATTGCGTGCTGGTGCACACGCTGACTTTGGAACCCTCACCATAGTTGCCGCAACCAGCGGACCAGGGGGGTTACAAATCAGAAACAAAAACAAAGAGTGGATCGACGTGTCAACCAATCCTAACTGCCTTATCGTCAACATTGGGGACATGATGGCCCAGTGGTCTAACGACCGGTGGGTCTCAACTGTACACAGAGTGGTCAATCCACCCGCAGAGGTCGCTAAAGAAAATAAAAGATTGTCAATGGTTTTCTTTCATCAACCTAACCCTGACGCCGTTGTTTCTTGCATTCCAACCTGCGCCAGCGAAAGCAACCCAATTAAATATAAAGATACCCTGGCTGGCGTTTATATTTCAGAGAAAATCAATCGAAATTTTAAAAGTTACAGATCAGCCTAAACGCAGATTTATCCTTCTAGGCTTTATAGCGCGCCTTTTTTTGGTGCGACCGTTGCAAGCTTACTTTAAATGCACCACAATGAGGTAGTCTTTTTTTATTGTGGTGCATCAGCTGAATGAGGAGATCAAACCAACTCTGATCGGTGTTTTACAAAGTATTCATGTATTTGCAGATATCTCCTGGTGTGGTGATCCAAATATCATCTTTAAATTTACTGATATGCGTTAATGCATTTCTTAGGTGCTTTAAGCGGTAAGGTTGCCCAACTATGTAGGGATGCAACGCAATACCCATTACTAAAGACTTTTGTATTGTGCCTTTATATGCTTGGTACATCATCTCATCAAACTGATCGATGATCATTTGAGAAAAATCTACTGCATCCATTTGTCTGTGCATGATCATTGGAATGTCATTCAGCTCTTGTGGATAGGGAATAGACCAAAAATCTAAGTTCTGCCTAGTCTTTACACGAGTTGGTTGATCGTCGTGACACCAATTTAAAGTATAGGCATAGTGAGCTTCTGATAAAAGGTCTGGAGTAACAAGACTCTCAGAAATCCACGGAGAGAGCCACCCAGTCGGAGTTACACCCGATTTTTCTTTCATTATTTCTCTACATCTCTTGATCAACTCAAGCTCTTGAGACTCCCCTAAGGTGCCTTGCCGTTCCGAGTTCGTGTGGCCATGCCCAATGAGTTCGTCTCCTCTAGATAGGAGGGATTGAATCACTTCGGGGCAATACTCATAGAGTGCGGTATTTATGATGGCACCAGTTGGAATTTTTAGTTGTTCAAACAAATCTAAGCAACGCCAAACTCCAACTCGGTTTCCGTAATCACGCCACATGTAATTAAG
>Ga0164296_1005808_pt1 | contig 10666 bp, 3 predicted proteins | sample GEODES057metaG_FD_113533 | JGI IMG/M metagenome (GOLD analysis project Ga0164296, IMG submission 113533) | Dystrophic lake water microbial communities from Trout Bog Lake, Wisconsin, USA - GEODES057 metaG | ecosystem: Environmental > Aquatic > Freshwater > Lake | place: USA: Trout Bog Lake... | reverse complement strand
CCAGAGCGGCCTGGGCGCGCCGGCAAAAGTCGCCGTTTGTGTGGTGCGACTTTTTCCGGCCGCCTACGGCGGCAAAAGTCGGAGACGACTGTCGGGACTATATGGTCAGGGCCTACCGGCTTTGATGCAGTTCATGAACTCATCAAAGTTCAACAGTTGAACTTCAACTTTGACTCAAAACGGCGATGAATTGTCTTTCGACACTGCAAGTCATCTGTCCCAACCGTCCATGCGCCATTGTACGGCCGCGTGGAAGCAGGCATTCACCACTGCACTCGGTTCGCCAATCTGCTGCTGAGCGTCTCGCACCGCTTGCAGGCCCAAACCAGCTATGAGTGCGCGCACTGGATGTGCTACGCTGACGGGCACAGCGCAAGCTCCATTCTGGTGCTCCAACCCCGCGAGGCCGTGGTCAAGCTGGGCACACGCATGCAACGCCTCCGGCGCCCATCCCCAGGAGGCGTAGATGCGAGCCAGGCTGCGCCAGGCTGTAACGTTGAAGGTGCTCAGGTGGACGCACACGCGATAGGCGCGCTCAGCGTCGTCTACGCGCTTCAGGCGTTCGCATAGGGCACCACGGCGAAGCCAGTCGCCCTGAGTGCCCAGCGCGCTGTCTGTGTCTGCAGCCAAGTCATCAGCGCTTGCCTGGCCGCTCGCTTTGCGAGCTTCGATGGCCTCTGCGTTGCGCCAGTCGGTGTACTCGGCCAAATCCAGATACAAGGCTGATAGCATGGTATCCAACCAAGGAGCGCATAGGCGACGGCGGAGGAGCACCTCCTCCAGCGCCGTCTCATCGTCGCTGGCGAGTAATACCGCGTCTGCACCTGCTTGTGCGTCTTCTCCGCCGGCGTCGGCAGCGGCACTGCTGTCGTCGGGAGGGCGTGCAGCTTGGATGGGCTCTGCTGCGCCTGGCATGGCGTGCAGGCCCAGAGGCGCCTCTTCTGATCGGGGAGCTGGCACTCCCGCCTCTGCTGCACTTGCGAGGCGGCTAACATCGGATGCGTCAGCAGCAGGAGGCACGGCGCTGGCGTCGCCTTCACGGGCGCCATCTATTGCTTTCGGCAGCGGCTCTTGCATCTCTCCCTCCATGACAAACACCTGGCCGCGCAGATCGAGTAGCGCGTCCCAGCCCAGACTCGTGGCTGCATCTACAAGCACGTCGTAGCAGGCGGTGCATGCGCGCACACTCAGTGACAAGGGCGGTGCTCCCTCTCCACCACCCGCGGCATAGTACAGCGCATGCGGCGGCGCCACCAGGCTCGCGGCTGGCAGGGCCGCCAGCCGGCGGCGACCGTGCAGCATGGCATTATCTTCCGCTGAACATGCCTCCTCCTCCACGCTAGGGTCGGGCACGCCCTCGCCTACGATACGCTGTGGTGTGGGCAGGCCAACCGGGAAGGCCGCAGTCCACACGTCTGTCACCTCTTCCTCCACAGCTTCAACTGCGGGCGCGCAGTTTAGCGCCACCAAGGCGGCGCCCCAGTGCTCAGCACGCGCGCAGGCGGCTGCGAGGAGGAGCCATGCTGCGCGCACAGAAGGCGCAACTCTGACCGCGCCTCTGGCTGCGCTCACAGCAGCTTGCGCGTCTCCGCTGCCGATGAGAACTTTGACAAGCCAGAGATGCAGCAGGATGTCCTCAGGGCAGGTCTCAAGAGCAGCAAGCAGTTGTGCCCGAGCTTCGCTCCATTTCGACTGAGCAGCGAGTGTGGCAGCGAGTGCGGAGGCAGGATGGGGGACGCCTGGCACTGGTGGCGTGCCCAGCGCGCGGGTGAAGAAGACTGCACCAGCGGCAGAGCGCTTGGTGGCGCAGAAGTGCGCCTGTATCAAGTCGAGCACCACATCGCTGGGGGCCATGTGTTCTAACACCGCCACCTGCTCCGGGTTCAGCCTGCGCGCGAGTGCAGCTACGACGACACCTGCACTCGGCAGGCTGCGGAGCCTCATGACTGCATCCAAAAGCTGCGCCTCATCGGAGGGTGACGACGGCATGATGCCCACACGATGCACGCATCCACCAGCACGCAGTGCCAGAGTCGTATGCATGCCGCGCATGCTCCGCAGCGCAGCGCTCACACGAGCGGTCGTCCACACGTCTGGAGCATCACTGGATTCATCGATGGCTACCGGTGTGGAAGAGCTGTCCTCTGCATCCACAGTGTAGCACGTCAACCCTTCTTCATCTGGGAAAGCTAGCTCGCAGCGCAGGTCAATGCGATTGATGGCGTCGTAACAGCAGTAGATGCCTCCCTGAGAAAAATGAAGGCGCGACGCGCAGGCCTCAGCACCAGACTGAGGGCCAGCAAACGAAACAAACGCGCCTGTATGCACGTTGCGGTGGACAGCATGCGACTCATGCCTGTCGGCTGAATCACAGCTGCTGCGCAGGCGTGAAAGTATGATGCTATCGCCGTCTGCGGCAGCGGGGAGTGAACGAGGCACGTCTTCAGTCTGTGGCTCTCACACTATGGCGCGGGCCTCGGTTGCGCACCGGCGACACTTCGGCACCGACTACAAAATGATAGGAGCCTTCTGGCGCGCCGCGGCCGTGTGAAGGAGCCTGTGCCGTGGAACACAGAGACTTAGACAGAAGGCATAACTCTGGCCAACGGAGGGGGCGCGCGCCTTGCGGAGCCACACCATATCGGGTGGGCCCAGCCCGCCGTCACGGGCGCAGTGCGCCACTGTGTCATCGCGCCAAGAGAGCGCGTCTCCGAAAGTGGAGTCGACATGCTCACACTTTCCCGCGAGCGGTGCTCCCTTGAACCGGGCGCCGCCTAGCAGTGCGCTCGGCAGACGCAACAGTACAGATGCCATGATGACAGGGAGCTAATCATGACGGCATGGTTCAAGCGAAGGATTGCTCATATGCTGGTCAACCAACTTTTCACTGCACGGTGCATGCGTCAATCGCTGTTGTCTCTGGCGTGCTATTCGCAGTCACCTTCTGCACCGTGGCCTGCGCCTTGGACACCTCATCACGGGCGACCTGGGCTGCTCTGCGTCGAGCAGACAGGGAGCGCTGGATTTCAGCTTGCTGCGCAGCTCTCTGCGCGGAATCGGCTCGCAGAGCCGCTGCGCGTCGCCTATCCGCCTCTATCTGGCGCTCCTCTGCCAGGAGCTCGTCCTCCTGCCGCTGTCGTTCCGCCTCCTCTCGCTCTGCAGCACGGGTGGCGGCACTGCTGTAACATCCGCCCAGCTCCACACTCAGCTTCTGCTTCACGTACGCCGCCGCCTCACGGATGCTACGCGTGCGCTGAGGCGCGGGCATGGAGGATGATGACGCTGTGCGACCCGAGGCTGACACTTGGCCACTCTTCTGTGCAGCAGCAGCACTGCCGCGGATCTGCGCGCCAGAGCTGCCGGGCGTAGGAGTGAGCGGCGCTGCTATGCCGATACTGTTGCCACTGCGACTGCGCGGCTTGCGGGACTCGTCAACTTCGAGGCCGTTGCCGGACACGGACTTCTGGGCTTGAGCCAACTCGTTGCTGCGCTGTGAGCGGGGGATTCGTGGCGGCGGCGCATCCTCCGCGATGCGGCGTCGAGCTGCGCTCGAGCTGCCGCTACTGTGCGTCCGGACAGGCGCCAGGACCCTTCCAGATGAGGAAGCAGTTGGCAGGCCCACCACACCATCGGAATCTGCCCAGGACAGCTTGCTGTTCGTTCGGCGCGGCCGTTCCACCTCGGCCTCCATGCTGCCAGGCAGACGGCTGCCACTGATTGTGCGGGATGCCGGCCGCGAGTTGGAGGGAGCTGTTCCCCAACTCGGCGGTGCACTGGCAACTGGTGGTGGCGGCGCTTGAGCCACAGAGCCCCGCGACTCCCATCGGCTTTCAAGAAGCGGGCCCGGTGGTGTTGGGGGCGCAGGAACGCGCGCGACACGGGTGTAAGGCACGGCAGCAACACCGACGGCGTCTAGGGCGGGAGCAGCTCCGGTTTGGCGATATGGTGCACCCACCGGTGGATTCTGGTACTGGGCCTGCTGCGCAGCAAGGCCGCGTTCCCTCGACTTTTGACGCTGAAAAGACTCCACTTGAAGTTCTGCAGGCCTCGGTCCAGGTGCCACGCCGCTGTCCGCAGGGCTGCTGCGCGGCCTGTACGCAGCAGGCGCAGTAGCAGTTGCCGTGGTGTCAGCGGCGTAGAGGCTAGCAGGCGGTGGCCTCCGCACGGGTGCGGGGGCTGTCACGCCAGAATCAAACGAGCCCTCGAACTGCGGCCGCGGTGCCACGGTTCTAGGCCTGGCCGCAGGCAGCGGCGTAGATGCAGCATTACCAGACGCATTGCGCACCGCCCGCTGCTCGCCGTTGCTCCAGGTGAGAGGAGGCTGAACACGCTGTACCGCAGCATTGCCGCTGCTTTCAACTTCCAGCTGGAACGACGGAATCTGCCGTGCTGTCTGTCTCGAAGGCCGTTGTCGAACAGGCGAGCCAGGTGGCAGTTGCGGCGCTTCTGCAGCTGACATTTGCAGTTGGTGGTGCGCTGAGACCACAGTGACCCCAATGCCGCGCGGCGGACCAGTCCTTGCCAAGCGGCGCAACCGACACGGCGCTAAGGTGGCGCTTGGGCGCTGTCTCGCGACGCCGCTCACCTGTGCCGTTTTTGGAGGCCGGTGGTCGGAACTTGTCGGTGGAGGGACCCATATAGAGGCCCGCCGGCAGACGGCTTCGCTCACTCCTTGCGCCCGGCAAGTGCCGCGCCTTCGAGCCTAGTGCCGCGCATTGGGCGTTGCTGACACAGCGACCTTTGCCGGAGGTGGAGAGCGCGCTCGTCCGTCCCGTAGCAGGTACTGGGCCCGCGTGCTCCTTGCGATGCGTCGCGCGCCGCCTCCGCACCGCTATCGGAGCCGGGTGCTGGCGCGCTATTTCGCATGCGCGTGTCGTCGCGTGTCAGTAGCTCGCCTTGTGCGCGCTGGCGGGGCCAGGGACGAGTGGATCGCCAAAAGGAGCGCTGGCCCTTGTTTCTGACCTCGTCGCTCCCACGCGCAGGGATGTCCTACCCGGGCGCTCCGTCAGCGGTGCCCACACCGCTGGGTACACCCGCGGTGTCCGCCACGCCGACGCCGTATGCAAGCGCGGTGCCGACGCCCAGCGGATCAGCTTTCCCGTCCCCAATGCCGAGCGCTGTTCCCACGCCGCTGGCCAGCGCAGTGCCCACGCCGCTGGGGAGCGCGCGCACAACACCAGCAATTACGCCGGTTCCGACGCCGGTGCCGACGCCGGTGCCAAGCCCGGCCCCCACGCCTTACGGCAGTGCGGCCCCCAGTCCGGCACCCACACCCTATGGCAGCGCGGCGCCGACGCCGTATGGCAGCGCCGCCCCCAGCCCCGCGCCAACTCCCACGCCCACTCCGAAGAGCAGTCCGTTCCCGAGTCGTAGCGCGAGCCCGGAGCCGCCCAGCAGCGTTGCTGATGACGCCTCCTACGCCAGCGGCGCTCGTGGCCGCTCCAACGGCGTCCCCAAGTCGAGCGAGGGCGCCCGTGGCGCGGCTGAGGCTGCCGCTGCAGCTGCCGCTGTGCGCCACGCTTTCGAGGAGGGGCGGCTGGACCTGATGACTGACTATGAGTTTGCCCAGTTCCTGGCGCTGCTTGCCGACCTGCTCAAGCGCGGCGACTTCTCCGACGTCGGCACCAAGGAGGCTGTGTCCGCGGTGGCGACGCTGATGGCGACGCACGGCGAGCGCGTGCTCAAGCCGCGCGAGTCGTTCGAGGCCCTGGTGAAGGGCCTCACCCAACTGCTGGGCAAGCTCGACGACCTGGCCGCCTCTGGCGCCGGCGGCGGCGCGGAGGAGACGGAGGGGGCGCAGCTGGCGGCGGAGGCGGTGTACAACATCCTAGCGCACGACGATGCGCGCTACCGCGTCCTGGCCAGCCTGCCCGCAGGCGAGGTTGCCACGCTCCTCAAGAACCTGCTGCCCCTGCTCTCCCTCGGCGGTGAGCGCGACACCCTGGTGCCTGCCACGCGCAGTCTGACGCTGGTGCTCGAGGAGGACGAGGGCCGCCGCCGGGCGCTGGGCGCCCTCAAGGACGGCGCCCTCCGCTCCATGGTCCTCGGCCTCTCTCAGCTCCTGCGCTCCCCCGACGCGGAGGTGGCCTACGCCGCGCTGGAGGCAGTGCTGAAGCTGCTGCTGGATGAGGAGACGAGCAAGCGAGTGCTGCTGGTGCTTGCGGAGAAGGAGCTGGGCGGCTTGGTGGTCGCCCTGGAGCCGCTCCTCGGCGCCGACGACGAGGAGACGGCGCGCAGCTGCGCCCAGGCGCTGCGCAACCTGCTGGACGGCCCTGAGGCGCGGCGCCGAGTCCTCGCTGGCCTGGCGCTGGAGGAGCTGGCCAAGACTGTGGAGTCCTTCACGCAGCTCCTGTCGTGCTCCGATGAGGAGCTGCTGCAGTGCAGCGTGGTGAACTTGAGCCACCTGCTGGATGACGAGGACGGGCGCCGCCGGGTGCTGGCCAGCCTGGCGGGCGACACATTCGAGCAGCTGGTGCGCACCCTCACGCCGCTGCTGGGCAGCGTCGACGACGATGTGGCCAGCACCAGCGCGCTGCTCGTCTTCAAGCTCGTCGCCGTGCCCGAGGGCCGCCTCGCAGTGGTGCGCTCCACCGACCTCGTCGCGGGACTCCTTGCGGGGCTCACGCCGCTGCTGAGCAACCGTCATGAGGAGTTCGAGAACGGTTCGTGCTACAACGCGGCGGAGGCTGTGCACTCCATGCTCTGTGAGCAGCAGGGCCGCGACTGCGTCCTCGCGCTGCCCGTGGACGTGCTCACGCGCCTGGTCAAGGCCCTCACGCCCGTGCTCGGCTCCGCACACGTGGACACCGCCTACGCCGCAGCTGGCTCCGTCGAGAAGCTGCTGGTCGACGAGCACCACGACTCGCTCGGCCGCCGCCGCATCTTGGCGCTGCCGCTCGCGGCTCTGCGTGCCCTTGTCATGTCCTTCACGCCTCTGCTGGGCAGCCCGCACGAGGAGACTGCTGGCGCATCATTCAACGGTGTGCGCCGCCTGCTGGACGCGCCCGAGGGCACCGGCCTGGTGCTGGCTGCACTGCGTGACGATGCCCTGGGCGCACTCATCAAGGGACTCACTCCGCTGCTGGGCATCACGCCCGGGCGACCCGCCTCCGAGCGCTGCGCGGCTGCCGGCTCCGTGCGCAAGGTCCTGGAAGAGCCCCAGGGCCGGCGCCGCGCCATGGCTGCGCTGCCGGAGGAGGACGCCCTCGCACTGGTCACCCAGCTGGTGCTCCTCCTCGGTGCGGGGCGCAGCGATGGCGACACCCTGGCTGCGGCTGCGTCCAGCCTGCGGTGCGTCGCCATCGACGCCCTGGGCCGCAAGCGCGCCCTCGCCCTCGGCGATGAGACCTTTGCACTGCTTGTGCGTGGCCTTCTGCCCCTGCTCTACGTCTCCCGCGCCGAGGCTGGCGCGCCTCTGGGCAACGGCGACAGCTACGGCGACCTCACTCGCTGGGCGAGCGAGGCCATGTGTGCGCTCCTCTCCGAGTACGATGGCCGCGCCAAGGTGCTTGCTGCCCTCAACGCCGACGACTTTGCTGTCCTCATCAAGGGCCTCGCCCCGCTGCTGAGCGGCGACGATGGCGATGTCGCGCTCACCGCGACCGAGTGCATCGGCTCGCTGGCCGCCGAGGAGGATGGCTGCCGCCGCATCCTGGGCGGAGTGCCTCCTGACGCACTCGCGGCGCTGGTGCACGGCCTCGCCGGCCTGTTGCCTAGCACTGATGGCGACAAGGCCCGCACCTCTGCCGTGGCGGTGCGCTCCCTGCTCGAGGCTGAGGATGGCACTCGGCGGGTGCTGTCTCTGCTACCTGACGGCGGCGAGACGCTGCTCGTGCGCGGCCTCTCTGCGCTTCTGTCCAGCGCTGATGCGCAGACGCTCATCGCTGCGGTGCTGTCACTCAAAGCGCTGCTCGACGACGATGTCGGCCGCCGCCGCGTGATGGCTGCCCTGCCTGAGGGCGCCTTCACCACGCTCGCGCGCGGAGTCACGCCGCTGCTGCGCTCTCCCGAGGAGGAGACGGCGTGCAGCGCCGCTGACGCGCTCTTCAAGCTCCTCACGCTCGCGGAGGGGCGCCGACACCTGGCTGCTGCCCCAGAGGTTGTGACTCGCGCCATCGTGGATGGCCTCACGCGCCTCATGTCCCGCCGCAGCGAGGCGACCACGTACGCCGCCGTGGGCGCAGTGTTCAATCTGCTGACCGAGGAGGAGGGCCGCTTGGCGGTGCTGGCGCTGCCGGAGGAGGTTGTGTCTGCCCTCATCATGGCACTCATCCCACTACTCGGCGGCGCTGACGGCGACACCGCGTACGCTGCTGCAGGCACCGCCGTGCGTCTCATGCTTGAGCCAGAGGGCCTGCGCCGCGTGCTGGGCTTGTCGCCCAGCGCCCTGGGCGCGCTCGTTGGCCAGCTGACCAGCCTCCTGGGCGATGCGGCGGAACCCACAGCCCGTGCGGCGTTCGAGGCGCTCAAGCGCCTGCTTGACGAGATGGAAGGAGTGGCATGCGTGCTGGCGAGCCTGCCGGACGATGCCGCAGTCGGGGAGCTTGCGCGCCGCATCACTCCGCTCCTTGGCAGCCGCGAGCACGCCCGCAGCGCAGCTGCCAGCCTCTGCAAGCTGCTGGAGAACAGCGACGGGCGCCGCCGCGTCCTCGCAGCACTCTCCGAGTCTGCGGTCGCGTCCCTGGTGTCCGGCCTGACGCCGCTCATGGCCACCCGCGCTGGCGGTGCTCGTCCCGGGTCCACTCCTCAGGCGCCCACACCCACGCCCGACCTGATGCTGCCTGACCCCGAGTGCCAGCGATTCAGCACGACCGCGCTGCGTCACTTGCTGCAGCAGGCGCTGGGCCGGCGCCGCGTGATTGCTCTGCCAGAGCCTCTGTTCCAGCACCTGCTTGTGGAAGACATCACGCTGCTCGGCGCCGCAGACATTGACACCGCGCGCTCCGCGGTGGAGGTGATGGGCGCCATCATGGAGGAGGAGGATGGCCGCGGACGAGTGCTGGCCACACTCCACGAGGAAGCATGGGGCTTCGGAGCCCTGGTTCGCGAGCTCATTCCGCTGCTCGGCTCCCCCGATGGCCCCACCGCGCGCGCCACCGCCTGCGCCGTGCGCAGTCTGCTGTCCGAGCCGCAGGGCCGTGCGCGTGTGGTCGCCCAGCCGGAGGTTGCGCTCCGCGGTCTGCTGCGCTGGATGACACTCCTGCTGGGCTCATCGGACGCAGACACCGTCCGCGCCGCCTGCCTTGGCCTCGGCTTCCTCCTCTTCGAGGCTGGCTTCGCGCGCCTGCTGGTTCTGCCCAAGGAGGCCACCGAGGCGCTGGTGGCGAAGCTGTCGCTGGTGCTGGTCAGCAGCACACCCAAGGACGAGGCCACCGCCCTGGTCGCCGCCTCCGTCGCCACCGGCCTCGTCGTCGTCCACGACGGACGCGCACGCGGACTGGCGCTGCCGGAGGACATCGCAGCCGCAGTGGTGGCGGGCCTCACGCCGCTGCTGGCGGCGGAGGAGGCCAGCACAGTTGAGGATGCGACCAGCACCCTGTGCGCACTCCTCCACGTCCAGTGGCCCCGCCAGCGCATCCTGGGCTTGCCGCCTGCAGCCGTGGGCGCCCTCGTGTCTGGCCTCGCGCCGCTGGTGCCCGTCTCGCGTGCCGCGCTGGAGGCTGTGCTGCTGCTTCTGCAGACCGAGGAGGGCCACGCGCGGTGCCTCTACAGCGTGCCCCCGGACACCGCCGCCAGCCTCGTGCGCGCCCTCGCGTCCGCGGGGCCTGCCACTGGACGGCGGGAGGTGACGGACACCGCCGCAAAAGCGCTCCTCTTCCTGCTCTTCAACAAGGGCTTCTCAGGCCCCGCGCCCGAGGGTGGCCTCGGCGCATTGCTGGTCACAGCCTTCCTCAGCCTGGCCGCAAATCAGCCCGCCGCGGATTCAGCCACCGCGCGCCTGATCGCTGCCGCGCCGCCGGCAGCCATGAAACTGGCTGTCGAGCTGCTGGGCAAGGAGCTGCACGCGGGCTCTGCGGACCCGGGCAGCGCAGCGCGGGCAATCTACACCCTGCTCCAGCGCCGGCGTGATTTCTGGCGCCCCGCGTGCCGAGTGCTCAAGACGCAACTGGCGCTCTATGACCGTCGCGCACTGGTTGCGGCGCTCGCCAGAGAGCACACCACTGCGGCGTCGCAGCCGCCTGCTGGGGCGGTGCCCGCCACTGCAGCAGTCCCGCCGCCGCAGCCTTTGCGCCTGGTTGCGTCGCCCGGCCGGCCGCTTGCTGCACAGGCTTGTGAGGCTGTGCTGGGCGCGTCACCCGCCAACCTGCTGGCTGGCCTCTCCGTCGACGGATGGGCGCCTGAGCCGGGATCGTTGGAGGCAGTGGCGCTGATGGCTGAGGAGATTGCGGGTGAGTCCAGTGGTCTGTTCAAGGCTTTGCCTGCAGAGCGGTGCATGCATCCTCGCGCAGTGAGCAGCCCTGAGCATGTGCCCCTCTTCCGCCTCCTCGGCCGTCTGCTCGGACTCTCGCTCGCGCGCGGACTCCCGCTGCCGGTGCGCCTGTCGCGCCTTTTCTACAAGCTGCTCTTTGCACCAGAGGAGGATTACAACGTGCTCAGCGTCGACGACCTGCGCTTCGTGGACGCGCAGGCGGGCGCGCAGCTGCAAGCCATGCTGGCTGCGCCGCTG